>Ga0209096_1000077_pt1 | contig 150357 bp, 101 predicted proteins | sample AD_UKC034_MetaG_FD_184407 | JGI IMG/M metagenome (GOLD analysis project Ga0209096, IMG submission 184407) | Active sludge microbial communities of municipal wastewater-treating anaerobic digesters from USA - AD_UKC034_MetaG (SPAdes) (version 2) | ecosystem: Engineered > Bioreactor > Anaerobic... | reverse complement strand
TCCGCGAGGCGGTCAGGGCGCGAGAGCAGACGGGCTACTCGAAACCCTATCTCGCAAGTCTCCGCCTCTACCTCTCGACCTTCGCCCGTGGTCGCGAGCACGCTCCGCTGGCCTCGATCACACCGGCTGTCATCAGCGAATGGTTCGCCAGCCGGGCCGAGGCGGTGTCCAGCATGGCATCGAACCGCGGGCGTCTCCGGTGTCTGTTCTCGACGGCGAAGCGCCGGGGGTGGGTCGCGGAGAATCCTCTGGACCGGCTCGACCCGCTCCGGTGGTTGCGAAAGTCGCCGGTGATTCTCAACGTGGATCAGTGCTCGAGGGCGCTCGCGTTCGCGAAGATGGAGCATCCCCGGATGCTGGCGACGCTCACCTTGATGCTCCTCGCCGGGGTCAGGCCGGAGGAAGCGCGAAAGCTCGGATGGGATTCTGTGAACGTCGCTGACGGCGTGGTGGTGGTGGACAGTGCAGCCTCGAAGGTCAGGAGACGGAGAGTAGTCCACCTGGAGCCGGCGGCGATTGAATGGTTGCGGTTCGCTCGCGTCTGTCGATCGGAATTGCCGGTCCCGCGGGTGACGGCGCGACGGTTCATCCGCGAGCTGCGCGACCGGCTGGGCCTCCCGGCATGGCCACAGGATGTCTGTCGTCACACCTGCGCGTCGTACTGGTTGGCGATGAGACAGGATGCAGGATACGTCTCGACGCAGCTTGGAAACAGCGTCCCGATTCTCCAGACGCACTACGTCAGCCTTGTGACTGACGGCGAGGCGAAGCGGTTCTGGTCGTTGTCGCCGTACTCGTAGACGAGCCTGCCCATGACCCCCGATCGGCTCGTGCTGGTCGGGGGTTTTTCGTCGGTGCCGGCGGTGGAAACACAACGCCCCCGGTCAACTTCCGCCAACCGGGGACGCTGCGCATGATTCTTTCGTGCCGGCGTGTTTTTGAAGCCCTCGACCCCACCGGCCAGGATCGAGAGATTGAGCGCCGACCCCCGCGCCGCGCAGGCAAGGTATGGGTCGGCGCCGGGGATCAGCCAGCAGCCGACCCGCCAAAATTTTCGTTCTCCAATGCGCGAATCTCCTGCTCGACCAGCTTGATCGCATCGGGGAGAACCTCCCCTGCCATCAGTCGATTCTCGACCAGCTCATAAGCCAGTGTGGATCGTCGCTGCAACTCCTGGGGATCCGCGGCTCGCTCCGGTGTGGCGAGAGATTGCGTCAACTGCCGCGCAGCATCCGCGGCAAAACCCTTGGCCTCCTCGATGTCAACCCTGAGCTGTGCCAGGCGCTTCCGCAGCGCGGCCAGACGCTTCTGTGCAGCCTCCCGGCGCGCGTCCTCCTGCGCGGCGGCGCGGGCCTTCCGCTCTGCGACCTCGAGCTGTTCGCGTGCTGCCTGGGCCGCGGCATCGGCGGCCACGCGCTCCGCGCTCCAGGATCGGCGGTCCTCGTCATCGGCCTTCTGGCGCAGCTCCTCCATGGTGGCGCAGCCGGCATGACGCAGTAATGCCTGACCCCCGGGCCTGTCCTCGCCTTCGCGACGAACACGCTCGAGCAGATCGCGGTAAAACCTCGCGCCTCGTTGCTCCGGCGGAACTGCGGGCTCCGGTGGGGGCTCGGGTTCCGCGCTCGTCATCTTGCGGAACCGGGGCCGCACGGGTGGGGCTGCATCATGCGGCCTGGGATCGGGGATCATTTGAGTGAGCATGCGGCGCGGTTCCTTTCGGTGTGCGGTTCAGTGTTTGCTGCGGCGAAGTCTCTCGGTTGCGATCGCACGGGCCAGCCGGCGGTTGGCGACACCAGTGCATTGCACTCGCCGGATCTCGCGCTCGAGAACCTCGGCATCGGGGACCGCGGGTGCCTGGGGCTTCGCGGTGGGCGTCGCGGTGCCGGAGACGGCCGGCGTGGACCGGGCGCGGTGCTGGGCCAGTGCCGTCTCAAGTGCGTGAACCTGCTTGTTCACCATGATGATCGCCAGACTCGGCTCCGCGGCGATCGGCGGGACCACGGCGCCGGCAGCCTTGAGTTGTACGACCAGCTCCCGGACGCGGGCCTGGGCCTTGCGTAGCTCGAGGATGGGTTTCTGCGGCATCCCGGCGAGGCGGCCGGGTGCCTGGGTGCTGCGGCTGTGCTTGGTGGTTGCGTTCATGTTCAGACGGTGGGCGCGGCGGTGTGCGTCGGCTTCCGCAACTGCTCGGCGTCGGATTCCAGGAACAACGCGACCCGCCCGCACGCGACCCGCATCCGCGGATTGAGGCGGCCTGCCCGCAGCTCGCGCAGGCAGTAGGACAGCGGCCGGTTCGATCGCCTCGACAGCTCGGCCAGTGAGATCAACTGCGGGATCCCGTTCGATGCTCGGTGTGGTGTCATCGTGTGCTCCTGTCGGTTTTTGTTCACTCTCTACCCTACGGACCTTGCTAGACTCGGCGCTTCGATCACTCGACGTTTCGACGTTGCAAGTCGTTGTCCCGGTGCTGGTTCCGTTGTGGTGGCGCATGAGGTTTTGGAAGGTCGCATGGACGAAAATCGGTGCGCACGGTCACCCGATCGGGTTGGCCAGCGGTAGCCTTCCTAGCCGGGGTACCCACCATGCGCCCACGTTGACCTACAGCGCATCGGCAACGCGATCCGCTATGACGTGACTCGTCGCGCATCAAGTCTCGTCCTGGTGGCAGCGTGGCGCACGGTTGGCCTTCGTGGTAGGCAAGACGTTCAACGCCTCGATCGCTGCTCGAAGTGACTGCGCCTCGGCGCCGCCGTGGTAGCGTGCGGCCAGGCGCAGGTATCGCATCGCATCCTTGCGACTGATGTCGACGCATGACTCATTCAGCCAGCGGATGAACTGGCCACGCGGCAACGTCGCCTTGGCCCGCAGCAGCAGCTCGCCGCACGCGATCGCGGCGGCGCCGGCCGAGTGTAGGTCAGCTCGAAGTGAAACGCGCAGCTTTTGCAGTAACCTCGCCTCGGTCTGTAGGTCAACGGCGATCGCTTCGAGTGTCTCGGCGTCTTGGTTCATGTTGTGCCTCTACGATAGCCCGCGGCGCTCCAGGATCGCCTCAGGCGCTATCGCCAGCCGGCGGGAGGGTGAAGATAGCGGGTAGGCCATGCCGATACTCCAGCGGCCTTGGCGCACGCGGCGCGGGTGTCCGCCTTCGGTTGTGACTTTGGCAATTTTGCCGAAGTCAGTCCTCCGGTCCTTGCACGAAGGTTCTCCCTCGCCTTCGACCGGAGTATCTCCTCCCGGTAGCTGGCCAGCTTGATCCGGTCCAGGTCGTCCACCGCCTCCGGCGCGATGCGTTGCAGCTCGGTGGCGGCCTGCACAAGTCGCCGGCTGACGTGCAGCAGATCAGCGGCTTCAGACTGGCTCACAGAATCAGTGCGCAAATTTGCGCTTTGATCGGACTTGCGATCCCCGCCGTTTTTGATATTCGCCAGCCTGGAGGCGACCAGCGCACGCTGGGACTCGTTATGGTGCCGATCGCTTCCGCCAATATTGGCGAACCCGATGCCGGTGTACTGCTGGAAACGGCGGGTTTGGCGTTGGTGCAGGAGAAACATGGCCTCTAGGCGCCTCTACAGCGCATTTTGTTCGAGTGGCCTGATAGACGGCATGGGGGTTTCCGGCCTCGATCGGCGCAGCCGCAACCTCCAGCGCGACACGCCAACCGTTTCCAGGCGCCACGGGAAAAGTCCCTCGGCGGCCAGCTTGGCGATGGTCCCGGCCAGCTCGGCGCCGGGGACCTCGATCGTCGGCGGTGTGCTGCCGGCCAAGGGTGCCAGCGGTAGCTCGAATTGCGTGGGGTGCTTCATATCGTGAGTGAGAAGCCGTGCACGCGGGACGCGGCGCCGATGAAGTCCCGCATGACCTCGGTGCTGAACCAGCTTTTGTCGCAGAGGAAGTAGACCCACGCTAGAACCTGCTCCGGTGTCGCCAGGTCGGACAGCGCGATCTCGTAGGAGTAATGGCCAGCGGCAGCCGGCAGCAGGATCAGCCGGCGCTCGTAATCGAGGCGGACGGCCGGTGCCTGGGTGGTAGGTGATGCGATCATGTTCAATTCCCTCGGACGGCTTGGCGGTGCCGTGCGTCCTCTTGGATCCGGCGTGCGGTTTCGACCTGGGATGACTTGGTGACGTGCTGTGCCTCGATGCGGATCAGCCGGGCCCCGTCGGGCCGGCAGAGGAACACAAAGGCAGGGTTGGAAGGATCGGGTTCAACTCGACCGATCACGGTTGCTGTAAGCCCTCCGGGGATCCGGATCAGGTAGAAGTCAGCGGTTCTCTCTGAGGGGTTCATGGGGTGTTCGACTTTTGGCACTTAAGCCTCATGCCAGAGTAGGTGCCAAAAGAGTGCCCCCCCTATAGGGGGGTGGCACTTTTGGCACTTGGTGCCAGAAGGGGGGTTTTGGCACTTTTGGCACTTTTGGCACTTCATGGGGTTTGGGATCACTTTTTGATCGGTTGCCAGAGCCCGGTGACGGCCGACTTGGTGACGCGTCCGGCGTGGGCCAGAGCCTTACATTCTCGGTAGAATGACCGGCGCGAAACACCAAGCTCTGACTCACAGGCGGACTGCCAGGCGCTTGTCGAAAGTCCGGTGTCTGGTAACAAGTCAACCAGCTCGTCCGGTGTGTAGTCCTTCGGCCGGCCGATCTTCACTGGTTCCTGATCGGTGGAGACGTGCATCCCGGCCTCGTCGCTCCAGGTGAACCGCGGCCCGTTGGCCTTGGTGATCGGGGCGCGGCGGTTCTTGTCCGACCAGACGGTTGTGATCTCCTCGACCTTCTCCAGCCGCAGGTTGGTTTCCGCCTTGCGCTCGAGCTGCGATCCCAAATGGCCTCTGGTCTTGCCGTTGTCACTCCCCGGGTTGATGTGAATGACAGTGACGATCGAGCAGTTGTAACGGATCGCCGCGGCGTGCAGGTGCGCGGTGTAACCGTTGCACTCCTCGCTGTCGTTCACGTCTAAGACCAGATCGCCTACACCGTCGATCACCACGGCGTAAACGCCACCGTGTTCTCGGTGTGCGCGTTCGAGAGCCGCATCGATCGCTGCGCGGGCCTCGCTGACTGACAACCCCGTGACGCAGAAGGACGCGAACCAAGCCGGCGGCTTCTCGACCCGTGCGCGGCGTAGTGCCCGCTCCGTCTGCATCCAATGGTCGAACGGAGACTGCTCCGTGTCGAAGTGGATCATCGCCATGCCCAGCGGGTTTCTGGCGCGGACGCCCAGCGTGTCAACGGCGTCGGGGTGCATGGTGATCGCGGCGGCCAGCATGGCCTGGACGAAAGCCGACTTGCCGGCTTTGACGGAGGCGGAAACGGCGCAAAGGTTGCCCGGGGTGCAGATCGGCGTCTGCCCGATGTAGAACCTGGTTTCCGGCTCGTCCGGCTTCGCCTCGATCGAGAACCGGCGGCCGTCCAGGGTGTGCAGGATCCCGTTGTCAGCCGGGCCCTCCGATCGCAATTGCCTGACCGTCTCCAACGCGGTGTCCACAACGGCGCCGGCCCCCTGGGGGTTGCCCTCGACGTACTCTGCCGCCTCGCGTAGAGCCAGCGCGATCTGCGGGCCCCGGCGGTGCTCGATCAGCTCCCCGGCGGATAGCTCGGCCAAGTCGATCGGCAACGCCTCGCCCAGCATCCCCAAGAGCATCGCCCGGCCGGAGGCGTCGATCTGGCGCGACTTCTCCAAGCACTGAATGACGGTGGCGACGGTGGACCCCGGGCCCTGTGACCGGATCTCGCAAAGCGCGGCGGCGATGGTGGGATCCGAAACGCTCCGCGGTGCGTTCCCAACGATCCATCCCAGCTTCGGGCGCTTCAAAGCCGCGGCGGTGTTCTCGAAGATGCTGGCCAGTACCGCACGCTCGCGGCCGGCGTCGGCGCTCTCGCGGTGCGCCTTGACGGCGCCGCGGTCAGGTGGTACTGGTTCCCTCAGCGCAGACGACTGAGGCCCGGGTGGTAGGACGCCCGGGCTTTTCTTTTGACGGGTCATCGCAACCCCTCCGTGGTCCACCAGAACACGATGGTGAGCGTGCAGAACACCAGCAGCGCGAAAAGGAAAGGAGTCATGGCGTCGCCCTCCCCGGTGCCGGCGTGAAAGTGCGGCGCAAAAGCTGCTCGACCGTCGCGACGTGGTAGTAACAGTACCCGCCGCCCCGTCTGGCGCTCGGGTTCGCCTTACACCTGGGGACACGGTTTCGATCCAAGAGCCGCTTGATCGAGACAGGCTTCGGCGGTGGATCCAAAAACAACGGGATGATCTTCTCGCAGATCGTTTCAAGACTCGCGAACCGTGCGGTTGTAGTGATCACCGGCGGGTGTCCCCCCGGCGCCGTTGGGGCAGATGACTTGTTCATTCACCCCGTTGCAGTTAGTAGACTCCAACACACTGAAACGGGCCGGAAGTCCAACCAGAGGATAGCATTGCCAGTTAACCGTCCTACTGCCTCGCATAAGTGGAGACAGCCTCAGCGGTTCCGTGCTGGTATTGACGAAAGCGCGTTTCAGCCAATGCTGACAGGCTTGCGGACGCACCCCGTCAAATGTTCACGGTTGTGAACATTTGCAGGGAATTGAGGACGATCGACGAAGGACGGCGCCGGCCGTCGGGTGCCGGAAAAAAGTCCTCGAACCTAGTAACCGAATCTGCTGGAAAGTGCAGGTCGGCGGGCCTGGGTGTGTCAGGCTTTGGTGGGTCGCAGGCTGTAGAACCGGCGGGCGTCCTCGCTCGAAACCCTCCCCTGGTAGTGGGTCTTGATGACGGCCTCACTGTTGTCGAACATCATCCCCGTGGCGCCGTAGCTGCCTACCAGACGGACGAAGCAGCTGACCGCGGTGTGTCGGGCAATGTCCGGATGCCATTGCTTGAAGCCGGCCTCGCGTCGCATCTCGCGCAACTCCTTATGGAGTTTGCCCACGGTGAAAGGCCTGCCTTTGCACGCTTTCAGCCATGCAGCGGCGCAAGCGTTGAACGGCTTCTGCTCCACGGGTCCGTCGTTGAATTCCACCACACGCGATCGGCCGGTTTTGGTCATGTGCCCCTCAAGACGGATCTCACCGTCCTGCATGTTGATGTGATCCCACGTCAGGCGTGCAGCTTCAGACGGCCGCAAGCCGAGGATCAGGGTTGCCACCGTATTCGGCAGCAGCTTCCCCTTCCGGAATTTCGCCGCCACGCGCAGCAGGCGCTCCGCCTCGTCGATCGAGAGAACGCGAGGCGGCGCCACGGCATCGGCGGTGCGCTTCTGGCGCCCCTCGACCCGGGCAGGGTTGACGGCGATCCATCGGCGGGGTGTGTCCATGCACCAAGTGAAGAACCTCGACAAGGCGCGGCGGTCGTTGTCCCGGCTCACCAGAGAGGCTTTCCGCGTTTCGCTGTATCCGGCGATCGTCTCCTGGGTGACGGCATCGACCCTGACATTGCCGATCGAGTTTGCGAACAGGCGGGCCCGGACTCGGAGGTTTCCCCTTGTACGCAGGCGCAGCGGGCAGGCGTCGCTCCCCAGCCACGCAACGAACTGTTCAACCGCCTCGTCGATGCGCGGTGCCTCGGTGGTGCTGCGTCGTCCGGTGTGCAGCCATTGCCTGATGGCGGCGGGCATGTCGGCGTCGGTGGCCTCGGCTTTCCGGAGCATATCGAAGCAGCTTTCCGCCAGACGCAGCTGGATCTCGCTTAGCGACGTGATCCTTGGCGTTTCGGCCGGCGGGTGTCCGAGGATGAATTCCTGCTCCAGCTCCAGCCGGCGGGCCTCTGCTCGATCGCGGTCGGCGTAGTTCTCGCGAACGTAGCGTCCGTCCCGGGGTTGTCCCTGCACCCGCCACGAAATACTGCCGCCTTCGTTCCGAAACTCCAGGATGCGGAAACGGGCTCGAGTGGTGCTGCCGATCCTCCCCTGCCTGGGGGTGTCGGTTCGCCTCGAAAACGGCGGCGGCGGTGGGGTGCTGGCGGTGGGTGTCCTGGGGTCGGCGGGGTCGTTGCTATTCATTGTCGGCATTAGGCCACACACTGCCGAAAGTTGCAAGACCTATTTCAATAGATCGGCCAGAAAGCATGATGGCCCTATATTATCAAGGCTTTCGTGAACGTCGGACAGACGGCCTTTTAAGCCGTTGGTCCCGGGTTCAAATCCCGGCCAACCCACCAACCGGGAATCCCGGGAGACTCGCGGTTCGATGCGGTTCAACCGTTGTGTCCCGGGGGCGGGTCGAGTGCGGGTTCGATGTGGACAACCACGTGCTGGATGGAGAGAGCGGAGGACTTCAATCGGGCGATCACTTCGTGTCCGATTTCATGGCCGCGCCGCACGGTGAGTTCGGCGTCCACTTCCACGTGAATCTCGACAAACAGGCCCAAGCCACTTTTCCGGGCATGGCACTTCTCGATGCGCACCACGTCCGGCACGGACGCCGCCAGCGTGCGGATATCGTTCTGGGTTCTCTCGGGAACGGCGGCGTCCATGATCTCTCCCAGCGCGGCGCGGAAGATGCGCGCTGCGTTGAAGACGATGACCGCGCATGCGAGCAAGGCGGCCCAATCATCGGCGCTCTCGAAGCCTTTGCCTCCGATGAGTGCGATGGCGATGCCGACGAACGCTGCCGCGGAGGTGAGGGCATCGGAGCGATGGTGCCAGGCGTCCCCCTTGACCGCCGTGCTGGTCAGTTCGTTGCCCACCTTGAACACGAAGCGGTAAAGCGATTCCTTGGCGGCAATGACCAGGGCGAGCACGAGCAGCGTGTACCAGGCGGGTGCGTGATGGGGGGTGACGATTTCCCGCACACTCTGGACTGCGATCAGGACCGACGCCCCGAGCAGAGCCAGGGCAACGATGACCCCGGCAATGGGTTCGGCCTTGCCATGTCCATAGGGATGGTCGGCATCGGCGGGCAGCGACGAGACCTTCAGCCCGACCCACACAACCAGGGAACTGAAGACATCGGCCGTGGACTCGATGCCGTCGGCGATCAGGGCGTAGGAATTGCCCGCGATGCCGGCCACGATCTTGGTGGCGGCCAAGACGACGTTGACCGCCATGCCGACACCCGCTGCCATGAGTCCTCGTTGAACCGATCGCATAGGCCGTGCCCGCCCGTCCTGGCCCCGACCGGACGGACCGGGGGCACTCTGGCGGCAAGCAGGGGCCCAGCCAAGCGTTTCCACGGATTGGGACGCCCGCTTGGATCAGCCGTATGGGAGGCAAACCGGCTCGAAGCGGCGGGTCAGAAGTCCATCTCAACTCGTGTCTCGAAGACGCTGAAGTTGCCTTCGGGAGCGCGTCCGTTGACACGGCCAAAGCCGCAGTTGAACCGCCATTTCACATGCGGGTGCAAATGCCAGTTCACGCCCACCATCAGCATCGAGAGACGTCCGCCGTCGACGTCGGCACTGTCGAGGTTCACGAACGAGTAACGCGCAGCCAGCTCCCACGCGCCCCAGCCCCCATGGCCCCAATCGAAGTTGCGCTTGGGAATCACCCGCCCGAAGATGCCCTCGGCCCGGTCGTAGGGCCGGCTTTCGCCGGTGAGAAACCAACTGGCCGAGACGTAAACCCCGGCGAAACCCGGAACCTGCCCGTTCAGTTCGCGCACCCAGGAGTGCAGGTACTCGCCCTGGACGGCGAACGAGCCGTTCACCCACGCCGCTTCGGCGCCGACCACAAGTGCCCCGTCAGCTTGCATGTCACCGGTGTCGACGACGTGCGGAGCCAGGTGGCTTTCCGGGCGCGAGCGATAGCGGACAGTATTGCCGGCGGAGTACAGGATGTTGGCGCTCAAGCCGCAATGCAGCAACTTCGCGGCTTCGGGCGTCTCCGGGTTCACCTGATAGAATGGGAGTCCGGTGATCCGCATGATGGCTCGGCCATAGTCTGTCGCGGCGTCGCCGAAATCCTGACCGACGCCGTCCGTGAAGAGGCCCAACCGCCAGGTGGCCCGCTGATGCATGATGGGGCGACCGATTTGGAGACCTGCGTTCACGCCGGGGGCCAGGGCCTGCAATGGTGCCGCCGGTTCCATGAACGTGATGTCCCGGCTGCTCGTGACCACATCCAAACCCATTGGCGCCTGGTATTGACCGCCTCGAAGCTCGCCGATCCAGGGAATGTCCATGAAGGCGAGATAGCTCTCCTCGATGTAGAACTCGTCAGGGATGTAGCCGAACTCAAGCTGGTAGGAGACGGGCAGAACCAGGAGACAATCCCCTTTAGCGTAAATGCGGGCACGGCGCAGCTCGATGCCGCTGTCGAAGTCGTCCAGCCCGTCGCCCGTGGCAAAGGCCGCCCCGTCGACCGCATACTTGGCGCCGATCTTGCCGCTCATCTTCAGTTCTTCGAGGTTGTAGAACCGATAGGCATTGGTCCCCTGGACTTTCGTGCGCATCTCTGCCAGCGGACCGTTCAGCGGCGTCTTTCGGGAAACCGCCATGTGGATCCCGTCCCACCCGTTCCAGGAGGATGACCAGATCAACGACTTCGCCTTGGGTGCGGGGGCGTTGGTGGCGCTGAGGTCCGGCGGGGCATTGGTCTCGATCGTGATTCGGACCTGCTGTTTCAACCGTCGCGGACCTTCCTCGTCCGGTACCGCGGTGTCTGACTCTCGCCCGGATACTCCACCGGCTTCGCGATGGACCGTATCCGGGCCATTGGCGCTGTGGACGTCGGCAGCCGCCACGCGGCCATGCCACGTGGCCTGACCGTGGATGGCGAGGAGCAGAACCACCGCGAACCCCAGCGAGGCGCGCCTCAGACCGATGAAGCCTGCAGTCCCAGGAAACCGTGGGGGGCAACGGGGCATCCCGCCTCCGCGCCTCGCTAATGGAGAGTCCTCGACGGAAGGCGGATGGGTCTGGAACCGGACGGACCAATGTTCATCGGTTGACATCGAATTGCACAGGTCGAGGACTCTGGCGACGAACGTCGATCCGGCACGGGGCTGCTATCGGGATTCACAGGCAACAAGGAGGGAGTGACGCCTGCTCACTCCCTCGATTGGCCTTTGCGACTCAAGACTCAAGGCGGCGTTCTTCGGGAACGCCGGATGTCGGTGCATGCTGTCATTCCTCGCTCTTTAACCGGTTCATGCCCTGGACGAGCTTGTGCCAGCCGTAAGTGAGCGAGATGCGGAAGCCGTCCATCCGGAGATCGGTGGGTCCACTGTCGTTGACGGTGGCTATGTAGCCGGCGGTGAGGGAGAGGTTGTCGGTGATCTGGTAGCCGAGGGTGAAACCGACACCCAGGGTGTTGAGCGAATCGCCCGCGACTCCGTTCAAACTCGACTTGCCGCCCGCCAAATAGGTTGTGTCGAGGGAACCCCAAAAACGTTCGGTGAAGTCCCGGGTGAGATGCGCTTCCAGTTGGAACTTGGGATCCGTGCTCAACGTATGGCCCACGAAGTCATCGTTATCACCGTAGAACCAGACCGACGGAAACACCTCAAAGGTGGTGCGCCGGCCGGGCACCCACGGACCGATCTGCCAGACGATGGGCGCACCCACCCGGCCATACCAGCGGTTCATGCCGAGGTTCAGCGCCTCGTCGCTGTCATATTCGCCGATGGGGAACACGACATCCACGATCAAGTCGAGCGAGAGCTTCGGTTCGTAGCGCAGCATGTCGGGGATGTTCTTGATCGCCTTGGGGCCGATCAGGTTGTAACCCACTTCCAGCAACGGGTCGCCGAAACCAGTGGCGTCCTGATTGTAGAGCCGGCCGGCGAGGGTGGTTTCGCCGGAGATCCGGCCCACCGGCTCCAGAACCGCGAGGGTGAGCGTGCGGTCGAACAGGGGCAGTAATTTGGCGTAACCCACCATCGCAACGTTCGCGTCGATGGCGGCATTGGCCGAGACGAAGTCCGCGGGGTCCATGGGATTGGCATTGCCGCTCAGGGATTGGTAGATCACCGGCACGGCGTTGGCCCCGGCGAGGCTTTTCCAATAGAAGCGCGGAGGAATTTGTGCGAACGCGAATATCGGGCCGAGGATCGTTAGGGCGAGGATCGTGGTAGCGAGGCGCCGTGATCGCGAGCTGGAAGAAATGTGAAACCCTTCGCGCTGTGGTTTGGTTTCAATGTTCATGGCATCGGTCGTTGGCTGAATTGAGTTCATTTTGTTTTCGGGTGCGATTACGGTTTCGGGTCGGCCATCATGTTCGGCGGCGGGATGAACTGCTTCTGATAGACGAGCGGCGGGAAACCGTCCACCACCGGATAGCGATCGGGAAGCCGCTTTTCCTGTTGCTCCCAAATGACGCGGCTGGGCAGGATCACGTTGTTGGCCCGGAAATAGTCGTCCCAGAGCGCCAGGAGCGCCTTGACCTTCTCGGGATGCTGGGCGGCCAGATCATGGCGCTCGCCCAGATCGGTGGCGAGGTTGAACAACTCCCATTCCTCCGTGCCGTAGGGTTTGTATTGCCAGCGCAACTTCCAGTCACCCTGCCGGACGACGCGGTTGCCGAAAACCTCCCACGCCATGTGGTCCTGTTCGGAACGAGGCGACTCTTCTTCACCCGCCAGCGTCTTGACCCACGACTTGCCGATCAACGGAGGCGGCTCCTGACCGTTGACCGTCTTGGGATAACTGGCGCCGGCCACTTCGAGCAGCGTGGGCATGATGTCCGCCACGTGCATGAGACCGCGGTTGATGCTCCCGGCTGGGCGTTTGACGATCGGGCCGCTGACGATGAGGCCGTTGCGGATGCCGCCCTCGGCCAAGTTGCCCTTGTATTGGCTGAACGGAGTCATCGAAACCTGGGCCCACATCGGGCCGTAGCCGACGTAAGTATGGGGATCGCCCCACGCGTTGGGATGCGTCTGCGCCCAGGCGATCGCAGCGAACAGGAAATTGGCCGTGCCGGGCGAGCCCACAATCGTTTGGAAGAGGTCGGTTCCTTCCGCGCCGTTGTCCCCGAACACGATGAAGATCGTGTTGTCGTATTCGCCGATCTTCTTCAGATAATCAATCAGCCGCCCGCAGTGGTAGTCCAGGTTCTCCACCAGGCCGGCGTAGAGCTCCATCTTTTTGCCACTGATGGCTCGTGCCGCGGGCGCCAGGGTAGTGGAATCGGGCAAAAACCACATGCGTTCGGCTAGTTCCGTCCCTTTGGGCACGAGGCCCATTTCAATCTGGCGCTGCAGCCGCTCCTTGCGCACCGCGTCCCAACCCTTGTCGTATTCGCCCACGTGGCGGTTGCGCCATTCGCGCGGCAGATGATAGGGGTCATGCGGCGCCTGGTGCGAAACGTAGGCGAAGAACGGCTTGCCATCCGCCCGGTTCGCCTCGATGTAACCGATCATCTTGTCGGTATAGGTCTTCGTAGCGTAGTAGTTCTTGGGCAGTTTTTTCAGGTAGCGGCCATCCTCGGTGAAAGTGGATTTCGGGGTGTTGGCGCTGAAATTCGCCATGTCCCAGTAGCTGCCCGCGCCGTCGAGCAGCGCGAAGTCACGCTCGAATCCGCGCGCGGCCGGAATTTTGTCGGGGTCCTTGCCCAGGTGCCATTTGCCGGCCATATAGGTGTGGTAGCCGGCATCCTTGAGCAGTTGTGGCAGGGTCGCCACGCGGTTGTTGAGGTAGCCTTCGTAGCCGTCCACGCCCCGTTGGTTGGGCGCCGTCATCTCGCTCATGTTGCCCATGCCATTGAGATGCGTGTCCGTGCCGCTGAGCAGCATGGATCGCGTGGGGGAACAACTGGCGTGGGTGTAGAACTGGGTGCAGCGCAAGCCGGCTTTGGCGAGTGAATCCAGGTGGGGCGTCTTGATCTCGCTGCCGAAACAGCCCAGGTCCGAATAGCCCAGATCATCGCCGAGGATGATGACGATATTGGGCCGGCGGGGTGTGCCGGCAGCTGGAGAATTGGCCGCCTGCACTGGCAGAAGGGTCGTCATCATGAGGGCAGCTGCCAACCCCGTACAGATCAGGGGCTTCATGGCCAGCCGTGGGACGGTCATCACCCTGGCAGCTTTGCGCCACGCCAGAACGACAGCGCCGCCCGGAGAACGGCAAGGGGCGGGAGGCCCGCCCGAGACCGAGGGCGGTGACAAGAGTTGGCGGTTCAGTGGCGATGTCATAACGTCTCCTTGATCGTCTCGTGGTTGCAGTCGGTCGGCATGAGGTTCATTTCGCGAACAGGAACGAGATCTGGAGGCGCAGCCCCCATTCGGGCGCGCCGCTGGGACCCTCGGCGTAATAGCGTCCTCCGAGTTGCAGCGAGATGGGCTGTCGGCCCACCTTCAACAACTGCTGCACATACACGTTGATCGGCACGGTCCATTGCGAGCGCTGCCAGTCATAGGTGGACTCGGTGTTCAACCCGAAGCTCGTCAAGGTCCTGGTCGTGCAGGACGCGAACGGCTGAAGGAACGTCCGGTTTACATCGGCCCGACGGGCCTCGCCAGCGAACGACCAAGTATGATTGAACAGCACGCCGTAGGTCAACAGCCCTTGTTGCTTCAACGCCACGGCCGTCGGGCCGGCGCCCCACTGCTCTTCGCCTAGCAGGTCGTCCGTGGCGGTCGGAATCTGCAGCACCGGACCCGCACCCCAGATCCAGCCGTGCTTCGTGGGATGGACCGGCGAGAAGAAGAGGCTCTGGACGGTGTCCGCCAGGCCCGACTGGCTCGAAGTGCCGATGATATCCTCTTGGTAGACAAAGGGCAGGATCGTGCGGGAAATCAGGTTCCAATCCTCGCTGAGCGAGACTGGAATCACCGGCTGCACCGTCAGCTTGTACTGGAAGCCGTCGTCGTTCGGACCGGCACCCCAGTCGAAGTTGCTCTGCAGCGGGAGGCTGATGAGGCTGGCGAGGGGATTCATCGTGGCCTTGGCGAGCTCGGCCGCCCTGGCCTTTTCGTCGTCGCCCCCCGGTCCGCCGGTGCCCGACGCGTCTTGGTCGGCGCTTGCGAAGAGCGTTGCCAACGCCAGGGCGCAGGCTGCGGCCGTGATCAGAATCCGGTGTCCTGTTCTTGGGTGGGTACCGCGGGGTTTCATGGGGTGGTGGTATCTCATGGGGTGGTGGTATCGCGATGGTGTGGGCTGAATCGTCGGTCGTCAGTGGTTCTTGCGCGGAGCCCTAAGGCCTCATCCAAGCGCTGCCGATGGTGATGTACATCGTGGGGTCGTCCGGGCCCCAGGCCACATCCACGCCCGCGTGAATGCCGTAGCGGCGCGCAAGTTCGTAGCGGAAACCGGCTCCGCCAGCGGCCGCCGTTTGTGTGTTGTCGAACGCGTCGAATTCAGTCCATGCGGCTCCTCCGCCGACGAAACCGACCAGGCTGAAGCGCCTCCAGAACTGCCAGCGGACCTCCGCTTCCACCTGTGCCACCTCATCCCCTTGATAGCGCATGGCGGCCACCCCGCGCATCAGGATGAATGGCTCCATGTAGAACGGGGTGTCTCCGAAAGCCGCCGTGAGCTGCCCGCGCAAGCCGAGGGTGAGTTTCGGGTGCAATGGCAGGTAATGCATCGCGAGCCACTGGACGCGCTGAAACTCCGCGTCTCCGCCCAGCGCCTCGCTCGCAAACCCCGCGCCCGCCTCAAGATAGGTTCCACGGGTCGGAGTGAAGATGTTGTTGCGGGTATCGAAGGACACCGAGGGCCCGAGTCCGCCCACGTTCGAGGTGCTGCGAAAGTCCGGCAGGTGTGGCGTGCCGGCCGGCGCGTCGAAACTGACATCGGTCGACACAAAGGCATACCCCAATCCCGCCCACCAGTGCGAAGTCCCCAGACGGTACTTGGACTGCAGGACGAACCCCTTCGGTTCGAGGTTGAAAGCCAACGGTTGGTTGGCCAGAGCGGAGGTCTTCCCGATGCCGTAGTAATCCAGGTTCACGGAGGCATACAGGGCGCCCGCCAGGGTTTGCAGCCGCCCGCCGAGCCAGTGCCGCGAATCCGCCGCCACCGCCCCCCAGGATTCGTTCTCGGTGGCAAACCCGCCAAGCGCTGTGATGTTGGGCCGGTCTCCGGCTGCCGGCCTGCGGATGAAGGCCGGCACGACGACGACACCGTAGCCGACTGCCGGCTCGCTGATCGGGAGGACAACGGGGAGAAAGCCAGGGTCGGAATCCGGGACGCCGCTCATCTCCGGCCCACCGTCGTCAGCGGAGATCGACTTCGACGGGGAAGCGTGGGGTGTCGGGGTCTGACCCACGGTCGAACCCAGGCACAGCAGAACACTCAAAACACACAGCATGAGCCGATACTGCAGCTGGGTGACCATTCTCGGTTCCTGGCGGACTCGACAAGTGCTTGCGAGTGTCACACGCCGAGTCACTCGGGAGAGACCCTCCACGTCGGATCGGGATCATAAGCGGTCATGCCGGCTGCCGCTTTGGCCGTGCCGGGTCCGAGGTCTTTTTGATAGACGCGGCCCTGCTGACTCACGATGAACGTCATGATACCGGTGTTGCCGTATTGGGCAGGCCATGCCATGAGTCCGAAGCCGCCGATCATGTTTCCGTTAATAATGAAGCTGTAACGGCCGCCGGGGGCGGACTTGCCCTGACGGGTCAGGATCTTGAAGAAGTAGCCGTGGAACGGCTCGGGTTGCGCGCCTTCTGGACTGGGGCCTGACCTGAAATAGCCTTGAGCCTGGGCCTGGGCAGCACGCGGGCCGAGCGGGCTGATCTCCCCGTCGAGATCCGGCGGCCAGTAGAGCCCGTCCTTCGTGCCGGGGGTGCTGCGGATTCGCTGTGCGTATTCCAGGACTTCGTCACCATCGCGGTCCTTCGCGGCGTATTCACGCTGGGCCTCGACATACGCGCGCACGGTTTCCAGGGTCGAGAGCTCGTTCTCGCCGATTCGGCGGTTGAGCAACTCGTCCTTGCCCGCCCGGGTGTCGAAGAACCACTGCCCATCCCTCTTCACGAGGGGAATGGGGAAAGGCCAGGAGGTTTCCCCGACGTGAAGTACACATCGGGCATCGGACAGGCGCACCACCCGCTGGGCCTGGTCAAAGGCCGCGGTGAACTCGGTCAGATCGCGGGTGGCTTGCACCCGATCCGGGTTCAGCAAGTCCGCCGCCGCGGAGCCAAAGAGGACGCGGAGGGCCTGGGGGTCTTGCGCACGCGTCGCGGCGGCAAGCGCCGAGACTGCCTCCTCGGGCGCGGCAAAGCCCTGGCCGAAGTCCGCCGCGCTGAGGTCGCAGGGCATGGCGAGGACCAGCAGCAAAGCCCCGGTGCAGCACATCAACGACGGGAGGCTCTTTTTCATGGGGGTCATAGTCAACTCCTGGAAGCAGGTTGAGGTCAGAGAGGGTCGAGCGGGGGGCGGTTCATCGGCGACGGCCGCCCACGGCGCCGCCGCCACTGAAGCGACTGGAGGCGCCGCGGCTGCTGGCAGCACTGGCCCGGGCACCGCTACTGGCGCCGCTGAACGCGCTTCCGGACGACCCGGCGCGGCCGGCCGCAGACGGCGAAGCACTCGGCGCAGGACTTGGGCGATTGGCGCTGGCCGAAGGCGCAGGGCGAGTGGTCGAGGCCGCACCCGTGGAGGGCCGCGCTCCGGCCCCTCCGGTGGAGGGCCGCGCGCCGGTCGCGGCCGTGGAAGGCCGGGTCCCTTCAGAACTCCAGCCCCGGGCTTGCTTGCTGGCGGCCGAGGTTGAGGCCGAAGGCGTGCCGCTCTTATTCAGCCGGCCTTGGTCCGGCTGCCACTTCGTCTGCGTGCGGTTCGAGGCGGCACTGGCGTTTGCGTTAGCATTGACGTTGGCATTCCGGTTGACGTTGGCGTTTCGGTTCACGTCGGTGTTCCGGTTGACGTTGATGTTCCTGTCAATGTCGATGTCCACATCGCCGTGAAAACACCCGCCATAGTGCCAGTCGCAGTTGTTGGCGATAATGGCGCCGACGGCGACGCCGGCGGCGAACGACACGGCTGGCGGTGGGCCGACGTAGGTGGGCGGGGGTGGGTAATAGACCACGGCGGGGTTGTAGGTCGGCACGTACACCACCTGCGGATTGGAGGGCTGAATCTGGACGATGGTATTGGTTACGACCACGACCTTCTGCTCGACCGTTTTCTCGACCACCATGTTGGTGACAGTCACCACCTGCTGCGGGGTCGTCTTGAGGGTGCCGACCTGTTGGGCCTTGGCGCGCAGGGACTGCATGGCATCCATGAGGTCCTTATCCTGCGCCAGGAAGGCCTCCCCGAGTTCCATCGTCCAGGGGAGGTCATCGTTCATCTTCTTGATCACCTCCGGCACGCGAGCCACGGCTTTCACGTTGTCGTCCCATGGCTGCGCATCGAGCTTGGTCAGGTTGTTGGTGTCGGCCACGAATCGCGCCGCCTGCACAATCTCCAGCGGATAGACGGATGCCGGCAGGATGGTGGCGATCAGCGCATCGGGATAGAGCGCGATCGGAGCGGCCAGTTTCTCCAAATCAGCCGCGCTCCGCTTGACCGGGCCAGCCGGCGGCGGCGTCGGGGTGGCGGCTGGAGGCGCCGGATCCGCAGCGAAGGCGGTGAGGGAACCCAGGAGCAGGCAAAGATACAGCGTTTTCATGATGAGGGGTTCTGGAATGGCGGCTATCATCGTGGGCTTGTCACGGTTCGGAGACATAGACAGTGACCGGCGCCTGCCGGTTCTTGACCTGAACGGTCTGGCTGCGCCAGGCACGGCCCGGGTCCCGCAGGCGGGCGTAGGTCGCCTCCGAGATCCCGAGGCACATCGGATCTGTGACCGACTCGATCCGCGCGGCGGTATTCACCACATCGCCGATCACCGTGACGTCCTTGCGGCTGGCGGTGCCGATTTCCCCCTGGATCACGGCACCCGAGTTGATCCCGACCCGGATGCGAACGCCATCGAGTCCCCGCGCGTACCGGGTCTCGTTCCAACGCGAGACCGCGGAGAGCACCTTCCTGCCCGCGGCAACGGCATCGTTCGGGTCGATGAACACCGCCATGATCGCGTCGCCGATGAACTTGTCAATGTCGCCATGGCATTCGCGGGTGATCACTTCGCACACCCCGAACAGTTCGTTCAGCATCAAGGCCACGGCTTCCGGCGAGTTGCGTTCGGAGAAGGCCGTGAAGCCCACGACGTCCAAGTACATCACCGTCAGTTCCCGGACCCGCGCGTGGCCCTCGGCGCCGCCCTGCAGATGCTCCATCACTTCCTCCAAGGTGGCGGTCGAGACGTATCGCTTGATCAACTCGTTGAACTTCTCCTGCAGCAACCGGAAGTCCTCCTCCTGGGAGATATCGCGGAACACCTCGATCCCCGCGATGATGGCGCCGCTTTCATCACGGATCGCGCCAATGTGCGTGTAGACTGGGAAGCGGCGGCCGTCCTTGTGCATCGGATACACCTTGGCGCGGAGGCTCTCGCCGGTCTGAATCGAGCGTTGCAGCGGGCAGGCAGAGAAACACAGCATCGTGCCCTGCTCATCGATATGGTTCAGCATGCTGTCATGGCAGCAGCGTCCCATGACCTCCTTCCGGAGATGACCCGTGATCTGTTCGGCGGCGCGGTTCCAGAAGATGATCCGCCGTTCCCGGTCCACGATGTAGACACCGTCGAAGATGCTGTCCAGGACCGTGGACAGCACACTGCCTGGATCGCTGAGTTCCTGGTAAATGGCCTCTCGGTTCATGGGCTCGGTGTCTTAGGGTCTGTGCAGGAATTAATTTCGTTTTCGCACAGACCCTTAGGTTGGCAGGCGTTCCCGCGGACAGGGCGTTCGGGGGGTGCCGGAGGTCGCACAGGCGTGGTGGGCTCCACCGGCCACCGGGGATTGGGTCGCTGCCCGGGGTCGGATGGCCCTGGTGATGGCGTCGAGGACCAATGCGCCGGGATCTGTTTTGCGGAAATAGCCGGCGCAACGGAGCGCCTCCGCCTCGGCGCGAGCCTGCGGGGTGTCATGTGCCGTGAGGAACACGACGGGGGTGACGTCCCTGACCGCGGCGAGGCGGCCGCTCAATTCCAGGCCGGACATCCCCTCGAGCTGGATGTCGAGCACCAGGCAGTCAAAGCGCGGACGCTTGGCGTCCTCGAGGAAGGCCTCCGCCGAACCGTAGGTCACTGGCTGAAAACCGGCGGCGAGCAGCAGCCGGGCCAGGGAGCGGCAGACACTTTCGTCGTCGTCCACGACCGCGACATAGGTTCGGGCGCGGCTGTTCATCGCAACGCGGCCAGTCTCGCAGAACGGCTGGGGACCCCGCTACTGCCCTTTGGGGAAGGTGCGCGGCAGGCGGCGGGGTGGGGCTTAGGGGTGTTCAGGGATCACGGGTCACCCCGTTTCGAACCCCGCGTCCTGGACGAGCCGCGTGAGTTCCGCCACCGAATGAACGCGCAGCTTCTGGGTGATATGGGTGCGGTGCAGCTTGACCGTTCGCTCGTGAATGCCGAGGGCCGCGGCGATCTGTTTGTTGAGCTTGCCCTGCACGACCTGCCGGAGGACATCGCCCTCCCGCTCGGTCAGCGAGTCGAAGAGCTGACGCAGAGCCTGCCGCCGTGTGCGCAAGGCCCGGTCCTGTTCGTTCCGGGCCAGGGCGCGCCGCACGGCGGCGAGCAAGTCCGCCTTGGGAGCCTGCTTGGTCAGGAAATCCTCCGCTCCGCCCCGGATGGCTTGCACGGTGGTGGGGATGTCACCGTGAGCGGTGAGAAAGACGATGGGCAGGGGACTACCGGCCTTGCTCAGGGCTTCTTGCAGAGCGATCCCGTCCATGCCCGGCATTCTGAGGTCCGTGATGACGCAACCCGGCATGTCCGGCTTCAACCCTGCCAGGAACTCCACGGCTGAGGCGTGAACGACCACCCGAAAGTGCGAAGCCCGCAGCAGTCGGGCCAGCGAGCGCAGAAACGACGGGTCGTCGTCGACGATGAAGACCGTCGGTTCGGCGGGTGCCGGGAGGGGAGGTGGGGAGGAGGCCATCATCGGTAGCAGTTCCTTGGGAAACTCCGTATCGTGCGACGTCATCACGGACCACGCATCTCGGATTCTGGACTTCCGCTAACCGTTGACCGATCGCGAATCAGCGTTCCCCCATCGCTGTGCACCACGGGCAGCGTGAAGCAGAAGCACGCCCCGCCTTCAGGCAGGGGCTCGTACCAGATCCTGCCCTCATGCGCCTCGATGAGGGTTTTCGATACCGCCAGGCCAATACCCAGGCCGTCCGGTTTCGTGGAAAAGAACGGCTGAAAGATGCGGGCCACGTCCGGGGCGGCCACGCCCGGACCGGAGTCGCGCACGCTGACCTCGATCATGCCGCCGTCGGACCGCTGGGCCCGCAGGATGAGGCGTCGCCTCTCGGGGGGAAGTGGGCTCATGGCGTCCATGCCGTTGAGGACCAGGTTGAGCAGGACTTGCTGCAACTGGATCCGGTCGCCGATCACGGCGGGCAGGTCGGGGGCGATCTCGAGGGAGAGTTGGACGTGTCGCTCGCGGGTGTTGTGCCCGACCAGGGCGGCGACCTCCTCGATCACCTCGGCGATCGAGAGTCGCGCATGCTCCACGGTCTGCCGTTTGAGCATCGTTCTCATCCTCTGAATGACGCCGGCAGCCCGTTGATCATCCTGACGGACGTCAGCGAGAATGGCGCGGAGCTCGGCGAGGTCCGGCGGTTGTTCTTCAATGAGCACTTCAGCCGCCTCGGCGTTGCGCAGGATGGCGCCCAGGGGTTGGCCCAGCTCATGCGCCAGCCCTGAAGCCAGCTGCGCCATGGCCGACACCCGGTCGGCGTGGGCCAGTTCCTCCCGCAATTGACGCATTTCGTGGGCCACGCGCTCGCGGTCAAGAGCCCGAGCCGTCTTCCGGCGAGACCAGGACCAGACCGACGCGCCACCCAGGGCAGCGAGCAGCAGCCCCGCGCCGACTTGAAACCACCGGGTTTGCCAGAAGTACGGCAGCACGGTAAAGGCCAGGCTCGCGCCGGTCGGGTTCCAAACGCCGTCGTGGTTCGCCGCCCGAACGCGGAAGACATAATCGCCCGGTGGCAATCGATGAAAGCGGACGAACCGGTCATTCCCCGCGTTTCTCGAGGCCCAACGCTTCCCCTTCAACTCCGAGTCGAACCGCACCTTCTCCGGAGCCGTGAGACTGGGCGCTGCCGATTCGATGTCAATGCCGTAGGTTCCCGGCGGCAATCGAAGCGGCTGTGAGAAAGGCGCCCGGAGGCGAACCTCATCGTTGGCGGGGCTGCCAGGACGCCGATCGGCCTTGGCCTTCGACTTGGCCTTGGGGGCGCGATATGTCAGCTGCTCCACCTGGACCGGTGGGGGCTCGGATTCGAGGCGGAACTCCGCCGGGTCGACCACGGCCACGCCTTTCTGCGTCGCAAACCAAAGCCGGCCCGACCGGTCCCGCATGCAGTTGGGCTGGGCGACGGAACATTCGGCACTGGGCAGGCCGTCATGCCGATCGAGCACCTGGAACTCCACCTGCGGAACGCGCCGGTCAGCCACCGCGTGAAGCTGCTGACGACTCGCCCGCAGAACGCCGCGGTTCGATGGCATCCAGACATGATCCCGCGCGTCCTCGATGAACCCGCGCACCTCCAGTCTGGGGAGCCCCGTCTCGATCTCGACCCGGTCCGTCCGTCCCTGCCGCCAACGGATCAGGCAGGCAGCGCGTGTCCCCATCCACATGCTGCCGTCAGCCTCGGCAAGGAAGCACAGGACTCCTGGCAGCGATTGACCGTCAGTGTCGCGAACCGCAGTGAATCGGTCTTCGACCTGGCGATAAACGCCCTCCGATTTCGCCAACCACAGGCTGCCCGAGGCGTCCTCGCCGAAGCAGGCGACTTTACCGGGCGGCAAGCCTGCCTCCGGACCGAGCCGCGTGTAGTCGGTGCCATCGTAAACCACGGCACCCTCCTGAGTGGCGATCCAGATGCGGCCCTGCGCGTCTTCGAACAACGCGGTGACCTCGGCACCCGTGGCTGGCTTCAGGGGGGCCTTCTCGAATCGATCCTGGCTGCGGCGTACCCAGCAGGAATCCTGGTCGCCATACCAGAGCCGGCCCGCCCGGTCCTCGATCACGGACAATCCATAGCTGCTCTCGTTCTTCGGTCCTGGCACCAAGACACGCGTCGTGCTTCGTTCCTCATGACGATGAAGACCCGAGTCATACAGGGCGATCCACGCTGCCCCATCGCGAGCCGGCGCCACCGAACGCGCCCGGGATCCCGGGATCCCGAGATTGATCGAAAAGAACCGTTGCCGTGTCAACCGCCTCAGCCCGTCCCCGCTCGTGCCAATCCACAGGTTCTCCTCGCGATCCTCGAACACGACCCGGGTGGCCGCCGTCCCCAACCCGTTGGCCGTCGTCCATTGCCGCAGCTCCCCGGCGGGTGTCACTTGGTACAGGCCGGAATCGTAGCTGCAGATCCAGAGATTGGTCCGGCTGTCCTCGCCCATCGACCAGATCCCTCCCCTCAACTGCGGCAGGGACGATCGGTAGGTCAGGCTGCCCCCCCGGAACTTGAGCAGTGCGCCGGCCACCCAGACCCACACGCCGCCGCCGCGTGCAGTCGCACAGGCAACGGCCGAGCGCCCCGCCGTGGGTCCTGGCGCGTGGACCTTGACCCAGCGCTGGCCATCCCAATAGCCGATGAAACGGTTCTGCGCCACCCACCACGAGCCGCTCGTGTCTGCTGCGCCAAGATAGCCCATGCCCGGCTCGCCCGGCGGTGAAGGAAGCTCGGCCAGACGGTCGTTCTCCACCGCCAGCACATGGCCGTCGAACGTGGTCATCAGCAGGTCCCCGTTCGCCCGCTCGGCAAACGTGCGGACGTGATTGCCCACCCAGCCCTCGTTGGTTCCGAGTGGGCGCCACTGAGTGCCTTCGCTCACCACCAGCCCTGCCATGGTGCTCACCCAGAGCCGATCGCGCTGGTCCACGTGGAGGTTCACGATGGCTGCACTGGGCAGTTGTGGCGTGTTGGCCGGATCGAAGACCGTGAACCGGTCGCCATTGTAACGCACCAGCCCGCTCCAGGTTCCGAACCACAGGCAACCGTCCCGGCGCTGCGCAATGGCCGTCGCCGAATTCTCCGGCAGGCCGTCCTCGGTGCTCCATGCCCGCAGGAGGTAGCCGGAGCCCGCGAGCGGCGACGGGGGGTCGGCGTGCGTCGCCCCCTGAAGGGCGGCCAGCAAGCCCAGCATGAGAACCGCGGCAGGAACCGACAGCCCTCCGCCCCTTCCCGCCCCGTCGGCAACACTCGGACTGGAACCGGCGACGCGCATGTTTCCCGGCGCCGAGAATACCCGGCAGCGGCCCGATGAAAAGCCCCCGGCGATGAAAAACGGTGCCAATGTGTTGCCGGGCGTCAGGCTCCACCGGGCCTCGCCTGCGCGCCTGCGCTCGGGTGACGGCACGGGGCCCGACTTGGTTTGGTTTCCGTCTCCGTGTACACCGCGGAGGCGTACCGCTCAAGGTCAGAGTCCGAATGCCCACGGAGTCCCTGAGGGCTGACCACACGGCCTCGACATGGGGTCTGCGGGTTGGATCGTCCTGATGCCATGCCTGTATGCGGACGATTGGCCGCAGTGGCAGGGTCCTGATCGGAACGCGATGTCGAAGGAAACCGGCCTGCTCAAGGAATGGCCGAAGGAGGGCTTGCCACTCGCTTGGAAGACCGCGGGGCTGGGCGGCGGCTACAGCGGTCCTTCGATTGCTGCGGGGCGGATCTTCGGGATGAGCCATCGCGGCGACGAAGAAGTCGTTTGGGCCCTGTCCGAGAAGGACGGGAAGGAGCTTTGGGCGTCGCCGCTCGGGCCGGCGGGTGTGCAGGGACCGCCGCAGGGCAAAGAGGGGCCGGGATGCACGCCGACGGCGGACGGCGAGCGGCTCTATGTCCTGGGCGTGCGCGGGGATTTGGCTTCATTGCAGGTCGAGGACGGCAAGGTCCTCTGGCGGTATGACGCACCGGCGAATCGCATGGGGATCAACTGTTCCACGCCCATCCACCGCGATGGCTTCGTCTTCGCCGCTTCGGCCTACGGCGCTGGCGGGGGATTGCCAACGGGAGACTCTACCTGCGCGACCAGGACGTGCTACTTTGCTATGACGTCCGGGCCAAGTGATGCCGGCGGGTGCAGCTGCGGCTTTTCGTGGTCGAGCCCGCGGCGTTAGGCGAGGATCCGGGGCGGGCTTCAGGGGCTGCTCGCGGGGTCATCCGGGCCGGCCCGGTAATCGATCACCCGCACCTTCTCGATCGTCACGAGGCCCCCGCCCATCATGGTGTCGAGGACGGGCAGGAAGCCGTTGATTTTCTCCTCGGTGTCGACGATCTCGATCACCATGGGCAGGTCCATCGAGAGCCGGAGGATTTTTGCGGTATGCAGCCGGCTCGACTTGCCGAAGCCCATGGGGCCGCGGAGGACTGTGGCACCGGCCAGGTGCATTGCCCGGGCCTTGAGCACGATGGCCTCGTAGAGCGGTTGGCGATGGCACCGGTCGCTTTCCCCGATGAAGATCCGCAACAACATCGCTTCATGAGGCAGGTGCATATCAGGGACCTTTCGCTGCGTTGATGCTCAGAGCGAGGGCATGGCCCATCCAGACCCCGACGAGACAAAGGACCACGGAGAGGACGACGTTGGCGCCGGCCCGGAGCCACTGGCCGTCCTCGACCAGGTTCAGGGTCTGCAGGCTGAACGAGGAAAACGTGGTGTAACCCCCGCACAGACCGAACATGAAGAACTCGCGCAGGGAGGCAGGGGCCAGGAGCCGGCCTTCGGGGCCGGTGAGCGTTGCGAACAGGCCGATGACGAAGGAACCCGTGACGTTGACGACGACCGTGCCCCACGGGAAGGTCTGGCCGAAGCGGTCCGCGATCAATCCAGAGACGCCCCATCGGGCCACGCCTCCCAACCCGCTTCCGAGGAAGATCCAGAGTGCGTTGTTCACAGGACAAGTCCTATGCGGAGACGACCTTCTCTTCAATGTGTCGCACCAGCAGCTGTGGCATACGGCTCGCCCTCGGTTTTATGCTAGCAACGCTAGCGCACACCGGGGCCGAGCGTCAATCGCGGACCGAGGGCCGAGGACCGGCCGAGGCCGACCGCCGAGGACAGAGGACAGACGACCGAGGACGGCGCCCCCTTCACCCGCCGCGGTCGGCGTCCGCCTTCGCCGAGGCTTCGGCGGACAGGCCCGCTCACGCCCGCGGGTACCGACGCAAGCCGCGGCATGTGCGGACGGACGCAGGGCCATCCTCTTCCAAAGCGGCTTGAAGGTGGCCATTGCAGGGTGCACCCTGCGTCTTGTGAATTCCGACGTGACACCCTCGCCGCCCTACACGGCGGGCCGGCGGATCCGACGCTGGCTCCTTCGGCTGCTGGTATTGCTGGGCTTGCTGCTGGTGCTCGCCGTGGTCGGCGTGTGGTTGGCGCTGCGGGGGAGCCTTGCGAGGTTGGATGGGGAGACGCGCCTTCCGGGTTTGACGGCGGCGGTGGTTGTCGAGCGCGACGCCGAAGGCGTGCCGACGGTCACCGCCGGGAACCGCGCCGACCTCTTCCGCGCCGTTGGCTATGTGCACGCCCAGGAACGTTTTTTTCAGATGGACTTGCTGCGTCGCGCCAGTGCCGCCGAGCTGAGCGAGTTGTTCGGACCGGCCGCTCTCGAGTATGATCGGCACGTCCGGCCGTTGCGTCTGAGGAGCATTGCCGAGAAGGTCGTGACGCGAATCGATTCCGGCCACCAACGGCTTCTGCAGGCCTACAGCGACGGTGTGAATGCGGGTCTTGCAGCGCTCCGCGTGCGCCCGCCCGAGTACCTGCTCCTGCGGGTGGCGCCGCGGGCGTGGCAACCGGCGGACTCGATCCTTGTGCTGCATCGCATGGGCATGGAATTGAGCGACCCCGGCGCGGGACGCGAGCTGGAGAATGCCATTGCCCGGCAGGCGCTGCCGCCAGTGGCGCTGGCCTTCTACGTCCGACACGACACCGTCTGTCCTGCGGCCCTGGATGGGAGCACGATGCCGATTCCAAGAGTTCCGACCCCCGACGAATTCAGCCTGCGGGGAGCGGGCGGAGAGGGTGGGGGTGGGGGAATGTCCGGCGGCGGTGGTGATGCCGGGGGCGCGGCTGCAGCGGGTTTCGAGGGGCCGGAGGAGTACGTTCCTGGCAGCAACGCCTGGGCGATTGGGGGCCAGCGGACGGCCACGGGTGTGCCGATGCTGGCGAATGACATGCACCTGGGCCACAGCATGCCCAACATCTGGTATCGGATGCAGTTTGTGTGGCCCGATGCCGACGGCACGGAACGGCGCACGATCGGGGTCACACTGCCCGGCACGGGCGTGATGGTTGTCGGCAGCAACGGCCGGATCGCCTGGGGCGTGACGGCGTCGCAAATTGATGTGACCGACCTGGTGCTGCTCGAGACCGATGCGGACCATCCGAATGCGTACCGGGTGGGCGACACGTGGAAGTCGGTCGAGGTCGTGAGGGAGGTGATCCGGGTGGCGGGCCGGCCGGATGTCGTCCTCGAGTTGCCGTGGTCGCCCTGGGGTCCGGTGGTCACCAACGCCCTGGGTCAGCGAGCGGCCTGCCATTGGGCGATGCTGGAGCCGGACGCGGCGAACCTCGGGTTGGCCGAGTTCGAGCGTGCCAGCGGGGTGGGCGAGGTGCTGGATGCGGCGCCGCGGTGTGGTTTGCCGTGGCTGAACGTTGTGGCGGCCGACCGGGATGGCGATATTGGCTGGACACTGGGAGGCCGTTTCCCGAAGCGCGTCGGCTTCGACGGGTGCCTGCCGGAGTCAAGGGCGGACGGCAGTCGGCGCTGGGACGGCTGGATCAGTCCGGGCGAGATGCCCCGGGTGCTGAACCCTGCGTCGGGGGCGATTTGGAGTGCGAACCAGCGGCAATTCGGGAGCGAGCTGTATCTGCGGATGATGGGCAGCGACGTCCTTGACCAAGGCGCTCGGGCTGGTCAGATCCGCGATCAACTCCTGCAGATGAGCGGGGCCCGGCCCGCGGACCTGCTTGCGGTTCAGCTTGACGATCGCGCCCTGTTTCTCGAGCCCTGGCAGCGCCGTCTGCTGAGCACCCTCGATCGCGCGCCCCACGAGGCGCGCCTGGCCGAAGCCCGGGTCTGCGTCCAGAATTGGGGCGGTCGGGCCGGCATCGATTCGGTGGGCTACCGGCTGGTGCGGCGGTTTCGCCACGAGGTGATCGGGTTGTTGGTGGCCCCGGTGGCGGACCGATGTCGGCAGGTGAGCCGGGGGTTCGGCGGTCTTCCGGGGCACGCGGAAGGAGTTGCGCGGGACTTGCTCGAGCAACGCCCGGCGCACCTGTTGCCGCGGCCGTTTAACGATTACGACGAGCTCCTGCTGGCGGCGGCGAAGAAGGTCCTGGAGGGCATCCCCACGAATCGTCCGCTGGCGGAACACACGTGGGGCGATGCGAATCGCGTCAAGGTGCGCCACCCGTTGGGCGCCAACCTGCCCGCCTTCAGCCGGTGGCTCGATCTGCCGGAGCGCATGTTGCCCGGCGACCAGGACATGCCCCGCGCTCAGGGACGCGGCTTTGGCGCTTCAGAGCGGATGGTGGTGAGCCCGGGTCGGGAGGCCGAAGGTCTCTTCCACATGCCCGGCGGGCAGAGCGGGCATTTTCTCTCGCCCTTCTATCGAGCCGGGCACGTGGCGTGGGAGGAGGGGCGCCCCACGCCGCTGCTGCCGGGCCCGACCCGGTACTCGCTTCGTTTGAAGCCGTGATGCCAGCAGGGGGCAGGCGGCTGCGAGCTGTGGTTCATTGCAGGAGCTTCTTTGCTGCGTCGCCTGCGGCCTTCGAGGCGTCCTTGGCTGCTGCCGAGGCGAGGGCCTTTTGGATCTGCGCCTTGAGGTCGTCGACCAGCTTTTGCTGGTCGGGGGTCAACTGGAGCCCGGCGAGTTTCTGTTGCAGGATGCTCATGGCATCCGTGTACTTGCCGGTGCTCACGAGGTTCTTCGCCTGATCGATGACGGTCTGGACTTGCGTCTGGGCGGCGGCTGTGGCGTCGGCTGCCTTCTTCTGTGCGTCGGCCACGGCGCCCTGGACGGCGTCCTTGGCTTGATCGGCGGCTTTGCTGACGTCCTTCTGCAGGTCGGCGGCGGCGGCGCCGACGGCGCCGGAGCCCTGATCCGGGGCGGGAGTTGGCTCGGTCTTCTTGCCGCAGGCGGCGAGCAGGGCCAAGGCTGAGACGACACAGACGACCGACAACAACGGCTTCATGGTTTTCATTGGTGTTTTCCGTTATAGGGTCCCTCGCCCAGGAGAGAACCCATGCTCCTTATAGACGCATCGGGAGGGGGATGCAAGAACGGACAGAGGGAGCCCATGGGGCATTCGTCGGTCGGTCGGGCGTCTCAGAGGATGCACTCCCTGCCTCGTGCCCTGCGTACGGGCCGGTGGCGCTCCTGCCACCGTGGCGGAGGAACCGGAAGCCGCCCGTTGCATGAGCTCGACTCCAGTACAAAGTGCTCCTTGCGGCGCGGTCGGACCTTGACCTCGAACGAGGGCAATCCCTAAAGTATGCCATTATGACACGGACAAGCATCATGTTACCGGAGGACGTGAAACGGCGGGCGATGGCCGAAGCGCGGAAGGAAAACGTCTCCTTCGCCGATTTCGTGCGCCGTGCCATTGTCGAGAAGCTGCCATGTTCGGGGAAAGGCGCGGACCCTCTCAAGCGTCGGCGCACGGACCCGCTGTTTCGGTTGCTGGACCACCTTCCCCCGGTGCGCGGGGACACCCCGGGCGATGTTGCCGCCAACCATGACGACTACCTGTACGGCGAGAAGCACGCCGGGGATCGGCCATGAACGCGCTGTTTGTGGATACGGGGGCGCTCGTTGCGCGGGTCCTGCCTCGCGACCAGCACCATGTCGCGAGCCGTCGCGGATGGGAGTCGCTTGAAGACGTGGTGGTCCGGCTTTATTCGAGCGAGCATGTCCTGGACGAAGCGGTTTCCTTGCTGGTCCGGCATGCTGGCGCCACGTACGCGGCTCGCTGGGCCCGCGACCATCTCGCGTCCGAGGAAATCCGGTGGCTTGATTCCAACCGTGAGGACTGGCGCGACGCGCTGCATTGGTTGGAGCGGTTTGGGGACCAGAAGTTGAGTTTCACCGATTGCCTTTCGTTCAGTCTGATGCGGCGCGAAGGCATTCAAGCGGTGTTCGGCTTCGATCATCACTTCGCGTTGGCCGGCTACGAACTCTGGCCTCGCCTGTGACGCTGCCCGTTGGCCCTCGTCGAGCCAGTCGTCGCCGTCCCGCTCCTGGATTCTCCCGGCCGGTTCACTTCGCCGCCTCGGACGGCGATTGACCCGCCTGCGCTCGCCCCTGCTGCATCCACTCCCAGAACGCCCGACGCCACAGCGCGACGCGTTGCTTCTCGAGGTCCGTCGCGGCCCGTTGTTCCGCCTGTGTCATGAGCGAACCCATTGCCTCCATTCGCTCCGCCGTGCCCAGGCGCTCCCACGCGACCCGCTTCCAGTCGATCCCGTCCCGGCGAGCGTAGGGCGGGGGGTAGTTCGCTCGATCGCAGGCGATCGTCTCCATGCCGAGGTAGAACCGCTTCATCGGGTCGCCCGCGGCGCCGAAATACAGACGGAAGAACTCGTCGATCAGTCCATCGACGCTCGTCTCCGGATCATCCCACACCTTCACCATCACGTACTGCTCGAGTTGGTCCTGTTCGCCACACTCGAAGATCCCGCGCACGCCGTCCCGGATGAAACCCTGCATGGCCTTCGCGGTCTCATGGACCATGACATGCGGGAAGCAGTGCCATTGGTTGATCAGCGCGGGTTCCATCGGGTGATGGTAGTAGACCCAAAGGAACATCGGTGCCGGGGTCTTCTGCTTCCACCCTTGATAGAACCGGAAGTCGTTCTCCTTCATCTCCGGATGCACCGGGTAGTAGCACGTGTGGAGACACGGCGCCACGGAGACATTCGGTTCGACCGGGAAGGACGGCGGCACGGCGTAGGCCCAATACGCCAGCGTCGCGATATACCGGTCCGGATGCGTCCGCCGCACCTCCCGCGCCACCGCGTTGACAAACGTGAACCAGTAGTCGCTCATCTCCCCGCTGCTGAAGAACCCGGTCCGCATCGGCCCCCGGTCCTTCAACAGCGCCGCACACGACGGGCACGTGCAGAGGTTCATGTTGTCGTCCGGCACGATCGCGAAATAGTCCCCCGCCGCCTTCCATCCCTCCGGCAGCCCCCCCTTCCCGTCGAAGAAATCCCGCGCCCGCTGCGCCACCTGCTGGATCAGTTTGGGATGGGTGTAGCAAAGCTGCGATCCGGCGCTCTTGGGGTTCTTCGACTGGTACTCCGGATCGTTGAACACCTCCTTGATCGTGCTCCGATGAAACGTGTGGTTCGCCGCCCAGGGCACTCCGCCCTGCCGCATCCGACGCCAGTGCAACCGCACCTGGTCCTGCGTGAACTTGCCCCATTGCGTCCGCAGGAACGGCCAGTTCCCCGCGTGCAGCGCGCTCCGATGCGCCAGAGCCGGCGTCCGCCGCACAGCCTGTCCCTCGACCGCGAGCGATCCGCGTGAAGGAACCACAAGCCCGACCCCCGCCGGCCCATACCATCGCACGCCACAGAATCGCTCGAGAAAATCGTATGCCGCCAGACAACTCCCCTGGTCGTCGTACAGCCCCGGCAACTCGATGTCGCCGGCGCTCCGCTCCGGCATCCCCACCGCCTTCCAGTAGTCGATCCGATGCCGCAGGTCCGCCATCGATGCCCCCACCATCGGGCGGCCCGCCACGTTCCGATTCGCTTCCGTGTCCTCCCAGTCGCGCCCGATCAGAACGACGGTGTCCGGCCGGAACACGATGCCATACTCCTGGGTCTTGAAGTCCCGACTGCGAAAGCCCAGCGCGCGCGTCGGTTCGCTCTCACCGACGAGGATCCGGCGTTCGGCGCTCCCGCCACCCGGCCCCGGATCGCCGTCCGAGCGGATGGGAATCTCCGCTCCCGTGATCTTGAGCACGTGACTCTGGAGTTCGAGCGCTGCGAGCCGGGCAGCGGGCGTCGGTCGCGGCGCGGTCACGATCACACAGGCAGGCTTGCCATCCCGCGTCAGCTCGAATGCCGCCGCGCCGGCCTGCCGTCCGCTCGAGCTGCCCATCGCCGCGATGGCGCACAGAAGCCACGTCAATCCGCCGGACTTCATCCCGGCCGGAACACGGCCCCGGAAGCGCCGTGACATGCTCCAGACGTCCTGCCGGGACCCCAAGATGTCAACGGTTGCCATGTGACCCCACGGCCTTCTCAGACAGCGTGAAAGCCGGCAGTCTGACGACGGTGCCGCCTTGGAGCGCCGACTGATGGGCGCACAAGCCGACGCACGTCCAATTCGCCGATTGCCGTGCGTTCGGGAACGGGTCGCGCGCTTCGGCGAGCGCCGTGGCGAATTCATGGGCGAGGTGCGGGTGGCTGCCGCCGTGGCCGCTGCCCTGGGTGAAGCTGAGATGGGTCTTCTTGCTGGCGTCGTAGACGCCCTGCGTCGTGTAGCGAGCGATGCTGCGTGGCAGGAGCTTCGCGAAGTCGGGGCACGCGACGCGCCTCGGGATCTTTGGCTCCGGCCGCTTTGCCGTGTGGAGGACCAACGGCTCATGCTCGATCAGCGGCCACTCGACCGACTGCTTGGTGCCGTACACGTCGAAACTCTCCCGATACTGCCGGGCGACGTCGAACAGCGACCGGACAATGCGCGCGCTCAAGTCGGAGTCCTTGAACTTGATGTGCGTCGTCTCGACGGCGAAGGGCGAGCGGTACTTCTCGATGAGCTCGGGGCGGATCGTGCCGGACCCGAAGCAACTCACGTATTCGGCGTCGAGGCGCAGCAGGCCGGCCACGGGCCCGACGCAATGGGTGGCGTACCACATGGGCGGCAGCCCGGGCCAGTAGTTGGGCCAGCCGTCCATGTCCTGTTGGTGGCTGGCCTGGAGGAACTGGACCTTCCCCAAGGCGCCTTTCTCGCAGAGTTCCTTGATGAAGAGAAACTCCCGCGAGTACACCACCGTCTCCATCATCATGTAGAGGAGGCCGGTCTGGCGGCTGAGGTCCACGATCTTCCGGCAATCGGCGATGCTGGTGGCCATCGGGACCGTACAGGCCACGTGCTTGCCGGCCTTGAGCGCGGCGATCGCCATCGCCGCGTGATCGGGAATCGGCGTGTTGATGTGGACGGCGTCGAGGTCGGGGTCTTTGAGCAGTTCCTTGAAGTCCGTGTAGCGGCGTTCGACGCCGAAGTAGTCGCCCACCGCGTTGAGCTTCGCCGGCGTGCGCTGGCAGATGGCGTGGCAGCGGGTTCGGGGATGGTGTTGCCAGAGAGGGATGAACTCGGCGCCGAAGCCGAGCCCGACGATGGCGATGTTGAATCGGTCTTTGCTCATGGGCCTGGAGCGGGCCGGCGGTTTGGCGTCGCCCGCTGCGCAACGTTGTGGATGCATTGAATGACTCTGCGCCGCCAGCATGTCGGCTGGCCCCCCGCAGCGTCAAGTCCCCTCCAGCACCCGGATTCCCGAGGCCATGGGCAGTGCCTTGTCAGTGTCCGAAAACGTCTTTCGCATTGGCAATCACGGATACGTCATCGATCCCCCTTTCCTCCCCGTCGGTGCCCGCGACCAGGAGGAACCTTGGGCCTTTTGCGAATACGCATCCTTCCTCTCGTCACGCCACCTCGGGCGCGCCAACATCGGTTTCTGTGACGGCGACGTCGAATCCATGAAGGCCGCTGACGCCAGTTTTAACAACCGCCTCTGGAACGGCTGCAACGACCCGCGTGCAAAGCTCGTGCTGCCGGAGCCCCCGGCCAACTGGCCCTCCGGTTGGAGGCGAGACACGATGTAGCCTACAGCCCTCGGCCTTCCTCGCGCCGCCCTCACCGCGGGCGGCTACGGGATGGGGTTGCGGACCGGGGCAGGAGGCCGATCCCGATGAGGAGGAGTTGGCTGGCGACGAAGGCCATGAGCCAGAGGAAGGCCTGGTCCATGAAGCCGTAGGAGTGGAGGCCCACGCCGAGCATGTTGACGCCGAACCAGGAGAAGGCGGTGACGATGTTGCCGAAGAGGGCCATGTTCATGAGGCCGCGTTCGGCGATCCAGTCGCCCTCGAGCGCGTGGAGGATGGCGGCATACCAGAGCACGATCATGAGCGCGCCGTTCTCCTTGGGGTCCCAGCCCCAGAACCGGCCCCAGGACTGGTCGGCCCAGATGCCGCCGAGGACGGTGCCGATGAAGCTGAAGAGGGTGGCGAAGCAGATGACGCCGTAGACGTTGCGGCGCAGGCGCTGGGCGGCGGCGGCGTCGAGGCTTCGGGTGAAGAACGCGCGCAGGACATGGAGCGCGGCCAGGAACCCGGCCACGAAAGCGGCCGAGTATCCGAGGGTGATGGTGATGACGTGGGTGGCGAGCCAGAAATTGGTATCGAGCACGGCGCGGAGCACCTGCATGGTATCGCCGTCGAGCGAGAGGTTGTGGGCGACGATCTGGGTGAGGAAACCGAGGGCCGCGGCCATGGCGAGGCCGAGGCTGTCGCGGTGGAGACGCTCGAGCAGGATTCCGAGGAGGACGGCGCCCCAACCGACGAACACGGCGGAGGAGTAGAGGTTGGTAACGGGGGGGCGGCCCTCGAGGATCATCCGGAAGGCGATGCCGGCGGTATGGAGGGCGAAGGCGACGCCGAGCAGGCCGTAGCCGGTTCGATTGAGGAGGGTGAACCAGCCGAACCAGGAGCAGCACGCCAGGAGGAAGACGAGGACATAGAGGGCGGTGCTCTTGAGGAAAGGTTGCCAGTGATTGTAGAGATGCTCGCGTCGTGCCCGGGCCAACTCGGAGCGGAAGGAGGGTTCGAGCGACCGGCGGAGGGTCTCGACCGCCCGGTTGAAATCCTCGGGTCGGTCGAGGGCGAAGGCGGTGACCATCGTTGCGTAGGCGTTGACGGGCGGGCGGAGGGTGCCGGTTTGGAGGGCTTCGAGCAGGGCGGTTCCGAGGCTGGACCAATCGTCCCGCCGGGTTTCCGGGTGTGCGGGGGGGATGACGAGGGGATGGGCCACGCTGGCCATGAAATCGAACGATTGGACCAGGCGGCCGATGCGTTCGAGGTCGGCGGAGGGGGGTTCCTTGCCGTCCTGGCGGAGTTTCCACGCCGCCAGGCCAGGGCCGAGGGCAGCCTGGTAGTCGGCGACGAGGGCGGCCATGTCCGTCGTCTCCTCGGGGTGCAGGCTGTTCTTAAGTCGGCGGTAGAGGGTGGTGCCGGCGTGGAGTTTGAGCAGGGCCTTCTCGAAGGCGCTCCGCGAGGCGGCGGGGATCGAGCCGGCCCGCTGCGCCTGGCGTTCGAGCTCGTCGAGTTGGCCGGCGAACTCGCCAAAGGCCACGTACAGGGGGCCTTCGGGTTTGAGTTTCAAGAGGCTGCGGAGCTCGGGATGATCGATTTTGAAGCACGGTCGGGTATCCGCAACGGAGGGGCGGGCGAGGACTTCGAGCAGCCATGCGGCGGCATCGAGGGAGCGGCCTGCGTCGAGGGCGACCGACTGCTTGCCGCTGAGGACCCGGAGCGAGTTGCGTCCGACGGTGTCGAGGGGTTGGAGGCGGCCGTTGACCAGGGCTGGCAAGCGGCCGAAGGCGAGGGTATCGAAGGCGGACGCGGTGTCAGGGGGCGAGACTCGCAAGCCGTGGAGGGCCCAGAGGGCGGCGAGGAGGAGGGCGCTGGCCGGGATCCAGCGTTTCACGGGGTCCTCCGTTTGAGGAAGCCGGTGAGATGACCGAGGAACTGGAGGGCGAGGCCGACGCCGACCAAGGTGCAGGAGACATAGGGCGTGAGCCAACCGGGGTTACGGACCACCTGGAGGATGGTGACCCGCGGGTCCCGCTCGTCGTAGCCCGACTGGTAGAAGGTCTCACCGCCGTAGCGCAGCGGGTTGTTCATGGAGATGCGGACCTGCCGGTTCTCGCCGGTGGCGGGGTTGATGACGCGGATTTCGCTCGAGAAACTGCGGGGGATGTCGGTGCCCTGGTAGGTGTCGTGGTTGAACTCGACGAGTTCGAGGGTGAAGGGTTTGTAATAGCGGGCGGGGCGCAGGTCGAGGCGGTAGGTGCGGCCTTGGTACTGGAAGGCCTGGGCTTGCTCGAGCCAGAGGGAGGCGACCCAGGAGCCGATCGGGGTCGAGCCGTCGAGGAATTCAAGGGTCACGGTGGGGATGTTGCGGTGATCGGCACGGGTTTCGAGGGGGGCGGGCGCGAACCGGGGTTCGGCGCTCGGGGCATTGGTCGTATCGAGGGGGATTGAATTGGGCCAGTACTGTTGGATCCGGAGGGTGAACGGGAGTTGCGGGTGGGTGATCGGGCGGCGTCGGGCCAGGACGGTGTCCGGGATGGCCACGACGACGTCGTGGTCGGCTGCGGTGGTGTCGATGACAGCCAGTTCGCAGTGGCGGGGGTCTTCGGAGTAATTGCGGCCCTGGCCCTCGGAGAGGCGGATGTAGCTTTCGACGGCGAAGAGGTCGGTGACCAGTTGTCCGAGCAGGAGGAGGATGAGTCCTGAGTGGATGAGGAGCAGGCCGATCCGGTCGCGGCGGAGGGCGAAGCGCTGGAGGGACGCGCAGACGAGGTTGGCGAGGAGCACCGCGCCGATGAGGTAGCCGCCCGGGAGGACGATGGCCAGGGAGGGGATGCCGGGGATGGGGACGCGGGCGATGAGGCTTCGGAAGTACCGGACTTGGGCGGCGTAGATGCCGATCTCGACTTGGGCGAGGGTGCCGGCGAACACCAGGACCATGGCGAGGACGAGGCAAACGACGGTCAACCGCAGCGAGCCGAGGAAGCGGCAAGTCCGAAGGAGGAGGGTCTTCATTCGGCCGGCTCGAAACGGACGCTGCGGAGGAACTCGATGAAGGCGGGCTTTTGTGCCGCCACGAGGGGCGCGTTGCCCATCATTTTGAAGAACCAGGCCGTGCCGTGGCGATCGAGCACGGCGGCGAGGAGGCGGGTCGTTTGATCCTGGCCTGGTGGGGTGCCGGCGATGTCGAAGAGGCGTCCCGGGGTGCCGGCGATTGGGACGGGTTCCGCGAGGTTGCGGATCTCGGTCTCGGCGAGGGGAGGGAGTCCGACCTGGGCGCGCCAGCGGTTGACATTATCGAAGTCGCCGCCGGCCTCGCCGGCGAGGGGGATGACGGTGACTTGGGCTTGTTGGTTGCTGGGGCCGGCGACGGTGAAGTGGCCGACGCGCATCGATGTGGGGGGGAGTTCGGTCCAGCCCGGCGGGGTGGTCCACGTTGGGCGGGGGGCCTTGGCGCCGGGCGCGGTGCTGGCCGGGGGGGGTGTCGACACCGGATCCTTGGCGATGCGGTAGCTCCGAATCTCCTGTCGCTCACAGCCGGCCAAGAGGCCGAGGGCGACGGTGGCCAAGGCGAGCCGTCGCGGGTTACCTCGAGGATCCCCAGGATGCACGCGGCGTTGTTACCGTGGGCGGGGGTTCTTGGCAACCGAAGAAAGGGCTAGTTTGGAGTTGCAGTGGGCGGTTGGGGTGGTAGAGTTCGCGCTCTTTTGCGGGTCACGGCCGGTCAGGACCGGGCTGGGCGCGCGAGAGGAACGGCGTAACCAATCCGGGCCCGTGGGGGTTCGGGTCGCCACAAGAACATCAAACCCATCCCGTGTTCCGCGGGACGGCCGGCCGGGGCGACCGGCGGGCTGGCAACCAAAGGAACGTTGTGATCAGTATTGGCATCAAGGAACTGTTGGAGGCCGGTGTCCATTTCGGGCACCAGACGCGTCGGTGGAATCCCAAGATGAAGCAATTCATCTTTGATGCGCGCAATGGGATCCACATCATTGATCTGAGCAAGACGCTGGGGCAGTTGGAGGTGGCGTGCGATTACCTGCGGACGACGGTGGCTCAGGGGGGGCAGATCCTGTTCGTGGGTACGAAGAAGCAGGCGCAGGAAGCGGTGCGCGAGTCGGCGAAGTCATGCGGCCAGCCGTATGTGACCGAGCGCTGGCTGGGGGGCACCCTGACGAATCTGAAGACGATCAAGCGCTCGATGGGGCGGTTGCGCGAGATCGAGAAGATGGCTGCGGACGGGACGATTGACCTTTACGGCAAGCAGGAGGGATCGCGGCTTCGTCGGGAGCTGGCGCGTCTGGTCAAGAACCTCGATGGCATCCGGATCATGGACAAGCTGCCGAGCACGATGTTCGTGGTGGACATCAAGCGCGAGCACAATGCGGTGGCTGAGGCCCGGCGGCTGGGCATCCCGGTCGTGGCCATTGTCGACACCAACTGTGATCCGGATCTTGTGGACTACCCGATGGCGGGTAACGACGACGCGATCCGGTCGGTGCGGATGATTCTGAGCGTGATCACGCAGACGATTGTGCAAGCCCGGGCCGAGTACGAGGCGAAGTACGCCCGGCAGGTATCGGCGGCGGAGGCGAAGGCGGCGGAGGCGGCTCCGGCCGCGGCTCCGTCGGCGACTCCGGCATTGGCAACGGTTGCGGGGGCGGAGGCGCCCGCGTCGGCGGCGCCTGCGGTGGAAGCGCCCGTATCGGCGGTGCCCGGGGCAGGCGCGCCCGGGTCGAATTAAGATTTCCGGGGCGGGCCTTGCGGGGTCCGGTCCGGTGCAAGTTTCTGACGTTTTTCTTTTGACTAAAGTATGGCTGACATCACACCAACGCTGATTGCGAAACTGCGGGAGATGACGAACGCGGGCATGATGGACTGCAAGCGGGCGCTCATCGAGGCTCAAGGGGATCTGAATGCGGCGGTGGACCTATTGCGCAAGCGGGGGATGGCCACCGCGGCGAAGAAGGCGATGCGCGAGGCCCGGGAGGGGGCGATTGCTCATTACATCCAGCCCGACTCGAGGGTGGGCGTGCTGGTCGAGGTGAATTGCGAGACGGATTTCGTGGCCAAGAACGAGACATTCCGGGGGTTCTGCGACCAGGTGGCGCGCGCGCTGGTGGAGGATCCGACGAAGGACCACGAGGCAGCCCGCGTCGAGATTGTGGCCAGGACCGGCGAGAACGTGAAGGTGGCGCGGCACGTGCGTCTTGACGTCTCGGGCAACGGCCTGGTGGCGGCGTACATTCACACCGGCGCCAAGACGGGGGTTTTGGTCGAGGTGGGTGCGGGCAGCGAGGCGACGACCGGCCGCGACGAGTTCCGGCAGTTGGTGAAGGACATCACGCTCCAGATCGCGGCGGCCAATCCGCTGGCGGTGACCCGGGAGCAGGTGGATCCCGCGTTGGTGGCGCGCGAGCGCGAGATCATCGCCCAATCCGATCTGATCAAGAACAAGCCGCCGCAAGCGGTGGCAAAGATCATCGAGGGCAAGCTGGACAAGTTTTACAAGGACAACTGCCTGCTGGACCAGGGCTTTGTGAAGCGCAACGGCGAGATCACCGTGCGCGAGCACATCGCGTCGGTGGTGAAGCTTCTCGGCGACGAGGTGACCGTGCGGCGGTTCGTGCGGTTTCAGGTTGGGGAGGCCATTGCGGCGCCATGACGGAGAATCGGCCCGCCCCGGCTGCCGGTTCAGGGCTGCTGGCGGAGGCGTCGCTGGAGGTCGCGAAGGGGCCGATACCCGATGCGCTGGATGCGCTCGGTTTCGAGGAGTCGGCGCAGGTCGGGGTCGCGGGCGAAGAGCTCCTGTTCCGCCCCCCGGGTGCGCCAGCTGCCGGTGATGGCCTGCAGTTCCTCGGTGGGTTTGGCGGTGTGGATGTAGACCTCGGTGACGCCGGGGCGGAGCGTCTTGAGTGTTTTCATCCAGAAGCCCTTGACGTCGCGGGACGCGTCGCGGAGCTCCTCGTGGACGAGGTAATCGGGGAAGAGGATGCCGGCCTTGGAGAAGCGGGAGCGGAGGGCGGGCTGCTGGAATTTCTCGAGTGTTTCCTGGGAGGCCATGCGGACGGGGAGATCGAACTCGACGGCGAGCGCGAGGTAGGAGTCCATGTAGCGGACGTCGTACTGGAGGACGCCCATATGGGAATCGAGGTGGGTGAGATCGAGGCCGCTGGCGATGGCTTTACGGACTTGGGCGCGCGCTTCGCGCAGGGCTTCATCCGGGGTCGAGTGGGCGTAGACCTGTTCGACTGAGCTCCAGAAGCAGCCGTCGGGATCGACGAGGCCGGGCACTTCGGTTTTGGGGAGGACGGGGCCCCAGCGGTAGCCTTTCCACTCGGCGGTATGGCAGAGGTGAACGCCGAGGTCGAGGGTTGGATGGTTGCGGGCGTAGGCGGCGAGGGCATAGAACCAGGGGCAGGGGACCATGACGGTGGCGCTGGTCATGAGCCCGTGTTCGAGGGCTTCGAGGGTGCCGACGTTGGCGGCGAGGCACATGCCGGCGTCATCGCCGTTGACGATCAGGAGGCGGTCGGCGGCGGTGTAGCCGAGGCGTTCAGCCAGCGCGGGCGTGGGGGTGGCATCGGCCGCCCGGGGTGCCGCGGTGCCGAGGGCGAGCCCCAACAGGGAGGCGAGGAACGACGTGTTCATGGGGGGAGAATGGCGCAGACCGGCCGGGTCTGGCAAGGCTGCCACGGTGACCCGGATCCTCGCCTAACGCCTGCGGCGCGAACGTGGGCCATCGGCTCGTGGTGGGTTTTCGCCTTGTAGGCGCGTGGGGTGTCGGCTCCGGGGTGGCCCGCCCCGGGGGCGGGCTTTCAAATCCGCGAAAACCCCGGACTGGGCGGCTCAAGGCGTCTGGTCAAGCCCAGGAAGTTGAGCCGCAAGGGGCGCTTACGCGCGGATTTGGAGGTGATCAGCCGCGGTTGCCGGATCAGGCGGGGGCGTTGCCCCGGGGAGGGACTGGGTTCGCCGGTCGGGCGCGGCCGACGGACCATTGGCGGAGCCGGTCGATGGGTTCGGCGAGGGTGCGGGCGAGAGGGACGGTTTGGAGGAGGGCCTCGCGGAGGTGGCCGAGGGCGAGAGGCTGGCGGGTGTGGAAGGCGTCGAAGAGGGCGCTGACGATGATCTCCTCGATTTCGGCGCCGCTGAAGCCCTCGGTGGCTCGGGCCAGCTCGGCGAGGTCGAAGGCCGCGGGATCCCGCTGGCGCTTGCGGAGGTGGACGGCGAAGATCTCGGCGCGTTCGGCTTCCGAGGGCAGGTCGACGAAGAAGATCTCGTCGAGTCTGCCCTTGCGCAGGAGCTCGGGCGGGAGCTGGGTGATTTCGTTGGCGGTGGCGACGACGAAGACCGGGCTGGTTTTTTCGGAGAGCCAGGTGAGGAAGGTGCCGAAGACGCGGGCGGTGGTGCCGCCGTCGCTGAGGGCGGAGCCCTGGGAACCAGCGAGTGCTTTATCGATCTCGTCGACCCAGAGGACAGCCGGGGCGACCGACTCGGCGACGCTGATGGCGCGTCGGACGTTTTCCTCGGAGGATCCAACGAGGCTGCCGAAGACGCGTCCGATGTCGAAGCGGAGGAGGGGGACCTGCCAGAGGTTGGCGACGGCTTTGGCGCAGAGGCTTTTGCCGCAGCCTTGGACGCCCAGCAGGAGGAGGCCTCTGGGCGGGGGGAGGCCGAAGGCCTGGGCTTCGCCGGTGAACGCGCTGGCCCGTTTGGCGAGCCAGGCTTTGAGGGCGGCGAGGCCGCCGACCTGCTCGAAGGTCTCTTCGGAGGCGTAGTACTCGAGGAGCCCGCTTTTCCGGATGATCTGCTGCTTTTCGAAGAGGACCTCGGCGGCGAGGTCGCCGCTGAGGCGTTCATGTTTCACGAGGATCTTGGCGAGGACGTTCTCCGCCTCGCCGAGGGTGAGGCCGAGGGACGCCTGGAGCAACCGGTCGCGTCCGGCCTCGTCCAGGTCCACGAGCACGCGATCGGCGCGGCTGACCTCCTCGATCACCTGATCCAGGAGCGCCGTCAACTCGGGACGGCCGGGAAGGGGGAAGTTGAGGACGGTGACCTCCTTGTCGATTTCGACGGGGACATCAAGCACGGGCGAGACGAGGATGATGGTTTTGCGGCTGTTCTTGAGGTGGGGTGCGATCTCGCGGAGGCGCCGGATGACGGCGGCGTGGGATTGCGTGAGAAACGGGTGCAGGTCCTTGAAGACAAAAAGGGCGGGTTCGACCTGATCAACGACACAATCCAGGGCGGCGAGGGGGTCTTTGGTGGTCGAGTGGCGTGGCTTCTGGGACTGGAGGGAAGTGCCGGCGGGGACGACGCCGCCGGTGCAGGTCCATTCATAGACGCGTTTGTCCCACCGGGCGGCGATGCCGGCGAGCAGGGCGTCCAATCGCGTTTCCTCGGCCGTGACGACCCAGAGGATCGGGTACCGGGCGCGGATGAGATGTTCGAGTTCCTCGGGGAAGTTCATCGTTTCAGCCAGCGGCGCCACCAGGGGGTGCGGGGCGGGGGCGGTTCCCGGCGGATCGACTCGCGCACGCGTTGTTCGAGCCGCTCGGGGGGTGTGGTGTGGGCGGCGTCCTCGCGGATCATCGCCTCGGCGGAGGCGAATTCGCGGGTAGCGCCGGTTTGGGTGGCGGTGGTTTGCTGTTCCGCGGCGGTTTTCTGCCGATGGGCGAGCCGGGAGGCTGGGGGATTGGGATCCATGATGATCCTCAGGCGGTTTTGGCGAATGCGATCGCGAAGGCCTTTCGGGCCCGATGGAGCTTGCCGCGGACGGCGTCTGCGGTTTGGCCCGTGAGGGCGGCGACCTCGTCGTAGCCCATGTGCTCGTCGGCGACGAGGAGGAGGAGCAAACGGTACTCCGGGGGCAGGGCATCGAGGCACTGTTGGATGCGTTGGCCGAGTTCCTTGGTTTCGAGGAGGCGGAGGGGGCTTTCGGTGGCGCCGGCGGTGTGGTCCCAGAACGAGTCGTCGCCGGTGGGCACGAGGGTGCGGGCAGCCCACGACTGCTGCAGGTTGCGGCAGTGGTTGATGGTGATCCGGTAGAGCCAGGTCCGAAGCGCGGAATCGCCGCGGAACTCCGGGAGCTTGCGGTAGGCTTTGAGGAAGACGTCGTGGGTGGCGTCCTCGGCGAGCGAAGGATCGCCCAGGAAGCGCAGGGCCAGGTAGTAGATCGCGCGGGCGTGCTCGGCGTAGATCACGCCGAACCCGGTGGTATCCCACACGTCGGGTGTCCCGACCCGCGGCGGGCTTGCGTCTTGCGTCTGTGGCATGACGTCAGCGGTTAGCACCGCCCATTCGACCGGAGATGAGGGCAGGTGTCACGTCGAAACACAGGAGGGGACAGAACTTGACCTGTTGACCACGCGTACCACAATTCGAGGACTGTGTATTGGCCCGCGTGCCTTGAGTGATGAGCGGCACCGGCTGTGCGTTGACGAGAAAGGCGGGAACCATGCGGGCTAAGGCGAAACGGGCGCGGCGGCTGCTGTGGGCGGTGGTGATTGGCGTGGCGTTGTTGGACATCCTGCTCTTTCTGCTGACGATGGGGCGGGGCCGATAAGGCACTAGTGTGGTGTCCCTCAAATGGATGGACATTCGCGGCCAGGAGTTTTGCCGCCAGACAAGGACTTCGGCGAGCTCAGTCGAGCCGCGCGAGCGACGAGCATATCCGCAGAGATCTGTGAGAAGCGAGCAACGCCGTCTGGTGGCAAAAGAACGGCCGCCCAAGGGGTTGCGCCGAAAACGGCCTGGGGCTTCGTTGCTCCGTCGGTCGAGTATCGCCAGGGATACACTCCCTCCTCGCGCGGCTCGACCGAGCTCGCCGAGGTCCTCGTCCCAGGCCGTTTTGGGCGCAACGAATGTCCACCCATTTGAGGGACACCACACTAGCACATGCCGATTGACCGTGGCGGATGATGAGCCTAGAGTCCTCGACTGGGACTGAGGCGCGCCTCGCCATCCGGGGGCAACGTTGGGGGGGAGGAGTTGTGCTGCGTGGCGGGGAGCGGACGGTGTTGCGGAGGATCCTATGAAGAGCTTAAGGACGGTGTTGGGCCAACCCTCGTGGCGGCTGGCCAGCAAGGAGGTTGAGGTGTTCGTCACGCAGACGGGGGGGCACACCGGGCCGGTGACCTTTGACCGTTCCGGGCGTTGTCTCCAGCCGCTGGCGGTGGCGCCGTGGGCGGAGGAGGAGTGCGACCCCGGGACACCGGCGATCCTGAAAGTACTGCGCGGGGATTTCTTCTGTCTGCCGTTTGGCGGGAACGAGACGGTGGCGGATGGCGAGCGCCATCCGGTACACGGGGAGACGGCCAACAGCGTGTGGACCCTCGAGTCGCTCGAGGCCGGGCAGGGAACGGCGCGGCTGCATGCGTCCCTGAAGACGAAGGTGCGGCGGGGTCAGGTGGACAAGCATCTGCTGCTCGTGGACGGGCACGACGCGGTTTACAGCCGTCATGTGATCAGCGGGATGCGGGGGGCGATGTGTTTCGGGCATCACGCGATGGTGCGATTTCCGGATCGGCCAGGGAGCGGGGTGGTCTCGACGAGTCCGTTTGTGTACGGCCAGGTGTTTCCGGAGCCGACCGAGCGGCCGGAGCGCCGGGGTTACTCGATGCTGAAGCCGGGCGCGGAGTTTACGACGCTCGAGGAGGTGCCGACGCTGTTCGGGGCGTCCACGGATCTGTCGCGGTATCCGGCGCGACGCGGGTACGAGGACATTGTGATGATTGTGAGCGATCCCGACGTGCCGTTCGCGTGGACGGCGGTGACCTTTCCGCGGGAGCGGTATGCGTGGTTTGCGCTCAAGGACCCGCGGGTCTTACGTTCGACGGTGTTCTGGCTGTCGAACGGGGGCCGGCATTATCCGCCCTGGAACGGCCGGCATGTGAACGTGCTGGGGTTGGAGGAGGTGACATCGAATTTCCATTATGGCCTGGCGGAGTCAGTGCGGATCAACCCGCTGTCGCGTCGGGGCTATGCGACGTCGCACCTGCTGGGTCCGGAGAGTCCGACGACGATTCCGTACATCCAGGCGGTGGCGAGTCTGCCGGCGGGGTTCGATCGTGTGGCCGGCATCGAGGTGCGGACCGACTCGACGGAGGGGGTTGTGCTGCGTTCGGCGAGCGGGAAGGCGGTGCCGGTGCCGCTGCGCCTGGGTTTTTTGCGGGGCGAAGGCCGCTGAGATGGCCTTGACGATGGACTGGCAGCAGGGCATTGCGCTGGCGATTGTGGGGATCACCGCGGCGGCGATGGCCTGGCGGGTGCGGCGGCGGTGGCGTGGTTGGGGCGGGGGAACCGGCTGCGGCGGGTGTTGGAGCGGGAGGAAGGGTTGCGGCGGCAGCGGCGATCACGCTTCGGGTGGTCGAAGGCAGCCGATCGAGAACCGGGGGGCCCACTGAGGCCGGTCGGAAGGGAGTGTCGGGTGGTCAGGGGGTTGGGCGGACGGTGAGTCGGTAGAACTGGTTTGCGGAAGGGAGGTCGGTGTACTCGAGCGTTTCGTGGGATTGCCGTGCGGGCCAGGATTTTTGGAGAATCCAGGGGCCATGCTCGAGATCAGGGCGTGCGCTCAGTTCATAGCTGCGGCCGGCCCGGGCGTGGAACTGGAGCTGGGCGCGGCCGTCGGGTTGGATGGCGGCGTGCAGTTCGAGGCGGCTGGCGGGGTCTTGGGGGTCGGTATCGGCGGCGTACTCGGCGGCATTCGAGGCGTCATCGCGGTCCGGGTCTTCGAGTGCGTCGTCGCGGTTAGGATCGAGTTGGTGCTCGATTTCCCAATCGTCCGGGAGGCCATCGGCATCGTTGTCCTGGGGACCGGGTTCGGGGTCATCGAGGCCTGGGGACCCGGCGTGGTTGGCGCTGGCTCTCCAGAAGGCGGGATCGTCCCAGGCGGTCCAGGGTTGGGCGGGATCGCGCACCACGAGGGAATGTCCCGCGTCGAGAGCGAGCGGTTCCTTTTCGGTGTCGAAGGCGAAATCGAGGATCACCTCGCCGTCGGGGTCTTCGAGGCGGAGGGTTTCGCCGCGGTTTTCGAGGCGGCCGGTGAACGGACCGGCGACGGGCACGTTGGGGCCGTAGCGGCGCTGGAAAGCGGCGGGATCGGCGGCGACGACCAGGAAAGCGCCGGCGGCGAGGAAGGTGGGCGTGTTGGTGGGGAAGGCGAACCGGATGCCGTTGGTGAAACGGATACCGCGGAGGTCGATGGCATCAGGACTGGTGTTTTTGAGCTCGACGAATTCCTCCTCGGGGATCTCGGTGTCGGGGGCGCCGGCGGTGGTGGGGCGGAAGTGGATTTCCGTGATCCGGAGGGCATTCTGGGCTGGCGAGGGGGCTCCTTCATAGCTGAACTCGGACATGGGACTGCCTGCGGAATCGCTGAGGAACAGGGTTTCGCCGCGGGCCGAGAGCTGGCCGGAGTAACTACCCTGGACGAAGAGGCCTTGTCCGCCGGTGGGGGCGGTGGTACGGGTGCGGAACGCGGCGGGGTTGGGTGAGACGTAGAGCGACCCGCCGGCGGGGATGACGGTACCGGGTCGGAAGGTGAAGCGGATGCCGCCTGCGAGCTGCCAGCCGGAGAGGTCAATGGCGACGGGTTCGCGATTCGTGAGGAGGACGTATTCCTGGTCCTGGTTGCCGGAAGCGGGTTTGAAATCGGCGGCGAGGAAGCGGATAGCGGGGTGGGTGGGCTGGGTGGATGGGATGCGGTCGCCGCCGAGGCTGGCGTTGGGGTTTTCGTAAAGGAACTGGCGGCGGCCGGGGAGGTGGATATCGATGATGCGCTGGGCTTCGGGGCGGGTAGTGTTGCCGTTGCCCCAGGAACCCCAGCGGTTGTAATCGAGCTGGGCGTCTGAGGGACTGATGGTGGGCGGGTCAAGGAGGTCGAGGTGCTCGCGGATCCGGGCTTCGATGGGCAACTGGTCGGCGGGGGTGCCTGGGGGGCGGAGCCAGGCATCCATGACCGAGCGGAGGCGCCGGAGGTACATCCGGCGGAAGTCGGGGTGTTGGAAGATGAGGTTGTAGAGGCGGTTGGCGGGCTTGCCCTGTTGGGCGCTGTTGTAGAAGTTCAGGACGTTATCCTGGTAGAGCGTGTCGGTGAAATAGCCGGCGGAATCGATCCAATTACGGCCCCAGGAGAGGTCGACGTCCCAGGGGAGGATGGACCATTCGCCGGTGCGGAGGGTATCGCAGTAGACGTAGAAGTTCTTGTGGCCGTGGTCCTGGCTGCTGACGAGGGCGAGTGCGGCGAAGTAGCTGACGATCTGCGGCAGGTCGAGGCGATCATACGCGTAGCGGACGCGGGTGCTGAGACTTTGGGATTCGGCCAAGTTGGAGATGAGCGCCTGGAGATCGGAGGTGCCCTCGAACTTGCGGGTTTTTTTCTCCGCGCCGCCGACGGAATCGAGGGCATTATAGATCTTGTAGAGGGCGCCGTTGGGGTCGCGTCCGAACCGTTCCATCCAGCGGTCGTCGCCGTCCTCCATCATATCGAGGATGGCGTGGAACCGGCCGTTGCGCTGGACGCGGACGGGGAAGGCGAAGTGGCCGATGGATCCGGAAGCGGTGATGAAGTCGTAGGCGAGGGCGTTGCGGACCCGGGATTTATCGCCGTAGTTGGTGAGGAGCTTGATGTCCTTGACCGGGGTTGCGCCGGGCCGGTACTCGAATCGGGCGCCCTTATTGAAGTCGAGGTTATGCCCCTTCTTGGACGAGAAGTGGGCGGAGCTCTGTCCCCGGAGTCGGATTCGGATGTTGTCGTAGAACCTGGCGCCGAAGAAGACGGAGGCGCGGGTGCCGTTCCAGCTTTCGGAGGCGCTGGGGTTTTCGACCCAGAGGTGGAAGACGGGCAGGAGCGAGGCGATGGCGGGGTCGGCGACGAGAGTGCCGGCGTACTGAGGGGAGTCGAGAGGGTCGAGGAAGAGCGGCAGGCGCGACTGGGACCCGGTGTCATCGGAAGCGATGACGGCGTAACGGATCATCTGTCCGGCGGTGGCGGTTCCCGGCGGGAGGATGGCTCCGTAGACGCCGTCCCCGGCGGCGCCGTCGCCGTGGGCGCCGTCATCGGCCATGGGTCGGACGGTTTCCGAGGCATAGAGCACCCGGGAGACGAGGTCGACGCGGGTGACCGTGCCGAACATGGGAGTGACGCGCACGGTGATGGCAAGCGGGTCTGTGGCCTGGGGCACGGCGGGTTGGTGTTGGAGGTCGGTGAGGAGTGGGCCGAGTTGGGAGGTGCCGCCCGAGTTGGGTTCGCCCGGGGTGGGGAGGAGGAGGTACTGCCAGGCGGTTGTCTGGGTGACGGCCCGGTCCGCCTCGAGAGTCAGGTGGAAGAGAAAATCCGAACTGCCGGTTCCGTAGTTGAGGCCATGAACAGCGATCCAGTTGGTACCCACGGTGAAGCGGTCGGCGAACGGCCGGAGATCGAACATCTGGGGTACGACGGCTTGGTTATCGGGGTGATTGGCGGTGGCGCCGGAGGTTCCGGTGAGCGGTTCCTGGGCGTTGCGATCCGCCACGGGTTCACCATTGAGCCAGACGACGAAGCCGTCGTCGTACCGGATCTGCATCCGGAAGCCGCTGAGGCCGGCGAGATCGTCGATGACGAAAGGGATGCGGAGGAGGCAGGTAGCGTTGCGGTTCCGCATGGACGATCGGACGTCGGTGGTGATCAGCGTGGCGTAGTCTGCGGGTGAATCTTCGTAACCGACGGCGCAGGTGCCGGGGTTCCAGCCTGCCGCTGCGAAGTCGGGGTCGGTCCAGCCTGCCGGCAGGGAGGCGTTTGCGGGCACGAGCCAAAGGCTCGGGGAGGCGGGCGTGAGCAAGGGCACGGTTTGGGTCGAGGAGCCGATACCGAAGGCGACGTCGGCGGCCTGGAGCGGGTAGGCGGGTGCGAACGCGGACACGGCATTGGTGCCGGGGTCGATGAGGGCGAGGTACTCGCCGCCGGCGTCGAGTTTGAAGTTGGTGTGCAGCGGGAGGCCGGGGTCCCGTCGGTTCTTTTCGGAGGCGAAAACGACGAGGAACCCTCCCGGGGGCAGGTTGGTCGGTGGGAACTCCCACTTGGTGGGCTTTTCGGGGTCATCGGTCAGGTACCATCCCCCGAGATCCAGCGGCTCGGAACCCGGGTTATGGATTTCGATCCAGTCGGAGGAATCGCCGTCTTCGTCCTCGAGGGTATCGGTATTCGAGGCCATGAACTCGGTGATGGCGGGTGGGGGCAGGGCGTGCGCGCTATCAAGGGGACCCACGGGTGCGATCAGCAGGAGCCACGAGGCCCCGAGGCCCCGGGCGAGGGGCCACATGGACGTGAGCGGGTGCGGAACAAGACGATCTCCGGACATACGTTATTCGGACAGCATGGCAGCAAGATGCGAGCCGGCAAAGTGCCAATTGTCACTTGCGCGAACGTGAAACCGGGGCTAATTAATGCCACATATTTGAGAAGCCTGGCGACAGGCAAACAACACGAACGAATCAGAGGCTTTACTATGGCCACTCGCACGACGGGTCGGAAGCGGCAGACTTTTGCGTTTAATGCGCCTGGAGCGCTGAGCGTACAGCTTGTCGGAGATTTCACGCAGTGGCAGGAGAAACCGATTTCGCTGAAGCGCGCCGCAGACGGCGTTTGGCGGGCGACCGTTCTGCTGGCGCCGGGTACGTACCACTACCGTTTTCTGGTGGACGGGGAATGGCGGGATGACCCCGAGTGCACCTTGCGGGTGAACAATCCGTTTGGGAGCGAGAACTCGGTCTGCGAGGTTGGCTGAACGGAGTCGACGCAGGCCGGGGTCAGGTGGGGGGCAGGCCCCTTTTCTGAGGAGGAAGCGGCCACGTGATCGGGTGCTATTCCCCAGGTCAAGGACTGGGCTTTTTTCTGTATTTAACTCAAGTCATTGCAACAGAGTCATTTGGGAAAACCTCGGTGTTTGGCACAGAAGCTGATATGGAACATTGTCGATGACTGGACATGCGGTAAGGAGCATGGGCGGTCGGCAAACGAACGAGGCAGAAACGGAAAGGGTGTTGCGATGAGAGGTTTGAGGCGAATTCTCTGTGTAGCGGTGGCGGGGGTATGTTGCCTGGCGTGGAGCGGATGGGCTCAGGGCCAGGGGCCAGGCGATGGCCAGGGGCCTGAGGACAAGCCGGGTCCGAACTGGGGTCAGATTCAGGCCTATGTTCAATGGCTGAAGAACGACAAGGGGGTGAGACCGGAGCGGCCGCTGGATCTGACGAAGGTGCCGGAGGAACTCAGGGAGGAGTTGCAGGAGGCCATCGAGGAGGCGAAGACGGCGCGGGCGGCGTTTGTCGAGGCTCAGAAGAAGCTGCTCGAGCAGTGGAAGGAGGCGACGACGGACGAGGCGCGCCAGGAGCTTCGTGATCAGATGCGGCAGGCGCTTGAGAAGTTCCGGGAGGATCAGAAGGCGAACATTCAGGACATCAAGGAAACGCTCAAGCAGATCCGTGAGCAATTTGCGGACAAGCGCAACGAGCTGATTGACCAAGCCAGGGAGCGAGCTCGGGATCAGAAGGGAAATAGGGGAGAGTAGGCGACTTGTTCGGAGCCCGCGGGCTTCGGAGGGCTTGCCTGCGGGTGTTAGCTGGGGTAATCAACCAGGCGATCTGAGGTCAGGTCGCCTGGTTGTTTATTCAGAAGGCCATGCCGTGTTTCTCCCATGCGAGGCTGACCTGTGCGATTTGCGTGCTGGCGTTCGCGGTGCGCGGGCTGGCGGGGGAGGGCATTGAGGCGTCGCTGTCCGAGGCTTTGGGGATCAGCCCATGGAACCTGGCGGCTGGGGCGCGTGTAGGAGGTGGGTACAAGGACAACACGACCCTGAGCGCGTTCTCGGCCGATGCAAGTCCGTTCCTGCTGGTGGGGGCGGATGTGTTCGTGTTGCGGGCGCCGTGGGACGGGACGGAATTCCAGTTTCTTTTCACGGGGGAGGACCGCCGGTATCTCGACTCGGACGAAACGGAGAAGGAGCAGACGTTTCTGGCGAGCAGCCACGTGCGGCGCTGCTTTGACGACGCCTGGAAGTTGGGGCTCGAGGGCCAGTACTTTTATCTGGACCAGATCTTCGATGCGTCGGCCACGGAACTGGACGTGGGCGTGGTCCGGGCGGTCGGGCACAGTGGGCTGGTGCGGCCGTCGGTCGGCCGCGCCCTGGGGCGGGGCCTGTGGTTTGAGATCGAGGGGCTGGCGGGGCGGTACTTTTTCGAGGAACCGCTCGACGATTACTGGGAGCTGGGTCCGCGCTTCAGGCTTCGGTGGGAAAAGGAAAGAGGGGAGGGCTCGATGCTGCTTTTGACCTACGAGGTCTTGCGGAGGTCCTACGACGATCGGGTGGAGGCCAGCAGGCAAGGCGTGCCGATCGAGGGCACGGAGCTCGAGTTTGTGCAGCAGAAGGTGGAGTGCAGCTGGCAGCGCACCTGGGACGAGGGTCGCCGCTGGCGCACCGCGACGCGGATCGGGCTCGATCTCAACCGCGACAACGGATCGGGCTACTTTGACTACGACCGGTACCATGTCTCCGAGCAGGTGCGTTTGCGATGGGGCCGGGTGACCGCGCGGGCGCGGGTGGGGATCAGTTACTACGATTACGCCCTGCAGACCGTGAGCGACTTGACCCGGGAGAAGAGGCACAAGATGCTGATCACAGTCACGGCGGGTGCGGACTATCGAGTGGGCCGGCGGCTGAAGGCGTTTGGGGAATACGAATACGAAAGGTCGGTTTCCAACCAGGATTACGATGCGTACCGGGCGAACACCGTGTTCGGCGGATTCGAGTACGAGTTCTAGCGAGGCGCCGCCTCAGACCTAACGAAGTCTGCGATCCCATGGAGCCTTTCTGCCTTTCCGGACCTTCTCTTTCGCGCCTCGCTAATGTAGAGTCCTCGAAGGCAGGGGCGCAGGGCTGGAACGGCAGGGACCAAACTTGACCTGTTCACCCCATATTCCACAGGGCGAGGACTCTAGCGAGGCGCGATCCTTTCGGCTTTGGTCGTGGCTTGTTGTGGTCCTGACGCTAGCGGTGTTTGCAGCGAATCTCGCGATGGTGCATGTGCGGTTGAGGGAGCGATTGCGGGAGCAGATTGCGAACCGAGACGCGGCGGTGCTGCATGGACTGGCGGTGTTGCAGAGCGGGTCCGGTGTCGCTGGGCTCGCCGGGGATCCGGAGCTGGAATTGGAGGGGGTGACGGGCGATGCGGAGGTGGATGCGGTGATTGAGGCGGACCAACTCCGGGAGGCGGTCGGGCGTTTGAAGGGTGTCCTGGCCGCCCGGGTATTCGGGGCATCAGGCGATTTGATCCTTGCGCTGCCGCCGTTTATCGCCGAGCGCCGGATTCCCCCGGCGGTGTGGGAGCGGGTGGAGGCATCGGCACCGCTGGCGCGATTCTGGCCCCGGATCGAGGGGGATGAACTGGTGCCGGGAGTGGGGGTGCTCGACGTGCCGGTGCTGGAGACCTGGATACCGCTGACGGGGGGCGGGGGCCAGCGAGCGGTGGGCGTCGTGCAACTGCTCCTGGACGGGAGCAGCATCGCCGCCGAGTACGCGGCGTTGGACCGGCATTTGGTGCGGGAGGGGTGCGTTACTTTCGCGGGTGGGGCGGTGGTGATCGGGGTCGGGCTCGGCTGGGTTTTGGGGCGGTTGCGGCGTGCGCATCGGCTGCTCGAGGATCGGACCCGGCGGTTGGTCCAGGCCAACCAGGAATTGGCGATGGGGGCGCGGACGTCGGCGGTGGGGGCGGTGACGGCCCATTTGATGCACAGTCTGAAGAACCCGTTGTCGGGTCTGCAGCAGTTTGTTGCCAGCGGTGTCCGTGGGGATCTCGAGGGGTCGGCGCCGGTGTGGGAGGAGGCGGCCGACAGCACGCGCCGGATGCAGGCGATTGTGCAGGAGGTCTTGCGTCTGCTGCGGGACGAGGGGGGGGCGGTGACGTATGAGGTGTCCTACGGGGAGTTGGTGGATAGCGTGGCAGCGAGGGCGGGACCGGCCGCGCGGGAGGCTGGTGTGGTTCTGGAGCGAGAGGGGGAGGTGTCGGGGCGACTCGCGAATCGGGATGCCAACCTGGTTGGGCTGATTCTCGAGAACCTGGTTGCGAATGCGATTCAGGCGAGTCCCCGGGGCGGCGTGGTGCGGCTCTGTCTGGGAAGCGGCCCGCGGGGCGTTGTGATCGCGGTGCACGACCAGGGGTCGGGGTTGCCGGAAGCGGTTCGCGCGGCGCTGTTCAACCCGGTTCGATCCACGAAGCCGGGTGGGACAGGCATAGGGCTGGCGATCTGCCGGCAGCTGGCGGGGCATTTGGGTGCCCGGTTGGCGCTGGTGGCCAGCGGGCCGACGGGCTGTGTCTTTTCCCTCGAGTTGCCTCGCTAGAGTCCTCGACTTCTGGAATATGGGGCAAACAGATCAAGTTTGGTCCCTGCCGTTCCAAACCCGCCCCCCCCGCCTCCGAGGACTCTACAGTAGCGAGGCGCGGAAGAGAGGGTCCGGAAAGGCAGGAAGGCTTCATGGGATCGCGACTTCGTTAGGTCTGAGGCGCGCCTCGCTAGAACTGGACCAGGAGCTGCCGCGGTCGCGCGGTGTTGGCGAATCGGATCCAGAGGAGTCGTGTTTTCGGGTCGTGAGTCCAGTCGGCGATGGGTTGACCGGCGAGCGAGACGGCGCGAGGCGGTCGGGGGGCGCGGGCGAGGAGGATGCCGGGGGTATTGGCGATGCCTTCGATCTGGCAATGGAGGCGGCTTGGGGACGGCGCATCGAGGGGCAGCGCCTGGCAGGCGGAAGCGAGGATGGCGGGACCGCGGCCCGGCACCTGGTCGAGGTCGAGGAGGAAATGTCTCGAGCCGGGTTCGAGGGGGACGCGGGTTTGGAATCGGAGTTGGGGGTCGAAGAGGCTGACGAGTCGGCCGGTGAGGATCCGGGCGGGGTCGGCGGTTGATTCGTCGAGGCCAGCGGCGATGATGAAGGGGCCGCGGCGGAGGAGCAGGTGATTTCGCTCGGGCCAGCGGATGTGAGTACCGGCCGTGGCGGCCTTCAGGATGCGGAGGAGGTGCTGGTCGCCGTCGGCGCGGGTGGCGAAGGCGGTCGGCGCCGTGTTTTCCCAGAAGAGCCGGCCGTGGCCGATGCGGGCGAGGCCGGGTTCGAGAGGCTCGGGGTCAAGGAGCTCGAACAAGTGTTGGCGTGGGATGCGGCGGGTTTGGCCGTGGTCGTTCCACCAATCACGGACGGTGTTGTAGGGGTCGGAGTCGTCGTCGATGAACACGAGGGTGCCGCCGTGCCGGACCCAAGCGGCGAGTGCGGTGTGGATGTCGGGAGCAAGAGGTTTCTGGCCGTGGTAGGAGAGCAGGAGGACTTTGTAGGGATCGAGGGCTTTGGGGAGCGGTGCGTTTTCGAGCTGGACGGGGTCGAGGGGGATACCCCGTTTGAGGAGGGGAAGCGCCAATCCGTAGACGTGGCCGAGGTGGGGATCGCCGGGTGCGGGATCTCCGCGTTGGAACATGAGCGAGTCACTGACGAGCAGACCGACGCGGGGTGAGGATTCGTCCCAGGCGGCGCGGGTGTGGGGCAGGCGATGGAGGGCGTGGAAGACAGTCTGGAGTTCGGTGGCGTAGGCGGGCGGGATGCCCTCGCGCTGGTCCGGTTTGCCTGGGCTGGGGTAGCGGCCGCCGAAGACCCTTTCCGGCCATGGGGCGACTTCGTATTGCCAGACCTCGGGTTGGAGGAGGGAGGCGACGAGGGTGGATTCCCAATTGCGTCGGTAATCCTCCCAATCGTGGTTGGGGTTGTCTTCGACCGGATCGTTCAGGTACCAGATGGTGCGGCCGGTGGCGCGGACGAGGTTCTGCATGGCGCCATATTCGAGGAAGGCGGTCTCGAAGGTGCGTTCGGCGAGGCGGCCGCGGTACTGGTTGGGCGTGCGGGCGGTGCCGGTCCAGACTTGGGCGATATAGCCATCGCAGCCGGTCAGGCGAGCGAGGCTGGATTCCGGGCTGACGATCCGCCAGTGGGCGTAATTGAGGAGGCTGTGGGTGGGAACATAGCAGCGGACGTTGCGGCCGGTGCGCTGGTTTTCGGTTTGGACATGGCGAAAGACCTCTTCGAGGGCGCGACGGTAGAGGTGGTACTTGAGCTTCGAGGCGCGCCATTGGGCGTCGACAGAGCCGTGCGGCGGTTGCCAATCCTCTCCGTAGAAGGCGCGCCACTCGCGCCGGAAGCCCGCGGAATAGCCGGCGCGCACCCAGAACTCGGGTTCTTCCAGGTGGACGGCCTCTGCGCCGGCGTCGAGGGCGCGCTGGACGCCGGTCGAGAGGTAGGCTCCGAAATTGGCCGCGGGGCACATGTAGTAGACGTCGCCGCCGTGGCTGATCTTGTTGCCGGCCCGGTCGGTCTGGGCTTCGTCCTCGTGGTTGACGCCATCGAACCGGCCGTACAGGTAGTCCTGGTAATTGCCCCAGGAGACACCGGTCATGACATGAATGCGGTAGCCGCGATCGCGCCAGGTGCGGATCCGCCCGGGGAGGCCGGGATCGATCCCGTAGACGATGGCGACATCGGATCGGAGGTTGATGGCATCGCTATAGGGCTGGGAGGTCTGGAAGCAGGTGCGTTCGAGAGCCTGCGCGGGGTCGATTTGACCCTCGGCGGCGTGGGCGGCGTGGGCGAGGAGGATGGCGGCTGCGATTCCAGGGATTCGGTGCATGTCGGGCCGCAGGGTGCCAGAGCCGCTCGGGCGGGGCAAGCCGGGGACAGGGGGATGCCTCGCGTGTAGCCGCGGGCGCTGACCGCGGCGGGTGAAGGGGGGCGCGGACGGCTTTTGTGCCGCCCTCGGCGCGGGCGGCTACAGACTGGAGAGCGGCTCGAGACCGTCGGTTTGCAGCAGCACATCGACCAAGCCGTCGATCTGGCGTCGGGTGTGTTCGCTGGAGAGGACAAACCGGAAGTAACCGGCCTGCGGCCCGCCCGGGTAGCGGACCAGGGACGGGAAGATCCCCTGCTCGATCAAGCGGTTGCGGAGGCGGATGACGGCAGACGGGTTCCTGACGGACACGCTGAGGATGGGGCTTGGGGTGTCAGGCAATGCGACGCCCGCCGATCGCAGCCGTGCCTTGGCGTGGCTGGTATTCGTTTCCAGCCGGGACCGGAAACCGGGGTCTGTGCGCAGGAGGTCGATGGCGGCGAGGGCGGCTGCGACGAGCGGCAGGGGACACGGAGTGCTGCCGGCGTATTGCCGGCTGGCGGTGCGGAGTCGGCGGAGGATGCGGGGCGGGGCGAAGATCACGCCGCCATAGGCGCCGAATGCCTTGCTCAGAGTGCCGACATGGACGAGGCGCGGGAACCGCAGGCCGCAATGCTCGGGGGTGCCGCGGCCGTGCTTTCCCAGAAGGCCGAGTCCGTGGGCGTCATCGACGACGAGCCAGCCGCGTTGGGCGAGGAGCTTCGCGTACGCGGCGAGGGGGGCCAGGGAGCCGTCGCGGGCGCAGAGTCCGTCGGTGAGGACGGCGGGACACGCCTGGGGACGGAGGTTCCGGAGCAGGGCAGCGAGGTGGGTTGGGTCGCGATGGCGGAAGGTGCGCAGGGGAGCCTTGATTTGGCAGGCGGCGTCGCCCAGGCTGGGGTGAGCCCGTTCGTCGAGGAAGACATGGGTGATCCTGTCTGCCAGGGCCTGGAGCGCAACGGCGTTGGCGGCGTAACCACAGGGCACGACGGCGGCGTCGGTCCGTCCGGCCCAAGCGGCCAGGGCGGCTTCGAGGCGTGGGTAGAGCGGGTGGTTGCCGGTGGTGATGCGGGAGGCGGCGACGTTGAGGCCATCGGCGGCGAGGGCCAGGCAGGCGGCAGCCAGGACCTGGGGATGGCGAGCGAGACGATAGTAGTCGCAGCCGCCGAAGTAGAGGAGCCGGCGGCTCTCGATTTCCACGTGGACACGTCCGACCTGGCGGAGGACTGGGGGCGTGTTCATTTGCTGTGGGGCGGCGGCGGAGGGGGTTGGTGGTGTTTGCCCGGATACAGCACAGGCTTCGCGGCGCAACGAATGTCCACCCATTTGAGGAACACGACACTAGCGAGGCGCCGCCTCAGACCTAACGAAGTCCGGGATCCCATGAAGCCTTCCTGCCTTTCCGGACCCTCTCTTCCGCGCCTCGCTAATGTAGAGTCCTCGACGGAAGGAGGGAAGGCCTGGAAAAGCAGGGACCACACTTGACCTGTTGACCACATGTTTCAGAAGTCGAGGACTCTAGCGGTGGGGGCGTCGGTTCCGCCCGCCGCCGTCGGGGGCGGCGTCGAGGTAGCGCTGCGTCAGGTCAGCATAGGCATCGACCCGCCGGTCGCGGAGGAACGGCCACTGGACGCGTTGGGTCTCGATGGTCTGCAGGTCCACCTCGACGAGCAGGGTTTCGTCGCGGTCCGAGGAGGCGCGGGCCAGCACCTGGCCGTCGGGCCCGGCGACGAAGCTCTGTCCCCAGAACTCGAGGCCGTCGCCACCGGCGGGTCGTTCGAGTCCGACACGATTGACTGCGGCGACGTAACAGCCGTTGGCGATGGCGTGGGCGCGCTGGATGGTTTCCCATGCCTGGTGTTGGGCGGGGCCGACAGAGGACTTCTCCGCCGGATGCCAGCCGATGGCAGTGGGGTAGAAGAGGACCTGGGCACCCTGCAACGCGGTCAGGCGGGCCGCTTCCGGGTACCATTGATCCCAGCAGATGAGCACGCCCAACTGACCGCAGCGCGTGGTCCACGTCCGAAAACCGAGGTCGCCCGGAGCGAAGTAGTACTTTTCGTAGTACAGGGGGTCGTCGGGGATGTGCATTTTCCGGTAGCGACCGAGGAGGGAGCCGTCGGCATCGACGACGATGGCGGTGTTGTGATGAAGCCCGGGAGCACGGCGTTCGAAGAGCGAGGCGACGACGACAACGCGGGATCGGCGGGCCAGGGCGCGCACGGCATTCGTTGCGGGGCCGGGGATTGGCTCAGCGAGGGCGAAGGCCGCGGGATCCTCCTGCTGGCAGAAGTAGCGGGATTGGAACAGTTCCTGGGTGCAGAGGATCTGCGCGCCGTCCCGGGCGGCGCGGGCGGCTGCGGCGAGGGTGCGTTCGAGATTGTCGCGGGGATCCGGTTGACACGCGGTTTGGATCAACCCGAGCGTGACGCGCCGCGGCAGGGCCGAGTGTTTCATCGAGGAGAGCCTATCGGCTTGCGGGGTGAAGGACAAGCCGCGGTGCCTGAGGCCATTTACGGCCATTTTCTCCTTGCAGAGCCCTTGGGGATTGTTAAAAGGAGCACGAAGTCCGTTGACTTTACGTTACCAAACCAATAACCGAACAACGCTATGGCAAAACCCCTCACAAAAGCTCAAATCGCTTCGACCTTGGCAGACAAGGTTGGCATCGCCAAGAAACAAGCGGTTCAAGTGCTGGATCTGCTGGCCGAGTTGGCCTACAAGAATGCCAAGAATACATTCACTCTGCCCGGCATCGGCAAGCTCGTGCTGGTGAACCGCAAAGCCCGCATGGGCCGCAATCCTGCGACGGGTGAGGAGATCAAGATTCCCGCCAAGAAGGTGGTGAAGTTCCGCGTTGCGAAGGCGGCCAAGGACGCGATCCTGAAGTAGTGGTTGACTTTCCCACGGGGCACTCTGAGCGATTCAGGGTGCCCCTTTTTGTTGGTGCGGCAGGTGGGGAAGCGCGGTTTGTTGGGGTGGGTTGTTCATGAAAATCGCGGTGGTGGGGTGCGGGGCGGTAGGGAGCTTTTACGGCGGGCGCCTGTGTCGGGCCGGGCACGAGGTCCATTTCCTGCTGCGTTCGGACTACGAGGTGGTGCGCGAGCGCGGCGTGTGGATCCGGAGTGTTGATGGCGATTTTCATTTTCGTCCGCAGGCGGCGCGGGAGGCGGGTGAGATCGGGCCGAGCGATTGGGTGCTGGTGGCGCTGAAAACGACGGCGAACCGCGAGCTGGGCCGGTGGATCCCGCCGCTGGTGGGGCCGGAGACGCGGCTGTTGACGCTGCAGAACGGTCTGGGCAATGAGGAAGCGCTGGCGGCGGTGGCGGGGTCGGAGCGGGCATTGGGCGGGCTTTGTTTCGTCTGCCTGAACCGGATCGAGCCCGGGGTCATCCGGCACACGGCGCATGGGAACGTGGTGTTGGGGGAGCACCGTCGTTTGCCGGGGCGGGCTGCGCTCGAGACGGCGGCTTTGTTCCGGTCGGCGGGCGTGGAATGCCGGGTGGTTGAGAACCTGGACCAGGCGCACTGGGAGAAGTTGGTGTGGAACATTCCCTTCAACGGGCTTGGGGTGGCGGGGAGCGTGGGGGCGGATGCGTTTCTCGGCGGCGGGCGGCCGGCGGTGCCGGCGCGCCGCGCGACCGTGCCGGTCGATGCGCTGCTGGCGGATCCCCGGTGGGAGCGACTCGTGCGCGGGCTGATGGGGGAGGTCATTGCCGCCGGGCGGGCGCTGGGGTATCCGCTGGATCCGGCGTGGGCGGAGGAGATGGTGGAGCGGAGCCGGTGCATGGGCGCTTATCGCGCCTCGACGCTCCTGGATTACGAGCGGGGGCTGCCGCTCGAGCTCGAGAGTTTGTTCTGCGAGCCGCTGCGCCGGGCACGGGCTGCGGGGGTGTCGACGCCGCTGTTGGGTCGGCTTTGCGAAGTGTTGACCGCATTGGATGCTGTTTCTGGAGGACCCTGATGAAGATCTCGATGTCTTGGGTTGGGGTGTTGGGAGCCGGGGGCTGGCTGGCGGCGCAGGCTGCGGTCATCACGGTGACCACCGCGCTCAATGTCGATCCGCCCCCGGGCGCGACGTCGCTGCTGCAGGCGCTCGGGCAAATCCAGGACGGGGACGAGATCCGCTTCGACATTCCTGGTCCCGGGCCGCATTTCCTCGAAACGCCGCCGGGGGGCTATCCGCTGATCACGCGTCGGAATGTGCGGATCGACGGGTACAGCCAGCCGGGTTCGGCGCCGAACACCCATTCGATCCTGGCGCCGAACAACGCCCGGATCCGGATCGTGTTAGACTCGCGCAACGGCCATGGGACATCGCTGGGTTTTGGCGGGGGAAGTCCCTACGACGACACGGGGTACTACGAGGGTGAGCGGTGTGTGTTGGGGTTTGTGGGGGCTACGGGATGGCAAGTGCGGGGGTTGTGCATTCTGGGTGTCGCGTCGGTGCCTCCGGAGGCGGTGGATCCGCTTTACGGTGTGGCGTTGGGATGGGGGGCATCGGGCCAGATCTGCGGGTGTTGGATTGGCGTGGGGCCGGATGGCCGGACCCTTGCGGGGCCGCGGCATGGGATTGCAGGCTATCGGTACGTGGTGCGTGACGAGAACCTGGATCCGGTGGCGGTGGTGCTGGCAGACGACGTGGTCGTGGGCGTGGCGGCGAAGGCGGCTGATGCCCCGGCGCAATTCAATGTCATCGCCGGTGTGCCCGGCGTGCCGGTGCTCCTCGAGGGCCATCGGTGCCGTGTCTCGGGCAATTTTCTTCAGGTGCTGCCCGATGGGCTGACGGACTACAATCCGGCGCTCGACGCGAGTGCGACGGCGGGCTTGAGCGGCGGGGCTGTGCAGATCGGCCGGGGGTGCAACGGCACGGTGATCGGCGTGGACGGCGACGGGGTGAACGATGCGGAGGAGCGGAACGTCATGGGCGGCGGGTTGCCTTCATTCCAGGGCGGGTACGATCACACCCTCGAGTTCTACCTGCCGGCGCCGGGGACGGACATTGTGATTGCGGGGAACTACATCGGGGTGGGGGTCGATGGGGCGACGCACTTCACGAATGGTGTGGCGCCGCTGAATGCGGCGGGACCCCAGGCGATCTACCGGTTCGGGTCCAACCGGGACGGCGTGAGCGACGACCTCGAGGGGAACCGCGTGTGCAACTACCATCCGTCGACCCTGTTTCCTCCGGAGGCTCTGGGTGCCGTGCCGGCCCTGCTGAGTTTTCTCGATGAAGTGGCGGCGGGCACGATCGTCTCGCTGCGCGGCAACACCCTCGTCAACAACCTGCCGTTTCCCTCGAGCCCGGCCCGGGACGACGGCGCTTTTCTCGAAGCGTACTACGCGAAAGCGCTGGCCAGTCCCGGAGACGGCGTGGTGCCGGTGCTTTCGAGCAACACGACGAACCAGCGCTTGATCGGTCGCGTGCCGTTGGCGGATCCGGCGGATTGGCCGGGAACGATCATTGATTTGTACGTGGCGGACCCGGTGGGTTTGACGAACGGTGTGGCGGCGGGGGTTGAGGCGTTGCCGTATGGGTTTGTGCAGGGTCGGGATTATGTGGCTTCGTTCCTCGACAACGGTCCTGCGGATCAGGACCCCGAGCCCGGCGCGTTCAGCTTTGATCTGACGGGCATCCGGTATGCCGGCACGAATCTGACGATCACAGCCAATTATGTGGGAAGGACGGAGGGTCAGGGTGTTCCGGTGGTGTTGACGAGTCCGTTCTCGAACCCGGTGGTGGTTGATCCTCCTGCGGTGCTGGATCCGGCGATTCTCCGGTCCTTGCGGTGGGCGAACGGCACGGTCACGGTGGACTGGGAAGGTGGAACGCCGCCGTTTGCGCTCGAGCGCCAGTCGGTTCTGGGCTTGGGCGGCTGGGCGGAGGTGGCGACGACCTCGCAGCGCACCGCGACGGTCGAGGTGACGGCGGCGACCGGGTTCTTCCGGGTGCGGAGCGGGGCTGCGCCGCCATGACCGCGCAGCACAGTAGGGCGCCCCTCTCCCTTGATCCCTCTCCCCACTCCTTGGTCGCGGGGCGAGGGAAAGACCGGGGGCGCAGACCGTCCCGGTGCAGACTTCGCCGCGGCCCACTGGCGCACTGACGCACTGACGCACTGGCTCACTGGCTCACTGGCTCACTGGCGCATCAACCGTCCTCTGACCTCTGACCTCTGTCGTCCGTCGTCTGTCTGCGCGCCGCTCTGGGCGCGGGCGGGGACAGGCTATGTCGGCGGACTGAGTTGACCTGGGGCCGGGGTTGGCGCAGGTTCTGGCTGTGGGCAACACCTTTGGTCATCTCTTTCGCATTACCACCTGGGGCGAATCACACGGCGGCGGCGTGGGTGTGGTTATTGACGGCTGTCCGCCACGGCTGCCGCTGACCGAGGCGGACATTCAGCCCGATCTGGATCGCCGGCGGCCCGGCCAGTCCCCGCTGGTCTCCCCGCGGCAGGAAAGCGACACGGTGCAGATTCTCTCGGGGACCTTCGAGGGGCTGACGTTGGGAACGCCCATTGCGATGTGGGTGCGCAACGAGGATGCGCGGCCCGATGCCTACAACGAAATGGCAACGAAGTTCCGGCCGTCCCACGCGGATTACACCTACCAGGCGAAGTACGGTTTTCGCAACTGGCAGGGCGGGGGACGAACGAGCGCGCGGGAGACTGTGGGCCGGGTGGCCGCCGGGGCGGTGGCGCGCAAACTGTTGCGCGTCCAGTACGGCGTCGAGGTCCTGGCCTACGTCAGCCAGGTGCGGGATTTGACGGCGGTGGTGGATAACGAGCGCGTCGCCGCGGAGCAGATCGAATCGAATCCGGTGCGGTGTCCGGATCCCGAGGCGGCGGCGCGGATGGCCGCATTGATCGAGCAGACGCGGCGGGCCGGGGACACCGTGGGCGGGTTTGTCCAGGGGCTCGCCCGAGGCGTGCCGCCGGGCTGGGGCGATCCGGTCTTCGACCGGCTCGAGGCGGATCTGGCCAAGGCGATGCTCAGTCTGCCGGCGTGCCGTGGATTCGAGATCGGCTCCGGGTTCAGTTCGGTCCTGATGACGGGGCGGGAGCACAATGATGCGTTCACCGTGCGGGATGGCGTGGTGCGGACCGTGACCAACCGGTCAGGGGGGATTCAGGGGGGGATCTCGAACGGGGAGATGATCTGGTTCCGGGTGGCGTTCAAGCCGGTGGCCACGGTAATGCACGAGCAGGCGACGGTGGATGTGAACCTGCAGCCGACGACCTTGCGGGGCCGGGGCCGGCACGATCCGTGCGTTTTGCCGCGCGCGGTCCCGATTGTCCAGGCGATGACGGCGCTGGTTCTGGCGGATCACGCCCTTCGACACCGGGCCCAGTGCGGGTGAGGGGTGTCTTATTGAATTCTGCAACTTTTGGTCGCCGGGGCGTGTTCTGGAACCGGCCATGAACTCGAATCTGTCTGGGTAGCCGGATCGGCGCTCCTGCGGCCTGTGGCGGCAAGCCGGGCAGGCCCTTGGTGGATGAGCGACCCACTTCAATTCGAGGCCTTTATGCGAAGTTACCAGAACATGGTATTTACGACGGCCTTGCGCCTGGTGGGGAACGTGGCGGAGGCGGAAGACATCGCCCAGGAGACGTTCCTGAAGGCGTACGCTCACTTTGACGAACTGGCGGCGAGTCCGACCGCCGGCGGCTGGCTGAAGACCGTGGCACGGAACCTCTCCTTGAACCACCTGAGCCGGTATCGGGCCCGGTGGCGGTTTTTTTCGGAGATGGAATCGGAGGAGCACCCGGAGCGGGACCCGGTGGACGCGGTGTGTCCGGCGGAGGACCTGGGCCAGGACAGGGCATCGGCGGAACAGCGGGAGGTGCTCGAGTTGGCGCTGCAGCGGCTTCCCGAGAGCCAGCGGGTTCCGCTGGTGTTGTTTCATTTCGAGGAGCTGAGCTACGAGGAGATTGCGGCGCGGCTGAAGGTCTCCCTGGGCAAGGTGAAGACGGACATCCATCGCGGACGCGAGGCGCTGCGGCGGAAGCTGCAGTCGTGTGTGGCGGTGGCGGAGGGATGACACCATGAAGGGGAACGAGGCATTGCGTGTTGCGGAGGGTGAGGGAGATCGACTCGATCGGGAACTGAAGCGATTGCCCGACCGGTGCGCGCCGGCGTCGCTGATTCCGCGGGTGCTGGCGGCGATCCGGGAACGGGAGCGGCTTCCGTGGTATCGGCGGCCGTTCACGGGGTGGCCGGGCCCGATGCGGCTCGTGGTGCTGGCGGGATTGGTGGGGTTGCTGGGGGTGGCGACGTGGGCTTTGGTCGAGGTTGTTTGGGGTTGGAACTGGGGGGAGCGGTTTCCGGAATGGGCGGGCTGCGCGACGGTGGTAAGGGCGGTGTGGTCGGCAGCCGATTCTCTGGCGGGGGCGCTGGTGGTGGTGGTGCGTCAGGCGGGGGGTTGGGTGCTCGGGGCCAGCCTGTTGCTGGCCGGCACGATGTACTTGTCGTGTGTGGGATTGGGCACCGCGGCGTTTCGATTGGCAACGGCTGTGAACGGCAGGTGGGACCATGAAAAGCATGCATAGGGAGACAAGGCAACGATGGATGGCAGCGGCGACGGCGGTTTGCCTCGCCTTCGCCCTGGGGACAGGGAACGGTGCCGCGATGCCGGCGATGGCCGACGCGTCGGAGCCGGACACGAAGGCGGGCGCCGCTGAAGTGGGGACGACCTTCGACAACTTCGGCTTGAAGGTCAATGTCCCCGTGGCTCCCGGGGAGCTGGTGAGGATCGGGTCGAGCGTCGAGGTCAAGTCCGGGGAGAAGTACCGGGAAGTCGTGGTCATTTTCGGCAATGCGGTGATCGATGGCGACGTCGAGAGGGAGGCTGTCTGTGTGGGGGGCGACGTGCGGGTGAACGGCCGTGTGGGCGGCGACTTTGTGACCGTGCTGGGATCGGCGTCTCTGGGGCCGAACGCGAAACTGGGGGGGGACTGCGTCGTGGTGGGAGGGCGATTGGACCGGGATCCGGCGGCGCAACTGGTGCACGAGCCGGTCGAGGTGAACTTCGGCGGTTTGTTTGCGGCGCTGAAGCCGGTGGGCCAGTGGTTCCGGAGCGGCCTGCTGCTGGGGCGTCCGTTTCCGCCCGGGATGTCGCTGGCGTGGTGGATCGCCGGGCTCCATTTCCTGGTTTACATCATCCTCTTTCTGCTGCTGCCGCGGCCGGTTCAGGCTTGCGAGAAAGCGCTGGATCAGCGGCTCCTGGCCTGCTTCCTGGTGGGTTTGCTGGCGCTCATTCTCCTCGGGCCGGCGTTGTTCATCCTCGTGGCGTCGGGGGTGGGACTCCTGATTCTGCCGTTCATTCTGATGGCGATCGTTGCCGCGCAATTCGTGGGCAAGACCGCCGTGTTCAGCTTCTGGGGATCGGCTGTGGTTCGGCGTTTCAATCCTGCGGGGGAGGTGAAGCCGCTGGCAGCGTTTCTGATCGGGTCGGTGCTGGTGACGCTGCTGTACATGGTGCCCGTGGTGGGTTTCCTGGTCTGGGGATTGCTGATCCCGGTGGCGCTGGGTGCAGCCTGTCTGGCGACTGCGAGCGCCTATCGACAGAACGGCGCGCCGAGCGCGCCGCCGGTCCCGGTGGCGCTGCACGGCGGTGGAACCGCTGCGGTGGCGCCGGGGGTCCCTGGCGAACCGGGAGCGCTGCCAGCGCCGGAAGGGGCGGCTCCGATGGCGCCGGAGGGGGCACCGGCCGGCGCCGCGCCGGCGGGCCCGGCATCGGGTGGAGCCCGGCCGATGATGTCGGACACCGAGATGGCGTTGTTGCCGCGAGTCGGGTTCTGGTTGCGGTTGGGAGCGTCGGCGCTGGACTTCCTGCTCTGGTGCTGGGCCGTGCCGACCCTGGACGGTTTCTTCGTTGTGGTTTGGCTGGCTTACCACGCGGTGATGTGGGCGTGGAAGGGGACGACGGTGGGCGGGATCATCTGCGGGATCCGGGTGGTGCGACTCGATGGTCGGCCGGTGGACGCCAGCGTGGCGGTGGTTCGGTCCTTGTCGGGGTTGCTCTCGTTCATGGCCCTCTGCCTGGGTTTCTTCTGGGCGAGCTGGTTCCCGGAGCGGCAATCCTGGCATGACAAGGTGGCGGGCACGACGGTGGTGAAGCTGCCGAAGGGCACACCCCTGATCTGAGCTTGGGTCGGTTCGAGCGGCGCCCGGGTGCTTCCGAGAGGAACGGAGGTCCCGGGCGCCGGCTTTCTTGACAGCGAGGCTGGCCGGGTGTGCGATGCTGCCCGTCCGCCGCTGGTGTCGGGAATCCCCGGCACCGTGCGGGGAATGACCCATGCCACAACCGGTTCGAATCCATCGCGCGCGAACACCGCGGGTGCTGGCCATTGCGGCGCACCCGGACGACATCGAATTCCTGATGGCAGGCACGCTGCTGCTGCTTGGCGAGGCCGGGTGGGAACCGCATGTCCTCAACGTGGCGAGCGGGAATTGTGGCAGCGCGAGCATGGGTCCGGACCGCACGCGCCGGGTGCGCCGGGCCGAAGCACGGCGTGCCGCAGCGCTGCTGGGGGCGGTCTGGCACCCGGGCGTGACGGACGATCTCGAGGTTTTCTACGAGGACACACTGTTGCGTCGGATTGTGGCGGTGGTTCGGGAAGTGGCACCGCGGATTGTGCTGACGCAGTCGCCGGCGGACTACATGGAGGACCACGTCACCACGTCGCGACTGGCAGTCACGGCTGCGTTTGCGCGAGGGATGCGCAACTACCGGAGCGCGCCCCGGCGGTGCGCGGTGTCGGGAGACGTGACCGTTTATCATGCGCTGCCGCATGGCTTGCGCGATGGAATGCGGCGTCGGGTGGTTCCGGGCGCGTTCGTGGACACGACCGGTGTCCAGGAGCGCAAGCGGCGGGCGCTGGCGGCGCATGCGAGTCAGAAATCGTGGCTTGATGTGAGCCAGGGGATGGACTCCTACTTGAACGCGATGGACGACATGGCGCGCGAAGTCGGCCGGATGTCGCGCCGGTTCCGGTTTGCGGAGGGATGGCGCCGGCATTCGCACCTGGGTTTCAGCGAGGTCGATGGCGATCCGCTCGGCGAGGTTCTGGGCGCGCGCTATTGGGTCAACGCGGCCTACGAGCGGGGCCTGGGTTAGGGCACGGGGCTCATGCGCGAAGGACGTCTCATCACACCGCAGCAATGGCGCTCGGGCATTGCGGCGTGGCTGGGCTGGACGTTCGACGGTCTCGACATGCACTTGTACACGCTGGTGTACGCCCAGTTCGTGGCCCAATTGGTGCATGCCTCGACGACACGGGATCCGCGAGTCGGCTATTACGCGTCGATCATCCAGGGGGCCTTCCTGCTGGGCTGGGCCCTGGGCGGCGGGCTCTTCGGCCGGATCGGCGATCGCCTCGGGCGAAGCCGGACGCTTTGCCTCACGATCCTGACCTACGCCGCGTTCACCGGGTTGTCTTCGCTGGCGCAGGAATGGTGGCAGCTCTGCCTGTTCCGGTTCCTGTCGGCGTTGGGGATTGGCGGGGAATGGGCGGTTGGGGCGTCGCTGTTGGCCGAGACCTGGCCGCGGCGGTGGCGGCCGTGGATTGCCGCCGTGCTGCAGACCGGAGTCAATGTCGGGATCCTGATGGCGGTGTTCGCCCACTGGGCGATGGCGGGGATCGTCTCGACGCAGCCCCGCTGGCTGTTCGTCGTGGGCGTGTTGCCGGCCCTGTTGGTCCTCTGGGTCCGAAGGGCGGTGCCGGAGACCGAGGAGTGGAGCGCCGCCCGCCGCAAGGAACAGCACGCCTTGCCCAGGATCCGGGACCTGTTCCGCCCCGAAATCCGCCGCACGACGCTGTTGGTTGTCGCCGTCTGCGCCCTGGGTTTGACCGGGCACTGGGCGTTCATGTTCTGGAACCAGATCCACTTCAAGAACCTCCCTGACGTGATCGGACTGAGCGACCGGGAGAAGGGGGATTGGGGCCGGATGGTGCTCTACCTGGTGATCGTGTCGTCGATCCTGGGGAACTTCGTCGCCGCGGCGTTCGCGCGTCGGTTCGGGTATCGCCGGGTGATCGTCTGGATGTGCGCGGGGTATTTCCTGGCGATGTGCGGCTGTTACGCCGTGGAATGGCCGCACCGCAGGCTGTACTACCTGCTGGCGTTGCCCGGCTTCTTCCAGGGCCTGTTTGCGCTGTTCACGATGTACCTGCCGCCGCTGTTCCCCACCCTGTTGCGGACGACCGGCGCGGGGTTCTGCTACAACATCGGACGGGTGGTGTCGGCGTTCGGGGTGGTCTTCTTCGGTTTGGCGACGAACGTCGGCGACTATCGGCTGACGCTGTTGCTGGCCGGCGGCCTGTTCGTGCCGGCGGCGATCACGGCGCTGTTCCTGCCGGAACGGCGCGACGCCGGGCCGGGATGATGCCTCGCCGATTCAGGGCGGAGCGCAGATTGGCGAATTTGATTTCGTCGCTGCCACGTCGCTGCTAAGAGCCAGTGATTGAAAGCGCGGCGATACCAGCGGCAGAGCAGCACAACGGCACCGTCGGAGAAGGGCGCTCCTCCGGTGTCGCGCGGGGCACTGGCTTCGGGTCCTCCGTCTCTCCCGAGGCACCGGTGGGTATTCCGGTTGGTCGTGCTCGTGCTGTCGCCCCTGCTGGCGTTCGCTCTGGTTGAGGGGGGCTTGCGTCTGGCGGGTTACGGGTATCCGACGGCTTTCCTGCTCGAGAGCGAGGTCGAGGGTGAATCTGTCCTCACCGACAATCCGAAGTTCGGCTGGCGGTTCTTTGGTCCGGCCATCGCCCGGGTTCCTTGCCCGACGGTTCTTCCGGCAGCCAAGCCCGCCGGCACGTACCGGATCTTCGTTCTCGGGGAGTCTGCGGCCTACGGGGACCCGCATCCCGAGTTCGGGCTGTCGCGGATGCTCGAGGTCCTGCTGAAGGCGCGTTGGCCTGAGGCGCAATTCGAAGTCGTGAATGCGGCGATGACCGCCATCAACTCGCACGTGGTTCTTCCGATTGCCCGGGATTGCGCCCGCCACGAGAGCGATCTTTGGGTCGTCTACATGGGGAACAACGAGGTGGTGGGGCCGTTCGGGAGTGGGACGGTCTTTGGCCGGCAGGTGCCCCGCCTGGCTCTGATCCGCGGCAGCATCGCTGTCCAGCAGAGCCGTTTTGGCCAATGGCTGGCAGGGTTGATGCGACGCGGGCAGGGCCTCGCGAATCGTCAGGCCGAGTGGGAAGGGATGAGGATGTTCCTGGAACATCGGGTGCGACACGACGACCCGCGCATGGATCGGGTTTATGCCCATTTCGCGCGCAACCTCGAGGACCTCCTCGAGGCCGGCCGGGGCAGGGGGATCAAGATCGTCGCCAGCACCGTTGCCAGCAATCTCAAGCAGTGCGCCCCCTTCGCCTCCGAGCATCGCCCCGGCCTGACGCCGGAGCAGATCGCGGACTGGACGCAGCACTACCAGGCGGGCGCCGCCGCGGAGATCGCCGGCAAGCGGGCTGAAGCCATCGAGGCGTTCGAGAAGGCCGGGCAGATCGACGGCGAGTTTGCCGAGCTGCAGTTCCGATGGGCGCGGTGTTGTCTAGCGCTGGGCCAGGCCGGGGAAGCCCGGGAGCACTTTGGCCTGGCGCGGGATCTCGATGCCCTCCGGTTCCGCGCAGACCGCCGCATCAACGATCTCATCCGCCGGACTGCGGGCGGCCGCGAGGGGGAGGGGATCCGACTCGTCGACGCGGAGGCCCTGCTGGCGCGGCAGAGTGCCGACGGGGTGCCGGGCGAAGCGTTGTTCTACGAGCATGTGCACTTGAATTTCGACGGCAACTACCTGCTGGCGCGCGCCGTTGCGGATGAAGTCGCGACGCTGCTGCCGGCGACCCTGACCGGGGACGGTGACGCGCCGCCCGCGTGGTTGTCGGCCGCCGAATGCGCCGAGCGGCTGGCATGGACCGATTGGAGCCGGTACGAAACGGCCGAGTCCATGATCCGGCGGTTGAATGAGCCGCCATTCAAGGACCAATCGGATCACGACGCCCGACACCAGCGTCTGCGCCAGCAGTTGGAGGGTTTGTTGCCCGCTCTCAAGCCCGAGGCGCTGCGGGAAGCCGCCGCGGTGCACCGCCGCGCGATCGACGCCGCGCCTCGCGATTGGGCGCTCCACAAGAACCTCGCCCGCCTGCTGCAGCGCCTGGGTGACCTGGCCGGCGCGGCGGAGTCGTGCCGCGAGGTCGTCCGTCGCCTGCCGCACTGCACTGAACCCCGCGCCCAGCTGGGGGCGTTCTTGACCCAGCTCGGGCGTTGCGAGGAAGCGCTGCGCGAGTTCGATGCGGCGTTGAGCCTGAAGCCGGATTCGGTGCAGTCGATCAACGGCCGCGGACTCGCCCTGGCCCAACAAGGCCAGGCGGACGCGGCCCTCCGCGAATACGAACGGTCGTTGAAGATCGACCCTGACTACGGGGAGACCCACTTGCGTCTGGGGATGCTGCTCAGTTCCCTGGGCCGGGTCGAGGAGGCTCGAGGGCATTTCCGCCGGGCCCTTGGCCACAGACTCCTCGATGCCGACGCCATGGTCTCTTTGGGCAAGATGTGCTTTGGCCAGGGATGGGCGAGCGAGGCGATCAGCAACTTCACCGACGCGCTGCGGCTCGAGCCCACTCATGCCGTTGCACACTTTTGTCTGGGCGGCGCTTTGGCCTCCGTCGGGCGACGCTTCGAGGCCCAGACGCACTATGCCGAGGCGGTCCGGCTGGAACCGACCCTGGCGGAGGCCCGTCTGGGATTGGGCATTGAACTCGGGCGACAGGGGAAGGATGAGCAAGCGGCCGAGCAATTCGCCGAAGCAGTCCGGCTGAAGCCGGATTTGAAAGAGGCCCGTTTGAACTTGGGGATTGCCTTGCATCGGCGGCAGCGCCATGAGGAAGCGCTGCGTCAATTCGAGGAAGTCCTGAGGCTGGATCCGACGAATTCGATCGCGCGGCGGTATATGGAAGTTGCTCGACAAGAGCTACATAGGTGATAGATTTGCAGGGTTGACATTCTCGCCCAAAGCGCTATATGGAGAGGCGTACCTGAACAAACCCGAGAGCTGGCGCGATAGCATCGGGCCATCGCGCGAGCGACCGAGCAAAACCTGAGTCATACCAATCGATTAATTAACGAATCGTTATGAAAGAATGCACGCACTGGTTGCATCGTGTTCGGTCGGTGGTGGCACGGGGTCTGTTGGCAGGCGCTCTCGCCTGCGCACTGGCCCCAAACGCCTCCGCCGATTTGATCCATCGTTACCCTTTTAACACGGACGACGACGCCAGCGATGCCGTCGGCACCGCTCATGGCACAATCATGAACGGCGCGTATGTCTTCGGCGGCGCGGCGTGGTTCTCCGGGAGCATCGTGTCGGGTGCCGATTGCGACTACATCGAGCTGCCGGCTGGGATGATGAACGGGCTCACCACCGTGACTTTCGAGATGTGGATTGACAGCTACTCGAATGGCAACTGGTGCGAGATCTACGCATTCGGCAATCAGACTGAGGGCGGGGCGGGAGCCCACATGCTCATGTTCACCCCGCACTCGGGCGCTGGCGATTATCGGATGAGCTACGCCCAGGCGGCGCCGGGGTACAATGACGAGCACGTGGCGGTCGGGCCCGGGAACCTGGACAACTTTGGTCCCATGTGCATCACGTGCGTGTACGATCCGCCGAACAACACCATGTCACTCTATCGGGACGGCGTGATGATCAGCTCGATATCGCCGCCGGTGGCGACGGGCTTTTCCCTCTCGAAGGTGGTGAACAACTACTCTTGGCTGGGCCGATCGCTGTACAACGGCGACGCGGCCTACAATGGCACGATCAATGAATTCCGCATTTACGACAGCGCCCTGAGCCCCATCCAGGTCGCCGCCAGCTTCGTCTCGGGATCCGAGACTCCGAGCACGGACCCGGCGGCGCTGGGCCCGGTGGTGGGGGTGAACTTCCTGGTGCCGCAGACGACGATGACGGCGGGGGACAGTCAGCCGACGTCGGTGACTGCGGACTTCCAGAACCTGGCGGGGGTCTCACTGAAGGGGATTGCGGGGGTGACCTACGCTTCGGACAAGCCGACGGTGGTCAAGGTGAGCGACACCGGAGTCATCGAGGCGCTGGCGGCTGGCACTGCGAACGTGAGCGCCACGTACGAGGGCCAGACCGGTTCGGTGGCTGTCACCGTCAATGCGCGGCAGACCGGACTGGCCGTTGCCGGCAAGTTATGGGTTGACCTGCATGCCGCGGACGTGAGCTCCGATGTCACCACGTGGCCCAATCGCGCCGGGGAAGGCGACTTCTTTGTGGCCGGGGCGCCGGTGTACGTCGCCAACGTCGCGGGCACCGGAGTTGCGGCTGTTGAGTTTGCGGGGACGGATGCCTATCAGGGGCCGCCGACGACGGAGGATCTGGACGGGGCGAGTGACCGATCGATCGAGGTTTGGGCGTTCAATCCGGAAATTGCCGGGGAGGAAACGCTCGTGGCGTGGTCGCATCGCGGCGGGCCTGAGGGCTCGAATCTGTCGTTCAACTACGGTGCCAACGGGACCTACGGTGCCGTGGGCCACTGGGGTTCGCCCGACATGGGCTGGAGCGGCACCCCGCTGGCTGGGTCCTGGCACTACTTGGTATACACGTACAACGGCGACAAGATCGCGCGGGTGTTCGCCGACGGTGTTTTGAAGACCGAGAAGACGCTGACGTTGCCCTTGAGCACGCATGTCGGCGACTACATCCGGCTGGCGGCGCAAGCCAACACCAGCGGCACGGATTTCGACTTTGGCCAGTCCCTTTCCGGCTATCTGGCGTACGTGCGGGTGCACGGCGGCATGTTGAGTGCCGGCGACGTGGCGAACAACTATCTTTACGGCGCCGAAGGCACGGCTCCGGGCGAACTGCAGGGCGTCATTCTAACGCTCAGCTCGACGACGCTGGTCGGCCCAAGAGCCGTCGGCCAGGCCACCGTCACGGCGGACTACGCCAATCGCAAGTACCTGAATGTGATCCACTACTCGACCCTGGAATCCAGCGATCCGTCGGTGCTGACAGTGGACGCCACCGGGCAGTATGTGGCGGTCAAGGTCGGCACGGCCACGATCAAGGTGACGTACTCCGGCAAGGAATCCAGCCAGTCCGTGACCGTTGTCCCGCCTCCAGCCACCGAGCTCAAGCACCGGTATTCGTTCAGTGAAGCGCCGGGCGTGACCACCGTCGAGGACTCCCAGGGAACGGCCGACGGAGTCGTGAAGGGCAATGGGGCCGACTTCGACGGGGCGGGCAAGCTCGTTCTGCCGGGCGGCGGTTTCTCGAACAGCACCGAGGACGTGATCGGGGGCTACGTCGACCTGCCGAACGGCATCATCAGCGGCCTGGTGAACGCTTCGTTCGAGGCGTGGGTGACGTGGAACGGCACCGGCAACTGGGAGCGCATCTTCGACTTCGGGACCTCGGACGGCGGTGAAGACGTGTCGAACGGCAACGGGAACTACTTCTTCATGACACCTCAGACGTGGGGAGGCGGGTTCTTCCGCTTTGCGGTGCGCGATCCCCGGACCGGCGGTGAACCGGTGCAGCTTGACCGGACACCGGTGCTGCCCACGGGAACGGAGCTCTACCTGGCCGTGAGTTACGACTACTGCGGCGACCTGGCCAGCCTCTACGTGAACGGCGAACTCGTCGCCTCCAAACCCGCGGCCACTCCGTTGAACATCATCCGCGACGTCAACAACTGGCTCGGCCGCGCGCAATGGGGCGACCCGATGTTCGCGGGCGTGTTCAACGAGTTCCGCATTTGGGAGGGCGGTCTGACGGCGGCGCAGGTGGCCGCCCACTACGCTGCAGGGCCGGACACGGTGCCTTCGACCGAGACCGATCCAACGCTGACGATCGCGGAGGGGACGGGCGGTCTGGTGATCGCCTGGCCGGCCACGAGCACCTACGCGCTGGAGTCGAGCGAAACGATCGGCGCGTCAGCGAGTTGGGCGCCGGTTGACACCTCGGGTGCGATTGTCGAGGACGGCATGAAGAAACTGACCGTGGTTCCGGCAAAGGCCGCGACCATCTACCGGATGAAGAAGTAGGCGATGCCGCGGCCCGCGTGCGGGCCGCCATCCTGTTCCACTCGAGGGGCCGGGGAGCAATCCCCGGCCCCCTTTTGCATTCCGGCGATCGCCAAGCCCTGGATGATCCTGCGGGCTTGGGCTCCACCGTCTCATGGGCCGGACTGCGGCCGCGCCTCGCAGCCGGTGCTTGGCGCGAGAAGAAGAACAAGGCAGCGTCTCCCAACAAGCCGTCGAGGACGCGTGGCGCTGTTGCACGTGACGGGCACGGAGATTCCCGAAATCCTGCCCCGCCGGCAGGAGAGCGCGCCCGGAGTGCCGATCGCGGTACTCGACCGCCCTCGCCGCCTTTGGCGGCGGCGAGACGCCGGGGGCGCGAAGCCCTCCTCCCGTGCGCCGTTACGACTGCGATGGCCTCGAACTCGACTTCAACCGGTTCCCGGCCTTCTTCAAGGACGGACCGACTGAAGGGCGCGTGGTCAAGATGAACTCGCTGGTCGAGCGTACCCGCACCCTGCTCGACCGCGTCGGCGATGAGCGCGGCCATCGACTCCGCCTCTGCCAATAGATGCGAGGCAACGTGGAGCAGGGAGAGTGGCTGGCGCGGCTCCGGCGGATGCGCGTGACGAGCCGAGGAGGCGGTGGCGGATTGACGTTGGGCTGCACCGCTCAGATTAAGTGCTGCCCCCGTCGTTTGGCTGAGGAACACCATCACTTCTCAGAGCCGCGAAACTGCACGTTGCTCACGTGCCGGCCAACCGACAGGTTCGCGTCGGTGGCGCTGACCGCAGGCTCACCGTTGAACCGCAGGTTGTCGATCAGGATGTTCTCGACCGTGTGCTCCCCATCCAGACCGTTGAAGAACGAGCGGGGAACGCGTTGGCTCGCCACAGAAACGTTGGCGTAGACCACATCCCGGACCTTGCCGCGCTCGGCGTCTTTCGAGTAGGGATTCTTGCCGATCACAATCACGAGCAGATTCGGTACGTACGCCCCCGCGGGGTCTTCCCGGTACCGCTCCTCGCGGCTGCCCTGCATCCGCGGAACCGGGCAGACGTCGTCAATCTCGACCCGGATGTTCTCATAGCGAATGTCGTGAACCAGCGCCCGGTCACCGCACTGGATGTCCATCGCAATGTGCGTCGTTCGGATGATGTCGCAGTCTCGGAACCGAACCTCGGCGATCTCGGGCGCCGAGGTCTCGGCCCCGATCTCCAGCGCGCGCCCCCAGTCGCACCAGAGCACAGTGTCCTCAACGCGCACGTTGCGCACTGGCCGCTCATGGAAGTCGCCGCGCCCCCAGTTGAGCCCCTTGAGCACGATGGCGTCGTCAAACGCCCGGACAAAGGAGTCGCGGATCACGACGTTCTGGCTGTTGCAGATGTCGATGCCATCGGCGTTGTAGCGCCACAGGCCGACCAGCTTGACGTTGGCGATCTCGACGTCCCGGCATCCGAACGCACTCAAGCACCAGACGTCTGGATCTCGCAGAATGACCCCCTCGATCTTCACCTCCGAGCAGTCCGTCAGTCGGATACCGCCGCCACCCTTGTCGCGCTCGTACTCGCTCGTGTCGAGGATGCCCCGGCCTAGAACCCGAACCCCCGAGGCCCCGCGCGCTTCGACCGCGGTGTAAACCACCGCTCCACCGGCGACATAGAGCGTTTCGCCGCTCTGGAGCTGGATTCTGCCCGGCCGATGGACCCCCGGACCGAAGTACCGGACCCCGGCTGTGTCGCTCTTCGGTGCGTCCTTCTCCGGCGGATCGGCGAACAGGTGCAGCGCACCATGCGGTCCGTCCAGTTCGACCGTGAACCGACCCGGTTTCGTGAGGGAAAACGTGATCGTTTGTCTGCTGACGGTGGGACGAACCTCGCGTGAGCCGGGCCTGACCACGACGTTGGTGAACGACCGTTTCGTAGTAATCTGGACCGTGACCGGGCCGGACATCCCCCAGTGGGCGAATCCGGCGAGTTCGGTTTGGTCGAGAGGACGCTGATATCCCGGCCACACTTGGTTGAAGGGCACCGCCGACACCCGGCAGGAGTAGACCGGCACCCGCTGATCGTTGACACGCAGCACGTAGTCCGCGCAGAGCGTCTCACCCGGCGGCGCGGCCCACGTCGTCACTGGCGCGCCGTCTTGCGCCCCTCGTCCCACCAACCCGCAGAGCACGAACGCTGCCGCTACCCTCACCAAACAGGATGTCGATGCCATGACGATGAGGATACCCTCGGACCGCCGAGAGCGAGAAGCAGTCTTTGGCCATTGCCGCGGCCTGCGCGAGTCAGACCGTGCTGGCAAACACAGACTTTGGGATTACGGCTTGTCAGGGGTGTAATTGAAGCCGGGCAGGCGCCGGAAGACCTCGGCGTCGCGCCGGAACCGAAAACCACCCCGCAAGACGTCCTCGAAGCCAGGATCAGTGTCTGTCACCCAGGACTCTTCGCGTTGAACGTCGTGTGCCCTTTCCCTTCGAGCACCGCATGCCGGTCCGTGATCGGGATGTTCCAGAAACCCCATGCCTACGGCTGCACAGGTCGCGAGTTCGCCGCTTTGCCCGCGAGCGCCCCGAGCCGGCAAGGAGGCTCCGCAAGGCCTGGTTTCAGTCCTATTTGACGACCATGCTCCAACGCGATGTGCGCGGTCTGCAGGCCATGGCTAACGCCGTCGGCAAACGCTGGCTTCGTGGCGTGGTGCTTTACACCGGCACCCAGGTCATCCCCTTCGCCGGCAATCTTCACGGTTTGCCGTTGGCTCTGCTTTGGGCAAAGCACCGATAGCGACGGCTGCCTCGAAGGCCTCGGGAGGAGCGCCAGTCTGGTGCGCCTCAGACCAGGCTGAAGCTGAAGCACGCATTGACCCGCTGGACCAGCGCGCGGCACGACTCGCCTGCTGGCCCCTGCAAAGGTCGGTGCAGAAGATAAGGCCTGGCCCGCAGGCCCTTTCGAACGCTCACGGTCGCGGCACAAGACACACTTCAAAATCGGACTGGCATCCCGGAGGCGGCGGGTGTAGAAATTGCCGCGTGCATTGTCACACGTCTGCCTTGTATGGGCGCTGATGGAGGCCCGAGGGCGGGCAGAAGCGGCAGTTGCGCGCTTAGCTCAGTGGAAGAGCACTTCCTTCACACGGAAGGGGTCGCAGGTTCAAGTCCTGCAGCGCGCACCAGCTTCGCTGGGGGTTCTGGCACCTCCCAGAGCCAGGCGCCGCCATCGATCCGGGAGTTGTTCCGCAACGTGACCGGACCGGTGACATGCCATCATCGTGAACATGCCAGGGGAAGTGGCGACATTCTACGCACCAAGCTCCGGCTGGATACACCGGGGGGGGTGGACCGTTGAAAGCGGTGCCGCTGAGCGCCGGCACCGCACTCCAGGACGCTGGCGCGCGGACTGGCAGCGCCGGTTTCGCCCTCACCAGTCTCTAGCCGCGGGCGGTGACCGCGGCGGGTGAGAGGGGGAAGGCATGACATGGCAAGCCCTCGCGCCCTCGCGGGCTGCCAGTGTTTTTTGTGGACTCGCAGGGGGTCGAGGTTTAACATGCGGTTCCTAAGTTCGATTCAACGAAGAACCCAAACAACGCGACTCATGAGCAATCCCCTCACTTCTGCATTAGGCCGGCCGGCGGCTTGGTGCGCAGCGCTGGCGGCGGCCTGCGGCTTGCAGGTCCTGGCCCAGACGATCCCCAACCCGAGCTTTGAAGAGAACAGCTTCGGGACATGGCCGGGGTACATCAGCGGCAACACGGCGATCGCCGGATGGACCGGCACGCCGGACACTCGAGTGGGTCTGAACCCGGCGGGGGGCAGCCCGTTTGCGGACAACGGGACGATCCCGGCCGGGAATAACGTCGCGTTCATCCAGGCGAACGTCGACGATCCGTTCACGCCGGCGACGTTGAGCACGACGATCAGCGGCCTGACGGTGGGCACGACGTACAAGGTGACGTTCCGCGCCAACGCGCGCACGGGGGCGACCCAGACGCCGTTCATCAAGGTTTACATCGACGGTGCAGCGGTGCTGCTGCCGAGCGGGGCGGAGGGGATTTCGATCGCCCCGGTGGGCGGGTCGAACCCGTACTGGACCGTGGCCTTCGAGTTTGCGGCGACCGCGGCGTCCCAGCAACTCTCGATCGTGAACGACGCCGAGGGCGACCACACGCTCCTGGTGGACGACTTCAAGATCGGTCCGAGCAACGGGCGGTGGACGGCCGAGCAATGGACGTACGACGCCGATTCCGGGGTGGACGAGACCCTGGCGCTGTACACGCACGCCTACAACTTTGCGACCGGGGAGGGCACGGTGATCAACGGCGTGCCGTTCATCGGAATTCCGGGCACGAGCCCGGGCGCGCAGGGCTTGTACGGCTTTTCGACGACGTACCTGAATTACATTTACAACAACGACGGCAACAACCTCACGCTCAACGGCGATGGCGGCTCGGTGCTGGCCAGGGACTTCGTCTATAGCGCGGCGGTACCGGCCAGTCTGTACCAGAGCATTACGATCAAGGGGTTGACGCCGGGGACCGAGTACATCGCGACGATCTTCACCGTGGGTTGGGAGGATCCGTCGATCGCCAACCGCTGGGCGACGTTCACGGCGGGTGAAGACTCGCTCACGCTCAACCAGGACATGTTCTACAACGATGGCGGACTGAAGATCTCGTACCGCTACGTCGCGGACGCCACCGGGACCGTCACCCTCAAGTACGCGCCGCTGGTCCCGAACAACCTCAGCATCCACACGTACGGATTCTGCAACCGGGAAGCCGCTGCGCGCAATCAGACCCCGATCTTCGTGGTCCAGCCGCAGTCGGCGATCGTATCGCCGGATGTCCCGGTCACGTTCAGTGCGGCGACGATCGCTTTCCCGACGGCCACCACGTACCAGTGGCGGCTGAACGGCGCGCCGATTGCCGGCGCGACGGATGCAACCTACGCGATCGCCGCCGTCAGCAGCGCCGACGCCGGAACGTACGACGTCGTGGCCTCGAATGCGGCCGGCTCGACCACCAGCGCCGCCGCCACGCTCACCGTTGGCATCCCGATGGTGAACGCCAGCTTCGAGATCGACACCTTCCCGACATGGCCCGGCTACGTCAGCGGCGCGGGCAACTGGCCGATCACGGGCTGGGCTTCCGAGGGCGGCCACGGGGTCAATCCTGTTGAGGATGGCACAGCGCCCTTCGCGGACAACGGTCGGATCCCAAATGGCACCCATGTGGCGTTTCTGCAGGCTGCGGGCAGCATGAACCAAACGGTCACCGGGCTCACCCCGGGCGGCCAGTACTACGTCCATTACCAAGAGAACGCCCGCGGCGGGGCGACCCTGCCGGCCGTCGAAGTGCAAGTGGACGGCGCGACGGTGGTGCCGGCGCACCTGGTGACCCAGGTCGGGGGTTCGAACCCGTATCACAGCATGGGCAGCGACGTGTTCACGGCGGGCAGCGACTCGGTCCTGTTGGCCTTCATCAAGACCCAGCCGCAAGGGGGCGATTGCACGGCGTTGATCGACAACGTGGCGATTCTCCCGGTGCCCGCGGGCACGGCGCCCTCGATCAGCACACAACCGGCAAATGTGAGCGCATACGTCGGTGAACCGGCCAGCTTCCGGGTGATCGCCCAGGGGAGTCTGCCGATGACCTATCAATGGCAATTGAACGGCACGCCAATTGATGGCGCCACGGGCCCGGGCTACAACATTGATGCCATCCGCCTGGCCGACAGCGGCGACTATACGGTTGTCATCTCGAATGCTGCGGGGACCGTGACGAGCAATCCGGCGAAGCTGGCGATCCTCGAACCGATCTACTCGCTGCACAACACGGGCATTGGCGCCGATGGCGCGCCGGCGGCGGCGGGGACGGTCTCGCCGTATTGGACGCTGATACAGAACCCGGACGGCGGGGCGGCGGATGCGTTTGTGGCGAACGACGGTTGGCCGATCGCGGCGGGGGTCTGGATGGTGAATGACGCGACCTCGAAGTGGATCGGTTCGCGCGCGGCGGTCGGTGAGAGCATCCCGGTCGGCATGTTTGTCTACCGGACTGCGTTCGATCTGACCGGTCGTGATATTTCGACCGTGTCGATCACGGCGCGGTGGGCGAGCGATGACGGTGGTCAGGCGGTGTTCGTCAATGGCCGGACCGTGTCGGTGGCGCTCAGCGGCGGGTTCACCGGTTGGACGTCATTCACGCTGAACAAGGACAACGCGACGTTCGTCGAGGGGGTTAACACGATCGACTTCGCGTTGAACAACGGCGGTGTGGGGCCCACCGGGATCCGCGTCGAGTTCACCAAGACCGCCGCGGTGACCCTGCCGGGGATTGCCCCGGCGATCACGGTCGGTCCGCGCGGCGGCGAGGCGGTCGAAGGCAGCACCGTGACGCTCACGGTTTCCGCCAGCGGCACGTTGCCGCTCGCCTTCCAGTGGCGGAAGAACGGCGTTGATCTGCCGGGCCAGACCGGGGAGATCCTGACTCTCACCGCGGTGACCGGGGCGGACTCGGGCAATTACTCGGTCAAAGTGAGCAATCCGTGGGGCGACGCGGTCAGCGCCGACGCCTACGTGAATGTCAATCTGCGTCCGATCCCGGGCATCTTCGGCACCGGCGTTGGGCCGACCGGGGCGCTCCTCGGGGACGGCGCGGTGGATCCGCACTACACGATCATCGAGAGCGCGGACTTCAACTTCCCGGGGCCGGACGCGATTGTGGTGACGAACGCGTGGCCGATCGTGGCTGGGACTTGGGCGCTGAACGGCCCCAGCTCCTGCTGGATCTCGGCGACAGGCGACCAGCGGGCTGACGTCACGCCGGAGAAGAGCGGGGTTTGGGACGGGAACTACACGTTCCGCACGACGTTCGACCTGACCGGGTACGACCTCTCGAAGGTTCGTCTCAGCGGCGGGTGGGCGGTGGACAACGGCGGTGTGGACATCATTGTGAACGGCATCAACTCCGGGATCGTGAACAACAACGGGTTTGCCTATCTTACGGCGTTCACCCTCACCGAGGCGATGGGGATCGTGGCCGGGCCGAACGAGGTGGACTTCGTCGTGTACAACGCCGTTGACGCCACATGGGGGATCAACCCGATGGGTTTGCGCGTCGACCTGGTGGGGTATCAGGTGCTCGACACCGTACAGCAACCGACGATGGCCGTCGCCAGCCAGAACGGATCGATCACGGTGACGTGGTCGCCGACGGATCCCGCCCAGGAACTCCACTCGGCCACGTCGATCACGGGGCCCTGGACGAAGATCGAGGGTGCCACCAGCGGCTACAGCACCCCGAGCACGACCGGGACACGCTTCTTCAAGGTCGTGAAGCCGTAGTCTGACCGCAGAATCACGAAAACCCGGGGGGCAACCCCCGGGTTTTTCGTTGGTGCGTCGTCAGCTTTCCCGTGCCGCCCTCACCGCGGGCGTTGACCTTGTAGCCGCGGGCGGTGACCGCGGCGGGTGAAAAGGGCTAACGCGCCAAGTGGCAAGAGCCAACGGGGGACCCGGATCCTCGCCTAACGCGTGTGGCGCGAACTTTTGCCATCGGCACCTGATGGGTTTTCGCCTTGAAGGCGCGTCGGGTGTCGGCTCCGGGGTGGCCCGCCCGCGCGCGGGCGGGCTCTATAGAATTGGGAGGGAATGGGCCCGCCCTGGGGGCGGGCATCCAAATCCGCGGAAACCACTGACGGGGCGGCTCAGCACGCAGGGTCCGGCCCAGGAAGTTGAGCCGCAAGGGACGCTTACGCGCGGATTTGGGGGGGACGGGCGACCGACGACCGCGGGATGAAGTTCTTTCCTCTCCTTCTCTGCGGGCCCTGCGGTCTCTGCGGTAGTACAGCAAGGCCGGTGGCCGACCGGGTGCACCTGCTTGCAGGTCTCCCCGCGGAGCTCGCAGAGCTCGCAGAGAGGAAGAAGGGAACCGCCGAACACGCAGAACACGCGGAAGAGAAGGGAACACGTTTCCCCTCTCTCCTTGGCGCCTTGGCGTCTTCGAGCCTTTGCGTTTCTTTCGGGGCGAGGGAAGTCAACGCAAAGCACACAACCTCTCAGACTACCGACCGCTGACCGCTTACCGCCCACTGACGCACCGACGCGCCGACGCGCCGACTCTTGACAGAGCGCATGATTGACATGCCAGGGCGCAACCCGCATTTTGAGGGCTTACGTTTGATGAGGATTTAGCATGCCTTAATCTGCATATGAGCGAAGCACACTTTCGGTCGGGCGCGGTGCGCGCCTTCGACTTGGGAAATGGGGAATGCGGCCGGCTGTATTCCCTGCCCGCGTTGGAGGAGGCGGGGCTGGGGATGGTGTCGCGGCTCCCGGTGTCCCTGCGCATCGTGCTCGAATCGGTGGTGCGGAATTGTGACGGCCGCAGGGTGACGGAGCAAAACATGCGGGATCTGGCGGGTTGGCGGCCGACGGCGGCGCGGACGGCGGAGATCCCGTTGGTTGTCGCGCGGATTCTGCTCCAGGACTTCACGGGGGTGCCGCTCATTGCGGATCTGGCGGCGATGCGATCCGCGGTGGCGCGGTTGGGGAGGGATCCGAAGGTGGTTGAACCGCTGGTGCCGGTCGACCTGGTGGTGGACCACTCGGTCCAGGTGGATTTTGCGGGAACACCCGACGCGTTTCGGAACAACCTCGAGATGGAGTTCCTGCGGAACCGGGAGCGCTACGAGTTTTTGAAGTGGGGGATGCAGGCGTTTCGGACGTTGCGGGTGGTGCCGCCGGGGCTGGGGATTGTGCATCAGGTGAACCTCGAGTATCTGGCGCAGGGGGTATTGCAGGCTGGGGGCGTCTACTATCCCGACACGCTGGTGGGGACGGATTCTCACACCACGATGATCAACGGGCTGGGCGTGGTGGGGTGGGGTGTGGGTGGGATCGAAGCGGAGGCGGGCATGCTGGGGCAGCCGGTCTACCTGCTGACACCGGATGTGGTGGGCGTGCACGTCACCGGTGCGCTTCGGGAGGGAGTGACGGCCACGGACCTTGCGCTGCACGTGACGCAAGGGCTGCGCAAAGCCGGGGTGGTGGGCAAGTTCGTCGAGTTCTTCGGGCCGGGAGCGGCGGCATTGTCCGTGGTGGACCGCGCCACCGTGGCCAACATGGCGCCGGAGTACGGCGCCACGATGGGCTTTTTCCCGATCGACGCCGCGTGCGTCGAGTACCTGCGCGCGACGGGTCGGGACGAGGCTTTGTGCCGGGCGTACGAGGCTTACTATCGCGCCCAGGGGATATTTGGGATGCCGCAGCGGGGCCAGATCGACTACAGCCAGGAGATCGCCCTGGACCTTGGGTCGGTGACGCCGTGTGTGGCGGGGCCGAAGCGGCCGCAGGACCGGATCGAGCTGGAGGCGCTGAAGGGCAGGTTCATCGAGCTTTACAGCCGGCCGGTGGCCGAGGGCGGGTACGGCCGGCCGGCGGCCGAGTACGGCCGGCGGTTCCCGGTCAAGGGCCATCGTCCGACGCAATTTCATCCCGAGTGGCATGCGGGTTTGCATCATGCCGGGCTGTCGCCGAGCGAGAGCGAGATGCGCGACCAGCATCCGGCGCCGGACAACATCACCGTGACCCGCGAGCAACTGAAGGGGGAGGTGAGTGATGGAACCGTGCTGATCGCGGCGATCACCAGTTGCACGAACACGTCGAACCCGACGGTGATGCTCGCTGCGGGTCTGCTGGCGAAGAAGGCGGTCGGGCGCGGGCTCCGGGTCAGCCCGGTGGTGAAGACCTCGCTGGCTCCGGGTTCGCGGGTAGTGACCGACTACCTGCGGAAGACGGGCTTGCAGGAGGCTCTCGATGCCCTGGGTTTCCACCTGGTCGGGTACGGCTGCACGACCTGCATCGGCAACTCGGGTCCGATCGAGTCGCATCTCGAAGAGACCGTGGTCCAGCATCAGCTGGTGGCAGCCGCCGTGCTGTCGGGCAACCGGAATTTCGAGGCGCGCGTCCACCAGAGTGTGAAGGCGAATTTCCTGATGTCACCGCCGCTGGTGGTGGCGTTTGCGCTGGCGGGCCGGGTGGACATTGATTTGACGAGCGAACCGCTGGGGGTTGGCAGCGATGGCCGGCCGGTCACGCTCCGGGAGATCTGGCCCACGCAGGAGGAGATCCGCGATCTGCTCCACGCGACGGTTCGTCCCGAGGTGTTCCGCGAGTTGTACCGCGATTTCGTGGCGCAAAACCCGAAGTGGAACGACATCCCATCGAGCGTGGGCGATCTCTATCGCTGGGATCCGACCAGCACGTACATTCAGGAACCGCCCTTTTTCAAGGACTTCTCGCGTCGGCCGCACGCGATCGGCGAGATCAAGGGGGCGCGCGTGCTGGTGCTTTTCGGGGACAGTGTGACGACCGATCACATCTCTCCCGCGGGCGCGATTCGCAAGGACTCTCCGGCGGGGCGGTACTTGGTCGAGCGCCGGGTGACCGTTCCGGATTTCAACAGCTACGGCTCGCGCCGGGGGAACGACCGCGTCATGGTTCGGGGCACCTTTGCCAATGTCCGGATCCGGAACCTGCTGATGGGGGAGGCCGAGGGTGGCAACACGATCTTTCAGCCCACCGGCGAGACGCTTTCGGTTTACGACGCGGCGATGCGCTACGCCGAGTCGGGGACGCCGTTGCTGGTGATCGCGGGTCAGGAGTATGGGACGGGCAGCTCGCGCGACTGGGCGGCGAAGGGGCCGGCGCTGCTGGGCGTGCGCGCGGTGGTCGCCCAGAGCTTCGAGCGCATTCACCGGTCGAACCTGGTCGGCATGGGGATCCTCCCGCTGCAATTCAAGGAGGGCACCAACGCCCGCGCGTTGAGGCTGGACGGCACCGAGTTGTACGAGGTCCGCGGTCTGGGCCCGAACCTCAAGCCGCGTCAGGACCTGACGCTTTGGATCCGACGCAAGAGCGGGTCGGTCGAGAACGTCCCCGTGACGTGCCGTCTCGATTCGCCGATCGAGGTCGAGTACTTCCATCACGGCGGGATTCTGCCCTACGTGCTGCGGCACCTGCTGGCGCGCGAGGGCTGAGCGCTGCGCCCCGCGCCCTGGGCTGAATGTCCTTGGTATCCGGAGCTCGGGGACACTCAGGCCGTCGCGTGTCAGGGGATCAGTCGCAGGATCCCCATGACGTTCAAGGCGGCCTTGGGGACGAAGGAGCTGGCCAGCACGTACTCGGGAGTCTTGGAGCCGTCGGCGCTGCGTTCGGAACAGTGGTCGTGTTCTCCGTAGGGTCCGAGACCATCGATCGTTGGCAAGTGATCCCACAGCAGATTGCCGTCGCTGAGCCCGCCCCGCTCCTCGGGTTCGACGGTGATTCCGAGGTCGGCGCCGGCCTGCTGCCAGAGCCCGAGCAAACGGTCGGTGCCCGGGTTGCGCGGCCAAGGCCGGCTTTCGCTGACGATCTCGATTGCGACCCGGCAGGCATGGCCGTCTGCCGGGCTGCGGACATCGCCCTGGCCCGCCAGCGACATCAACGCGCTGCGGCCCGCGGCGAAGGTCTCAGGGGTGAACGCGCGGAATTCGCCCTCGGCCAGCGCTTCGTGAGGGACCCGGTTGAGCGTGCTGCCGCCCGTCACGCGGCCGACGTTGAAGGTGAGTGCCTTCGAGTAATCGGTGAGGCTGGCGATTCGACGAACGGTTTCCGCCAGTTGGACGATGGCGTTGGCGCCCTGGGCGTGGTTTCCGCCGGCATGGGCCGCGCGGCCATCGACGCGGACGCACCAGGCGGCACGGCCCTTTCGCGCCACCACAAGCCGGGGCGTGGTCGAGGCGGTGTGGGCGCGTCCTTCCGCCTCGAAGACGAGCGCCCCCAGGCTCCCCGCGCCGAGTCGCGCACGACAGAGATCGCCGAAGTCGGGCGAGAAGGTCTCCTCCGCGGCGTTGAGGAAGAGCCGCCACGTCACGGCGTCGTAGGCAGTCGGGAACTGATCGCGGAGGGTTTCGAGGACCAGTCGCATGAGGGCGGTGCCGCCCTTGATGTCGTGGGTGCCGGGCCCGTAGATGCGGTCGCCTTCCTGGCGCCATCGAAAGTCGTTCCGCTCTTCCTCCTCGGGGGGAAACACCGTGTCCAGATGGGACACCATGGCGATCGAGCGGTCGGTCGCGCCCTGGCGGGTGAGGACGAGGTGCCGGCCCCACTGGGGATGGTTGGCCTGGACGAACTCGGCCTGGAAGCCGAGGGGGGCGAAGGCCGCGGCGGTGAGTTCGCCGACGCGGTTCACGCCTGTCGGATTGCCCGTGTAGCTGTTGATTCCCACCATCTCACGCAGGAAATCGAGCGTGGCGGGCAGCCGCCGGTCCAGTTGATCCAGAAGGCTCGCAGACCTGTGCATGGCCCCAGCCTGCCCAGGCCGAGTCCCCTGGTCAATCGCGGGAGCGGGGTGTGTCGAGGACCGCCGACGATCCCAATCAGGATCGGGTATCGGGTCTCGGGTCTGCAACAAGGGAGGTGGGCGACCGATCGGTAGAGTTCGACGACCAGGTCGGCGAAGAGGACATAGCGGCCGGTGGCCCCCCGCTGGATGTCGCTGACCAGGAAGCTGGAGGCCAGGCCGGTCTTGCCACCGTGGGACCATGGGGTCACATCTGACGATGAGTCAATTGCCGCAGTTACCGGGAGCGGCAGGGTGGCGCTTAGCGCGCGGCCTGCGCGGATCGAGCGGGCGGGCGGTTGGTATCACGGGAGTGCCCGCCGCAATCAACGGAGACCGATTTGCCGGGACGATCGCGATCGGCGGCACTTCCTGGAACTGCTGGCCGAGAGGGTCCTGCGATGCCGCGTCCGGCTGCATGGGATCGCGCTGAACCACGATGGGTCGGAGACCGCACGGAGAGGGTGCGAATGCGGCAGGTACTTCAATAGTGCAATTGTGAGATGCGACCCCAATTAGGCCTCATCGGTCTGAGGCGGCGCCTCGCTAGAAGCTGAGCAGCAACTGCCAGATGTACATGGCGCCGAAGGCGTCGACGTCCTCCCAGATCCGACGGACGAGCTGGCGGTCACCGGTGATTTCGGGGAGTTCCCTGACCTTCTCTTCCCAGGGGTAGCAGACGCCGGGGCGCGGGTTGGGGACGGGACGGCCGGCGAGGCCTTGGACTTGGTGCCGGCTGGCGATCGAGTCCGGCAAGTCGGCGGGGGGAATCGGCTGGGGATTGTATGCCGGGCTGGCGTAGACGCCGTCCCGGCGGGCGGTCTCGGTCAAGGCGCGCAGGTTTTCGGGTCGGACATCATCCTGCATGATGGCGCCGGCATCGAGGATGTAACCGCCATCGGCGGCCACCTCGGCGATGACCCGGCGGCAGAAGGCGCGCACTTCGTCCTCGGATCCGTAGCTGAGCATGACGTTCGGGATGCCGCCGGAGAGGGCGAAGCGATCATGGAGTTGGCGGTGGACATCGAACACGTCATCCTGGTCGCAGTGGAACACGATGCTGCGCGGGGGCAGTTCGCGGAACGTCTCGAGGTGGTGTTTCCACCGGCCCTCGGCGTAGAAGAGCGTTTGGTGGCCGTTTTTCCAGAACTCCTCGATGCAGGGCTTAAGGGTGGGCCAGTAATGGGAGGCGAATTGGGCAGGCTGGACAAAGGGGGAGCGCAGCCGCGGTGCATCCAGAAGCCGATGGGGACCAATCGGGCGGGATCGGCGGTGGTGAGCCCGACATGCACGAGGTGGGGCATGAGGGCTTCGCATGCGGCCAGCACCTTGTCCGGCTGCGTCCGCATGTCGAGGGTGAGCCCCACGTAGCCGCGCAGTTTGTCGGCGAGGATGTCGAAGGGCGCCTTGAAGATGCCGGCGATGGCGGAGACGGTGCCGCATTCCGTGCGCATGCGCTGGACCTGGGGGCCGAAGGCGTAGAAGTAGGAGAGCATCGCCATGGCCCCTTTGACGAAGGAGAGGTTGTTTCGGTGCGTCGCGGGCTGGCCCGGGCGGCAGACCTCGGTCGAGACTCTCGGGAGCCAGACGTTGTAGAGGAAGCCTGTCGGGTCGGCGATCAGGGCGTCGTATTCGTCCGCCCGCATGAAGGCATTATCCTCGGGGGGTTCGATGTAATTGAAGCCCGAGGTGTGGGGGATGCCGATGCCTGGGATGCCGTAGTAGCGCAGGCCGACGGCCTGGGCCAGGCCGGTCCAGACATAGACCATGTTGGGCACGATCGCGTCCCACGGGTAGTCCCGAGCGGTCCGGATGGCGGCATCGAAGGCCTTGGTGTAGTCGTGGGCCACCTCCTGGCAGGTATAACCGGCGTGTCGGGCGGTGTATTCGGCCACGAACGGCCGGATTGGGATGCAATCCGGTCGTTCGTTGCGCATGGCCGCGACGTACCGGCTGAGGCGCTGATTGTAGAGAGTCTCAGGGTTCACGAGGAGGTGGGAATGACGGTTGGGTTGCCTTCGGCGCGGGTGGTTTCAGGGCCGGCGTTGGCGGGCGACTTCATCCAGGCGGCGGTTGGTATCCTCGAGTGCGCGTCGCAGCTCCCGGATCTCGGCGCGCAGGCCTTCCAGTTCCGCCATGGGCCTGCCGGGGAGGGCTCTTACCTGCGGACCTTGCTGTCGCCGCTCGATGGCACCGCGTTGGAGTCGCTCGGCGGCCATCGGCATGCCGGCGGCGCGCAGGTGTTCCATGGCGATTCGGAGGTGCTCCCGTCGTTCTTCGGGGTTCGGGACCTGGCCCCGGAGGCGATCAGGCTGGGCTGGGAAGGGCGGGCGTTTCGCCTGCTGGCCTTCGCGGGCTCTTTCGGGACGGCGCTCGGGGGACTGCGCGTCGCGCATCTTCAAGGCGCGATCCATCCGCTCGAGTTGCTGTTCGACGCGGTTGGCGGCTTCCTCCTTGCCTGCGGCTCGCAGCTCCATGAGTTCGGCCTTGAGCTGGGCCCGCCGTTCCTGCATTTGCTCGGGGCCCATCCGGGGTTGTTCGGCTGCGGCGGCGGGCCGCGGTTCTCTGTCGGGTCGTTCCGGCCTGGCATCTTGTGCCAGCAGCGGTCCGGCAGGGACAGCGATCAGGGTTGCGAGGAGGAGTGCGGCAAGGCCTTGGCTGCCGCGTGAGGTGAGGTGATTGGAGTTCATGGTGTTATCCGGTGACGACTTCAAGGAAGGTGGCCCAGACGGGAAAAGAAATCAACCCTGTCCTGCGGAGGGGCTAGGGGAGGCGTGAGCGATAGAGTGCCAGGTTCGAGGTAGGTTGACGCGCGCCAGACACCACGCAACGCCGCTCATCCTGTGGGGGACTATGAACCTGGCACCTTGTTGTCATCCCTTGGCAGCCTGAACCCAGAATTCTGTCGTGTGTCCGAGGCGCCTTGCTAACGGTAGAGGGCGATTCCGACCCGTAGAACGGAGCTGGATCCGTCATAATCCAGAAGGCTCTCACCGTAGCCGGTGAAGAACTGGAGGTGGAAATAGACACTCAAGCTCCGGCTCAGCAGGCGCATCATCGGGCAGGTCACGTCCAGTTGCAGGCTGCCATGGTCGCCGTCATCGCCCATACGGCCGAGCGCAGAGATCTGGAGTCCGCGTTTCCATCCTAGCACCGCCCGAAGGTCGCCGTAGCCGCGGTAATTCTCGAGATCAGGGTTGTCGTCCAGTCCGCCCGGTTCGGTGGATGGGAACCTCGACGGTGTTCGATACGCAGATCAAGCGGCAGACGATCTCTTCCGGCGGGTTCCAGCGGGCTGGTGTGTCCGTGAGGTTCAGTGCGGTCAGCCAAAGGCAGGGGGATGTGCCGGCGTGGAGGGTGTCGGGAAGTTCGGGGATGGCCAGAGTGAAACTTGCGGCCTGGCAGGGCTTTGTGCCCGGCAGGATCGGCGACAAGCAAGCGACGATCAGGAGCAGGAACAACCTGTGGGCGGGACTGGGCGGGGTATCGCGTTTCGAGACCATTGCAAGGTCCATTGACGGCTGGGTGGCGGCCCTTGGGGTGCGAGTGGTGGAGAGGTCAGAGAACAACCGCGGGGTCATTGGGACCGGAAGCGAAAGAACGCTTTCTGTTCCTGGGCGCTTCGCGGAACGAGGAGGGTCTGGAGGTCGCCGACGCGGTCGGTGGGAAGGTGCACCGGCGTCCAGGAGGTGCCGGCATCGAGGGACGCTGAAGTTTCGATACCGAGGTTCAGGATGGAGGCCGGCCATTCAAGTTGGTTGCCGCCGCCCGGCACGTGGCGGATGCGGAGCGTTGGGCGGAAGGTACCGGTGTCGAAGGAGGCGGGCGCGGAGAACTCGGACGTATTACCGTTGGAATCCGTGGCGGTGGCGGTGAGGTGGCGGGCCTGGGAGAGCACCACGGGGACGATGGCATCGAAGGCGGCCCGTCCTTCCGGACCGGTGTTGACCGCTATCGCCCCCGCCCAGGCTTGTCCCTCGACGTGTCCCGGCAGGAGCGGCTCAAGGCTGCAGTAGAAGTCGACCGTGTATACCGCATCCGGCTTGCTGTCGAGGGTGCCGGTTACGTGGAGCAGACCGTTTTGAGCAATTGCGATGCTGAGGTCGGGGTGGTTCTGCAGGCCGTTGCCACCCGAATCGGCGTCGCCGGGATCGTTGGCATCGACACCGCCGCGGCCCGCGCCGTCCATCAGATCGATACCTTGTCCCCGGTTGTCATGGATGGAGTTGCCTCGGAGGGGATTGCCGTGTTGATCGGCTGCTGCGGTCCCGACCGACACGCCGCATTCTCCGCTGAAACAGATCTCATTGCTTTCACCGGGGTTGGTGCCGCCCACGCGATGGCCGCCATCGCCCGTGAGTCGGACCCCGGCCTTGCGGTTGCCCAGCGGGCGAACCCCCTCGGGGTCGGTGCCGATGACATTACCCTGGATGACGTTGTCTGATCCGCCCTGCACGTTGACGCCGTCGCTGTTATTCCCGATGAGGTTGCCCGCGCCCGGCGCGGCGCCGCCCACGATGCAGCGTTCCGAGCCCTGGAGGTGGATGCCGTGGGAGCTGTTGCCGAGGCTGAATCGGCCGGCAATGTCCGTGCCGATGCGGTTGCCCTGGATGACCGTGTCGTCCGCGCCCAGCACGAGCACTCCGGAACCCGTGGGGCTGTTGGCTGAGATGACATTGCGCGCGCCGGGTTCGGGCCCGCCGATGCGGTTGCGCGGAGCCCCTTGGATGAGGATGCCGTCGAAGGTATTCCCGCGCGGGAGCGTTCCCGTGGTATCGGTGCCGATGTAATTGCCGAGAACCTGATTGTCGCTCGATCCGGTCGGGAAAAAGAACACGCCGCGGCCGTTGCTGGAAATGACGTTACGCTCTGACGGTTCGAGGCCACCGATGGTGTTGCCCGTGCTGTCGGGTCGGCTCATGCTCTGGACGAAGACGCCATTGCCGCGATTGCCTGCGGGGAGGCCGTCGACATCCAGCCCGATGAGATTGCCGGTCACCCTCGAGAACGAACACGACTCGAGGAGGATACCGTCGTAGAAGTTCACGATCACGAGTCCGCGCACCGTGTGTGGCCCACCCCGTAGGGCTAAACCGGGGGAGATGCCGTTGGTCATGCGCGCGCCGTCCAGCCGGATTCGGAGCGTGCCATCCCAGCCTTGGGCGAGCGCGTTCATCCGGCTGCCCGGCTGCGAATAGCCATCCAGGATCAGCGGGTCGACGATAGGCGGGAGTGGTGTCAGCGGTTCGAGGGTGTGGACGCCGGAGCCCGGCAGATCGAAGAGGATCTGGTCCTGGCCGGGGCTTGCGTTGGCCAGCGTCAGGGCTTCACGCAACGACCCAGGACCGTCATCGCCGTTCTGGGTTACGTACAGGGTGGCGGTGTGGGCGATGGCGCCTGTGAAGATCCAGGCGATCCCGCACGCCAAGCATCGAGAGCGCATGGGGAAGTCCCTTGGTCGGAGGCTATTTCAGGTTGCTGGACCGCTCCTGGAGCCAGGCCACGTCAGGGTTGTTGGACGAGGGCACGTCGAGGGGGATTGGGGAGCCCTTTTTGACCGGCGGGGTCGTGCGGGGGTCGCGCCACCGTTTGATCTCCGCGTGGCCATCCGCGTAGAGAATTCCGGCGGCACCGCCGTGGTAGCTCGCCGGGTAATCGACAATGCGAGCGGCGGCGCCGCGGTCTTTGAGGTTCGTCTGGAACAAGCCGTCGTTGATGCTGTCCTCCCGTTCGTCGATCAGCACCCAGGTCATCGACGGGCCTGGCGTCACCATGTCCGAGTACTTCCGGTAGATGACGTACTTGTCCTGGCCGATGGCGACATCGAAGAGGTAATTCATCCAGCAGTTCATCGACATGCTTCGGACCCTGGGGAGGGACTTGGCGCCGAAGGGGGCCATGCTGCGGTCGGCGGGGCAGCGGTAGATGGACGGTGTTTGGACGTAGGGCCCGATCTGCGAGTAGCGCACATCGGTGAGATACAGGGTATTCGTGTTGTCGGGGTTGCCGTTCGAGAAGTCGAGCCATCCGGAGACCCAGGTATTGGACCCGGCGAACGAACCGCCGCTGACGCCGGGGAGTTGGTCCCGGTTATCCTGGACATACATGAACCAAGCCACTTGGAGCTGCTTGAGGTTGTTCATGCAGCCGATGCCCTGGGCCTTGGTTTTGGCCCGGCCCAGCGCCGGCAGGAGCATCCCTGCCAGGATCGCGATGATCGCGATGACCACCAGCAGTTCGATCAAGGTGAATGCCGCCCGACGGACTGCCGCGCGGTGTGGCGCCGGTCGCTGGCTTGGCGGACTGTCGCCGGCCGCTGCTCGAGGCTCGATCGAGGCGGGCCTCAGAGCCAGCCAAGGTCGCGATCCCCTGAGGTCTTTCTGCCTTCCCGGACCCTCGGTCCCGCGCCACGCCCATGCAGAGTTCTGGACGGAAGGAGGGGCGGTCTGGAACTGGAGGGGCCATGAGTTGACCTGCCGACCACGCTTTCCCCAGGTCGAGGACTCTGGGAGGACGCTACCGGGGGCTGGGGCCACTCGCTTGGCCAAGGCAACGATCACATGCACAACCTGGATTCTGGCCAAGGGCATCCTCAGATTCAAGCGCGGTCTCGTACAGGACAATCCGGCGAACCGAGAGCACGACCCATCGCACATCCCCTATGGGACGGTGGATGCGCCGATTTGGCTCGCGAATTGCTAGTGAACGGGCATTGATCAGGTCCACGGGATGACCATGCGCATATTTCGCGTCGTTGCATTGGGATTGCTGGTGGCGGGCTTGGCGGGCTCGGCGTCCGGCCAGACTCCGGTCTACGGACTGGTTCGGGAGGTCTGGGAGGGTATTCCCGGGGAGGCGTTGTCGCTGCTCACCAGTTGGCCCGACTACCCGGATCATCCGACCAGCACGAACCTCGTGACCGACCTTTTCGAGGCCCCGGTGGACGCGCTGGATGCCTACGGCCAGCGCATGCACGGCTATCTGGTGGCGCCGCAGACCGGGGACTACGTCTTTTGGATTTCGAGCGACGACAACGGCGCCCTGTATCTTAGCACGGGCGAGGATCCGGCGAACGCGCAGCTGATCGCGACGGTGAACACGTGGACGGGTTCGCGGGAATGGGAATGGGAGGCGAACCAGCGGTCGGCACCGATCGCGTTAGCGGCGAACCGGATCTACTACATTGCGGCGCTGAGCAAGGAGGGTGGGGGCGGGGACAACCTGGCGGTGCGCTGGCTGCTGCCGGACGGGACCGATCAGGCGCCGATGGTGGCGACCAACGTGCTGCCTTACGGCATCCGGTTCACGCCGCCGGTGATCAGCGAGCAGCCCACGAACACCACGGCGATCGAGGGCGGCAGCGCCCGATTCGTTGTTGAACTGGCGGCGGTGGGCATCAACCAATTCCAGTGGCGGCGGAACGGGGTGGCGATCGAGGGTGCGCGGGCGGCGGAGCTTGTCTATGGGCCGGTGCGCATGACGGATGCGGGGGCGCGGTTTTCCTGTGTGGTGAGCAACAACCTTGGCGTTGCCGAGAGTGCCGAGGCGGTGCTGACGGTGACACCGGACACAACACCTCCGGCGGTCTCCTCGGTGCAGAACTACGGGTGGACACAACTCGAAGTCATCTTCAGCGAGCCGGTTGCCGCGCCGTCGGCGGTCACGCCCTCGCACTACAGGATCAGCGGGGACGTGAACGTTGTTGGCGCGGTGTTTGGCGGGAGCTCGAACGCGGTTCTGCTGACGACGTCGGCCATGCGGCCGGGGACGGTTTACACGCTGACGGTGGAAGGCGTCACGGACGCCGCGGTGACCCCGAATGTGGTATTGCCCGAAACGCGGGTCGAGTTTGTTTCGACGGAGTATGCTCCGTCCGACCTTGGGGGGCCGCCGCTTGCGGGCTCGGCGACGCCGGTTGCGGGGGGCGTGGACGTCCGCGGCAGCGGCGATCTGGGCGGCACGGTGGACGCGCTCCATTTCGCCTGGCAACACCGGACGGGCGATTTCGACATTCGGGCGCGGCTGGCGGGATTTGAACCGACGGATCCGTTTGCCAAGGCGGGGCTGATGGTGCGGGAGACCCTGGACGCGAACAGCCGGTTTGTGGCGGCCCTGGCCACGCCGGCGACGGTGGGCTGTTTCTTCATGGCGCGGAACACAGCGGGCACGGCGCCGAGCCGGGCGGGGTACCATCCGGCGAACTATCCGGAGACCTGGCTGCGATTGAAACGGAGCGGGGACGTGTTCAGCGCGTACGCCAGTCATGACGGCCAGGCGTGGGTCCTGCTCGGCTCCGGGTCGCTGAGTCTTCCATCGACGGTGTATTTCGGGCTGGCGGTGACCAGTCGGAACCGGGCGGTGCTGGCGACGGCGGGTTTCCGCGACGTGGGGTTGGTGTCGGGAGCCTCGGTGGCGGCGTGGGCGCCCACGGGAGAGCGCCTGGGGCCGTCGAGCCGCCAGACGCCGCTGGTCTTGAGCGAAATCCTCTATCATCCCCTGGAACGTGCGGACGGCCGGTCCGCGGAGTTTGTCGAGTTGTACAACGCGGATTTGATCGCGCAGGACCTGACCGGGCATCGACTTGATGGGGACATTGCGTTTGCGTTTCCGGACGGCTTTGTGCTGCCGGCGGGGGGCTTTGCGGTGGTCGCGCGCGACCCGGCGGCTTTCGAGGCGATCTACGGCATGTCGGGGGTTCTGGGTCCGTTTGCGGGTGCCGAGGGTTTGCCGAACGATGCCGGGACGGTGCAGTTGTGCAATCCGCAGGGGGCGATTCTGCTCGAGGTGAACTACGGGTCGGCACCGCCCTGGCCGGTCGCTGCGGACGGCGGGGGGCATTCCCTGGTATTGGCGCGGCCGTCTTACGGGGAGGATGATTCGCGCGCATGGGCGGCGAGCGGGCGTGTGGGTGGATCGCCGGGGGCGATGGAAGCCATCCGGGCCGATCCACAGGCGGGGGTATGCATCAATGAGATCCTGGTTGGCGCGGGCGAGCTGCAGGCAGGTTTCATTGAGCTTTACAACCACAACAACACCGGGGTCGACCTCGATGGCTGCATCCTGACCGACGATCCGGCGGTTGCCCGGTTTCGGATTCCGGAGCGGACGATGGTGGGTGCGCGGGGGTTCATCGCCTTCGACACGACGGCGCTGGGGTTCGGGCCGGGGGCGACGGGCGGGCGGTTGTTCCTGTTGAACTCGAATGCGACGCGGGTGGTGGACGCCATCCGGTACGGCGACCAGGAGCGGGGGGTGGCCACGGGCCGGTTCCCGGACGGGACGCCCGAGTGGCGTCGGTTGGTCGCGCCCTCGCCGGACAACGAGAATGAGCGGTTCGAAGTGAGCGGCGTGGTGATCAATGAGATCCTGTACAATCCGATCTCCGGCGACGACGCCGATGAGTTCATCGAGTTGCACAATCGGACGGAGGAGGCGGTGGATCTGGCCGGCTGGCGGTTTGTGGACGGGATCGAGTTTCAGTTTCCCGCGGGCAGCACGCTGGATGCGGGCGGCTACGTGGTGGTTGCGAAGAGCCGACTGCGGCTGCTGTCGAACCACGCCGGGCTCGATCCGTCCCGTGTTTTGGGCGACTACGGCGGGGCGTTATCGAACGGGGGCGAGCGGGTTGCGTTGGCGAAACCGGATCTTGAGGTTGTGACCAACGAGTATGGTCTGCCGGAGACGAACCGTTTATTCATCGTGGTGGACGAGGTCACGTACGCCACGGGCGGCCGTTGGGGAATCTGGAGCGACGGGTTGGGCAGCAGCCTGGAGCTGATCGATCCCCACAGCGATCATCTGCGGCCGTCGAATTGGGCCGACTCGGACGAGACGGCCAAGGCGCCGTGGAGCACGATTGAGGCGACGGGCGTGTTGGACAACGGCGATGGGGGGAGCATCAACCGCCTGCAGATCATGCTGCAGGGGCCAGGCGAGTGCCTGGTGGACGACGTCGAGGTGCTGCCGAGCAGCGGCGGCAACCGGATCGCGCACCCGGGTTTCGAGTCGGGGCTCGGGACCTGGGTGGTGCAGGGGAACCACCGGAAGAGCAGCGTGGACGCCACGGGCGGGGTTGGGGACAGCCGGTGTCTTCATGTGCGGGCCCCGGGCCGGGGGGACACGGCCTGCAACCGGATCTACATTCCCATTGGCCCGGTTCTCACGCAGGGCACGACGGCGACTCTCCGAGCCAGGGTCCGTTGGCTGAAGGGCTGGCCCGAGTTCATGTTGCGGACGCGGGGGAGCTATCTCGAGGCGGTTGGGCGGATGGCGCTGCCGACGAACCTGGGGACCCCGGGCGCCCGGAACAGCCGGGCGGTGGCCAACGCGGGTCCCGCTCTTGTGGAAGTGACGCACACGCCCGCATTGCCTGCGGCGAGCAAGGCGGTGGTGGTCACGGTCCGGCCCACGGATCCGGACGGCGTGAGCTTGGTGCGCTTGCGCTACCGGCTGGACCCGAACGCGACCACCACGGTGATCACGATGAACGACAACGGCACGGGAGGTGATGCCGTGGCGGGCGACGGCGTCTACTCGGGTCTGATCTCGGGCCGGTCGGCCGGGACCCTGATCGCCTACACCGTGGAGGCGACGGACGGCGCGCAACCGGGCGCTGCGACTGCGCGGTATCCCGCGGATGCGCCCGCACGCGAGTGTCTGATCCGATGGGGGGAAACGCAGCCGGTGGGGAACCTGGGAGTGTACCGTCTCTGGCAGCGGCAGGCGGATTACAACCTCCTGCGGTCCCGGGAACCGCTCGCCAACGACAATCTGGATGCCACGTTTGTGTATGACGACGGCCGCGTGGTGTACAACATCGAGATGCGCGGCAAGGGCAGTCCGTGGCACAGCGGGAGCGTCGGTGTGGATTACATCTTCACGTTTCCGACGGACGACCGGTTTCTCGGGGCGCGGGACGTGGCGGTGGTCAGCGTGGGCAACCTGGGGAACGACAACAGCGCGCAGCGCGAGCAAGCGGCCTTCTGGATCGGCCGCCAGCTTGGGGTGCCGACTCTCCATCGGCGGCACGTTCTCTTCTACGAGAACGGCGCTCGGAAACAGTTGGTCTACGAGGACACCGAGGAACCCAACGGTTCGTATGTGGACCGCTGGTGGCCGTCGGGCGAGGACGGGGACCTGTACAAGATCGAGGACTGGTTCGAGTTCGACGATGGCGGGGGGAGTTTCACGTTCAGCCGGGACGCGACCCTGCAGCGGTTCACGACGACCGGCGGCGCCTACAAGACGGCGCGTTACCGGTGGGCCTGGCGCAAGCGGGCGGTGGTGGAATCGGCCAACAACTACACGAACCTCTTCAATCTCGTTACGGCCGTGAATGCGACGGGGTCCGCGCTGGTGCCGCAGGTCGAGAACCAGGCGGACATTGCGATCTGGATGCGGGTCTTTGCGCTGCAGCACATCGTGGGGAACTGGGACGCCTACGGGTACAACCGCGGGAAGAACGCCTACCTGTACAAGCCGGTCGGCGGTCGGTTCCAGATGATCCCGTGGGACATTGACATGGTGCTCGGCTCAGGGAGCGACGGGCCCAGCACGGACATCTTTGCCGTGAACGAGCCGGTGATCTCGAAGCTGTGGGGCACGAGCGTGCCGGCGTTCCGGCGGGTGTACCTCCAGGCGTACCTGGACGCCGTGGCCGGCCCGCTCCAGAACCCGCGTTTCGATCCGATCGTGGACGGTCGCCACGCCGCGCTGACGGCCAACGGGCTGACGCTGCCGGATCCGCGCGCGATCAAGAGCTGGGTGACCCAGCGACGCAACTATCTGGCCAACCGCATTGCCTCGATGGACACGAAGACTTTTGCGATCACGAGCAACGGTGGCAGCGATTGGTCGACGAGCCAACAGCAGGTCACGCTCACCGGGACAGCGCCGCTGGCGGTCAAGACGCTGGAAGTCAACGGCGCTGTCCTCTCCGTGACCTGGACCACCCCCACCGCGTGGAGCGCGATCGTCGCCTTGGCCGACCGCACGAACCTGTTTCGGCTGGTGGGCTATGACTCCCGCGGGGCCGTCATCGCCGGCGCGTCGGCCTCCATCACCGTCACCTATACGGGGCCGGAGATGCCGGCCGCCGTGGATCAGGTGGTGATCAACGAGATCCAGTACAACCCGGCCGGGCCGAACGCCGCGTTTCTCGAGCTGCGGAATGCCTCGACCAGTGCCACCTACGACCTTTCCGGCTGGCGTCTCGAGGGGGTCCGGTTTGTCTTTCCGCCGGGTGTGGTTCTTGGGCCCGGGGCCTACGCGGTGGTGGCCGCCGACCGGGACGGCTTTGCGGCGGCCTATGGATTCGGTGTGCTGCCGGTTGGACTTTTCCCGGGCGGTCTGCAGAACGATGGCGAGCGCCTGCGGTTGGTCAAACCGGGAGGCACTCCGGCGGAGGACCTGGTTGTCGACGAGGTTTACTATGCCAACGAACCGCCGTGGCCGGTGGATGCCGACGGTCTGGGGCCGTCGCTGCAGTTGATCGATGCGCGCCAGGACAACTGGCGGGTGGGCAACTGGAGCGCGTCGCGTCCCGGCGACGCGGTGGTGGCGACGCCCGGGAGGGCGAACAGCGTGGCGAGGACGCTTCCGGCGTTCCCGCCGCTGTTCCTCAACGAGGTGCAGCCGGAGAACCGGGCCGGCCCTGTCGACCGGTACGGCGATCAAGATCCATGGGTCGAACTGCATAACCCGGGCACGAACACCCTCGACCTGAGCGGGTTCTATCTGACCTCCGATTATGCGGCCTTGACGGCGTGGGCGTTCCCCGCCGGGGCCAGCCTTGGGCCTGGGGAGTTCCTGGTCGTCTGGGTGGACGGCGAGCCGGGCGAGTCGGTGGCCCAGGAACTGCACACGAGCTTCCGGCTTGCCCCGGGCAACGGCGCCCTTGCCCTGGTGCGGGAGCAGTTGGGCGCGCCGGCCGTGATCGATTACATCAACTACCGCGCCCTGCCGGCGGGGTTATCGATCGGATCGTACCCGGACGGCCAGCCTCAGACCCGCCAGTTGTTCCACGTGCCGACGGCCGGCGGGGCTAATGATCCCGGCACGCTGCCGATCCAGGTTTTCATCAACGAGTGGATGGCCAGCAACAGCGGTGTGGTGCTGGATCCTGCGGACGACGAACCCGACGACTGGTTCGAGCTGTACAATGCCGGCGCCGCGCCGGCGGATCTTTCCGCCTACACGCTCACCGATGACATGTCGGACAAGGGTCAGTTTGTGATCCCCTACGGGACGGTGGTTCCCGCCGGCGGCTTTCTCCTGGTCTGGGCGGACGAGGAGCCGGAGCAATCGACGAACGGCTGGGTGCATGCGGACTTCCGGCTCGGGGCCGGCGGCGACACCATCGGCCTGTTTACGCCGGACGGACGTCCGGTCGACGTCGTGACTTTTGGCGTTCAGACCAACAACATGAGCGAAGGCCGGATCCCGGACGGCATGGTCGAGCCGTTTGTGTTCATGGGACGGCCCACGCCGGGCGGGCCCAACGAGTTCGCGACGATCAACCAGCCTCCCGTGCTTGCGTCTCTCGAGGACTGGAATGTCGATGAGGGACAGGCGGTGGGGTTCACCGCCGCGGCCACGGATCCCGATCCAGGGCAGACGCTGACGTTCTCCTTGTTCGGGGCGCCTCCCGGAGCGGCAATCGACCCGCAGACGGGAGTCTTCTCGTGGTTGACCACGGAGGGCGACGGTCCGGGCGAGCATGTCATTGCCGTGCGGGTCACGGACGACGGGACGCCCGCCCGCTGGGATGCGCAATCGATCCGGATCACGGTCCGGGAAGTCAACCAGCCGCCCGCGATCGATCCCATCCCCGTCCTGTCCGTGGACGAGCGCGCGCCGCTGGTCTTTCGCGTCACGGCCCGGGATGCGGACCAACCGGCCCAGGCCCTGCGGTTCCGCCTGACGGGGGCGGTGCCCGAAGGCGCGGTCATCGACGAGAGCACCGGGGAGTTCTCATGGACGCCCACGGAGGCCCAGGGTCCCTCGAGCAGCGTCATCACCGTCCGGGTGACGGACAGCGGAGCCAACCCGCTGACGACCGCTGCCGCTTTCACGGTGGTTGTCCGGGAAACGGATGATCCGCCGGAGTTCACCCCGGTGGGCCTGCAGACCGTGGACGAGCTGAGCGCGTTCACGCTGGCGGTGAGTGCGCGGGATCCGGACACGCCGCCGCGGGCGGTGGTCTACAGTCTGGTTTCGGGGCCCCTGGGGCTGACGTTCGACGAGGCGACAGGCGTGTTGCGCTGGACACCCGGGGAGGCCCAGGGCCCGGATTTGTACAATGTCATCGTGCGCGCGACCGAAGCGGGCGGCCACCCATCCTCGACCCTGGCTGTCTCGATCGTGGTGAATGAGGCGAACGAGCCGCCCGCGCTCGATCCGATCCGGGATCACACGGTGCTGGAAGGCTCGGTTCTCTCGTTCCGGAGCAGCGGGTCGGACACGGATCTTCCCGCGCAGAACCTGCGCTTCAGTCTGGACCCGGGTGCGCCCGCGGCGGCGAGCATCGATCCGCAGACGGGAGTTTTCCTGTGGGCTGTGGGGGAGGACGTGGGGCCCAGCACCAATCGGATCACGGTCCGCGTGACCGACGATGCCCTCGAGGCGGCGTCGGCGGCCCGGGAGTTCCTGGTGACCGTGGTGCCGCAGGTGCGGGTGGTGATCAACGAGATCATGTACCATCCCGCGGCTGGCGGCGCGGAATACGTCGAGCTTCATAACACCTCGACGAACACCACGTGGCCCCTGGACGGGTGGCGGCTGACGGGAACCGCGTACGCGTTCCCGGGCGGCGCGGTGCTGGCGCCGGGCGGTTTCCTGGTCGTCGCGCGGGATCTCGCACGATTCACGAACGTCTATGGCAGCGCGGCAACGGTCTTGGGGAACTACGCCAACGAATTGGGGGCGGAGGGAGGCACGATTCTCCTGCTCCGTGCGGGGGGTGCCGGCGGGGAGGAGACCGTGGACGAAGTGACCTTTCTGCGGCGTGCGCCCTGGCCTGCCGCGGCGGATGGCGGCGGCCCCTCGTTGCAGCTGATCGACCCGCGACAGGACAACGCGCGCGTTGGGAACTGGCTGGCGGTGACCGGCACGCTCACGAATCCTCCGGTGACGGTGGCGGCCATGACCGGGCCGTGGCGTTACTGGCAGAATGCGGCGGATCCGGCGCCGGGCTGGACGAATCGGGAATACGACGACAGCGCCTGGCCTGAGGGCAACGCGCTGCTCTATGTCGAGGGCGATCCGCTCCCTGCCGCGAAGGGGACTCCGCTGACCCTGGGGCCGATGAGCTTCCTGTTCCGGAAGCGGTTCACGTTCGAGGGGAATCCCCAGGGCGCGCTGCTGCAATTGCGCACCGTGATTGATGACGGCGTCGTGTTCTATTTGAACGGCAAGGCGTTTTACTGGCTCGGGATGGACGAAGGAGTGATCCCGGCGCGGCAGCGCGCCGCTAATCGGACGATTGGCAACGCCACGGAGGAGGGGCCGGTGACCAAGGCTGTCGACAACCTTCAAGAGGGGGAGAACGTGCTGGCGGCCGAGGTTCACCAGATCAGCTCCGGGAGCACGGACGTGGTCTTCGGAGCTTCCGTGGACGTCCTCGAGGTCCGGCCTGCCGACGCCACGCCGGGCGCGGTGAATTCGGTGCGCAAAACCCTGGATCCGTTCCCCGCCTTGAGTCTGAACGAGGTGCTGGCCGACAACCAGACGGGCATCACCGATGCCGCCGGCGACCGGGACCCGTGGATCGAGATCGTGAACGGGGAGCTGGCGCCGGTCGCACTCGACGGCTATTCGCTCTCGACGAGCTACGGCGATCTCGACCGATGGCCATTCCCGGCGGGCGCGACCCTCGGTGCCGGGCAGTACAGGATCGTGTGGGCCGATGCCGAACCGGGGGAGGCAACGGAGGCCGAGTGGCACGCCAATTTCCGGCTGCCCTCGCCTTCCGGCGTGATCGTCCTCAGCCGCCTGCAGGGAGGCCGGGCGGCGGTGGTCGATTTCCTCGAGTACAGCGGTCTGCCGGTGGACGGCTCGTGGGGCTACGAGGAACCGCGGTTGCCGGGCGCTGTCCCGGTGATGTTCGACAGCCCCACCCCGGGCGGACGGAACGTCACGTCGCCGCCGCCGCCGCCCGAGTTTCTGAGCCTCGGTCTTGGCGATGCCGGGCAGGTCACGCTGGTCTGGAGCACGACGCCCGGCTGGACCTACCGGCTCGAGGCGAACTCGGCCCTTGGGGGCAGCTCGTGGGAACGGTTGGTGGATGTCCGTGCGATGGCTGGCACGGCGACGTATACCGATCAGCCGCCTGCGGACGATGGGGCGCGGTACTACCGGGTGGTTCTTCTGCCCTGAGAAGCCTGACGAGGGCTCTATCCCCAGAGCTGGCGGTCGAGGTTGCGGAGCTGGACAGCCTCGCAGACATGTGCGGAGGCAATCCGATCCGCGTGGGCGAGATCGGCGATGGTCCGCGCCACCTTGAGGATCCGGTCGAAGGCGCGGGCGCTCAAGCGGAGGTCGGCCATGGCGGTCTTAAGCAACTCGAGCGTGGACTCGTCGAGCGCGCAGCAGGCCTTGAGATCGCGGGGTTGCATGCGGGCGTTGCAGGCGACGCGGGGCCGGTGGGCGAAGCGGGCCTGCTGGCGTTGGCGGGCGGCGACGACGCGGTCCCGGATCGTCGCCGACGATTCGCCTGGGGTCGAGGCGGTCATGTCGCGGAACGGGACGGCGGGGACCTCGACGTGGAGGTCGATGCGGTCGAGCAACGGCCCTGAGATGCGGCTCAAGTAATTCTGGATCTCGCGGGGCGAACACCGGGATTCGCCCGGCATTCTGCCGTCAGGAGTCGGGTTCATGGCGGCGATGAGCATGAACTCGGCGGGAAACGTGACGGTGCCGGCGGCACGGGAGATGGTGACGCGGCCTTCTTCGAGCGGTTGGCGGAGCGTCTCGAGCACGCTGCGTTTGAACTCGGGCAGTTCATCGAGGAAGAGAACGCCGTGGTGGGCGAGCGAGATCTCGCCGGGAGTCGGGTTCATGCTGCCGCCGAGGAGGCCGGCGTCGCTGGCGGTGTGATGCGGGGTGCGGAAGGGACGCCGGGTGACCAGCGCCTGGCCGGGGGCGAGCAGGCCCAGGATGCTGTGGATCTTGGTGGTCTCGAGCGCCTCGTCGAGGGTGAGCGGCGGCAGGATCCCCGGAAGCCGGCGCGCGAGCATCGACTTGCCCGTTCCTGGCGGACCGATCAGGAGGACGTTGTGACCGCCGGCGGCGGCGATTTCGAGAGCGCGCTTGACGGATTCCTGGCCCTTGACCTCGGCGAAATCGAGATCGTCGTCGTTGGGCAGGGCGAAGAGGCGGTTGACATCGACGCGGGTGGGTTCGAGCCGGACGTCGCCTTCGAGGAAGGAGACCGCGGCGCGGAGATTGGGGACGGGAATGACATCAAGACCCTGGACCACGGCGGCTTCGGAGGCGTTTTCCGTGGGCACCAGCATTCCGGACCAGCCTTCAGCCCTCGCGCGGAGCGCGATCGAGAGGATGCCCTTGACGGGGCGAACGGTGCCGTCGAGGGCCAGTTCTCCCACAACGCAGTAGTCTTCGAGGGGCGAGTCGCTGATCTGTTCGCTGGCGGCGAGGAGGCCCAGGGCGATCGGGAGATCGAAGCTCGGGCCCTCTTTCCGGACGTCAGCGGGAGCCAGGTTGATCGTGGTGCGGCCCAGGGGGAACCGGAAGCCGCCGTTGTTCAGTGCCGTCACCACCCGGTCGCGGGACTCTCTGACCGCGGTGTCCGGCAGGCCGACGATCACAATGACGGTATCGCCGAAATCGGAATTCACCTCGACGACGACAGGATAGGCTTCGATGCCGAGAACCGCGGCGGAACACACCTTGGCGAACATACCGGGTATATCTCGTCCAGGAGGGCCGGTTGCGCAACCGCTTTCTATTAGCGGAAATTGAAGATCAACTGGAGTCCGGCGAGGAGGGTGGCTGCGAGCACGAATTGCAGGAAGCGTTTCTCTGAGAACCGCCGGTTGAGCCAGACCCCGATCCAGACGCCGAGGGGGACGACGGGCAGGTAAGTGGCGCTGATCAGGAGGGTATGGCGGTTGATGATCGACTGCTCGGGCATCCACGACCAGTCAAACCACGAGCGGTCGAGGCAGAAGAAAGGCAGCTTGATCCAGTTGATCCAGGTGAAGATGAGGACGGTGGTGCCCACATAGGCCACCTTCGAGAGCTGCTGCGGGATCAGGAACATGCTCACCACCGGGCCGGCGCCATGGGCGAAAGTGGACGTGACGCCGGAGAGCACGCCGCACGGGATGCCGATCGCGTGGTTGGGATCGAACCGGCCTTCCGCCCGAAACACGGCCTCCTTGCACCACTGAAACAGGACAAACACCACGGCCAGGACTCCGATGACAAAGTTCAGTTCCCGCGCTGAGAACCGGCCAACGAGTTGGACGCCAACCACGACTCCCACGACCACGCCGGGCAGGAGGTACTTGAGGTTCTTGCGCTCCCATTGGCCCCAGTAGTGGTACAGCGAGAACAAGTCCCCGGCGCAGAGCAGGGGCAGGAGAATGCCGATGGCGTCCCGGCCTCCGAACGCCAGGACGCACAGCGGAGTGGTCAGCATGCCGAGGCCGCCTCCGAAGCCCGCCTTCGACACGCCGATGAAGAGCGCGGCGAGCACACCGATGGCCATCCGCAGCGGATCGTGCATGGCGCTCGTTTAGGGGCGGTGGGGGGTCGGTGTCGAGCCCGGGTTTTTCGAGTGCTTGACGCCACAACAGGTTGTGTGCTACCCAGTGCCCAGCCCCATTTAGCAGGGTCAGGGGTGCGGGGCGTTGTATGCGTTGTCCAAAATGTGCCGCTCTCGAGGACAAGGTGATTGACTCTCGCGCTTCGCGGGAGGGGGCGACGATTCGGCGCCGGCGCGAGTGCCTGCGGTGCGGGCATCGGTTCACCACGTATGAAGCGGTCGAGGAGCGGAACCTGCTGGTGGTGAAGCGGGATGGGCGGCGTGAGGCATTCTCCCACGACAAGCTGCGGCATGGTTTGCTACGCGCGTGTGAGAAGCGTCCGGTGAGCCCGCAGGCCATCGAGGAGGTTGTGGACCGCATCGCGGCCGGGCTTCTGAACGAGTTCGAGGGCGAAGTGCCCTGCACAGTGATCGGGGAGCGGGTGATGGAGGCACTCCGCGCCTTGGATGAGGTTGCGTACGTGCGGTACGCGAGCGTCTATCGCCGTTTCGAGGAAGCCAACGATTTCGTGCATGCCGTCAAGAGACTCGAGGTTCGACATGACACCGCCACGTTCCGGTTGCCTGGTTTTTAAGACGGCCTCGGGTGTGATCCCGTGCCGCGGGGAGGAGGTTGTGATCGAGCTGATCAGCTCCCAGGCTTTGGGGGCGGATGTCGAGCTGATCCGGCACGCGGCGGAGGGGGTGCTGCATTTCTTCCGTGAAGAACAGGGTCGGGAGAGCGTCCCGGTGGGTGAATTTGCAGAGGCGCTTGCCCGGGTTCTGCAGGGTTTTGGTTTGGATGTCGAGTTGGGGTCCGAGCCTGGGGTCTTGGAGGGGCCGGCGCCTGCGCCGGAGCCGGAAGCCGTGATCGAATCGGACCTCTGCCGGCTGGCGACGGAGACCGGGTGGGCGGTCGAGCTGGCGTTTTTCCCCCGGCTGCGCGGGGAGGTCGAGGCTCAATTGCGGCGCGCCCCGCGGGTGTTGCGGTTCAAGGGCCTTCGGCCCTGTGTGAAGGAGTTGGCCGGCGTCCGGCGGTGGAATCCGCGCTGCCAGCAGCTCAGCGACCAGATTGTCGAGTATGTCCGGGAGTGCCTGCGCGAGAGCGGGTCGTCGGGCGACTGCGCCGTGGTGGTGGTCTGACCTATGAGCAAGACGTTGTTCGAGCGCATCTGCGCCCGGGAGATACCGGCGGACATTGTGTACGAGGACGAGCACATGGTGGCGTTTCGTGACATCAAGCCCCAGGCGCCGGTCCATGTCCTCCTCGTCCCGCGGCGGCCCATCGCGAGGATCGAGGATGCGGCCTCATCCGACCAGGCGGTTCTCGGTCATCTGTTGATGAAGGCCGGGGAGGTGGCGCGCCAGCTTGGGCTGAAGAACGGATTCCGCCTGGTGGTGAACAACGGGCCGGATGCCGGCGAAGCCGTGCCCCATCTGCACGTCCATCTCCTGGGCGGACGCGCATTGGGTTGGCCTCCCGGCTGATCCAATCCGGCCATGTTGACGACGGATTGGGTCAAGGCGCCGCAGACGGACTCGCGGCGGCTCATGGTGGTCCTGCACGGGTTGGGGGACAGCATCGAGGGCTACCGCTGGATGCCGCAGATGCTGGACTTGCCGTGGCTGAATTACCTGCTGGTCAATGCCCCGGACGACTACTACGGCGGGTACTCCTGGTACGATATTTACGGTGACGCGGACGTGGGGGTCGAGCGGAGCCGGCGGATGTTGTTTGGGTTGTTGGGCGAGTTGGAAGCCGGGGGTTTCCCGCCGGGCGAGACGGTGTGCTTTGGTTTTTCGCAGGGCGCGCTGATGACCCTCGAGGTTGGGGCGCGTTATCCGCGCCGGCTGGCGGGGCTGGTGGGGATCAGCGGCTACGTGCACCAGCCGGAGTCCCTGGTGCAGGCGCTCTCGCCGGTGGCGCGCCAGCAGCGGTTCCTGTTGACCCACGGCACGCGGGACCCTCTGTTGCCGATCGCCCCCGTGCGGCGACAGGTGGCCCGGCTCCGCGAAGCCGGGCTCGACATCGAGTGGCACGAGTTCGAGAAGGAACACACGATCGCCGGCGAGGAGGAACTCGAGATCATCCGGCGGTTTGTTGCCGGGTGTTTCGGGACTTACTTATTGAACCGGAAATTGACGACGTCGTAGTCCTGCATCCGGTAGGTCTTCAGCTCGAGCCGGACCTTCCCGGCGCGCTTGGCCTCGGTCTCGCCGCCGGTCTCGACAAGATCCTGGAAGCTGATGATCTCGGCGCGGATGAACCCCTTCTGAATGTCCGAATGGATCGTCCCGGCCGCTTCCCAAGCGGTCGTGCCGGCGCGGATTGGCCATGCCCGATTCTCCTTGCCGCCCACGGTCAGGAACGAGATGTAGCCGCCCTCGGCGAACGTTCGCAGGATCAGCGTCTCCGGTGAGGCGATCTCGGCGTCGCTGGCGACGATGACCGGTTTGTGGGTGTGGAAGCTGTGGGCGGCGATGACCTGGAGTTCCTCCGGCGAAAGCCCGGCGCGGTGCAACGTGCGTTCCGCTTCGAGCTCCTCCCGGATCTTCCGGAGCACAACCGCCTCCGCCTCCGGCGGATTCCGCCCCAGGCGGGTCTCAACGAACTCGAGGTCGTGGAGAATAAGGTCCGGGAACCGGTCCCGGTGGACGACGATGGCATCGGCTTCGAGCGTGTCCTCATCGCCGAGCAAATCCACTTGGGCGTAGGTCTTCTTTTTGGCCTCGACGAGGCGGTCCGCCTGGTCCAGACGCGGATCCTTGAGGTTATGCTTGCCCAGCGGGATGCCGCTGATGCCAAACACGCAAATCTTCATCCGCGATGCTTAGGCGGTGATGGCATCCGGGTCAAGGGTGGATCAAACGCCCGGATCCTCGTTGAACGCCTGTGGCTTGGATGTTCGCCATCGGCTCCTTGGGGGTTCCGGCCTTGAAGGGCGCGTGCGGTGTCGAGAGCGGACTGGAGCAAGACGCTGTGAAGCGCGCTTGCGCCCTCCCGTGGGCTGGACGATCATCCGCCCGGCGGACGATCGTTTCGCCGACTGTATGGACACCATCCTGCTGATCGACGACGACGCGGGGATGCAATACTCGTTTCGGCGCCTGTTCGAAGGGCCGGACCTCCGGTTGCATACCGCGTCGAGCGGCGAGGAGGGACTGCAACTCCTGCCCGAGATCAAGCCGGACCTGGTGATCCTGGACATCCGGATGGGGGGGATGGGCGGGCTCGAGACCCTGCGGCGTCTCCGGCAGTCGGATGGCCGCCTGCCGGTGATCATGATCACCGCCCACGGGACGACGCAGACGGCGATCGAAGCAATGAAGCGGGGCGCCTTCGACTACCTGCTCAAGCCCTTTGACGTGCCCCGGCTCAAGCAGATCGTCGCTGCAGCCTTGCAGGCGGCCCGGGACATGAAACGGGTCGTCGCCCTCGAACCGCACGCGGACGCGGATGAAGTCGAGACGGGGATCGTGGGGCGCTGCGAGGCGATGCAGAGCGTGTTCAAGCTGATCGGCCAGCTCGCCGATGCCGATGCCACGGTGCTGATCACCGGGGAAAGCGGCACCGGCAAGGAACTGGTGGCCCGCGCGATCTACCAGAACAGCCGGCGGTCCCAGCGGCCTTTCCTGGCCATCAACTGCGCCGCCATCCCGGAGACCCTCCTCGAGAGCGAGCTGTTCGGACATGAAAAGGGCGCCTTCACCGGCGCCGCCACGCAACGGATCGGGCGGTTCGAGCAGTGTCATGGCGGGACGCTGTTCCTGGACGAGATCGGCGACATGTCGCTGACCACGCAGACCAAGATCCTGCGCGTGCTGCAGGACGGCACGTTCGAGCGCCTCGGCGGCAACACGCCGGTGAGCGTGGACGTTCGGATCATTGCCGCCACCAACCATCGGCTCGAGCAGGCGGTCACCGCGCGGCGGTTTCGGGAGGACCTCTTCTACCGGCTGAACGTTGTTCGGATTCCCCTGCCGCCGCTGCGGGAGCGGCGCGGCGACGTCCGCCTACTGGTTCAGTACTTCATGCGGACCATGGCCCGCACGCAGGGCAAACCGCTCCGGTCGATTGCACCCGACGCGCTGGCCGCCCTCGAACGGTACTCGTGGCCGGGGAATGTGCGCGAACTCGAGAACGCCCTCGAACGGGCCGGGGTCGTGGCCAAGGGGGACGTGGTGCGCCTGTCCGATCTGCCGCCCGAGGTTCAGGGAGTCGCCGCCGCCACCGCGAACCGCGGCAGCGCACCCGGGGGCGAGTTCACCGATGCCGCGACCGACGTCGCCGAACTGGCCGCCGCCTTGTTTGCCCGCGCCCGGCGGGATCCCAAGCTCCGGGTGTTGCCCGCCGTCGAGCGGGTGCTGGTGCTCGAGGCGCTCAAGGAAACCCGCGGCAACCAGGTGCAGGCGGCCCGGCTCCTGGGCATCACGCGGGCGACGTTGCGCAAGCGGATGGACAAGTTCGCCATCCGATCCGAGCTGAAGTTCGAGTAGGACCGGAGGCTCGAGACCATCGGCTCGCAGCCGTCCTGTCGGGAAGGTGATCTCAGTCGAGGCCGACGGCGGCGGGGTCCTCCGGGGCTGGGCCCACTCGAAAGCGGTGCCGCCTCGAGCGCGGCACCGCACTCCACGACGCTCTCGCGCGGGACGAAGGGCGGTCGGCGCGGACGCCAGTTCTTGGAGTGCGGCAGCCCCCTGCCGCTTTTCTTCAACGGGTGGATGGATTCAGCCCACGGCGACAGGGCGATAGGTTCAGAATCGCCACCTCAGGATGGCGTGGGCCAAGCCAGATCACTGACATTGTCGTGGAGAGAAGCGGGGTCTGGCATGCGCAAGTTCCTGCAGATCAGGCCATCAACCTCCGCAATTGCGGAAGGGGTTGACTGTGAACCTGTCCCCCTATCCATCCTCCCTGCCTCTTCGGACCCTCTCTTTCGCGCCTCGCTGATGTAGAGTCCTCGACGGAAGGTGGGGAGGCCTGGAACGGCAGGGGCCAAACTTGACCTGTTCACCCCATATTCCACAGGGCGAGGACTCTAGCGCGGCGTCTTCCTTTTCTTTGCGTCGTCCGGTTTCGGCGGTGGGGACGCTTGGCCGGGGGCTTCGACGGTCTTCTTCAGATCCTCGAGTTCCTGGCGGAGCTGGCGGTTCTCGCGCTGGAGTCCGAGCATCTCGTTGCGGAGATCGCGCAGTTGATCCGCGGGTTTGCGCGCCGCGCGGAGGGTATTGAGCGCCTGTTCTGCGGCGTGGCGTTCGGGCGTGTCCTCGCCGCTGCGGGCGAAGACCTCGACGATGGCGAGGGCCTTGGGATCGCCGAGATCGCCCAGGGCCGAGAGAGCGGCGAGCTGCACCGGTTTCTTCCGGCTGTTGACATGACGCTCGAGGAAACCGCGCACGGGTTCCTTGTCGGACTCGTTGCGCGCGAGGTGGGCGAGGGCTCGCAGGCCTTCGGCAAAGCCGTCGCGGCTGAAGGCGGGCTCCCGATCCCGGAGCGCATCGAGCAGGGGCGGAATGTAGCCGGGGTCATCCTGGGCCCGGATTGCCGCAACCGCGGCATCCGCGAGATGGTTCTGATACGAATCCGAGCCGAGGTATTCGAGCAATCGCTCCCGTGTGCCGGTGCGGGCGTATGGACCCAGCGTCCGGATCAACTGGGCGAGGACATCGGGATGGGTTTCCTGGGCGAAAGCCGCTTCCGCGGACTGGACGACCGACTCGCGATAGAAGCAGGCGAGGTCTTGCCGGACCTGGAGTCGGACGCGCGGGTCCGGCTGGTTAACGGCGGCCAGCAGGGCGTCGAGGGCCTTCTCGGAGTGAGCCGCCTGGAGGGCCCGGGAAGCCTCGATCCGCACGCCGTAGAAGGGGTCGTGTTCGAGCACGGCCCGGAGGCGATCGACCGTGGTGGCGTCCCGCTTGCCGTGGAGCGCCGCCACGGCGAGGAACCGGCCGACGACATCGTTGGTTGGGGCGAGCATGCGGACGAGCATCGCGGGGGGCGGGGTGAAGCGGGTCTTGGCGAGCACGGTCAACTCGGGATCGAACCGCACCCAATCGGGCGGTTGCTCGAGGCGGAAGGTGAACACCTCCTCCCGGTTGCGGACCTGGGCCACCCGGTCGACCGCGCCGGTGGGACCATGGAAGCGGATCGGGTAAGGGAAGTGAAAGAGGAGGACCTTGTCGGTGACGGCCTGGGTCTGGCGGATGGTGACGCGCGCCAGGCGGGCGGCGGGGTCCCAGGCGTACTCGACGTCGAGCTCCGGGTAATGCCCGTGATGGAGCCACTGATCAAAGAAGCGGTCGAACGAGCGACCCGAGACCTGCTCGAGCACGGACTGGAAATCGGCCGTGGTGACGAGGCCGTAGGCATGCCGTTCGAGGTAGGTGCGCACGACCCGGCGGAAGAGATCAGCGCCGAGCTGGCTGCGGAGCATGTGCAGCACCCAACCCGCCTTCGAGTAGGCCCGGTAGCTGAACTGCTCGTCGGGCGATCGGTACTGCCGATGCACGATCGGGAGCGTGTCGTCGCCCGCGCCAAAGATGCCGCGGGCATCGGCCAGGCGCTGGCTGAGAAACTCGTCGCGGCCACGGTGGTGGCCGCCGTAGAGCGCCTCATAGTAGGTTGCGAATCCTTCGTTGAGCCAGAGGTGGCTCCAGTCCTTGCAGGTGACGAGGTCGCCGAACCACTGGTGGACGAGCTCGTGCGCCACGAGCCCGTCGCTGTTGCGCACCGGCTCGGTCGAGTCCGGATGCAGCGTGCTGTCGGTCAGGATCGTGAGCGACGTGTTTTCCATGCCGCCGGCGACGAAGTCGTTGACGCAGACCTGGCCATATTGCGCCCAGGGGTAGGGAATCCCGATCTCCTCCTCGAAGAAGGCCAGCATGTCGGCCGTATTGCGGAACGACGCCGGCGCCACGTCGATGGCCGAGGGCGGCACGGTGAAGTAGATGGGGATGTCGCGGTACCGGTCTTGGATCTCCTTGAAATGACCGGCCACGAGCGCGACGAGGTAATTGACGTGGGGTTTCTCCTGGACCCAGCGCACGGCCACGAGCCCGTCGGGTCCCTCCGTCGAGGAAACCTGCCGGCCGTTCGACCGCACGATCATCCCCGGCGGCACCCGGCAGGTGATCTCGCTCGTGAACTTCTCGTTGGGCGCGTCAAATCCCGGATACCAGTGGCGCGCCTCGATGGATTCCCCCTGGGTAAAGAGGTGGGTTTCGCCTTCGCGGTAGCCCTGGTCGGGCGTCCGGAAGTAGAGGCCGGACTTGGGGGTGGCGCGGTAGCGGACGGTCAGCCGGGTCTCCTGGTCCTGGGGAAGGGGGGTGGCGAAGGTGACGTTGAGCTGGTGCCCGGTGTTTTGCCAGTCGCTCACCGCCCACGTGGCGGTGACTTCATCGATTTCGAGCGCTTCGGCGTCCAGGTCCAGCCGGTCCAACGGGGATTGGACCGGCCGGAAGGTCAGGATCGCCGTGCCGCGGACGCTCCGTTGCTTGAAGTCCGGCGTGACGTCCAGGTTCAGATGCAGGATGTCGGCCTGCCGTTCGGGCGCGTACTGGCGGGGTGGGGGTGGGGCGTCGCCGGCGCGCACGGGCAGGCTGCTGATCGCGATGCCGAGCAGGATCGAATTCAGGAGGGGCGAGGCGGGTGCCATGGGGCGGGCTTGGGCGCTTAGGATTCAGCAACCGGAACGGTCGAGAAGTACTCGCGGGGGTCGGCGATGTGGCCGGCGATGGCGCTGGCCGCCACCGTGGCGGGACTGGCGAGGAAGATCTGGCTTTCTTTGTGCCCCATCCGGCCCGGGAAATTGCGGTTGGTGGCGCTGATGCACCGGAGCGGGGCGTTGACGCGGCCGAAGGTGTCGACCGGTCCTCCGAGGCACGCGGCGCAGCCGGCGTTCTCGGTCAACTGCACCCCTGCGGCGAGGAGGATGTCCCAGAGCGTCTGGCCGGCCCAGCGGGTGGTTTGCAGGTCGTGGACAATTTCCGGTGTGGCGGGGACGCCGAAGGTGTCGATCCGGACGCGGCGTCCGCGGACGACCCGGGCGAACTCGACGAAGTCGCTGGTCTTGCCGCCGGTGCAGGAGCCGATGTAGGCGCGGTCGAGTTGGACATCGCCCAGATCGCGCGCGAGCTTCCGTTGGCCGGGATCGGGATGGCAGGCCACGGTCGGTTCGAGCCGATCGAGGTCGATCACCGAGTCGTAGACGAACCGCTGGTCCGCATCCGGCTCGACGGGTTCATAGTGGGTTCGCGTGCCGTTGAGGCGGGTGCGGGTGTCGACGTACTCGGCGGTGCGAGCGTCGTAGGGGAAGATGCCGTTCTTGCCGCCGGCCTCGATGGCCATGTTGGCGATTGTCATCCGGTCGTCCATCGAGAGGCCCGCGATGCCGGAGCCTTCGAATTGCAGCGCGCGGTAGGTGGCCCCGTCGAAGCCGATCTCGCCGATGGCATGGAGGATGATGTCCTTGGCCATGACGCCCGGCTGGAGGCGGCCTTCGAGGCGGAAGCGCATCGTTTCCGGCACCTTCAACAGCAGCTTGCCGGTCCCCATGACGAAGCCGGCGTCGGTGTTGCCGATGCCGGTGGCAAATTGGTTGAAGGCGCCCGCCATGCAGGTGTGCGAGTCGGTGCCGAACAGCACTTCGCCGGGCCGGGTGTGGCCCTTTTGGGGAAGGGCGGCGTGGCAGACACCCGCATACCGGCTGCCGTACTGCCGCCGCAGCGGACCCCGGGCGGGATCGAATTTCCACGTGCCGTTCGGGTCGTCGATGACGTCGTAGAAGTAGGTCAGGCCCTGGTCCCGGGCGAACTCGCGCAGCAGATCGACGTTCCGATTCGACCGCGAGTCGGCGGTGAAGATGTAATGGTCGGGGATGATCACCACGCGGTGGCGGTCCCAGACCTTGGCCTTCGCCCCGAACTCGCGTTGGAACACGCCGATCGTCCCCGGTCCGCACACGTCGTGGGTCATCAGGATATCGGCCTTCACCCAGATGTTCTCGCCTGCCGACACCGTTGCCTTCCCCGCCGCCCGCGCCAGTAGCTTCTCCGTCAATGTCATAAGCGTCCCGGCACTGTACCCCTCCGGCCGCCGCGCTGGCAACTGTGAGGCTGGGGGCGTTGATTACCAAGCACTTAATCCGCTGGCCTTCAGCACGTTATCCCCGATTTTGGCACGATACCATCGTAACCGGTAAACCGTGTCGCGCTTTCCCACGGCCGCGCTTTTCTCAGATATTCAGTTTCATCCTGGCCAGGACGGATTTGAATCTTGGGTCGGCGGCGATCGCGGGCGAACACATTGGGCCATGGATATGGATGAAGATCATCAAGGAGCCACGCTCCGCGTAAGCTCTGTCCACGTATTCGAAGGCCAGATCGAGTTTCCCCAACTCTCCGGCCAGGGAGGCGATGCAGACGGCCGAGGTGTTCTTGATGGTCTTTCGGCTGTCGATCATGCCCTCGAGGATGACCTCCGCTTTTTCGCGGTCGCCTTTTTTGAGATAGATCAGCCCGAGAGTGCCTCGTGCCCCGTTTCAGTCCAGGTTTCCATTCGTGATGGACAGTTTTCAATCTTTTTGGCTACTATGATCGCCATGAGTAGTCTCCGCGAGGTTGTCCTCACCCAAAAGGCGGAGCTTGAAGAGCAGTTGCGCCGACCCTACGTCGAGCGGTTGCTGCCCCGGCAAGCCGTCGGGGAAACCGATCTGATCCGCGTCATCATCGGCCCCCGTCGCGCGGGCAAGTCCACCCTCGCCGTCCATCTGCTGCAACAACTGGGCGGGGGCGGTTACGCGAATTTCGATGACGAACGCCTGGCGGGTCTGACCGATGCCGACGCGTTGTTGGCTGCCTTGGACGACGTGTACGGCCAGCCCAAGCACATTCTCTTCGACGAGATTCAGAACTTCCGGCGCTGGGAACTCATGGCGAACCGGCTCCAGCGGTCGGGACGCCGGCTCTTGCTCACCGGCAGCAACGCCAATCTGCTGGGCAGCGAACTGGCCACGCATCTGACCGGCCGGCACCAGACGATTGCGCTCCTCCCCTTTTCGTTTTCCGAAGCGCTGGCTGCGGGCGGAGCGACTGGAACGGCGGCGGAGCGAGCGGCACGGTTCGACCGTTATCTGGTGGAAGGCGGCTATCCCGAGCCCTTGCTGCGGGGTGCCAGCCGCACCGATTACCTGAGGGACCTCGTGCGTGCCACCCTGCTCAAGGACGTCGTGCGCCGGCATCGGATCCGCTCCGGCGCCGGGTTGGAGGATGTTGCGCACTGGTTTTTCTCCAACACCGCCAAGGAGTTCTCCTTCCGCACTCTGGCGGCGGTGGCCCGGGTGACGAGTCCGACGACTGCGGAGAAGTACACGCGTCTGTTGAGCGAGGCCTTTCTTCTGTTCACGCTGAACCGGTTCACGTACAAGGTCCGCGAACGTGCCACGGCCAACAAGAAAGCCTACGTCGTCGATCCGGCCCTCGCCGTCTGCCTGGGAACCCGTCCCGGCCAAGACTGGGGCCGACTGGCTGAGAACGTCGTCGCCATCGCCCTATGGAAGCGCCAATTGGCGGGCGAAATCGAGGTGGCCTTCTGGAAGAACACCGTGCACGAGGAAGTCGACTTTGTCTTGCGGGAACGCGGGCGCGTGACCCGGCTGATCCAGGTCTGCTGGGACCTTTCCGATCCGCGCACCCGCGCCCGTGAGTTCAGGGCCCTGGTGAAAGCCGGCGCCGACGTCCGCTGCGACGATCTCTGGTGCCTGACGCGCGGAGCCGGCGGGGACGAGGACTTCACGTGGAATGGACGCGCCCATCGCATCCGCGTTGTCCCCATCGACGAGTGGGTGGGCCAGGCATGCAGAGTCAATGGAGTCAAACAGGACGAGGGGTGTAGGAAGTGAGCGGTGCGGCGGCGGCGCAAGGGATCCGGCGGGTTCTGCGCACAGGCGGCGTCTCGCTACGGTGTTTCTCGCAACCGGAGGATCCGGGCGGGCTCGACGGGCTCGAGCAGGACGTTCGTTTGCAGGACGCCGTCGTAGGTCACCTGCAGGACTGGGGACCACTGACGATAGTCGGTGGTCGCTTCGAGCAGGTTCGTGGTTCCGAGGCGTCCGTGCAGGGTCATCGCCATCGATCCGTTGGCCGACAGCGCCGGGTTGCCGAACCGCGGCCCCCCGCTGTCGGTACGCACGCGGGCGATCGAGCCCCGGGGCTCGCCGTTGACAGCGGTGAAGTAGCCGCCCAGGAGCGCCGTGCCGTCGGTCTGGAGGGCCAGGGCTCGCACGAAATCGTTGGGCCCAGACCCCAAGTCGAACGTCTCGTCGAGGCGGCCCCCGGCGTCGAGACGGGCCACATACGGCCGCGGGCTGGCTCCGCCGCCGGTGAACCCGCCGGCGATCAGGAGCCGGCCATCGGGCAGGGGCAGGATGTCCTCGACTTCGCCGTTCAATGCCGGCGACACCATGAACGCGCTGTCCAGCGTTCCGTCGGGGTTGAGGCGCGCCAGTTTGCGTCGCGTGACGCCCTCGACGCGGTTGAACACGCCGCCGATCAGGAGGGACTGGTTGGGCAGCGCCACGATCCGCCGCACGCGGCCATCGGCGCCGCTCTGGGGTCGGAACGTCGTGTCGCGGGAACCGTCCGGATTGAGCCGGGCATAGTAGCCCTGATAGCGGCCGCCCACCAGGCTGAAGAACCCTCCGGCGAGGATCTTCCCGTCCGGCTGCAGCACGACGTCGTCCACGAGCAGATTCGAGAACGTGACATTGAAGGGCGACTGAAACGTGGAATCGACACTGCCGTCCGCGTTGAGCCGTGCGATCAGGTTGCGGACGACCCCGCTGACGTTGGTGAAGCCGCCGCCGATCAGGACCTTGCCATCCGGCTGCAAAGCGAGCCCGCCGATGGTCCCGTTCGGCCCGGGCTGAGGATCAAAGCGGGCATCCAATCGCCCGTCGGGAAGGAGGCAGACCAAGTTGTTTCTTGGCGTGCCATTGACCACGGCGAACGCGCCCGAGACGAAGAGACGCCCGTCGGTGGCGCTGACGATGTTGCCGACCAGGCCGGGGTAGACGGGGGGCGCGTCGCCCAGCTCGGGAACGATCCGGGGCGGCAGGAAGCTCGGGTCAACCGAGCCGTCCTCGAGGAATCGCACCAGGCCGTTCGCGGGCAGGCCGTCCACGCCGGTGTACCGTCCGCCGGCGAGCCAGCGGCGGTCTTGCTGAATCGCCAGAGCGAACACGCGATCGTTGCAGCCGCGGTCGGCGGCAGTGACCGGGAGCAGGCTGCCTGGCCGATCGTTGTCCCGCAGCGTCACCGTGAGCAGCGCGGGGGCGACGACGATGGGTGTGCCGTCCGCCGCGGACAGGGTCAGGGTGAACGTCTCGTCGGGTTCCACGCGAAGATCCTCGAGAACCTCGACCGGGATGCTCCGGAGGGCCTGTCCCGGCGCGAAGGTGAGCTGGCCCGACGTTGTCCTGAAGTCCACATCCGCCGTGGCAGTGCCCGCGGTTGCGGCGTACTCGATCGTGACGGCCGGCTCGAGATCGCCGCGGCGTTCGACGTCGAGCCAGACGGTTCCGCCGGCCTCGTCGAGCCGGGCTTCCGCCGCGGCGAACCGGAGATGCAAATCGTCATCGGTCAACGAGACCGTCGCGGAGTCGCACAGCCCCAAGCCGTCGCCGGGCTCGGGCGAGTCGAGCGCCAGCAGGATCGTCTCGGTGCCCTCGGCGTGCGGGTCGTCCTGCAGCGGGATATGCAGGACGGCGACCGCTTCGCCCGGGGCGAACTCGAGGAGCGTGCTCTCCGGCAGCGTGAAATCCTCGCCGGCGCTCGCGGTGCCACCGACAAGCCGGCATTGAATCGACGCGGCGGCGGCGAGGGTTCCATCGCGTCGGATCAAGACCGCGATGTCGGCGCCGGACTCGGCGGTGGTGATGGCGGGGGTGTCGAACTCGAACCGGTTGTTGAGGGCTGCATAGCCGGCGATAACGGGCGCGGTCTGGCGGATCGTGCGGGCGTTGTCGGCGGGGAGCGCGCTGCCGGGTCCGGCCCCGGTCGGAACGTCGTGGAAGAAGACCTCCGGATTGGAGAAGAAGGGGATATCCAGTCCGGGCTGGTAGCCCATGACCGTGACGTAAGTGATGCCGTCCGCGACGAAGCGGTGGGCATAGGCGTAGGGGTAGGCGGGGGGCGCGGTGCCGGCGTGCTCGCGGTCGTGGGCGCAGCCGAGCAGGTGGCCGAGTTCGTGAACGACGAGCCGGTTCCCGATCACGTTCGAGCGCCGGAACACGCTGAAGGCGGCGTCCGAGGTTGCCGCGGTGGGCGGGCTGGGGATGTCGCTGGCCACGCCGGCGTAGCCGCGGGATTCCGTCTCGACCATCAGCATCACCAGGTCCGCCCCGTACCGGGTTCGCAGCCGGTGCGCCTCCTCGAGGTAGCCGTCGCCGCGGTACTTGAGCCGGTCAACATCCAGGAAGATGTCGCCCGACTCGGCGTAGTCGATCCGATCCCGGTGGACCACTTCGAGGCGGGCGTCGATTTGGCTCGCTTCGTAGACCCAGTTCGCCTCGGCAACCGCCAGATCGATGAGCGCATGGACGCCGGCGGTGCCGCCGGCTCCTGCTTCCGCTTGCTCAGTGTACAGGACCATCAGGTCCATCCGCGCCGGGGCCGGGGATCCCGCGCCGGCCAGCGCCGCGGTGGAACTTCGCGGAAGCGGAGGGTTGGCGCTCGCAAGGGACGGCGCCCCCGTCTGGCCCCGGCCCGTGGCACACCAACCCCGATCCGCAGGGTCCGCCTCGACGATGCGACAATGGCCCGACGCCGCGGGCTCGATCCGGTAGGTCGCCTCGCCGGGCAGGAAGACGGATCCGACCGTGACGTCGTCGGTGGTCGCGAAGATCGCGTAGCCGCCGTCGATTCCCACCAGATCTGCAGTCCAGACCCTCGCGCTCGGACCCCGGCGCTGGGCGTGACGGACGGCTGCGATGCATTCCGCATTCTCGAACAGATTCAGCCGGATCCGATCCGCAGGCGGCGGTCCGGCGAACCAGCGCGGATTGAGCCGTGCGACCCGCGATCGGCTCTCGGGGGAGGTGATGTTGTGCAGTCGGACGGAGGCCATGGCTTCGTTCGCGGGCTCCAGCCACAGCGATTCGAGAGGCGTGGGTTGGGCTGGCGAGGCATCGACGACGAAGGCGGCCAACACAACCAACGCAGAACGCATGGAAACTCGCATCCGATTGAGGCTTTGGCGCAGACGTTTACGGTGCGGGCAGGGGTTCGAGCAGCCGGCGCATCGCGGCGAGCAGGACCGTCTCGGCCTCGGGGCTGACGTTCGACGCTCCGGGACTAGTCTCGTAACCGCCTTCGTCATAGGCCCTGGCGGTGCCGATATAGCCGGGGCCGTAGTCGCCATAGGCGGCCATGGCGACGAACCGGTCTGGTCGCAGTGCCTTCGCGGCAAGCTGGTATTCGACGAACAGCTCTCCCGGCAGATGGAGCAGCGAAGCGCGCCCGAGGTCGAGACCGGCCACATCGATCCGGTGTCCCGCGGCACATCGTTCGAGCCATGCCAGCTTGGAAGCGCCGCCCTGGAGGAAGAACGCCGCGTCCTGGCCTTCGAGTTGGGCGCGCAACGTGTCGGCGGCGAGGTGTTTCGCCGGGGGGAGCGCCACCGACTCGACCCGCCACCGCACCTGGTCGGGCGCGATTGGCGCGCGGGACGTGGCGTCCCAGGCCCGTTTCATGCCGTCTGCCAGACGCTCCGCGAGAACGAGGCGGTTGGCAGGCGAGCCGTCGTTGTACTTGCCGGCTCCCAGGTTGCCGCCGGCGCCATTGAAATGCACGTGGAGCGCCCCCGGGACCGCCAGTTGGCGAAGAAAGCGGGCGACGCCCGGGAAGTCCGGGTTGGCGATGCCGGTGCGATAGTAGCTCTGAGGATGCACCGCGTAGTAGCTCAGCACGGCCAGGGGTTGGTCCCCCTGCCAGAAGCTGACCAGCGCAACATCCGGGTCGATCGTGCCTTCCGGTTCGTCGCGCAACGCGGGGTCCTTGCAGGTGGTGTAGCGGGTGGCACGGACCTTGCCGTCGGGTCCGAGGATTCGACGGTTCGAGGCGACCTGATGCACGGGCGCCCGGCCCAACCCGAGGTGGGTCACCGGTCGTTCCAGGACCAGCGAGGCGCGCACCGCGGTCGCGAGCCGCGCGAGCACCGTGCGCGCGAAGGAACCGTCGTAGTTCGCCGGGTCGCATCCGGTCTCCTTGAGAAGTCGTTCCGCCCCGAAATCGCAATCCGGGGCGTCATGCTGATGGACCGTGTGAACCGCCACGCGTTCCGGGACCGTGCCGGCTCCCTCCGCGAGGGCGCGTCGCCAGGCGTCATGACCCTCGTTGGCAATCCCGATCCAGTCCACCGCGCAGAGCACGATCGGCGGTCCCGCCCCTCGCAGCACAATCCCGCGTGCGCGCAATCCCAGTTCCCAGACGTTCGTTACCGGGTCGTAGGCCATCCGGCTGCCGATGGGGGGCGAGACATCGAGGTCGAAACACGATAGCCGCAGGGCGGGTGCGGACGCCTCAGCCGCCGCCGGCGCGTCCGCCGCGGCCGCAGGCAACATCAGCAGGAGACCGGCGACCACAGCCGCAAATGGAGGCGTGCGCATGACGCCATGCTACCGGGGCCCCGTTCGCCCGGCAAGAGTCCGGAGCGCGCCCTGATCATCGCGTTGGGGACTCGAGAGCGCCCGGGATTCACCAGACGGGAAGAACACGAAGACAGGGGGCCGCAGAAGGGCGCAAGAGCCACAAAGACAGCGGCAGGTTTCTCCCCCCTCTTCCCTTGCGCATGCTGCGCCTCTTGGCGGCCGTCCCTGTTCCCGTCCTTCGTGCCTTGTGTGGTGAGCCCAAGCGAGGATTTGGGCGCCCGTGTGCAAGGGTTCGGAGCGCGGTTCGTCGACAGGTTACGGTTCGCGGGCCAGGGCGTCGAGCTCCTCGAGGGCCCAGCAGCGCCGCTCGCGAAGCAGCCCGGCGAACGCGTCGGTCCGAAGCGCCGCCGCCGCCGCTGTCAGGTGCCATTCCGTGTCCGCAAAATGCCCGCGCACCGGATGCACCCCAAGCGCCGGGTCTCGGAGAACCGGGATATGGTCGGCGATCTCCCTGAGAAAGCGGGCGTTGGCGCGTCGGGTGGCGTCCGTGTGTTCCTCCGTGGTCCAGCCCCACGGGATGGCATAGAACACGGTCACCTGATGCGCGTCCGCCCAGCGCCGGAGATCCGCCAGCAGACCGCGGGCGTCCGCCGAGAGCGCCGTGGCGGGTGCGGCATCGATCGGCGTCAGCGGCCGGCGTTCAGCCGTCTGCTGCCAGCCGCTGGGGCTCACGTCCCGCGGCGCATAGCGATACAGCGGGCGGCCCAGGAGGATCTTGCCGGCCAGTGTGAACAGGTGGTAGGCCCCCGGGCGCAGGCTCACCAGGTTGTCGACCCAGCGAATCCGCCGGCCGGTGAGCGCGGAGGCGTGAATGAGGCCGGGTTGGCCCAGGGCCATGCCCATCTGGGCGGCGAGATCCGGCGATTCGAAGGAGGCCCGCAACAGGGGCGGCTCGAGTGCCACCACCAGGGTGTCGCCTGGGCGCGTCGATTCGAGGGCGAAGGCGGTCAGGAACAGAGGCTCCATGCCCGCATGCAGTCCGTAGTTGGCGACGGCCAGGCCGTGGCGATCGCGCAGGCGCTCGCCATCCAGGGCGAAGGCGCAGCTCGAGGCGCCGTAGACCACCGCCACCGGGACGCGGGCGGCCCGGAATCCCTCGACCCAGGCCCGTTTGACCTCGGCCGCGTAGTGGTAGAAGCGGATTTCGGGGTTCAGCCAGAGCGTGTAGGCGGCAGCCGCCAGCAGGCTGGCGAGCGCCGTCGCCACCAGCCAGGGCGTCAGCCGCAGCCGCCGCGGCTCAGAAGGCGAAGTAGATGAAGGCATTGTTCTTCCCCGGTGCCAGCAACACGGTGAGGATGACCAGCGCGGCGAGGACGACCGGCCGGCGGAGCAGGGCGTAGGGCTCTTCCCCGCGGCGCAGGGAGAGCCCTTCGAGAGCGAGCGTCGCCGCCGTCAGCCCCAGCAACGCTGCCAGCACGATGGGCCCTCCCGAGCCCATGGCGTCGATCGTGGCGCGCAGCGCCTGCGCCGAGTAGGCGCCAGGCTGGAACGTCGTGATCAGCTTCTGCCAGAGCGCCTGGGGACGGGTTTCGTAGAAGGCGAGCCAGGCAAGAAACGCGCCGAGCATCGTCAGGATCCACCCGCACGCGGCCGGCCACGGTTGCCTGCCGCTCCACCGCTGGGCAATCAGGAAGGCCCCATGCAGCGCCCCCCAGACCATGAAGCCCCAACCCGCGCCGTGCCAGATGCCGGAGACGACGAACACGATGGCGACGTTCAGGGCCCAGGTCCGGACCCGGCTGCCGCCGAGCGGGATGTAGACGTAGTCGCGGAACCACTGGCTCAAGGTGACGTGCCATCGCCGCCAGAACTCCTGGATGCTCGTCGAGCAGTACGGGCTCTGGAAGTTCAAGGTCAATCTCACCCCGAGGCATCGGGCCACGCCGTAGGCGACCAGGCTGTACCCGGCGAAGTCATAGTAGATGCGGAAGCCGAACAACACGTTGCTGAGCCAGATCATGAACGGGTTGGACGTCGAGTGCATGAACGACGGCATCCACCGCGCGAGGTTGTCCGCCAGCGCCATCTTGAAGAACAGGCCGACGCCCACCCAGGCGATGCCCTCATCCACCCACGCCGGGTTCCACCGGAACTGGAATCGCTCCATCTGCGGCAACAGATCCCGCTTTCGTTCGATCGGGCCCGCCACGATCTGGGGAAAGAACCCCGCGAAGTTCAGGTAGTCGAGAAACCGCGGGAGCGGCTCCTTGAAGGCGAGCGTGTCGAGCACGAACGCGACCTTCTGGAACGTGTAGAAGGAGAGCCCGACCGGAATCAACAAGTGCCGCAGCGAATCGAACTCGAAGCCCAGGACCTGGTTCAGCACGAAGTTCGAGTACTTGTAATAGAGCAGCGGGGCCAGTTGCAGCGGGATCAACAGCACCAGGTACCCCCGGGTCGCCCGCGGGCCGCGGCGCAGAATCCACTGGAGGCCGAAGTAGGATCCCAGCGCGACCGCCAGCCAGATCAGGAAGGTGAGCCAGCTGACGCACAGCAGCAGGAACATCCCGAGCGTGATCAACCCCACCCGGTCGTAACGGGCCACGGCGGCCGGGTGCCTCGCGGCAAACACCGCGCGCCCGGCCAGGAGCACCCCCAGTCCGGCGAACAGAAAACCCCAGAACCGGAGTTCGGCGAAGTTCATCCGTATCCGGTTACCGCAGGCCTTCCTGCCAGCGCGGGCGGTCGCAAAGAAGCAGCTGGTCGGGGGTGTACTTCTTCCGCGCGTGTCGAAGGGGGAACTGGGTGGGCAGGTTGGTCCGGGTCAGAACCTCCGCGGCGAACCGCGACCATTCGTAGTCCGGGCTCTGGAGGATCTGGGTGAGGAACCGGGCGTCGGTGGTCAGCGGTGTCAGGTAGAGGGCGGAAACCAGCTTGTGCTCGTCGTGGATCGTGAAGAAGGACCGGGAGGTGTCGAGTGTCGTCCAGATGCAGTTGCGGTCGCCGTACCAGGCCACGGCCCAGGGCATGTCGCTCATCATCATCTCGTCGTCGCGCAAGTACCGGGCCGACTCCTGGATCCAGGGGGGCAGGTAGGGAGGGTAGGTGATGGGGTAACTCCGCGGCGGCATCAGCGTGAACACCAGCGGGCTGGACGCCAGGGCGATGAACCCCACAATCACCAGGTAGCGGATCTCGAGGATGGCCGGTCGCAGCTGCTCGAGCAGCACGAAGAACAGCGCGGTGCCAAACATGAACACCGGCGGCACCAGCAGCACCATCAGGTTCTCGGAGTTGATCGTGGGGGAATCCGCCGTCAGGTGCGTCCGGCCCGCCGCCTGGACCGCGATCAGCACCAGCAGGGCGGCGATCAGGAAGAGCCGCAACCGGCCGAGAACCGCGCTCCGGTAGCGCAGGAACAGGCCGGCCATGAAGAAGGCCGTCACCCAGCTCCCTCCGCCCAGCCGCGGGACCTCGTTTGACACCACGTCCCCCGCATTGCTGACGATCTTGCGGAAGTAATCGCGCCCTTCGATCTTGCTGAGGTCGGGCCGGAGGGTGCGTTCGAGGCGCGCCTCGGGGTAGGGGAGCGTGTCCTGGTGCACCGCGTAGCCGGGCACTCCGAACGGCGTGCCGCTGAGCATGTAGTTGCGGGCCATCCAGGGCGTGAGCAGGGCGAGGAAGGTCAGCACGGTGGCGATGCCGACGATCCACCGGCGCCCGCCCAGGAATGCGACAAAGTACCCGAGCACGGGCAGGAGCAGCCAGCCGAACGCATAGCGGGTCAGCGCCCCCAGCCCAATCAGCACTCCGGCCAGGATGCCGAGCCCGACGAACCAGCCTGTCTTGCGCTGCCCGTCCTGGGCCCCCTGGTCGAGCCAGACCAACACCCACAGCAGGCTGACCAGGATCAGGAGCAGCAGGCACGTCGAGAGACCCGAGACGCTGAATCGCCAGAGCAGGTCGCAGCCGAGCAGGACGATCGCTGTGACCAGCGCGACCGAAGGGTCAAACAGGCGCCGCGCGAGGAGCGCGGTCAGTCCGATGGTCAGGAAGAAGAGCCCCTGATTGAACAAGGCGATCAGCACCTCCGGTTGATACCGCCAGTACCGCGCGGTGATGTCGTAGTTGAGGGGGAGAACCTTCATCAGGCCCGCCAGCAGCACCGGGTAGACCGGCGGCGTGTTGAGATCCGGGTGCGGCTTGCGGCCGATCCGGGACGCCGGCCCCTGGTGCTGTTCGACCAGGGCAATCGTCAGCGGCCGGATGCACTTCGTCGTGAAGCCTTCCCCGCGCGCCAGGTTCCGGGCCAGCTGCGCCGTCTCCATCGCCTCCGCGCTCTTGAAGTTCTGGTACTCGTTGAAGTCGTACCACGCGGTCAGCGTCACGGCCAGGAGCAGGCCGACCAACGCTTTCAGCGTCCACGTCCACTCGCCTTCCTCGAACTTGTGAATGATCTCTTGTATCCGTGGCATAGGTGCGTTGACCGGACTCAGACAAGCCCATCCAGCTGATGCTCATGCAGCTTTCGATGCAGCGTGCGCCGGCTAATCCCGATCTTCTTGGCGGCGAGTGTGCGGTTGCCGCCACTCTCCTGCAAGGCCCGGATGATGAGTTGTTTCTCGGCTTCGTGCAAGGTCAGGCCTTCGTTCCCCCCGCCGCCAGGCGTCGGCGTCAACGCCGCCTCTCCCCCCCGCACGTTCGCGGGGAGATCGCGCAGCGCGATCTTGTCCCCCCGGCAGAGGGCCACCGCGCCCTCGACGGCATTCCGCAGCTCGCGCACATTCGCAGGCCACCGATACCGCGTCAGGGCCTCGAGCGCGTCGAGCGTGAAATCCGTCACCGGCTTGCCGTAGGCCCGTGCGATCTCCCGCAGGAAATGCAGCGCCAGCAGCGGCACATCGCCCGGGCGGTCCCGCAGCGGGGGCAGGGTCACTTCCACCACCCGCAACCGGAAATAGAGATCCTCGCGGAACGCCCCGGTCCGCACCAGCTGCACCAGCGACTTGTTCGTCGCCGCAATCAGTCGGACATCGACGGTCAGCGGTTTGTTCGATCCCACGCGTTCGAAGGTCCGTTCCCCCAGGACGCGGAGCAGTTTGACCTGGGTGCCGGCATCGATCTCGCCGATCTCATCCAGAAACAAGGTGCTGCCGTTGGCCTGTTCGAACCGGCCGATCCGGCGTTCGTGGGCTCCCGTGAATGCTCCTTTTTCGTGGCCGAACAGTTCGCTTTCGAGCAGTGTCGGAGCCAGGGCGGCGCAATGCACGCTGACCATCGGGCGCCGGACGCGCGGGCTGAGCTGGTGGATGGCCTTGGCGATGAGCTCCTTGCCCGTTCCGGTTTCCCCCTGGATGAGGACGGTTGCCGGCGTGGGCGCGACCTGCCCGACGACCGCCAGCACCTCGCGCATCGCCGGCGACTGTCCCACGATATGTTCCAACCCAAACCGCTCGTCGAGTTGCTGGCGGAGCGCCTGGTTCTCGTCCTCGAGGTTGAGCCGCCGCAACGCCCGGGTGATCCGCAGTTCGAGTTCCTCGATCTGAAGGCGGCCCTTGGCGATGTAGTCGTCCGCCCCCTGCCGCATCGCTTCCACCGCGAGATCCTCGGAACCGTACGCGGTCATCAGGATGCACACCGGCGGGCGCGACAGCGACTTGGCGCGCGCAATCAGCTTCATGCCGTCCTCGCGGGGCAGCCGGAAATCGGTCAGCACCACGTCAAACCGGTCGCGTTCGAGCAGTTCCATCGCGCCGGCGGCGTCCTCCGCCACGTAGACGTCAAACCGATCCTCGAGCGCCGCGCGCAACCCCTCGCGCGTCGGCTTCTCGTCGTCGACAATCAGCAGTGTGGCCTTAGGTTCCATCGGGCCCGGCGTATTTGAAACACAGCCGGCCGGGCTTGACGATCGCAAACTTCGGCCGGCAATCCGCGCGCCGGCGCGCCGGTCCGCTCATCGCATCGCCCCGAGCCGTCCGAGCGCGTGTGCCGTCAACGCCCTCGCCCGATCGTCGGTGTCCGCTTCGGAGTAGCAGCGCAACTCCGGGGCATTGCCCGAGGGACGGAAATGGAGGATCTCACCGTTCGCGAAGAGGACGCGCAGTCCATCGGTGCGGTCGATGCTTTTCACAGGGCCGGAGACATCCCCCAGCAACGCCTCGATGGCTGCCCGATCCGCAGCTTCGCTGCCGGAGTCGAACCGGGCCAGGATGGCGCGGCTTCTCTCCGTGGGGAAGTCCCTCAGACGATCGCTCGCGGTGGATCGTGACGGCAGGCCGGATACAAGCTCCGAGATCCGTTTGCCTTGCCGGCGGCCGAGCCGAAGAAGACTCAGGATGACGATCATGGCGTCCCGCGTTGGCAACGCCCGGAGCCGCCGGCCGTCCTGCTCGAGGTTCGAGTGGACCAGGAAGCCGCCGTTGGCCTCGTAGCCCACCACGCGGTTCGCCCCGGCCGCGGCGGCCGCGGACATCGCCGCAATCACATAAGGGGAGCCGATGCGCGTCCGGTGGACCGCTTTGAACCACCCGCACTGTTCGACCGCCGTGTTGCAGCTGACCGGTGTGCAGACGACGTCCGCCTCGAGCGAGCGGGCGCACAGGATCCCCGCGACGTCACCCCGCAGCCAGCGCCCCTCCTCGTCACTCACCAGCGGGCGGTCACTGTCCCCGTCCGTCGAGACGATCGCGTCCAGCCGGTCCTCCCGCGTCCAAGCCCGTGCGTGTTCCACGTCCTCAGGCCGGATCGCCTCGGTGTCCACGGGAATGAACGTGTCCGAACGACCCCGCGGAACGGTCTCCGCGCCAAGGCTCGAGAGCACCCTGACCAACAGATCGCGCCCCACCGCGGAATGCTGATACACCCCGACCCGCAGCCCCTTCAGGGCGCCGCGCCCGACGAAATCCAGATAGCGCGCCACGTAGCCCTCAGCCGCGTCGGACGACTCGGCCCGCAAGACAGACCGCGGACTCCGAAAGGCGCCCGCGGCGTCGAACATCGCCTCATCGACATCAACCGTCTGCGCAGCGATGCCCCGTTCGTCCTGCTTGAGAATCTCGCCCGAGGCCTTGTTGAACTTGATGCCATTGCGGTCGTCGGGAATGTGGCTGCCCGTGACCATGATGGCCGGGATCCTCTGCTCGAGACCATAGAGCGCCACCGCCGGCGACGGGATTCGACCGCAGGCGATCGCCCGTGCGCCCGTCTCCTCGACTGCTCTCGAGACCGCCTCGAGGATCCGCGCCGTGCTGGGGCGGAGATCGCCCGCCACGGCCACCGCGCCCCGACCCGGCTCCTGCTCGCCGGCGGCCTGCAGGTACTGGAGGAAGGCGCGAGTGTAGGCGTAGCAGACAAGGTCGCTCATGGCCGCGGCGAGCCCCCGGGCGCCGCTTGTGCCGAACGTCACCCCGCTGCGGGTCATCAGGTCTTCAAGGCGGATCTTCATCGGCTCAAACCAGCCGGCGGTGCCGGTCTGAGGCGGCCAGGGCGCGCACGAGTTCCTTGACGCGCTGGGCCTGGCTCTTGTGCGCCAGCAGCACCGCGTCATCCGTCTGGACCAGGATGGCGTCCCTCAACCCCAGGACCGCGATCGGCGTCCGGTGCGGCTTCGTCCGGGCGTCATAGATGAGATTGCGCGCACCGTCCACGTGGATGAAGTCGCCCACGGCGCAGTTGCCCGCGGAATCCGGTTTCAGGTGCCGCATCAAGGCCGTCCAGGAGCCGAGGTCATCCCAGGCGAAGTCCCCGTCCGCCACCACCACGTTCTGGGCCTGCTCCATCAGCGCGTAATCGATCGAGATCTTGCGAAGGTCCGGGTATTCCCGGGCCAGCGTCTTCGCGAGCCGGCCCTTGGCGGCGGCGTCGAACCACCGCCGGCAGGCCTCCGCCATCTCCGGTTGATGCTTCTCCAACGCCTGCGTGATCGTGACAAACGACCAGACGAACATCCCGGCGTTCCACCGGTACTGGCCGCTGGTCAGGTACTCGAGGGCCTTGTCGTAAGGCGGCTTTTCGACGAACTGCTCGGCCCGGTGGAAGGTCGTCTTGTAGGGCCTGGCGCCTTGCGGCGGCGGCAGCGGGGCGCCCACGCGGATGTAGCCGTAACCCGTCGCCGGCTCGGTAGGCTTGATCCCGATCGTCACGATCACCTGTCCCCGCCCCGCCAGGTCCAGGGTGTCGCGGAGGACTTGTTGAAAGCGTTTCGGCTCCGGGATGACGTGGTCGGCGGGGAGCACCGCCATCACGCCCCGCGTGCTGCGCTGGCCCACCAGCGCCGCCCCCAGCGTGACCGCAGCCATGGTGTCGCGGCCGCACGGTTCGGCGATGATGTTCTCCTTCGGCAGCCGCGGCAGCTGCTTTCGCACCTCGCCGGCCTGCGCCGCGTTGGTGATCACCAGGATGTTGGCTGGCGGCACCAGCGGCAGCACATGGTCCACCGCCGCTTGCAGGAAAGAGCGGTCGCCCAAAAGCCGGATGAGCTGCTTGGGGGTCTTTTCCCGGCTGACAGGCCAGAACCGCTCGCCCCGCCCGCCCGCCATGATGATGACGTACGCCTCCGCATTGACCGCAGCACCTCGCATAAGCCCACCCTACCGCGCGACGGCAGCCGGGATCAACACAAAGGCTTGCCCCCGTGATCGCCCCCGCCCATGATCCGGTCGTCATTCCAGACCCCTATGACCGACGAACACCACCCCGGCAGGGATCGCGCCCGCCCCGGAGTTCGCAGCCGCAGAAGATTCATCGCGCAGTCCGCCGCGGCCATGTCCGCCGCCTCGGCCCTCGCCTGGGGCTATGAGGAGACCGCCTTGCGACTTCACCAGGCGCAACCGGGGACCGCGAAGCCGCCGGGGAGTTCCCCCGCCGGTTTCCCCAGCGGCAAGCTGGGACGGCTCACCGTGTCCCGGCTGATCTGCGGAGGCAATCTCATCAGCGGCTTCGCCCACAGTCGGGATCTCATCTATGTGTCGCCGCTGCTGAAGCACTACTTCACCGATGACAAAGTGCTCGAGACCCTCGCCCTGTGTGAGGCGCACGGTATGAACACCATGATCCTCCGCGTTGACGACGACACGCTGCGGATTGTCAGGAAGCACCGCGCGCAAGGGGGGAAGCTGCAATGGATCGCTCAAGTGAAGCTCCCGCCAGCCGACCGCTGGCTCGAAGTCCGCCTCGCCGTGGACGCCGGAGCGGTCGGGTGCTACGTGCACGGCGGAGTAGGGGACACCTGCGTTGCCGAGGGACAGGGCGAGTTGCTCGGCGAAGCTGTGCGCCGCATCCGGGAGCAGGGCGTGGTGGCGGGTATCGCAGGCCACGACCTCGCTGTGCCGCGGGCCTGCGAGCAGCTCAAGGTGCGCCCCGACTTCTACATGAAGACCTTCAACAGCAAGCGGTACTGGTCGGCAGGACCGCTACCGCGCAATGACAGTGTGTGGGAGGAAACCCCGCAGGATACGTGCGACTTCATGGCCGGAGTCGAAATCCCATGGATCGCCTACAAGGTGCTCGGGGCCGGCGCCATCCATCCGGATCAGGGCTTTCGCTACGCCTACGACAACGGCGCGGATTTCCTCTGCGTGGGCATGTTCGATTTCCAGGTGGCCGAGGATGTTGCGATCGCGCGCCGCGCGATCGCCGGGGCGCAGTCACGGCCCAGGCCATGGTCCGCGTAAGGCACCGTGCAAGACCGGAATCCATTATTGCACAGACCTAACCCGGAAATCTCACAAGAGAACCGGTGCATGGATTTCTGGGTTTTGCTTTCTAGCGAGGCGCGCCTCAGGCCCAGTCGAACAGGCCCCTCCTCTCCCCTATCTCCTCCCGTTGCCGGGAGGCGAGGGAGACAACATGTTGGTAGATGTTTTCTGACAAGGGGCTAACCCCCATCAGGACCCGCGAGCGATGGACCCGACGAAGACCCTGGACCGGCGTCGCACCCAACACCTCGTTGACGTTCCCCTCTTCGCCCTGCTGTTCCTGGGGTTCTTTCAGCTGCTGACGGATTTCGTCGCCGGCATGTATGCGTTTGGCCTGCTCCGATTGAGCGTGCCGCCCCAGATCGCCTGCGTGGTCCTGTTCGCCGCGCCGGTGACGCTGCTGCTTTTTCGCAGGGTGACTCGGCGTTGGGTCCTGCTGACCGGCGGCCTGATGATGCTCAGCCGCGCGGCCAGTCTGATCCTCGATACCCCCGGCAGGATGCTGGCGGCAGGCGTCGGCACGGCCTCGTTCCTCATCGGGTTTCCCGCCTTACTGTGGCTGGCCGGAAGGGAGCAGGCCCCGCACACGGGATCCAGACTCGGCGTCGCGCTCGCCCTGGGGTCGCTGCTGCACAGCCTTCTCCACACGCTCGGTCGGGGAACCGACATCACCCGGTTGGACGACGGGCGGCACGCGGGCGGCGTCCTGGTTCTCGTCACCGCCGTCCTCCTGTGGCGGTGGGGACGCCACCTCGCCGGCTTGCCGCCCGCAGAACCGACGGCTGCCCCCCGGGCCGGGACGTGGCGGACCCTCTTCCTCGGCATCGGGCTCCTCGGAGTCCTGGGCCTGCTCTACTTCGGACTGGCGACGCCAGGGGTCATGGCATGCTGGACAAACGGCAATCCGGTGGGCATCACTGTGGCAACCACAGGATCGCTTGCGGTCGTCCTCGCCCTGGCACTCGGCCCTGCCGGACAGACCCGACGATTGGCATCAGGGGTCGTGATCGCCTGGAATCTGCTGTTTCTTGGCGCCTGGAGCCTCGCGCTCTGGTCGAGTCGCATCCCGTTTCCGGCGGATCCCGGTGCCTATCCGTTGGCGGAGCCGCCGATGGATCTCCTGGGTCGAGGCAGCCTGCTCGCGGCGGCCCTGCTCTCGCCCATTCTGTACCTCGATGCCGCCCGGTTCATTCGCGCGTTGACGGGTGCCGTGCCGTCGATACGCGTGCTCGGTTGCAGTTTCCTAGCTGGTTCCTTGGTTCTGCTTGCGCTGGTTCTCGCTCAGGTGTTTACCACGACGTACGACTACATCCCGGGGATCGGGCCCTGGTTTCGGGATCGGTTCTGGCTGGTCATGACCGTCGCCGGCGCGGTCGCCACGCTCCCGGTTCTCCTGGTATGCCGCAGAGCCGATGCCCCCGAACCGAGAGGCAAACTGGCCGTTGCCGCCCCGGTGGTTGCCACAGCCATCGTGTTGGCGGCAGGAACTGCCGGGGTGGCGGTTCTCGACCGCCCTCGTCCGGGGCTGGCCGCGGCGGAGCAACCGTTGCGGGTCATGACCTTCAATCTGCAGCAGGGCTACAGCGCCCAGGGCGCCAGAAACGGATTCGGCCAACTCGAGGCCATCCGCAGGATGAACCCCGACCTTGTCGGTCTCCAGGAAACGGACACGGCGCGTGTCGCGGGGGGTAACTCGGACCTTGTCCGGTTCCTTGCCGCCGGCCTGGGCTACCACGCCTGCCCCGGGCCGCGAGCCGGGGCGGGCACGTTCGGCATCGCGCTGCTCTCCCGATACCCGCTGGCGCGAGCGCGGACGTCGTACCTGGACTCGAAGGGGGAACAAATTGCCGTGATCGAAGCCGACTTGATCCTGGGGGAAACGACGTATTCGATCGGGGTAACACATCTGGGGAACGGCGGCCCGGTTCTCGAGCAACGGCAGGTCTTGAGCCTGGTCGAGGGCAAGCCCCATGCCATCCTGATGGGCGACTTCAACTTCAGGCCCGGGACGGAATCATACCGGCTGACAACAGCGCGCCTGGAGGACGCCTGGCTCGGGGCCGGCGAACGGCAGTTGGATCCACCCCACCTCGAGGTGGACCGCCGGATTGACCACGTTTTTGTCACCCCGGATCTCCGGGTGCAACGCGTGGCGTACCAGGACTACGGGGAATCGGATCACCCGGCCGTTGTGGTGGATCTAGCGAGGCGCGCCTCAGACCTAACGAAGTCCGCGATCCCATGAAGCCTTCCTGCCTTTCCGGACCCTCTCTTCCGCGCCTCGCTAATGTAGAGTCCTCGACGGAAGGAGGGATGGCCTGGAACGGCAGGGGCCAGACTTGATCTGTCGACCCCACATTCCACAAGTCGAGGACTCTAGACCTCCGCCAGGATGACGACGTAGTTCTTCCCGTAGTGCCGGGCGCACTTCGGGCAGGTGGTGTAGTACATCAGGCATCGTTTGACGGCCTTGCCCTTGGACCGAACCCATTCCTCCATCTGCTGGCACCACTGCCCCGTGTTCCGGAAGGGCCCTTCGAAGACCTTGGACAGGAAGGAACCGCTCAGCCGCACGTTCTCCCCCCCTGGGATCTCCCGAGTCACCTCGATGTAGATGTCCATGGACCATTTCGACGTGTGATCGGACAACCCGATGGGCGGCTCCGGGGTGAAGGCGCCCGCCTGGCTGATCCTTGCCATGTTCCGAACCATGACCCTGCCGAAGTTCAACGGCATGTAAAACAGGCACCGGACGCGGTCCTTGAGGAACAACTTGTCCTTCCAGTGGATCGCCTTCTCCTGCCACGGCTCGGGAACGAACCGCGGACAGCAACCCGTCTCGGAAGGGTAGGGATTCTGTGGGGCGTCTGGGGTCTTCATGGGTTAGGCTTGGAGCAGGGGCGGTTGTGGGAGCGGTGCCACGATGTTGGAGTGGATCGAGGCTACACTTCTCCACTCCCAGCGCAAGGCCGGTGTTGTTTCTCTGGCAGGCCATGGTACGGTTGTGGGGTGAGCCCTGATCCGCACGGTGAAACCACGGAGATCACCCCGGCAAGGACGCGACCGGCGCCGAGGCCCGCCTTTGTCACCACCCACTGGTCTAGGGTGCTGACGGCCAACCGTGCCGACACCACCCAGTCGCGCGATGCGCTCGAACAACTCTGCCGGGTCTATTGGTTTCCTCTCTACGCCTTCGTCCGCCGCCGCGGTTACTCTCCGGAGGACGCTCAGGATCTGACCCAGGAGTTTTTCGCCCGGCTTCTGGAAAGGCAATGGCTCGCACGGGCGGATCAGGCCCGCGGCCGGTTCCGCACCTTCCTGCTGACGGCGATGGAGCGTTTTCTGGCCAACGAGTGGGACAAAGTCCGTGCCCAGAAACGCGGCGGCGGGTTGCCGGCGTTGCCGCTGCAGCTGGACACCGCCGAGACGCGATACGGGGGCCAGGTGGCCGACGCCCGCACGCCCGAGCAGTCCTTCGAACGCCGCTGGGCGATCGCCCTTCTGGACGAAGTGTTGCGCCGGCTGGAAACCGAGCAGCAGTCCGAAGGCAAAGCGGCGCAGTTCGCCGCGCTCAAGCCCTGCCTGGTGGGCGACCGCACCTCACTCCCCTACGCGCAAATCGCCCCAACCTGCGGGATGACCGAAGGGGCAGTGAAAGTGGCCGTGCACCGCCTGCGCCAGCGCTATCGCGAATTGCTCCGACTCGAAATCGCCCAGACCGTGGCCTCCGAAGAGGACATCGAGGCCGAGATGCGCCATTTGTTCAACGTGCTCGCGGAGCAATGAAATTGTGTAACCTGCCTGCCTCGGTTTCTTAAGAACTCCGGTGAAAGGCGAGTTATGGAAACCGAACGCATCTGTCCCAACTGCCACCGTCCGCTGGCACCGGACGCGCCGCAGGGTCTGTGTCCCGAGTGCCTGATGAAGGGAGGGTTCGGCACAGGGGTTGACCCCGCACCAGGTGGCCCGACCCACGCGCCAGCCTTCACGCCTCCGCCGTTGGCGGAAATCGCGAGGCTTTTCCCGCAGCTGGAGATCGTGGAACTGGTGGGGCGGGGAGGGATGGGCGCGGTCTACAAGGCGCGGCAGCCCGCCTTGGACCGCTGGGTGGCCGTCAAGGTCCTGCCCCCGCAGTGCATGGCCCGGCCTGGCTTCGCCGAGCGGTTCAATCGCGAAGCGCGCGCCCTGGCCCGCCTGAGCCATCCGAATATCGTCGCCGTATACGACTTCGGCCAGGCGGGCGACATGCCCTATTTCCTGATGGAATACGTGGAAGGAGTCACGTTGCGGCGCTTGGTCCTGGAGCGGCGGTTGTCGCCGTGCGAGGCGCTGCGCATCGTCCCGCAGATCTGCGAGGCGCTCCAGTTTGCCCACGACGAAGGCGTGGTCCACCGCGACATCAAGCCGGAGAACATCCTGCTCGACACGAAGGGCCGCGTGAAGATCGCGGACTTCGGAATCGCCAAGCTGGTGACCGGCGAGGAGGCGCGTCAACCGATCACGCAGGACCAGGTGATCGGCACACCGCACTACATGGCGCCGGAACAGGTCGAACATCCCCAGACGGTGGATCATCGGGCGGACATCTATTCGCTCGGGGTCGTCTTCTATGAAATGCTCACCGGCGAGCTGCCGCTGGGCAAGTTCCAGCCGCCGTCCCGGAGGGTCCAGGTGGACGTGCGGCTGGATGAAGTGGTCCTGCGCTCGCTCGAGAAGGAGCCCGAGCGCCGTTACCAGCGCGCCAGCCAGGTCAAGACCGAGGTGGAGACCATCGCGCAAACGGCGCCTCCGGCAGGCGTCTCCTCTTCAGAAACCGGCGAGACCGCCCGCGGCCGGGTCGCTCAGGAGGTGAAACAACCGGCGCGCTGGCTGCTCGCGACAGGCATTCTGAACTGGGCCGCGGTTCCCCTGATGGTCGCGGTGGCCGCCTGGGTCCAAGGTCACAACCAGATGCCGACGCTGGCGATCTCGCTCCCGTTGATGGCCATCCTCCTGCTCAGCAGCATCATCATTCTCGCAGCGCTGAAGATGAGGCATCTCGAGGCCTATCGTCTCGCCGTCGTCGGCAGTATCCTCGCCATCCTGATCACGCCGGGCAACATCATCGGCCTCCCGGTGGGGATTTGGTCGCTGGTCGTGCTTGCCCGCCAGGACGTGCGCAAGGCGTTTCGGGAGGGCCCGCTCCGGGGCGATGCGATCGCCGGCCCATCGCCGGGGCCGGACCGGTTCTGGCGGCGCTTTGCCGTAGCGACGGCGCTGGTGTTGCTCGCGCTCATCCTGATTCCAGTCGCTCTCGCGTTGATGGGGGCGGTGTTGCCTGCACTGCATCGAGCCAGATTGCAGGCACGCCAAGCCACCGCCACGATCATGCCGGAGACCCGACCCGGCAACCCCGACGCCGCGACTCCACTCGCGAGCCATGCTGACAGCACCCTGATCGCCCGAGCGGCCCCGGGGGAGTATCGAGTCGTGTTGGACAATGGCGTCGCTCTCGAGATCGTGGCTGTTGCGCGCAACCCGCGCGGCACGGCTTCCTGGTGGCAACCGGACGGTACCCCGCTGGCCACGCCGCCGGTCGAGGTCCTCGAACTCCCCGAGCTCGCCCCCACGACCAAGCCCGAGATCACCGTTGTTCCGGAAAACGAGTTCCTTGTGTACATACGCCGGGTGTTGCCTCCCGGCATCGCCATCGAAAGCATCCAGCCCAGGCTCACACCGCGTCCCAGCGACATCGAGCTCCCGGCGACGGTACGGGAAATCAGCAGCCAGTCCCGGACCTCCGCGCTGTTGGTATGTTTCGCGGAACCCCCTGCGACGGCAGATTACCAGGAAGCGATCGCCTGCGGTCCGTGGGAGGCGGTTTCCGTGTACGACGTCGAGAAGAAGTCGACCCAGGATCTCGGTCGGGGAGTGATGGCCCTCTGGAGCGAACCGCGTTATGAGCAGGGCGCGCTCCGCTTTGACGTCATGCATAACGCGGACCGGGAGCATTACGCCCTGAGGATGTCGGCCCGTTTGCGGGGCGGCGGGCATGAAACCCTGGTCTTTCATTCGGGGGTCCTGTCCGGATCTCCCGCCAAGGGTTTCGCCCTCATTCACGGGAGAGAACAGGAAGCCAAGGCCTGGTTGCAGCGGGTGAAGGAACTGGTCATCGAGCAGACCCCCTGGCTGCGTGGGGAGATTTGCGGCATCGCGCTGGAACCCCGGTGAGCGGACTGTGCGGTGGAGTCCGAAGCGGATTGAAGGTTGAAAGCCGCCCGGCGCGCGTGGGATACTCCGGCCCACTTGTCCGTGAAACGTTCGCATGCGCCCCAGCCGGGAACCCGTACCCCCATGAACACGAGATCGTTTGCCGCGGCCTTGTGGCTTGCGGCGGCAACCAGCCTGTCCGCGGCCGAGCCGTTCTTCTTCATCCAACTCGCGGATCCGCAGCTCGGCATGTTCAGCGACAATCGGGACTTCGCCCAGGAGACCGCCAATCTGGAGTTCGCGGTGGCCACCATCAACCGGCTGCGGCCGGCCTTCGTGGTGGTCTCGGGCGACCTGGTGAACAAGCCGGGAGACACCCGCCAGATCCGGGAGTACCGGCGGATCATGAAGCGCGTTGACCACAGGATCCCCGTCTATCCGGTGGCGGGGAACCACGACGTTGGCAACGCGCCGGCGCCCGCGGATCTCGCCACGTACACGCGTCGGTTTGGCCCCGACCACTATGTGTTCCGGCACCGAGGATTCACGGGCATCGTGCTGAATTCGGTGGTTATTCACTCGCCACAGCAGGCGACGAATCAACTGGCTGAACAGGAGGTATGGCTGCGCAGCGAGCTCGAGCGCGTGCGCGACCGTGGCGCAACGCACCTCGTTGTCTTTGCGCATCATCCCTGGTTCCTCAAAGCCGCCGATGAACCCGACGAGTACTTCAACATCCCGGGCGCCCGGCGCGTCCGCTATCTCGGCTGGTTCCGCGAGGCGGGCGTCCGGTACCTTTTCTCCGGTCACTACCACCGCAACGCCGTTGCCCGGGATGGCGACCTTGAAGCCGTCACGACCGGACCGGTGGGCAAGCCGCTCGGCGGAGGTCAGTCGGGCCTGCGCATCGTCATTGTGCGGGACAGCGGCCTCGAGCATCGGTTCTATCCCTTCGGCGAATTGCCCCACCGCGTCGACCTTGGCGCATCCCCCTCGGCGGGGACGACACCATGAGCCACCCGATGAAACGAGCGCGCCAGCACTGGGGAATCGCAGTCCTGATTGCCGCGATGGGGGCACCACCCCTGGCGACCGGCGACAGCGCGGCGCCCCTGGCGAGTTCTGACGCGCCGGCGGGCGTCCAGGCGGACGCAGAACCCATCGAACCTACTGTCGTCGTCCGCCTGTTCTATGGCCACCGCGACCGGCTGGCCGCCCTGGTCAGCCGCTATGACGTCTTCGAGTATGCCGACCACGAAGCGGGCTATGTCCCGGCCCGGTTGCGATGGTCCGAATTCGAGGAGCTGTGCCAACAGGGCTACCGTCTCGAGATCGACGAGGCCATGACGGCGCAGGGCCAACTGAAACTGACACCCGGCATGGCGGCTCTTGCGGGGATTCCGGGTTACCCATGCTATCGGACGGTCGAGGAGACGGACGCCGCCCTGGATCAGATCGTGGCCGGGCATCCGGATCTGGCGGCGCTCGTGAGCATCGGATCGAGCTGGGAGAAGACCGCGCCCGGGGGTGCGCCCGGCTACGACCTGCGTGTCCTGGTCCTTTCCAGCAAGGCCCGGCCAGGACCGAAGCCGCGGTTCTTCCTCATGGCCGAACATCATGCGCGCGAGCTGGTGACGGCCGAGGCCGCGCTCCGCTTAGCCGAGGATCTGGTGGCGGCGTACGGTGTGGACGCCGACCTGACCTGGTTGCTGGACTACCTCGAGGTGCACATCCTGCCCCTGGCAAACCCCGACGGGCGCAAAATGGCCGAGCTGGGTGAACGATGGCGCAAGAACACCAATCAATCCAATGGCTGCACGCGCTACCCATACTACGGCACCGACCTGAACCGCAATTTCGACTTCCGCTGGGGCAGCACCGGCAGCAGCTCGAATCCGTGCAACGAGGTTTACCGCGGTCCCTTCGCCTGTTCCGAACCTGAAAACCAGGCCATCCGCGATTATCTGCGCTCGCTCTTCCCCGACCAGCGCGGGCCGCTCGACGCGGACGCCGCCCCGGCAACGGCCACCGGGTTGCTGGTGTCCCTCCACAGCTACGGCCAGCTTGTGCTCTATCCCTGGGGCTCGATCGAGGACCCCGCCCCGAACGGGGCAGCCTTGCGCACCCTGGGGGCGAAGCTCGGCTTCTTCAACCGCTACAAGGTCCAGTCCGGCTACGAACTCTATCCCACGAGCGGCGCCGCCGACGAGTGGGCCTACGGCGAGCTGGGGGTCCCTGCCTACACGATCGAAATGGGCACGACTTTTTTCCAGCCGTGCGCCGATTTCGAAACCGCCATCTATCCCTCGAACCGCCTCGCGCTGTGCTACGCCGCCAAAGCCTGCCGCCAGCCGTACCTGGATCCGGCCGGACCGGACATTCTCGGACTGTCGGCCTCTCCCCCGTCGGCTCTGGCCGCCCTTGAAGTGACGCTGACAGGCGTGGCCGACAGCACTCGCAGCCACGGAACCGCCACGCCGCTTCCCAGCCATCCGATCGCCGGGGCCCGGGCCACCATCGACGCGCCGTCCTGGATCGCCGGGACCTCGACGATCACGCTTGATGCGGCCGACGGCAGCTTCGATTCGCCGCGCGAATCCCTGCGCACCACGCTCGACACGACGCACTGGGCGCCGGGTCGCCACACGGTGTTTGTCGAGGCCCGGAACGGCGATGGCGCCTGGGGTGTGCCGACGGCCGTGTTCGTCTGGATCGAGCCGCTCACCCTTACCGCCACCACGGAACCCGACGGCGTTGTCTTGCGTTGGCCGAGCGTCGCCGGTTGCCGTTATTCTGTTCTACGCTCTCACTCGATCACAGCGCCCTTCGCGGTACTGGCCGACCGCCTTGAAGCGCAGCCCCTATCCAACACGTACACCGATGCCGCCGGCGAAGCGGGCCCGCGCTTCTACCGGGTCAGGATGGAGAAAGCGGATTGACCCACCTGAGGCCGGGGAAACGTCCAAAGTCCATGTCGGTGGTGCAGAGCGTGTAGCCTCGTTCGATGGCGAGCGTCGCCAGATGGGCATCGGTGGTCAGATTCCCTGCCGTTCCCAGTCCCTGGAGGCGGGCTCGGAGACGCGCAAAATGGTCGCTTGCCGGAACCGGGATGTGCACATGGGGAAGCTCGAGCCATTCCGCGATGCGGGAACAGGCATCGGCTTGCGACATGGGGTTGCGCAAGATCCCGCGGTGGGTGGCGATCCGGATGAAGCCGAGCAGGGTCACCCACGGCAGGCCGACCCCTTCGGATCCTGCCAGGGCGTGGTCCCACCATTCGCGAGCCGCGTCGTGCTTCGGCGACTCACTGTTGTGCGCATGGATCAGGATGTTGATGTCCGGCAGGATCATCGCTGCTGTTGATGATTCGCTGAGAAGGCCTCGGCTTCCAATTCGTCCGCGAGTTGATTGAGCTTCTCGAGGTCGATTCCAGGCTTGAAACCAAAGGCATGAGGGCGGGTAACGACCCGTGGGACCGGTTGCATGGCCTGATCTTGGACGAGGCCCCGACGCAAGGCGGCGTTGACCAACTGCTTGAACGGCAGTCCTTTCTGTCTTGATTCCCGCTGCAGGATTGCCGCCAGATCATCATCGATGGTCAACGTTGTTCTCACGTTGTCATCATAATGCCTTTGAGAATGATGTCAAGGCATCAGGGTCAGGCCAATGTCCAGCCTAGTCGGTAGTCGCGACGGATGAAGCGGTCGGCAGCGGGGCAGTTTCTGGCCTTGAGGTTCGCGGGGTCCCATTCGAGCTTCGCGGCGGCGCGGAAGGCGACATTGCCGAGATGATTGGCGATGGTGAGCGGTCCCGAGTACAGGAAGTCGCACGTGGTCGGTTCGCCCGTCTTGCAGGCATGGAGCCACTCTTCGTAGTGGCCCTTGGACTTTGGAATCGACTGGGGCGGGCGCTGGTAGTCTTTGTATTGTGCCTCCGGCAAGAGGACGTGCTTGTCGTAGTCCGAGAGCAGCATGCCCTTGCTGCCGACGAACAGCACGCCGCTGCCCCACTGGGGGATGCGGGCATCGACGTACGGCTTGGGTTTCATCGTGCCCTGGTACCAGTGCAAGGTCACGGGGGGCAGGTCACCGCGGGCGCCGTAGGTGTAGACGGCGTGCATCGAGGCGGGAGCGATCTCGGCGTGGGGCGGGGGGCCCTCGGCCTCGATTGTGAGCGGGTGATCGAGCTTGAGCGCCCACCAAGCCAGGTCGTTCCAGTGACTGCCCAGGTCGGACATTGTGCCATTGCCGAAGTCCCACCACCGATACCACTTGGGGCCGGGCCAGTAGACTTCGTGGAACGGACGAAACGGTGCGGGGCCGATCCAGAGGTCCCAGTCGAGCCCCTGGGGCACGGGGGAGGATCCGCTGGGGCGTTCGCGGGCTGAGACGATATCCCCGTGGGCTTTGGCTTCCTCCTCGCTTTGCCAACCCCAGGCCCGTCCGACCCAGACATGGGCTTCGCGGACGGGTCCGATTGCGCTGGCCTGGACGAGTTCGACGACGCGCCGGAAGTTGTCGCCGGCGTGGATCTGGGTGCCCATCTGGGTGGCGACCCTTGCGTTGCGGGCGGCATCGATGATCACCCGGGCTTCCCAGACGTTGTGGGTGAGCGGTTTTTCGCAGTAGACGTGTTTGCGGAGCTGGAGCGCGGGCAGCACGGCGAACGCGTGCGTGTGCTCGCAGGTGCTGACGACCACCGCATCGAAGTCCCGGGCGTTGTCGAACACCCGGCGCAGGTCCCGGTAGCGTTTGGCGTGCGGGTGTTTTTGGGCGGCATGAAGCACCGGCGGTTCGTGGACGTCGCACAGTGCGACGATGTTCTCGCTGCTGACGCCTGCCAGGTTAGCCCCGCCGCGTCCGCCGACGCCGATGATGGCGATGTTCAGCCTGTCGTTCGGTCCGGGCTTGCGAGGCGTGTCAGCGCCTGCGGCGAACACGCCGCGCCAGGCGGGTCCCAGCGCCAGGAGGGCACCTCCGGCGGCCTGGCCGGATCGGCTGAGGAAACGGCGGCGGGTGACTTGGGTCGAGGAACCGGGGGATTCAGGACGATTGCGCCTTCGCATGCACTTCAAGTACCCGGGCGCGGGAGGTCCGACAAGACGATTCGTGGCGGCGGGCCTTGCTACTCGCGTGCGCGGAAGAACTCATGCCATTGCGCGGGCGAGATGGGCAATTGGATGAAACGGCCGTCGAGCAGGACATGAGTGATCGGCAGCCAGGACGCTTCAGGGGCGATTTGGGTTGTGGACTCGACGGTGTAGGACCGCCCGGGCCGCCCATAGAGTGTGAGCACCGGATCGGCTTGGCCGTCGAGGGTCAGCACGGGCTCGGCGTTGACCACGACCACGCGGCCGGATTCGAGCTGCGCATTGGCCAGGATGTAGCCCGAGACTCCGAGCGCGGCGGCGGTTTGCGGTTGGATGAGGGTGAGGCTGGACGGCTGATCGGGAGCCGCCTGGAATTCCAGCCATCCGAGGGTCCGATCCGCCGTGACCGGCGCCGCTCCATCGAGCACGAGACGCAGCGTCACCGTGTTGTCGTCGAGCGTCGTCACCGTATGGCCGAGGACTTCCGGCGCCAATTCCTGCAAGGAGAGGCCGGTGAGAGTCGTGCGGTCGAAGGTCAGGTCGAAGGTCAACTCGGTCAGCGGGAGGCCAGTCCGCAATCTCAACGGCACGGCGCCGAGTTCACCGCCGAAGACGTTGGTGGAACCGACGGACACGACGAAGTCGGCCGCGGTATCCCGCACCACCACATTGAAGCTCGAGGTGGCCGACAGGGGGGGCGTGCCGTTGTCCGTGGCGACGACGGTGATCCAGTTGGTGCTGGGGCCGGCGGTGGCGTCAGGACGCCAGCTGAAGATGCCGTCGCCGGTCGTGATGGAGGCGCCGGCCGGCGCACCGGGCGCCAGCGCGTACGTGATCCGGTTGGCAGGCAGGTCCGGATCCGCCGCGCTGACGACCAGCACGAGGCTGGCGCCTTCGGAGACGGCCACATCCGACAGGGGCGCGAGGACCGGCGGCTGGTTGATTTCGCGAACGACCAGCGTCACCGAGTTCGTCGCGGACAACGACGGGAAGCCGCTGTCGGTGACGCGCACGCGGACCGTGTGGGTTGCGGGTCCGATGCCTTCGCTGGTCGGGTAGCTGAGGAGGCCGGTGTCAGGATGAACGGTGAGCCCGGCGGGCACGGGGCCGGCGGCGGCGAACGTGAGCCGCTGAGCGGGCACATCGGCGTCGGAGGCGACCGGCAGTGCAGTCAAGGTGGTGCCCTCGTCGCCGATCACTTCCGCGGGGTAGCTGAGCGCAGGCGGGGTGTTGATCTGGGAGGCGACGGTCTGGGCGTCCGGGGCGGCCGGTGCCTCCTCGCGGTTGCCGGCGGCATCCGTGGCGCGGCTGTAGAAGGCGTAGGTCCGGCCAGGTTCGCCCAGGAAGACCGCACCGCGGGCGGTTGTGCCGGTGAGCCAATTCGTGAAGCCGGTGCCGTCCACGGACACCAGGATGTCGAACGCGGCCAGGCCGCTGCCCTTGGGTTCGTCCTCACCCGACCACGTCACGGTGAAGCCGAGCGGGCTGCTGGAAGCCAGGGTGGAGACGCGGCTGACAGGCGGCGTGAGGTCGGCCGCGGCGGCCAGTTCATAGACGAGCGTGTAGGTCCTGGTTCCGGCGTCGGCATGGAGGTCGAGCAGGTGCAGGACGTTTTCGCGCCGGGGCCGGAGGCCGAGGCCGATGAAGGTGCAGTCGGTACGCCAGACGTTGGTATTGACGGCGACTGGCGAGTGATCGGCGCGACGGACTTCGCGCAGGCGGAAGCGTGCGTCGGCGGGGTCGGGCACGCGCAGGTAACTCCATCCGGCCCCGAGCGGGGCGGTGAGCAGCGCGGTGAGCTTCGCGGTCGAGACCGGGCCGTCGGTGACGCCATCGGTCGCCACGGCCACCGGGGCAGTGGACCCCTGGCTGAACCAGAGCGTGTCGGGGAAATCGTTCAGGTCCGGCACGTCATTCACGAGGAAGTCCGGCAAACCGTCTTCGAGCGCGCGGTCGGCCTGCACCATGCGGATCATCTCGTGAATCTCGAGGCGGTCCAACAGCGAGAACCGCGGGTCGCCCAGGCCGTCCACGTGCTCGAAGGCGGCGCGGTAATCGATGAACAAGCCCTGCAGGGAGCTCTTCAAGAGCCAGCGGCCCACCTTGCGATCGCCGGGCAGGAGGTCGCCGAAGTTCGCCGTCAAGGACGGGGTCAAGCCCACGCCGGCGACTTCGGTGGCGATGATCTCGAAGTTGACGAGGAGGCCCTTCTGGTTGTCGACGATGGTCGGTTGCCCGGAGGTGATGCGGAAGTTGCGCGCCACGCCGAACCCCTCGTTGTGAATGAGCATGCCGAGGGAGAACGGTTCTGCGGGCTCGATCTCGTCGGTGAACGGATCGTCGCTGTGGACGTCGCGCTGATGGAAGTACTGGACGACGAGCCTGGGGGAGGGGAGGACGGTGATCATCGCCTGTTCGAGGGGGATGGTGATGAGCACGCCTTCCTGCCGGTAGCGCAGCGTGCCGCTGACAAAGTGTTGCCGGGGGGCGGTGGGGGCGGCTTCGGGCGCTGGGACGAGCACCCACGTGGCGCGGCCGGTGGATTGAGCGGCGATCAGGCCGGTGCCGTCCAAGGCGGTGATCCCTTGCCGTTCGGGTTCGCGGATCTGGAAGAGATCGGTCGTGCTGTTCCCCTCGATATCGGCCACGCGAATCGTCACGGAGACCTCTTCGAGCGCCACGCCCAGGCCGTTCTCGACTTCGAGCGTCGCCCGGAACGCGTCGCGGGAGAGCACCGCCTGCTGTTCGAGGCGCAGTTTGATTTGGGCGCAGAGGCCGCCGCCGGTGTCCTGGTTGATGAGGTCGAGGAATTCGCGGCGGGTGGTGTTGTAGGCGTCGAACACGCCCCGGAAACCCTCGGCCAGGGCCGCCTGACGGGCGGCATGGGCCTGGCGGTAAAGCTGCGCGTGGACGTCCAGGGCCAGGAAGTCGGGGTTTTCTCCGGGCGGGACGTCGGTGCTGTTGAAGATGCCGGCGTTCCAATAGGCGAGGCTGCGGTTCCAGCGCTCGACCAATTGGTTAACCTCCTGGGGGCCGACCGGCGCGGGCAGCGGCAGGGCGAGCAGTTCGTCCCGTTCCTCGGGTGTGAGGGTGCTGCCGCCGGGGCTCTCCGGCATCTGCCGGCTCTGGTAGGCATCCATCCAGTCCAGCCAGACGGTGTCGTTGGTGCCCTGGAACCAGATTTCATCGCCCAGCAGATGGGCGAAGTAGGCCCCGTGGGTTTGCACGGCCATGGCGCGCGCGGCCAGCGGTGCGAGGGGATGCGTGGGTTCGGGCAGCGAGGGGTCCCCGTCATGCAGCCCGACAGGCCGTCCTGCGACGCCGGCTCCGATCGGGCCGCCACCGCCAAAGATGCAGGGGTTGAAGAGTGGTGAGAGGCAGCGAAGCGCGTCCAGGGCCTTGCCCACCGCGCTCAAACCGGCGCCGATCGCATCGGCTGCGCCCCCCAGAAAGCCGTCGTCGCCGTCTCCATCCCCACCCGCATCGCCCTTGTCGCGACCGAAAAAGTCGCCCACGGCGTCGCCGACGCCGATGTCATCGAGGATCTCGGCGATCTCGCCGCCGGTTTTGACGATCTTCTTGACGTCGCCGAGGGCCTCCTGGAAACAGGCAATGATCTGCTCGACCGGAGCGGCGCCGTCGCCGCATTTCGGATCCTCCCGCTCGAAGGGGTTGATCGGAATGCCGCTCTCGCCGGTCAAATCCTCGATGATGTCGGGAAAGGGGATTTCGTCGGGGATGGGCAGCAGCGGCAGGCAGTTCTCCGTGAGTCCGCTGAGGATCTCGTTCACACACGGGTTGCAGACGGTTCGTTTCTTGAAGGCGATGGGGACGGAGTAGCCAGGGTTGCCGATCGAGCAGGGCGGGTTGTTGCAGGGCGGGAAGCCACCGGTGGCGACGAATGGAGTGAACTGCGCTGCCAGCGCCTGGGCGGAGGTGCCGCACTGGAAACCGGGGAGTTTCTGCAGGTTGATGGTCCTGAACGGAATGGTCGTTGTGATGGTTTGCCCTCCGCACTCGACGCTCCACTCGAGCTTGCCGCCCAGCGTGCAGCCGCCATCGGACCCGCCATCGCCCGAGCTGTGGGTCTGGGCGGACGCGAGCTGGGCAGCCGCGCCCAGCTTGCGGATCGTGACCGGGATTGTGAGCGAGCTTTTCGCCGCCAGATCGCCGAGGTCCTGGATGAGCGGCGTGATCTGGAGACGGGGATGCGTCTGGAAATCGAACCGCACGCCCTTGGCCGCCAGGAGGCCATGGTTGGTGATCCGAACGTCGATTTGCTTTGTCTCGCCGGGGAAATCCGCCAGGTCAAAGACCGTGGGCTCCGCCGTGACGACCGGGATGGGCAGGTTGGCCTCGAACACCGTGTCGACGGTGATGGTGTACCGGTCTTCGACGGTGATCGGCTCGACCGTCCAGGTGGTGCGCACGGTCTGTCGCGAGAGGAAGGCTTTGACCTCATTCGTCCGGCCCGGCAGCAGCAGAAACGTGTTGGCGAACGGGGCGTGATCCGGCGCTTCGACGCGGATGTCGTAGTACGCCTCCGGCAGATTCGTGAGGACCAGCTCGGGAGCGCCGTCGAACTCCGCCTGCAGCAGGAGATCGCCGCTGTAGGGATCGGAGAGGCGGACCACGGCGTTCGTCAACACCGGCGAACCCTCGGCGTAGAACGTCAATTCGTCCACGGCTGCGATCTTCAGATGGCCGGTGGTGTCGGACAGCGCGCGGAAGGTGAACGGAACCGCGATTTCGGCGTTGCCCGCGTTCACGATGAGCGATCCGGTATGATCCCCCAGGGGCAGGTCGTCGGGCGGGGTGAGCAACAAGGCGACCGTCGTGCCCGCGCCGGGCTCGAGCGCGGGCGACGACGCTCCCGAGGCCACTGCCAGCCACGGCAACGCCGGCGCGAGCACCGTCAAAGGGCCTGTGGCGATGCCGCCGGAATTGGTTATGCCGAACTCGACCGCCGTTTGGGCGCCGCGCCGCATCGGAGCCACCAGCGGCGATGGCGTGGCCGCCAGCCTTGGCACCAGCGCTTCGGCGGTGAAAGGAACGTCGAGCATCGCGGACGCCCCCTCGGCGGAGTCGATCCGAACCCGGAACAAGCCGCTGCCGGCCATGGACGGCGGTGCGGTGAGAGTGGCGATGACCGGCGTCGTCCCCGAGCCCGCGACCGTCGGGGAACCCAAGGTGACCTCGAGGCCGAACGCTTCGGGGCCGGCCACGACGGTTGCGGTCAGGCCGCTGAGGCCGATGGGGGTGAGGTTCTCGAGCACGGTGACGTGGGTGGCGGTCGTGCCTTCGATCACCCGGAGGGGCGGCAGGGGCTGCACCTTCATGCCCAGCAGGATGAAGGTGTCCTGCACGGGGGTTGCGTCGACACCGGGATGGTCGGCCCCCACGCCGTAGATTCCGGCCTCGCCTGGGAGCGGGGTGAAGGTGGTGCTGAAATCGCCGGAGGCATCCGTGATGGCGAGCAGCACCCGTTTCGTGTCGCGCACGGTCACGTGCACCTCGACCACTTCGAAGCCGGCCGGTTCGCCGGAGCCGGTGCGGGTGGCCGTGCCGTGGAGCAGGATCGGGGTGTTCGCGGGCGAGGTCTCCGCCGCGGCAGCAACGATCACGCTGTACGCCTTGCCCACGGCGATCGGGGAAACTGAGATCCGGCGGTTGTTATCCTCGAGGACTTCTCCAACCTGGCCGGTGGCATCGGTGGTTACCACCAGCCAGTAATCCCCCGGCTTCTCCGGCAGGTTCACCCGCAGCGTCTGGCTGAAGAACCCGCCGGCTGGCAGCGGCGCGCTGAAGGTCGTCTGCGACAGGAGCGCGTCGTCTCCGGGCAGAGGATCGTTCGAGAGCAGGATTCGCTGGACAAAGCCTCCGGCGGCTGCCGCGAACCCCTTGTTTTCGATGCGGAAACTCACGTCGATGCCCTGTCGCGAAAGGCCATGGGTGGGCGCCTCGAGGCCGGCGACCTGCAAGTCGGGCAGGTCGCTATCGCTCACGACAACCTGCGCCGCCGCGCTCGAGAACCCAGGCGCCATCGCGGTCAGCGTCACGGCGCGGTTGCCGTCGTTGACGCCATCCGCGATCGAGACCAACGGAAACGAGACCGACGCCGCGCCGTCGGGAATGGTGACCGAGGGGGGCACGGTGAGTTCGTCAGGGTTGCTCGAAGCCAGCGCGACCGGAAGCGCGCCGAGGGTTCCGGTGTTGCGGCTGACCGTGCCGATGGCTGCCGGGTTCAAGCCCTCGCCGACCAGCGTCGTGGCCAGGACCAGGGCCAGCGCGGGTCCGTCGTCGTCGGTGACGAGGAGTTCGACCGGTTGGAGGGGGGTAATCGGCTCGCCGGTCAGGGAGGTGAGCACGGAGCCCTCGATGCGAACCACGCGGTCGCCATCGACGAGCCCATTGTCCACCGCTGCCACCGCGAAGCTGGCCGAGACCTGACCGCCCGGGATCACGACCGAGCCGGGGACGGCGGCCGCGTTCGGATTCGAGCTGACGAGCCGCGCGGTCAACGGTCGTGAACTGACGCGGTCGCGGGTGATCGTGCCGAGCAATCCGTTGGGACCTGCGGCCTCGCTCAAGGACGGGGCAGGGATCATGAGGGTTACGAGGGGCAGATCGTCGTCCACGACGGTGAGGGCCGCCGCCGCGGGGGTGTAGCCGGCCGCCCGCGCTTCGAGGGTCACCGCCACTGGCGGTTCAACCAGCGTATCCGGCACGCCCACGACGAGGAAACTGGCCGAGGCGCTGCCGGCGGGGATCGTTACCGTGCCGGGGAACGCGATCTGCCCCCCGCCGTTGACGAGCGTCGCGGGGAGCGGCGTGTCCGCCGGCCCTTCGCGGCGCAGGGTGCCGGTGGTGGTTCCCGTTTCCTCGAGCAAGTTGGTTGCCAGCGAGAGGAACAGGCCGGGGACATTGGCGTCGAGCGTGGTGATCTGGATCGTTGCCGGCTCGAACCCGACCGCCGCGGCGTGGATCGCAATGACTCGAGTGCCGTCGAACGCGCCGTCGGCCTGGGCGGCGGCGGTGAACGTGGTGGAAGCGGCCCCTGCGGGAATGGTCACCGTGGCCGGCACCGCGACCTCGGTGGGGTGTTGCGATTCCAGGACAATCCCGAGCGGTTCGGCACGGCTGCCGTTGCGGAGCACCGTGATCAGTGCGCTGGTGCCTTCGGCGACGGAGGGATTCGAGGCGGCGAGATCGAGTCGATGGGGCACGCAGGTGGTGGCATCAGCCAGCATCACGTTGTTGGCCTCGTCGGCTTCCGCGATCACGCCCGTGGTGTCCAAAGCCACTACCCAACGCAGCGGCCCTGCGTCTCCGCTTGCGGGAACGACCACCGACTGGGTCACCGCCAGCGAGGCGGCGGGCGCCAGAGGAACCTGAATCGCCGCCGCAGCGAGGAAGGTGTCGTTGCCGGCCACCGCGTCCGTCGAGCTGAATACCGCGCTGTTCCACGGCGCGCCGGACGCTGCCGTACCGCGGTTGGTCACGACGTAAACGAGCTCGAAGGGCACTCCGGGCAGGACCTCCGTCGGAGCCGCCAGCAACCCCAGGGCAAGGTCCGGTCGGGGCGTGGGGTCCGGCACGACGTCGACGGTCGCCAGCACATTGCTGCCGCGGGCATCTGTGAGGCGCACCGTGTCCGTCACGCCCGCCAGCGACCCTGCCGCGTACGCGCCGGTGAAGGGGTTCACCGAGCCCCCGGAGTGATTGGTGACGACGTCAAAGAGGTAGGGGGCGGCTCCGCCGGAAGCCGCGAACCGCGCACCGGTGTTGACGACGAGGTTGGTTTTCAACGGCGAAATCGCGAGCGGCAGCCCGGTGGCGGGCGGGATCTCGGCGGTCATGCGAAGCTCGGTCAGGACCAGATTCTTGTTGCCGGCGAAGCCCGGACCGTTCGAGGGCAGCGAGGGATGCTCGAGCACCTCGAGGCGGAAACCCGTGATCGCGTTGGTCGGGGCCGCGCCGCGGAATTCGTAGAGCGAAGTTGGGGTGGCGTTGCCGACCAGGACCGAGCCGTCTTCGAGCACGGTGAACTCGCTGACGTTCGTAGCTGTCACGGACACCGGCGTGAGCACTGTCCACTGGGCGGTCACGTCGCCCCCATTCTGAAGGCCGTCGGCAAACTCAGCGCGGTCATCCGAGTTGGTGGACAGCCGAAAGCGCCCGATCGTGTGGAAGGTGAAGGGGTAGTCCTGGAACAATCGAATGTGCAGGGTCGACCCAGGGGGCAGCACCAGATCGCCCATGGTCTCCCAAACCACCGTGGCGGCCGCATGACCGGGGGCCCAGCCGTTGCTAAATGTGGCGAAGATGCCGTCGAGGACCTGGTCGGCGTGGAAACCGCCTTGGGTCCGGTCGGCCGTCCCGTTGCCGAGCGCGAGATCGGCGAAGGTCGACTCCGACCGGAGCAGCGCCAGCGACGCGCCCAAGTCGATCACAACCAGTCGCGGCGTGCCCGGCGAAAGGTCCACAGCGTCGAAGCGGCCCGAGCGGGCGGAAGCACCGAGGAACGCAAAGGACTCCCCGTCGCTCGGCACGAACCCATTCACGGTCGAGGCCCGGAGAACACCATCTATGACCGCCTTGCCGCCGACCTGGACCACATCAAAGCCGGTCTCGGCAAGCTCGCCGCCGAGGTCGATCTCGAGCGTTCCCGCTGCGCCCTGCCCGAAGTCCCCGGTGACGGCCAGGCGCCCGATCGGCGCGCCGGGACGCACGATGCCGCCGCTGTTCGTGAGCGAGCCGCTAATCGTGCCGGAGCCGGTCAATTCCCCCCCGCGCAGCTCGAAGGACACAGTGGCGGCGAGGTTTCCACCCTCGAGCGCTGTCAAACCCTCGGTCTGCACCGACGCGGCTCTCAAGCGCAAGACGCCGTCTTCGACGGATACCGCACCGGAGTTGATCAGGGGAACGAACACGCTGATGTCGGAGGAACCGGGTTTGCGCAGGGTGCCGGCATTGAGGAAGACGCCGTCGGTTCCCCCGAAGTTGCCGATCCCGTTGCCGTCGCTCAACTCGAAGACGGAGCCCGGCGCGTTGCTCAGCACCGTCCCACC
>Ga0209096_1000076_pt1 | contig 152788 bp, 136 predicted proteins | sample AD_UKC034_MetaG_FD_184407 | JGI IMG/M metagenome (GOLD analysis project Ga0209096, IMG submission 184407) | Active sludge microbial communities of municipal wastewater-treating anaerobic digesters from USA - AD_UKC034_MetaG (SPAdes) (version 2) | ecosystem: Engineered > Bioreactor > Anaerobic... | reverse complement strand
ATGCTCTGGAATGTGCGATCCGATTATTCGTGTACTGTTTCAATCGCAGGCAACTTTACAAACAACAGTTTCCAAACTACTCAGCCCATGTGATGGACTTTGTGAGCCCACCTATTTAGCCACTCCCAAATTTTTTATGGCGAGTTCGATGGCAAACGGAAGAAACGCGCGCTGGTAAAAATTATTGGCGAATAAAAAACGTCCCGCAGGTTTGAAACCTGCGGGACGTTTATCGTCTTACGGGCAGTTGATACGATACACTACAAGTTGCTCGATCTTCTGCGTGCGGTCCACCACGCCTCCGCCTTTATTCAAGCCGACGATCTGGAAATCGAACCAACCTGGATCAAGCCGCGCATCCGGGCTGACCGTTTCACCGGTGAGTGTCATCGAAAACACACCATTGCCTAATTTCTGCATTTTGCCTGCGCTTCTCCATGGGGAATCATAGAGCGCCTGCGGATAATCTCTTGTGCGGTAAAAGAGTTCGGCATCTGTAATATCGATCAGCGACGCAGTGGCAGTGATGGTCAACTCGCGCGTGATACAACGCAAGGAGAATTCATTGCCCGACAACGTGATGTTGCCAAACACACCTTTGCCAAGCAGATCATCCACAACGATGGAGCCACCGGTATCCGCAGTGGTTGCCACGGCAACAACAGGCGCTTGTGTCGGCGAGACGGCGGTCGCTTGCGCAGGCACAGGAGAAGCCTCCACCACAACAGTAACAACGATCGGTTCAGGCTGTGACTGTTGCGGAGCCTGCGTCGGTTCGACGACAACGGTCACAACGATGGGCTCAGGCGCAACAGGCTGGGCGGTGGGCGTTGCGGGCGCGGCGCACGCGGTAAGCGCGACCGCCAACAAGATAAATAAAAGTCTCTTCATTTTCTTTCACTCCTTTTTGGATAGTTAAACAATCTTAGCCCGGCGTCAAGCATGTGTACACGGCGCAATATGATTTTTACTTTTCAATTTCGATAGTTCGGTTATTTTTTGCTCGGAAATTCATCCCCCAAATGACCCACCCGCCTCTGATATAATTTTTGCCATGCTCACGCAAACACAGATCGAAAACAAACTGGATCGCATTTTGTTGAAAGTGCAAAAGCCCGGTCGGTATGTGGGTGGCGAACTCAACAGCACGGTCAAAGATTGGGATGCGGTTCAAACCAAAGTCGCCCTCGTCTTCCCCGATGTTTACGACATCGGCGTTTCGAACGTGGGACTCAAGATCCTCTACGATCAAGTGAATCAACGCGACGACGCGCTCGCCGAACGCGCCTACGCCCCCTGGCTGGATATGGAAGCGCTCATGCGCGAGCATGGGATTCCGCTGTACGCGCTCGAATCAAAACGACCTTTAGCCTGCTTCGACCTCGTCGGCTTGACTCTCCCTTACGAAACGCTCTACACCAACGCGCTCAACGTGTTGGATTTGGCTGGCATCCCTGTCCGCTCCGCAGACCGCGACGAGACTCACCCCATCATCATCGCGGGCGGACATTCCACCATGAACCCCGAACCGATGCACGCGTTCATTGACGCGTTCGTCATCGGCGAGGGGGAAGAGGTCATTCACGATATTATCAACGTAATTCAGAGAGTCAAATGTCAAACGTCACAAGTCACAAGCGACCTTCGACCTTCGACATTTGACCGCGACGAGTTACTTCGCTTACTCGCGCACATCCCCGGCGTCTACGTCCCTCACTTCTACGAAGCCAATTACCTCGAAGACGGAACCCTCTCGCACATCGAGCCGACGATTGCAGACATTCCGAAAATTGTCACCAAGCGCGTCGTCGCCAAACTGCCTCCGCCGCCGACGAAGTTCATCGTGCCAAACATTGACATTGTCCACAACCGCGTCTCGGTTGAGATCATGCGCGGATGCACGCGCGGGTGTAGATTCTGTCACGCAGGGATGATCACGCGTCCCGTCCGCGAAAGACCCGTAGACGAAGTAGTGGAGGCGCTCGAAGCGGCGGTCAAATCCAGCGGCTTTGAGGAGATCGCGCTGTTGTCGTTGTCGTCATCCGATTACACAAACGTGTTGGAGTTGGTCACGAAGGTCGGAGAAAAATTCGGCGGCACGCATCTCAAAGTTTCACTGCCGTCATTGCGAATCGAATCGGTCTCGATTGACCTGATGGAAAAACTCAGGGACAAACGCTCGGGCGGATTCACGCTCGCTCCCGAAGCCGCCACCGAACGGATGCGGCGCATCATCAACAAATATATTCCCGATGAAGATATCATCAACACCACGCGTGAAATTTATTCGCGCGGCTGGACGACGATCAAGTTGTATTTCATGATCGGGCATCCCAGCGAAACACTCGAAGATGTGCAAGCCATCGCGGACTTGTGCAAACGCGTCATCGCCGAGGGACGCAAAGTAGCGGGGATGCGCGTCAAGTTGAACGCGGGCGTGAGCACGTTCGTGCCGAAATCGCAAACGCCGTTCCAGTGGGTCTCGTGCGACACGCCTGAACAGATCCGCGCCAAGCAGGCATTGCTCAGACGCGAATTGGGACGCGATAGAAGTATCAAGTTGAGTCTCACCGATGCGGAAGATTCGTTCCTCGAATCATGGCTCTCGCGCGGCGACAGAAAAATGGCGGAGGTCGTTTACACGGCGTGGAAGAACGGCTCGAAGTTCGACGCATGGAATGAAGGAAAAAAATACGACGCGTGGATGGAAGCCTTTGCAGAGCACGGACTCGATCCGCTGTTTTACACGCACCGCCAACGCCGCACGGACGAGGTCTTCCCGTGGGAACACATCACCGCCGCGGTTCGCAAAAACTTTTTATTCCAGGATTTCAGGCAATCGCTCGAAGGGCAGATCCGTGTGGATTGCCGACTCGATTGTTTCGCGTGTGGAATATTACCAACCTTCGCGCAGATACGCCGCGAGAACCCCGGCGATGTGTGGAAGTGCCCGGATGTAAAGTCGCCGGGAAAGAAAGCGATCCCACAAGGGGACAATGTCAATGGTGCAGTTACAAGTGATCAGTTAGCAGTGAACAGTCTGCCAGTGGTTGGGGGTTGAATCGTTACATGCCTGCTGTGAAAAAACAATTCATTGACAAATTGATGCGCGAGCGCGACAAGTTCGAGTTGACCTTGAACCGCGTCGGCTATACGCGCCGCATGACGTTGAAGGGCGTGACGGGAAAATGGTCTATCAAGGACATTCTCGCGCACATCCTTGCGTACGAACTCTACATCGCGGATCGCATGAACGAGATTTTGCATGGGCAGGAATATGTGCCTTGCAAAACGCAAACCGCGCTGGACGCCTTCCGCGAGGAGGTCGGCTATCCCGATTTCGGCTCTCCCCTGCTGGATGACGATACCCCAAACGCGTGGGTAGTGGAAAAATATAAAAATGTTTCCTTGGAGGATGTTGTCGCACAAGAGATTCAGGCGTTTTCGTCCATCGTCACCATGCTTGAGAAGATGCCGCAAAAACTGATCGAGCAACACAATCTTTTTGAACGTATCACCAACAACACGTCCAAACATTACCGAGAGCATCTGAGGGATATTCGCCAGTGGTTAAAAACGCACGCGGTAAGGCAAGATTAATCTTGCCCTACAAATCTCATGCGGATTCGAATCACATTCTCCAAACAGGGACCGCTTCGCTACACGGGGCATCTTGACTTGCACAAATTATGGGAACGCGCCGCCCGCCGCGCGGAGCTTCCGCTGGCGTATTCGCAGGGATTTCATCCGCAACCGAAGATGAGTCTCGCGGCGGCGCTGCCGCTGGGGTTCTCGTCCACGTGCGAGGTGTTGGACATGCGCCTCGAACGCGATGTTGCTTTAGATGGACTCCCCGACCGACTCAACGAGACTCTCCCGCCGGGGATTCGCGTTACGCATATTGAACAAGCCGACGAGCGCGCGCCCGCCTTGCAGACGCAAGTCGTTGAAGCGGAGTATCAGGTTGAGTTGCGGGAACAGGTCCCCCCGTCGGAGTTGAAGCGGAGGATCGAGTCCGCTTTGGCGGCTGAGTCCATCCTCCGCGAACGCCGAGGCAAGAAGTATGATCTGCGCCCATTGATCCATTCCATTGAGGCGGCGGATGATACAATCGTGATGCTGTTGGCGGCGCGCGAGGGCGCAACGGGCAGACCCGAAGAAGTGTTAGATGTGTTAGGCATCGCGTTCGAGGAGACGAAGATCGAGCGGACGCGTTTGGTGTTCAACGCCCCGCAGGTTTAAGATACGGCAAAGACCCGTGATCGAACCTGCGCGACGATTTTTACTTCTTGGAGGAGCTATGGCATTACTTGGAGCGTTTTTCTTTGGTTTTGTGCCGATGCTTGTGTTCGCGGCATTCGTGAACTGGCTGGATCGTTATGAAAAAGAGCCGAAGTTATTGCTCGGCGCGGCATTCGTGTGGGGCGTGGTGATCGCCGGGGGCGGCGCGTATATTTTGAACACGGTGTTCGGCATCGGTATTTACGTGTTGACCGGCTCGGAAAGCGCGGCGGATTTCGGCACCACTTCCATCGTCGCGCCGATCATCGAGGAAGCGTTGAAAGGACTCGCGGTAGGCGTGGTCTTCCTGCTCTTCCGCAAGGAGTTTGATTCGGTACTGGATGGCGTTGTCTACGGCGCGATCACCGCGATGGGCTTTGCCGCCATTGAAAACGTTTTGTATATTTACCGCAACGGGTTTCAGGAAGGCGGTTGGGAAGGTTTCTGGATTCTCGTAGTGGTTCGCGTGGTCTTGGTTGGATGGATGCATCCGTTCTTTACCGCGTTCACCGGTATCGGGTTCGCCGTGGCGCGCATGAGCAGGAACATGCTGGTAAAAATCATCGCGGTGCCGGCGGGTTATGTGGTTGCGGTGCTCACGCACTCGTTCCACAACACCTTTGGCTCGCTCGTCGGCGGCGAGGGCGGGTTCTTCCTCGGCATCCTCGCCGATTACTTCGGGTATTTCATCATGACCGTGTTCATCATCTGGATGATCATCCACGAGCGCGGCATTCTGAAACGACAACTCATGGAGGAAGTGAACAGCGGCGCGATCTCGCAACAACAATATAAGACCGCCATTTCGTTCTTCCAATTTAACGCGCACATTTCGGCGCTCACGTCGGGGAGTTTTGGTCCCACCAAACGGTTCTATCAAGTATTGGGCGAACTGGCGCATAAAAAAGAACAGCGCGCCAGAGTCGGCGAAGAATCGGGCAACACGAAGATCATCGATGGCTATCGCGCGGAGTTGGCGCAACTCGCTCCGCTGGCAAAGGTGTGATCAATCACACGATGCCGCCGCAGTTGAACTGCGGCGGCATCGTTCGCTTGTGATAAAATTTTTCCACCCGCCCCCGTAGCTCAGTGGACAGAGTGTCGGCCTCCGGAGCCGAAGAGCGCAGTTCGAGTCTGCGCGGGGGCGCACGCAAAACCGCCATAAGGCGGTTTTATTTTCTTATCCGTGGGGCGGGATGGCATCCCGCATACCAAAAGGATGGCGGGATAACATCCCGCCCCACGAAAGCGATTTTATTTTGCATTACAATTCATGCGCGATGAAAAAAATTATTTCGATTGTCTGGCTCGCGATCTTCTGCGCGGGGTGTAGTTTTTCGGTGGATGTGATCGAAGCGGCGACGCCAACCAAGCTGGTCGTCACTTCGACTTTTCCACCCTCGCCGACCTCGAAGTCCAGCGAGACGCCGCTTCCGCCTCTTTCCACGAGTACAGTTGCCCCGGCTGTGGGGACCACGTCCACACAGGTGAACGTGCGCGTCGAACCGTCTACGGCAGGCGAGGTAATTGGCATTATCCCAGCCAATACGAGTGTGGAAATCATCGGCAAAGATCCCGGTGGAAATTGGTGGCAGATCAATTATCCAGCAGGACAAACGCCGGGCGGGAGGGGTTGGGTAACAGCGGAGTTTATCGTCACCACGGGCGAGCCAACTGTCCCGGTAGTGGGAGGCGCGGGGGTGAATCCGAACGGCGATCATGTGGCGATCATCCAACAGCAACTGAATGTGCGCAGCGGACCGGGCACGAGTTTTAATTCCATCGGCACGTTGAACGCGCGAGATGTGGTCACGCTGACGGGCAAGGATGCGAACGGGGCGTGGTTGCAGATCGTTTTTGCGGCTGGACCGGATGGCAGAGGTTGGGTGAATGCGGCGTTCGCGCAGGCGGCAGATGTGAGTTCGCTCCCAATTGTGACGGATGCGGGACAGGTCGTTGGCACGGGCACGCCGGGGAATACTGCTGTCCCTGTTGAGCCAACGGTTGCGCCTGCCGCGCTGGATCATGATTCGACAGTTGCGCCCGCGGTGAACATCACATTGACCCTGGGTGGGGCGCATTCGTTTCAGTATTCGAGCGATGTTTCCTCCCCCATCGGCGACGCGGAGGATTGGATCCAATTCAAGACATTTTCGGTGAACGCCAAGTTGGAATTGGAATGCATGGGGAGCGGCTCGTATATTGCGGAGTTGTTTCTGAATTATTCAGTGGTGGATACGCTCGTATGCGGGAAGATTATTTTATTCCTCAGCGATCCAAGCGGAGTATATGCGGTGCATTTCGTTTCGGCGCCTACCGGAGGGCTGGAGTACACAAAGTACACCGTGAGGGTGGAGGCGATACCATGACTTTTGTTTTGTTGCATTTTGATTGTGCAAGTTTGTACTAAGGTTCCTTTTATGGTAGAGTTAATTCCCTAGGAAGCAAAGTCGATTTTTTGGACGCTCAAAACGCTGATTGAAGAAGAGAAGATTTGCGTTTTTTGCGCGGGTCAGTGTTAACTTTTCCGAACCATTTTATATTCAACGAGGGACGCCCCGCATGGCTACTGAGAAAATACCAGATATTATTATCGGACGATTGCCCATTTATTTGAGGGCTTTACAACGGCTGTCTGACCAGGGGATTCAAACCACCTCATCGCAAGATTTGGGGGCGCTTGTGGGCATTTCTGCCGCGCAGATCCGCAAAGACATTTCACAATTCGGCGAGTTCGGCAAGCAAGGGACGGGGTATTCCATCCCTTACCTGATGGAGAAATTAAGAAACATCCTCAATATGGATCGCGTCTGGGAGGTGGTGATCATCGGCATGGGTGATATCGGTCACGCGCTCGCACATTACAACGGGTTCGCCAATCGGGGCTTTCATGTAAGCATGGTGTTCGATAACGACCCGAAAAAGATCGGGCAAACCGTGGGAGATTTTCGCGTTCTCGACACAGCCAGCATGATCGAAAAGATCAAACAGCACAAGATCAAGGTGGCAGTGTTGACCGTCCCTGCCACGGCGGCGCAAGATGCGACAGATCTGCTGGTGAAGGCGGGGGTCAAAGCCATTCTCAATTACGCCCCCATCAGCATCAATGTGCCGGAAGATGTGAAGGTTCAATATATTGACCCGGTCACGCATTTGCAGAGGATGACGTATTATTTGTAAGGCAACATAAGACTCCCACCGTCTAATCTGTTCTTTGGGGCATTATATGGCGGTGGTATCATCCCCGGTTGGGCAGGCGCTATCGATGAAACGATTTTTTCCATTCATATTAATTGCTTTAGGAATAGTTGTTGTGTTGGCAGGGTTTATATACGACGTGTTATTTGCGGGAATACCATATCAAGACCCTACCCCCGCTTTAACGACAAGTTACAATTTTCATTCCCAAATCGCATCCGCAATCCGTGGGAGTGGAATAGGTATCTGCATACTTGGTGGAATCGCTATGGCATTTCGATGGCTGACGGTAAAAAAGCCCTGACTAGAACGCCTAAAACGATAAATGCAAGTTGCGCGCAAAATCGAACATGAATAACCTAACAAGAAAAACGCCTCCCTTATTTTTCACTTTCTTGATCGTGTTGTCTCTTGCCTGTAGCGGCATCACAATATCCGTAGAAAATACCCCGCCTACGCCTGAAACCTCCGCCAAAACCCGGCAAATTGGCTTCGATCTTTCGGGGCAAATCCCATCCTCGCCAAAAGGCGATTCATCCGCCAGGCGGCACTTATTCCTGCACGAGTATGCCATGCCATCGGATGGGTTTATTAACGGGATCATTTACCTCAATGATAGCGACAAAGCCATTGAACAATTCGACTTGCTGATCTTGCGTCCCAACAATAACGGCTGGAAGGTCATCTATCGCATGAATGTGTCCGACGACTCGCCTCCCGTCCAAACAGGGACTACCGTAGTAAAACTGTCAGCGCCGATAACTGTCCAGAAAAACGACATTTTTGCTCACTGGCAAGATACTCCGAATGGCGCAATCCCCTTAAACACCGACGACGCATCCGTTGACGGGTTTAGCGTGGGACAATATGGTTTCCAATCTTCTCAAGTTGAAGTGGGACAGCAAATCGACATCAATGGATTCCTCGGCGAGCGCGATTACTTCATCGATTTGATGTTTTCAACCAATCAGTGACATGAAGGATAAAGCGCAACCCACTCGAATCAAAAATGCGACACGCATCGAAATTAATCTTGCAAATGTGAATTGATTTTGGGATTGGAGTGCAACAAAACGCTGATTTTGCTTAACTCAGCGCAAATCAGCGTTTCTCTGTGTCTCAAATAAGATTTGAGAGGAATTCTCGATTATTCTCAGACCTGCGGCAGACTGCGCCGCAAAATATTGTACATCGGAAACGCCTTCACTGTGCCTTCCACAACGCACGTCATCGGCGTATCCACCAAATAGGCGGGGATGCCCAGCGATTTCGTCAACAACTTATCGATGCCGCGCAAGAGCGCGCCGCCGCCACACAATGCCACGCCTCGATCGATGATATCCGACACGAGCTCAGGCGGAGTTTTTTCCAGCACTCGACGTCCCGTTTCCACAACAGCCTTAAGCGGGTCTTGCAATGCTTCCACGATCTCACCGGTCGTCAATGTGATTGGGCGCGGCAAGCCAGTCACCTGGTCTTGTCCCTGCACTTCCATGCTGTTCTCGGTATCCTGCGGAACCGCCGCGCCGATCCTCGTCTTGAGTTGCTCGGCGGTCACTTGCCCGATCACCACGCCATATTTTCTGCGCACATAATTAACAATGGCGTCATCGAAATCCATGCCGCCGGAGCGCAAAGTCTCAGCAGAGACAATGCCATACATCGCCATCACCGCCGCCTCGGTGCACCCGCCGCCGAGGCAGATCACCATATTGCCCGCGGGCGAACCAATCGGAAGGTCCACGCCGATCGCCGCCGCAAGCGGCTGTTGGATGAGGAACGCCTCGCGGCTTCCCGCCTCAAGCACGGCTTCGTACACTGCGCGCCGTTCCACGCTGGTGACCCCATTGGGGACGGAGATCATAACGCGGGGGCGAAAGATGCGCATACTTCCGCTGGCGCGTGAAAGCAGATAGGAGAGAAGCGTCTCGGTGATTTCGTAATCCGCGATCACGCCGTTCTTCAACGGGCGCGCCACTTCGATGCTCTCCGGAACGCGGCCATACATATCGCGCGCCTCCTGCCCCACCGCCACCATCTTCTGCTCGATCGCCTCGATCGCAACAATGGTCGGCTCCTGAGCTAGCACCTGCGTCGAATCCGCCAGGCGGGTGAACATCGTTCCCAGGTCGATGCCCAGGTCTTTTGAAAACATTGCCATTCGTGTTTTTCTCTTTCCCGTTCCGTTGGAAGTGAACCGATGATACCTGAAAGACAATTCATTGTCTAGCAGAATGTTTTAAACTTCATAACCCTTGTCATCTGACGGCATTGCGCTATCATTGGCTCGAAAATTTTGAATCAAACAAAAGGAGATTCAAATCCTCATGAAGCGCTATTGGAAGGTCGCCGTTCTTGCCAACATCAAGGATGATTCACAGCCCAAACCGGAGGGCGTCCCGCCGGATGCCTTCTCAGACTTCGACCACATCGAAACCATCGACTCGCTTCGCGCCGCCATTGAAACTGACGGCCATAAAACGGTCTTCATCCAAGCCGACAGGGAGTTGCCCTTTGCGTTGCGCGATCACCAACCGGATATCTGCTTCAACATCGCCGAGGGACTCGGCGGCGACGCGCGCGAGGCGCAAGTGCCAGCCCTGCTCGAAATGATGGGCATCCCCTACACTGGCTCGCGCGTGCTCACCAACGGCATCTCATTGGACAAAACGCTGACCAAACGCATCTGGCGCGACCGACGATTGCCCGTCGCGCCGTTTCAAGAATTCATAGTCGGCGACGAACCGCTGCGACCCGAACTAAAATATCCGCTCTTCGTCAAACCCGCGCGCGAAGGCACCGGCATGGGCGTGGATACAAAAGCCATCGTCACCAAAGAGAAGGAATTACGCGAGCGGGCGCAATACATCATCAACACCTATCAGCAACCCGCGCTGGTGGAGGTCTTTTTGCCTGGGCGCGAATTCACCGTCGGAATCCTGGGGCGCGCCGACGCGAAACTCTACTCGCGCAACCCCGAATGGTACGAAAAAGACGGCTTCCACCGCTTCCCCATCCTCGAATTGGATATGACCCGTTCCGTCACGCCGAAAGTGTATAGCAACGCATCCAAATCGAAAGAGGTTGGGGAGGAAGGCGCGCCCGGCTATTTTTGCCCGGCAGTCGTGGAACCCGAACTGGAAAAGAAACTCAGATACTTCGCCCTGCGCGCCCATCAACTGCTCGGCGCATTGGATATCTCGCGCACCGACATCCGTCTCGACGATGAAGGCAACCCGCGCCTGCTCGAGATCAACACCCTGCCGGGTCTCACGCCCGATTACAGCGACTTGTGCCTGCAAGCCAAAGCGGAGGGGATACGCTACGAGGATCTCATCCTCGATATCTTATACCTCGGTGCGTCGCGTTGGGGCATGGTGGCTCCGCGCGAACTGCCAATTCCCGCTAAAAACTGACAACACACAATTCCACACAAAAAAGCGGACAGCGAAATCTGCCCGCTTTTTTTATGCGCGCAAAAATGAAAATTTTCTTAGCCACACTTGCGTAATAATAGGTATCATCCCGCAATCTGTGAGATAAGTAAAACACCGAGGAAAAACAATGGACTTCATCAACCGCTTTATCGCCGCCGTTACGCAGATCCATCCCACCCATCCGATGGTCGTACACTTCCCCATCGCGCTTACCGGCGCCGCCTTCCTCTTCATCCTGCTCGCCTGGTGGAGAAAAAACCCAGCGCTGGAACTAGCCGCCTTTGCGAACATCGTCCTTGCCGCAATCAGCACCATCGCAGCAGGAATCACCGGCATGATGGATAACATCAAAAACTATGAGGGTGACGCGCCAAACGCAGGCGTCAAAGTAATCCTTGCCCTGATTTTGCTTCTGCTCACTACTGGCATCAGCATCGTTCGTTATCGCAACCCGCAAATTTTCAGCACAGGCAACCGCGCCCTCTATATGACCGCGTACGGCTTAAGTTTCCTCATCGCTTTCACGCTGGCATTTCTGGGCGGTGTCATCTTATATGGTTTCTAGGAGAACAATGAAAAAAGTTTTACTCACGATCGTCTTAATGGGAATCCTCGCCGCCTGCGCAGGTCAGCCTACGGACGCGCCCGCTTCGCCGCCGCCAAGTCAGCCTGCCCCGGCAACTGAGGCGCTTTCCCCCACCCACACATCCGCGCCCCCAACCGATACCGCTATCCCAACTGTTGTCATCCCCACCACGCCGCCAACCGAGGCATCGAACCAAGCCGCCACGGTGAGCTTCGCCAATGAGATCCTTCCCATTCTCGATAGCCGGTGCAAGAATTGTCACGGCGGGCGCGAAACCAAAGAGGGATTAAATCTCACAACCTATGCGGCGCTAATGGCTGGCTCCGAAAATGGTCTCATCCTCACCCCCGGCGACGCGGACAACAGCCTGCTGGCTGAACAGGTTATTACACAGGAAATGCCCAAACGCGGACCAAAGTTAACGCCTCCGCAAGTGCAACTCATCGTCGATTGGATCAATCAGGGAGCGTTGGACAACTAATTTACGCATGGTATAATCTGCCCGCTTCAACCTAATGGAGAGGTCGCGTAGTCTGGCTTAGCGCGCACGCTTGGAAAGCGTGTAACCCCAAAAGGTTCGCGGGTTCGAATCCCGCCCTCTCCGCTGGCAATAAAAAATCTCCCGAGTTTTCGGGAGATTTTTTATTCAAGTTCGGGTTTACGGCGTTGGCGTTGCTGTAACTGCAACCGCCGACCCAACATACAACACAAAATCATTCGGGCTTACATCCGCCGAATGACCCGTGGGAACCATCCCTTGCGTTGTCAACACCGTGAACAGCATGGAACCTTCCCAATTGCCCTCGCCGAAAATATTGTTGCCGGTGGCAGTTGCATCCGCGCGCTGTGAGCCCAACTGCATGGCTTCATAACTGGATAGATCCAACCCGCCGCTACGCGCCGTCAACGCCGAATTATGACACGACACGCACCCTATCGCATTGGCATACCACTGTCCGTTTTCCACAAACAGCGGCTGAATATCCTTATATGTTGCTTCGCAATCCTTCCCATTCATATCGGTGAACGGGAACGCGTCACTTTCAGGAGTGCCCGCCGAAACCCACGCGCCGATCAACTCAGTCGCAGACACCTGGCACTTATCGAACTCAGCCGCCGCGCCACCCATGGAAGTGTCTACGTGATTAGCAGGGATCAACGTGGGAACCGGCGTGCGTTCCACGATGGGATTGGCGCGCACGCACTCAAAGGAAAACCCACACGACCAAAACAATAAGGCGGTGACCCAGATCACAACCGTTGCAAGGAAGGCGATGAGCGTGGTGTAAATTAATTTTCTAACATCATTCATAATCGAAATCCCTATTCTGCAGGTTGTAGTGTGCGAAGGAAGTTGACCACATCCCAGCGCTCAGAGACGGTCAGGTTTTCGTTCAAGGCGGGCATGCGTCCATCCACGCCGTTCGAGATGGTGAGGAACATCGAGCCATCGCTCTTGGATTGCACAATTGCGGAGGTCAGGTCGGCAGGCTTGAATTGGATGAGGAACGGGGCAACAGGTCCGCTCCCAGCGCCATCCGCCCCATGGCACATCTGACAGTTGATCGCGAACAATTCCGCGCCGCGTGCCAAAGAAGCGTCATCAGCCGTGGTGGGGTTTTCAGGCGCGCCCATGCCGGGGATGACGATCGCCCCCTCCACTGGAACAGACTGACTGGGCGGGGGAAGCGGGTCTTCCATCGCTCGATAGGATGGCTGGATCTCCATGAAGCTGACCCAGTCGATCTTGATGATGTCGAACATGAAGAGTTCGATGATCCCAAAAAGGATACCGAGGGTGAGGAAAACCCAAAACAGTTGTTTCAAAAGTCTCATAGTTGCCGCGCCTCCGCGGGTTTGACAGATTCAGCGCCGAGCGTATTCATCGCATCGGTGAATTTTTTTGCGTCGGCTTCCGAGATCCGAAAGAAGACAGCGATCTTTCCATCGCTCACCTCGCCCACGTATTCCAGCGGGCGATAATTCGGAAAGTAGCTATCTAGAAAGACGCCGAGGAACGTGGCAAGGAGCGCGAAGAGCATGGTCATCTCGAATGTCACGATCGCGCCAGGCGGGATCGGGGTAATATATTGCCCACCCACGTGAACGCCGTAGAGATGGGGAGTTCCAAAGTTGAGGAAGATACCGAACGCAAAGCCGGCAATCGCGCCACCCATGGACAGTTTCGATACGTTCGTCCATGGGTGAGGGCGACCAAGAATTTTATGCGCCACCGGCACGCCGGAAATCACATTGATGTTCTCATCGCCTACGCCCATCTCGTGCAATTTCTCGATGGCGCTCGCGGCGGGGTCTAGGTCTTCGAAGACTGCCAATAAAGTTGCTTCAGACATGTTTATCTCCGTTTATTCGAATTCGCTGATCGTTGGGAGCTTCGCCTTACCCACTTTGCGGAGCGAGTGAGTCATCTGCCCTTCTTGTACTTCCCAGACCGGGATCAGGGGGATGAGGCGAGAAACGATCATGTAGAACAGGAGGAACATGGAGAATGTTCCAATCGTGAGGAAGATCTCAATGCGCGGTTGGAATAATTTCCACGTAAACGGCATCCGGTTGATGGTGAGCATGACCGGGATGATCAAGTAACGCTCCCAGTACATACCGACGTTGATCATCAACCCGATCAAGGCAAGCAACCAGGGAGTTTCACGCACCTTCTTACTCCACAGTAACAGCGGCGGAATAACAATGTTGAAGAACACGAATTGAATGAACATCCATGCCATCGGGCCTTCCTCCAACCAATGCAAAAGAGTGTCGGTTGCTTTGTCGCCGCCGTACCATTGCACGATATAGTCGTTGAAGAAAAAGTAGGTGTAGGCGAAGGTGACCATCAGCATCAACTTGCCGAGCGCGTCGAAGTGTTCTTTGCGGATGAAGTAGTCCATGTGCTTCATGGTAGCGCGCATGACGAACAGCACCATTGCCACCGCGCCCATGCCCGAATGCAAAGCGCCGAGCACGAAATACGGACCAAACACGCTGGACGACCAGCCCGGGCGCATCGCCATGGCAAAGTCCCAAGACACAATGGTGTGCACTGAGAACATTACAGGGATGATGGCGAATGCGAAAAAGTTCATAGCAACAGTGAGATGCCGCCACTCGCCTTCTGTACCACGGAAGCCGAGCGCGAGGATTTTGTAAAATGTCTTGCGCCAGCCGGTGGATCGATCGCGCGCCATGGCAAGGTCCGGGATAAGCGGCAGGAACAGGTACATCGTACTGCCTAGAACGTATGTGGTTATGGCGAGCAAGTCCCACATCAATGGCGAGTGAAAGTTGGGCCACAGCTGTCGCGCGTTCGGGATGGGAAGCATCCAATACGAAAGCCACACACGACCCATGTGCATGAAGATGCTGGCGCCCGCCTGGATCAAGCCGAAGGTGGTCATCAACTCGGCGGCGCGGGTGAACGGTCGGCGGAACTCCGCTTTGAACACACGCAGGATCGCGGAGATAAACGTTCCCGCATGGCTGATACCGATCCAGAACACGGTGTTGACAAGGAAGATGCCCCAATAGGATGGGCGCATCACCCCACCGACATATAAACCTTCATCGATCATGTATCCCCAGGCAAAGAAAAAGCAGGTGACAACCAGGAAGGCCAAAACACCCAATACCACCCAGAACTTCCACGAGGTGGTGTGCATGGATTCCATCACCATCGCGTTCATCTCACCGCGCGGCTTGGGATCGTACATCAAATATTGTTTTGGATCCTCTTCCTGGTGATGAGAGTCGTGCGCTTCTTTCGCGCCAGATAAATATTTGGAAGTAGCAGTCATGAGTTAACCTTCCTTGAGGTAGGTCACGCGCGGCAGGGTGTTGAGTTCTTCGAGGTGTTTCACGCCACGTTCCTGATGAGCCAACTGGCTGACCAGACTCTCCGGGTGGTCTACACGCCCAAATGTGATCGCGCTCGCCGGGCAGGCCTGCGCGCATGCGGTTGTGAACTCGCCGTCTTCAACCTCGCGCCCTTCAGACTTGGCTTTATCTTGAGCCTTGTGGATGCGCTGAATACAGAACGTGCATTTTTCCATCACGCCGCGGCGGCGGACGGTCACATCGGGGTTGAGTTGATTGTGAAGCGGGAAGATGAGCGCCCCGTTCACCATGTTACCAAGTTCGGGCACGGTATGATAATCGCGCCAATTGAACGAGCGTACCTGATACGGGCAGTTGTTGGCGCAATAACGCGTGCCAACACAGCGGTTATACACTTGCAAGTTGAGATCCTCCGCCGGGCTGTGCGGAGTGGCAAACACCGGACAAACAGGCTCACACGGCGCGTGACCGCATTGCTGGCAGAGCATCGGCTGGAAGGGAGTCGCCTGCACGTGCGGATATTCGCCATCCCAAAAACGTTCGATCCGGATCCAGTGCTGGGTTCGCCCGTAGCCGGCATCCTCTTCGCCCACGAAGGCAATATTGTTCTCCATGGCGCACGCCGCAACACAAGCCTGACAGCCGGTACAAATATCCTGGTCGATGGTCATCCCCCACTTTCCTGCCGCGGCTTCGGCAATTGCGCCCTTAGCGCCAACGAGATTCAAATCAACGGTCATGATCATTTCTCCTCGGGGAATCCCTCGCCGTAGACGCCGATGCGGCTTTCGAGGCGGGATAGATATTGTTTACGTCCGGTCTTCTCGATCTTCACTTTCATGCCTGCAAAGGCTAGATCGCCGGCTTTGTTAAAACGCGCGCCAAGCACATCGACCGGGTTTGCGCCGCGTTTCGTAGCATCGCCTACAAGCCCGCCATGCGGCACAAGGTCCATAAATCGATCTTGCGGAAGCCTCGCTGTGGCAAACCTTCCATAAGCGGTGTGACCCTGCCCGAACGGCATGGCAACAACTTCCGGGTGGATGGCTGGATACTCGTAAACAGCCACTTCCACTTCTCCCGCTTCGCTGATGATCTTCACCACATCGTCATTTTCAATGCCGAGGTGATGAGCGGTTTCAGGGTTTATTGCCACCCATGAATTCCACATGACGGTGGTCATTGGGTCGGGCAATTCCTGCAACCATGGTTTGTTGGCGCCGGCTTCGCCCAACGTGGGTGAAACAAATGGAATGAAGAAGAACTCGCCGTCGCCGGAAAATTCCGCTTCTTCAACGGTAATCGCCTTGCCAAGCGCGCTCGCGGAGGATGATGGAGCAGAAACTCCTGCCGCAGACCACCAGCCGCCATGTTGCTGAAAGTAGGAAGCGAAGGTGTTGATCTCTGGCGCAACGAATGAACCGTCCGTGCGACCGATGAGATTGGCAATTTTATTTCGAATGAAAGCAACTTCATCTGTGAAGGGCAACGCCTCGGCGAATTTTCCGCCAGCTAACCGCGTCGCTTCGATCAACACATCCACCGTAGAACGCGTATCGTACATCGGTGAAACCACCGGTTGCGCACCTGACAGCACCGATTGCATGGCGCCAGTCGCAGAACGCTGATAACCCCATGCTTCAAGACCCTGGTGATCGGGGAAGATGTAATCGGAGGCGATAGCAGTCTCATCGGGGAATGTTGCAAAGGAGATCACTGTGGGAACCGACGCAAGCGCTTCAATAAAGCCAAGCGATTTTGGCAATTCAAATAGTGGGTTAACCCCATGAATAAACAGGGTTTTCACACCGCCGCTCTTCATCGTTGCGATGAAGTCTGCCATTTCCTTCGCATTGGCAGGGCGATGGTAAGCATCTTCATTCGGCGAAAGCGGAGAGATGAACACGCCGCCGGGTTTTCCGTAGTTATCAACTAACGCGTTGAATGCGAGCACCGCTTCTGCCGTGGAAAGCCCGTTGCTTTGACCAAGCGCCTGCCCGCCGGGGATGGCAAGTGGAGCTTGCGCCTGGGCGATCAAACCGGCAATGTGCTCCAACTGTTCCAGCGAAACGCCAGATTTGGCAGAAACATCTTCTACATTAACAGAGGCAAACGCGCGAGGGGTAGTCCCGCCTTTTGCTTCTGCCACGAGCCGGCCGAGGGCAAGCGCAACCAGGCCTTCGGTCCCAGGAAGAAGCGGGATCCACTCGTCGGCTTTGGCGGCGGTCTGCGACATCTGCGATTCAAACTGAATGAGGTATCCGCGTTTTTGGGTGTTGCCGCGGCGCATTTTTGCAAAGCCGCGCGTATATGCCACCGGCGAAAGCCAGGTTTCGAGGAAGTTTGATCCAAATGAAACGACTAGATCGGCTCCCGCCATATCAAAGAACGGTAAGCCAGCCTCTCCTAAAAGATTTTCAGCCGCCTTACTCAAGGTAGCGCGAGATTCGAACATGCTCAACGCGCCATAGCGGATCGGTGCGGGCGCACCGATCGCCTTTGCAAGGTCGGTGACCAAATCAAAAAGGTGGTCCGATGCGGTTCCCAACAGGAAGGCAATTTCGGAAGCGTTGGTCTTGCTCAGAGCATCGGAAACGACTTGAAATGCTTCGTCCCAATTCATGGCGGTGGTTGCCAATGCTGCGCTTCGCGCCTGCTTGACGGGAAATTCAACACGGTCGGGGTTATACAAGCCGTGCAAGGTTGCCTGCCCGCGCGCGCAAGTCTTACCGAGGTTGATCGGGTTCGCGGGGTTGCCTTCCACTTTGATGGCGCGCCCTTGCATGGTGCGGACAATCAGCCCGCAACCAGCCGCGCATTCGCGGCATGTGGTGGCGTAATACGTGCTCAAGCCATTGTAGGTGTACTCCGGCATTTTGGTGTACGGTTCGCGCGTCACATAACGCGAAGCGGGACCGCAACCGGTTAATACCGCGGTGGTTGCCGCGCCTGCAGTGGCTAATTTGAGAAAATCACGCCGGGAAATTTTTTGACTCATAGAATATTCCTCTGTACCCGGATTAATAATGACACGTTCCGCAGTCGGTAAGCTTGGTGCGCTTCTTCTCTAACTGGGCAGACACGCCGGCATCGCCCGTGGGATTGTTTTGGAAGTTATCCTCCGTGCGCGACTTATGGCAGTTAAGACACCACCCCATATTCATCACCTGCGGGTTCTCGGCGATGGTCACCTTGGTCATATCGCCATGACAATTTTCGCAATTGAGACCCGCCGCAACATGCGGACGATGTGTGAAATGTACGAAGTCCGGCACTTGCGCCACCGGAACCCACATGAAACCCACGCCGGCGTTCATCGCGTCGACCATAGGCTTGAGAAGCGGACTGGTTTGTGTCTTTGCAATTTGCTGATGGCATCCCCAGCATTTATTGATGGTCGGCAAACCGGGAGACGGTCCGCGCAAAGCGCCAGGGTGGCAATATAAACATTGAATTCCCAGCCCCACATGCAACTTGTGAGTAAATTGGATCGGTTGTTCGGGAGGCTGTTGAGTTTGATAAACCCCATATGCGGCAAGGCTGAACAGCGACATTACGGTGATCACCACTGCTATCCGCCCCATCGGGCTTAACACCCATTCAAAAAATTTTCGGATCATGCATTCTCCTGAAACGAGGATTTATTCGTGAAATATTGCACGATTTTACCTAATTGAACCAAATTTGTAAACATGAGCGCACAACAGATTGCCGGACATCGTCAGGAACACCACGCGCAGACGTTTTGATTTTTTATCGAACCAGTGAATCGACCACAAATAAACAACGGCATTCAGGGTAATCATTCACCCTGAAAGCGCGCCGAAATTATACTTCAAAAGAACAGGCAAGTACATAAAAAGCGACAAAATGCGCGTGATATACTTGCCTCGCATGAAAAGAACAACCCGAGTATTCATCATTTTTATTCTGGCATCGTTATTGGCGATGGTTCTTACCGCCTTCACGCAATCGCTGGCAAGCCGGGCAACATTCACACAAGCAAATACCAAGGCATCGTTCTTCTTTCAAGCCACCACAACCCCCGAGCCGGAAGATAAATCTGAAGTCGGGTCAACCGACGGTATCATCGTCATGGGAGGCGTGATCTCCCTCATTATCATCGTCCCAATCCTGGCGCGTCGAAAACGCTGGGCACGCCAACCTTCGCAATAATTTTGCTACATTAACAAACCTTAAAATCCATTATAATCAGGGCATAGCAAGGCATTGAACAAGTCTATTTCTGCCGCATTGCGGCTCGGCTGTACACTTTCTGGATATTACGAGCAAGAACCTCCCCGTTTTGGGAGTTATTTGAAGAAGTCAAACCAACCATTATGAAAAAGAAACTGACTTCACCCCCACAACACGTTCGCCGTCTGTGACCTGACCACCGTCACACGGTTTGACCCACCCCGGCACGCTTCGATCGGGACGTTGGGCTTGCTCCACATTCCCAGACATTTTCTCCGTTGACGCGGAGTCTTCGACAGCCGAAACCGACAGTCGGTGCTTCGGTTGTTTTATTTTTTAAATGAAAAAGATCACCGCTCTCGAAGTGCAAAAGCGAAACCCAAATCGAGTCAATGTGCACCTCGATGGAGAATTCGCTTTCGGGCTGGCGCGCATCACTGCCGCGTGGCTCAAAGTCGGTGACGGGTTGGATGATGCGAAAATTCAGCGACTTCAGGCTGAGGATACGAAAGAACGAGCCATCCAACAGGCCTTGTTGTTTTTGAGTTACCGGGCAAGGTCCGAAGAGGAGATTCGCAAGAACCTGCGGAAACATGAGTTCCCGGAGGATGTGATCGAGCAAACCATCGAACGCTTGCGGCAAGATGGACTGGCCAACGACAATCAGTTTGCCCGGGCATGGGTCGAAAACCGAAGCGCCTTCCACCCGCGCAGTCGTCGCATGTTGGCGATGGAAATGCGACAAAAAGGCATCGACGACGAAACGACATCAACCGCCCTCCAACATGTGGATGATGAAGCGCTGGCGTATGAAGCGGCGTTGAAGAAATCAAACCGCTTCAAAGATTTAGGCTGGCTGGAATATAGAAAAAAACTTTCAGGGTTTCTTGCAAGGCGCGGCTTTTCTTATTCGACCATTAGGCCCGTGGTGACAAGAACCTGGAACGAAACACATCAAAACGAAAAATATTTTGAAGAAACTGAGGATACACCATGAATCCGATTATCTTGATCGTTGACATACTTGTATTGGGCGTGGGTCTGGTGGCGGGATATTTCCTTCACCGTTATCAGGCGGAACGCGCGCTGAAAAATCAGCAAGACAAGGCAGACAATATCCTAAAGGTGGCCAATGAACAAGCGCGGTTGATCGAAAGCCAGGCGCGCGAAAACGCGACCAAAATTGTGCAAGCCTCCGAGGCAGAAATGAAAGAACGGCGCATCGAACTCAACAAAGAGACCGAACGGTTGGATAAACGCCGTTCGGAGGTAGACAGCCGAAGCGACCGCCTCGAACAGCGTGAGCAACAGATTAATAAACGTCAATCGCAGGTGGACCGGCGCGGCAACGAGATCGACAAACTCCATGAGGATCAGGTCAAAAAACTCGAGCAAATCGCCCAGCTTTCGCCGGACGAAGCCAAGAAGGAATTATTCGCGGCTGTGGAAAAAGAAGCGCGCGGCGATATGGCGCGCATTATCCGCCAGATCGAAGCGGAAGCCCGCGAGGAAGGCGAGAAACGCGCCCGCAAGTTAATTGCGGATGCCATCCAACGCGTGGCAAGCGAACACGTGGCTGAGGTGACGCGCGCGGTCGTCACCCTCCCCAGCGAAGAGATGAAGGGGCGCATTGTTGGGCGCAACGGGCGCAACATCAAAGCCTTCGAGCAAGCCGCGGGCGTGGATGTGATCGTGGACGATACACCAGACTCTGTGACCGTATCATGCTTCGACTCAGTCCGCCGCGAAATTGGCCGGCGCGCATTGGCAAAATTGATTTTGGATGGACGAATTCACCCCGCGCATATCGAAAAGATCGTGGAGGATGAAACACGAGCGGTGGAAAAGATCATCAATGAAGCGGGCGAGCAAGCCGCCTATGAGGCAAACGTTTCGGGCTTGCACCCGGAAATCCTACGGATGATGGGGCGGCTCAAATTCCGCACGTCGTATGGGCAGAACCAGCTCGCGCACGCGGTCGAAGTTTCCAAACTGGCTGGTATCCTGGCGGCAGAGATCGGAGCGAACGTCGAACTATCGAAATTGGGCGGCTTCCTGCACGACATCGGCAAAGCCATGGATCATAACCAGGATGGCACACACGCGAAACTCGGCGCAGAGTATTGCAAGCGTTACGGCGTCAACTCGATCGTGGTGAACGCCATCGAGTCGCATCACCATGAGGTGGATCAACTTACGGTGGAAGCGATCATCACCGAATCGGCTGACGCCATCTCCGGCGCGAGACCGGGCGCGCGGCGCGAAGATCTTGAGGCATACATCAAACGCATTCGTTCGCTTGAGGAAATGTCCATGTCGTTCGACGGAGTTCAACAGGCTTTTGCAATACAAGCGGGACGCGAAGTGCGTATCATTGTGAAGCCAGAGACAATTGACGATCTCGCTTCGGCTCGCCTGGCTCGCGATGTGGCCAAAAAGATCGAAGAGACCATGCAATACCCCGGTCAGATCAAGGTAACGGTCATCCGCGAGACGCGCTCCACCGAGATCGCAAAATAATACTCAGCACCTGTTAGGCGTAACATGGCTCAGCCGGAAACAAGCAGAGCAACACAAGAGAGCAAACAGACTGTGAAAACCAATCGATCACAGAAGGGGTCGGCTGTGTCTTCACGGGAGGAATATCTCGCTCTGCTGAATGAGATGACTCATGCCGTCCTGCTCTCGGACAATTTAGACGCCACTTTAAATACGCTGGCGAGCGAGATGGCAAGGCTTACCCGCGCGGACGATTGTTACATCACGCGCTGGGATGAGGAAAGGCAGTTAACTCTCCCCGCTATAACGACGGCAATACTTCCATTCCAGTACTCGTTGGATGCTGAAAGTGATATCGAGGAAATTACTCTCACCGCCTCCGTATTAAAAGCCGAACGCGCCCTCGTCGTAGAAGATGTATTCAATTCTCCCCATGTCAGTGTTGAGATCGCAAAGCGCTATCCGGCCCGTTCTGTGTTAGGCGTTCCGCTTATAGCAAGGGGGCGCAAATTAGGCGCGGCGATCATTGCCTATAACACGCCACATCAATTTACCGCCGAGGAAATCGAACAAGCGGAGGAGGCCGGCAACCTGATCTCATTAGCGCTTTGGAACTTCCAACAGAGCGCCGAAGTACAACATCGTCTCAATGAAAGCCATGCGCTCGCGAAGATCGGGCGCGCCCTCAGTGAAACCGAACGCGTGGGCACCAGCGGAGTGTTACAACTGATCGTTGATTCTGCTCGCGAACTCATCCCGCAAGTCGAGAAAAGCGTCATTCACCTATTAGAGTCGGAAGAGCAGGCTCTATTCGCTCATGCTGTCTCCGGTTTTGGCGAGGATGAAAAAGAATTCGGGCGGGTAAAAATGCGTTTAGGTGAAGGCGTTGCCGGGCAGGTGATCCGCGAGGGGATCACAATTAACATCGGGGATATACGGACTCATCCGGATTTCATACGCGGCGAGTCGTTGCCTGAATTTCGATCCCTAATGGTTGCGCCTGTACGAAGCGGCAGTCGACAAATTGGCACGATCAGCGTTCAAAGTTCGCGAGCAAGCGCTTTTTCTATGAAAGATGCCGAGTTGCTGAACGCGTTGGGCATACAAGCCGCGATTGCCATCGAGAACTCGAATTTATTCGAGAACACACAACAACGGCTAAAAGAGGTGGGCGCGCTCTACCGAACCAGCCGGGGCTTGGCGGCATCGCTGGATACCGACGAACTCATCGAGGAAGTCGTAAAACTTCTTCATCAAAACTTCGGCTATTACCACGTTCAGATCTATTTGATCGAACCAGATAGCAGAAACCTTGTGATACGCCACGGCAGTGGATACATTGGAGACACGCTTGTGCAACAAGGGCACTACCTCCCTTCCGGGGAAGGGATCGCCGGTCATGTGGCAGAAACTGGTGAGCCGTTTATATCCAACAATGTTGACAACGTGGTTTTCTTCAAGCGCAGTCCTTTACTACCTGAAACACAGTCCGAAATCGCCGTACCCATCAAGATCGAAGATCGAGTGGTGGGCGTGTTGGATATTCAGCAAACGCCGCCGCACCGCCTCACGGAAAGCGATCTGCAACTCATGGTTGCCGTTGCAGATCAGTTGACCGTAGTTCTGCAAAAAGCCAATTTATATAATAATCTGCAAACCGCTCTACAACAGGAACAAACGGTTCGTTCGCAACTGATTCAAAGCGAGCGTCTCGCGCTTGTCGGGCGTTTGCTCGCTTCTGTGTCACACGAATTGAACAATCCCTTGCAAGCGATTCAGAACGCCTTATTCCTTTTAAAGGAAGAGACCAATCTTTCCATTCAGGCGAGACAGGATCTGGATGTGATTCTGGCGGAGGCAGAGCGCATGGCGGCATTGATCGAGCGTCTTCGCAGCGCCTATCGTCCCATGCGCATGATGGATTTTCAGCCCGTGGAACTCAATGGTTTGATCGAGGACGTCCACGCCCTGATCTCCACACACATGCGTCAAAAAGAAATCGCTTTTGAATTCTTCCCAGACGCCAACCTTCCAACCATTTCAGGCGTAGCAGACCAAATTCGACAGGTCGTTTTGAATCTATTTCTCAACGCGGTCGAGGAGATGAAACCCGGCGGACGCCTCATCGTGCAGACGAATCTCTTGATCCCACAAAACGAGGTTTTGTTCACCGTCAAGGATACAGGTCCGGGCATCGACCCTGAAATGCTCTCCAAGGTATTCGATGCCTTCATCACCAGTAAACACACAGGCACCGGGCTTGGGCTGACCATCACGCACGACATCATCCAACAGCATCATGGGCGCATTGAAGCGGCAAATGACCCGCAAGGCGGGGCGATATTCACCATTTGGTTGCCGATTCACGAGGAGGGCTTTGAATGACTGCCAACGGTCGCATTCTGATCATTGACGATGAAGCCAGCCTGCGCCAGACGTTAGCGCGAATTCTTCAACGCGCAGGGTTTGAAGTGACTACCGCCGCCAACGGGGCGGAGGGATTTTCTCTCGTTTCACAGCATCTATTTGACATGATCTATCTCGATATTCGCATGCCGGATGTGAGCGGGTTGGAACTTCTCAAATCCATCCACGCGAAGTACCCAGACCTCCCAGTGATATTGTTCACAGCGCAACCAGACCTTAATTCGGCAGTGGAGGCATTACGAAGCGGGGCAACCGATTATTTATTGAAGCCGCTCAAGCCTCAGGCTGTGGTCGACCGCACAAATTCCATTTTAGCAAACCGACAACAAGAACGACGCAAGCGCGAACTGCAAAGGCAAATTGATTCTTTGCAAGCCGAATTGAACGATCTGGAAAGCCCAAAGGGCGAGAAAGCCGGCTCGAAGCCTCAACAGGCTGACACGTCGGATGACCGCTTTCTCAAACGCGGAGGGCTCACCCTAGACCTGCACACCCGCCGCGTCACGATGAACAACCGCGTTGTCAATCTCTCCCCCACCTCGTTCGATTATTTATTGTCGTTGGCGCGTCATACGCCAAATGTGGTGGATTATCAAACGCTTGTTTCCGAAGCGCAGGGCTACGAGGTGGACGCGCGCGAGGCTCAGGAATTAACCAAATGGCATATCCATCACATCCGCCAGGCGATCGAGGCAGACTCGCGCAAGCCGGTCCATGTGATCAATGTGCGCGGAACGGGTTACCGCCTCGTCTTGGATTGAGTTGCTCGCACAAACGCTTGCAAGAGAGGGTTTCTTAAGTCCGAAAATTTTTATTTTGTACACAGAGTTCACGGAACACACGGAAAAAGTCTCTTTTTAAAAGTTCTTTTCTGTGAATTTCAGCGCCATCCGTTGAATCCGTGTCCAGAAAAAGAAGTTCAGAAACAGCCTCTCAGGGGATTACAAACTTTCGCCAACTTTATCCAATTAATTCAAACGTTATCGCTATGAAGAGGGGGGAAAATAGGGGCAATGCTTCCATCCCCTTCCTCCGCTTTAGCCAGACCGGTAAAAGTGCTTGTTGTAGACGATCACCCCAACGCGGCAACGATGTTGGCGCGCGCCATTTCGCAATTGGGTCCACAGGTGAAGGTTGTTTCCGCCACCAGCGGTGCGACGGCGTTAGATCAGGTAAAGGAAGAAGCCGCGGATATTGTCATTACCGATATGGTGATGCCGGAGATGACCGGTTTGGAATTGATCGAGAAACTGCAAAATCACCCAGCGGGGAAGCCGACCTTTTCGTTTCTGATCACCGCGTACGATGTGCCGGGGTTGAAGATCTCCGCTCGCCGCTTGAAGGTGAACGATGTGATCATCAAGCCGGTTCACCCGGAACGGGTATGTCAGATCGTTACGCGCGCGATTGACGAAATGCAGCGGACTAAGCCAGTTAAGATCGAAACCCCGCAAAACAAGTTGTTCAAAATCTTGATCGCCGACGACCAGCCGGATAACCTCCTGTTGTTGTCGCGTTATCTGGAATCGGAAGGGTATGGGTATATCAAAGCAAAAGACGGAGTAGAGACTCTCGAAAAAGTTCGCGCCGAATTGCCGGACCTCGTGCTTCTCGATGTGAACATGCCCAAGAAAGACGGCTTCGTTGTTTTGGAGGAAATCCGCGCAGACCCCGCCACCGAGCACGTTCCTGTCATCATCCTGACGGCGGCGCGCATTGACCCCACAGACATTCAGTCCGGGTTGAACCTGGGCGCCGACGATTATGTGACAAAACCGTTCGACAAACGCGAGTTGTTCGCGCGCATCCGCACGAAACTGCGCGTCAAACAAGCGGAGGATGCGATCCGCCGCCGCAACCGCGAATTGAATTTATTACCGGAGATCGGCAGGGAGATCAGCGCCCGTCTCAACATCAACGAACTTGCAGACATTATTTTGCGCCGCACGGTCGAAACGCTGGGAGCGATGCTGGGGCACATCATCATTCTCGACCCCAAGGCGCCGATTCATAAACAATATTCCATTTCCGCCCCCGCATCCTCCAATTCCGAATCATACCTGCCTCCGTTGAACGACATTCTCGAACAGATTCGAGAGACCCGCCAGAGCCTGATCGTCGCCGACACGCAAAACCATCCCGGCTGGCAGGCAAAAGCGGATGATCCCGCGCGTTCGATCATCGTCGTTCCCATGTTTGGCAGGCATGAATTGATCGGCGTGCTTATTTTTGCCAACGAACAAAAAGGGTACTTCACCCTCGAGCATCAACTCCTATTGCAGGCAATGGCAAGCCAGGCGGCAAGCGCGGTGGAAAACGCCAGCTTGTATCTCAACGTTTCAAACGAACGCCAACGGCTGGACGCGGTCTTGCAGAATGCGGCAGATGCCATCCTTTTATTCGACGAGGCGCGCTGCCTCTCGCTCATGAACCCCGCCGCAGAAAAACTATTCGCCGATTATCAGACTCAACTGGGCTTGCCACTCGCCCGCGGGAGCGGATACGATTCCCTGCTCGAACTGCTGGCGCAAGCCGACGGAAACTCGCTTCGCGCCACGGGGGAGGTTGTTTGGCCCGACCGACGCATTTTCTCCGCCTCGTTGACTCCCCTGCAAGAGGGCGGCTGTGTCGTTGTGTTGCACGATGTTACACATTTCAAACAGCTCGAAAAAGTGAAAGACGAATTCATCGCTACAGCTTCTCACGACCTGAGAAACCCGCTCACATCCATCAAAGGCTTTAGTCAACTGATCAAACAGGCTGGACCATTGAGTGAAACTCAGGTTGAGTTTACCGACCGCATCCAACATGCCGCCGATCACATGACCCAGTTAGTGGAAAACATGCTCGACCTTGCAAAAATGGACCTTGGAGCTCAACCCAAGCATGAAGCCATTGATATGACAAGTATCCTGCGGCAGATCGCGGACGAATTTCAGCCGCAGGCAGAAGCCAAACGGCAGTTGATTATGGTCGAGGAAATAGAAGAACGTTCCATCGTCAATGGCGAACCGTTGCAGTTGCGCCAGGCATTGCGGAACCTGATTGGCAATGCCATCAAATACACGCCCGAGGGCGGCACGGTTACACTTTCCTCCCAAAATAAGGCGGGTTGGGTCAGCGTCCATATTCAAGATACCGGCTATGGCATCCCCGCAACCAACCTTCCCAACCTGTTTAAACGCTTTTACCGGGTGCGGAACAACGGACATGATGATGTCGAAGGGAATGGGCTTGGGCTGGCGATCGTGAAATCCATTGCCGAGTCGATGGGCGGAAGCGTGGCTGTCGAAAGCGAGCCCGGCAAGGGTTCATGCTTTACCTTGAATCTTCCGCTTTTGGACCAATCATGAACACGCCAACTATCGCCAACTTTTCTAAGCCCGACCCCGCCTATCGCTATTTCGTTTTCGTGGAAAATAGGACCACGAAGGAGCTGTTTCCATGTTAAATTCCATTCGGCGTTTCTTTACCGCCCCGGTCTTTGAAGGCGACACTGAAAAAACGCGCTCAGCCAAATTACTGTATCAGATCATCACGATATTTTGGGGTCTTCCCGCTCTGCTGGGCATCATGATCGTTTTGAGCCCAGCCGGTCGCACAGAGGTCATTCCTCCGGCAATTGTTATTTCATTGGTCCTTGCGGCTCTCATGGTCGTCACTCGCATGGGTTGGATAGGCTCTGCCAACACGATCATTTTGGCGATGGTGTTTCTCATTTTTGCGTATGCCGACGTTCAAAACGCCGGTAACATTCAGCCCTCGACGTTTATCACGGCATTCGCGATCATCATGAGCGGCTTATTGCTCGGCAGGCGGGCGCCTCTTGTGATGGCTGGCTTGATCGTCGTGACCCATGCCGCCATCGTCCATCTCCAAATGCAAGGGGTGATCGAACTCGTCAGCGCTCCAGCGGTCGGTTTTGAAAATATCGTAATTACAAGCATCGTGATCGTAATGATCGGTTTTCTCTACCAGTTCGTCATTTCAAGACTTCAAACAGCGTTGGATGAAGCCCGCAAGAACGCGAGAGAGTTGGAACAACTCAGCGTTTCGTTGGAACAACGCGTATCGGATCGCACCAAAGCGCTGGCGACCTCGGCGGAGGTTAGCCGTCGTTTGGCATCCATCCTAGACCCTCAACAGCTGGCTGACGCGGTGGTGAATCAAGTGCAGACAGCCTTTAAATATTACTACGCTCAAATTTATTTGTTCGATCAAGCGGGCGAGAATTTGGTGTTAACCGCAGGTACGGGCGAAGCAGGCGCGGAAATGATGAGACGCGGACACAGCCTCCCGAAAGGACGCGGTCTTGTGGGTCGCGCCGCCGAGACGAAAGAGTCCATTCTGGTTTCGGACACCTCGCAAGACTCAGGCTGGCTTCCGAACGAACTCCTGCCCGATACCAAAGCTGAAGCGGTCGTTCCGATCGTCATCGGCGACAAAGTTTTCGGAGCGCTGGACGTGCAAGATAACTTAACGAATGACATCTTCCCCGAAGACGTTACCTTGCTCGAATCGCTCGCCAGCCAGGTTGCGATCTCGCTTCAGAATGCAAGATTATTTTCCGAGGCTCAAAAATTCCAGGATCAATTCTCCCTCGCCGTGGACGGTTCCAATGACGGCATCTGGGACTGGGATCTCAAGACCAACGAAGTGTATTTCTCGCCGCGCTGGAAGGCAATCGTAGGATACGGAGAAGATGAACTGAATAACGGCTTTGCCGACTTCGAAGCGCTTCTTCACCCCGACGATAAGGATCGCGCGCTTGCCTCTGTAAACGATTATCTGGCGGGCAAACTCAAAACATACGATATTGAATTCCGCTTCCACCACAAGGATGACTCGTATCGCTGGATCCGCGCGCGCGGCAAAGCCATGCGCGATGCGTCCGGCGCCCCGTATCGAATGGCTGGATCGCATACAGACATCACTGACAGCAAGGAAACAGAGCAAACCGTTGCGCAACGCGCCCGTCAGCAGGAAGCGATCAACTTAATTTCGCAAAGAATCCAAGCCGCGACGACCATCGAGGACGCTATGCAAGTCGCCGCCCGTGAACTGGGTCGCGCGCTGGGAAAACGACAGACCTTGGTCGCGCTTGAGCCGTCTGCGTTGGGCGGTCACGATAGCAAGACCGTTGCTGAATAGAAAGATAGTAGTACCCTTTTGAAATAGGAAAAATTGTGAGAAGGAATTATCTTATGAACAAGAATCTGTTTTTGATCCTCATGTTGGTTTTTACACTGGTTTTCGCAGGCTGCAGTCCTTCGGCTCCTCAAGTTGATGAACAGGCTCCGGCTGTCGCTGTCAAAGCGCCGCCTGAGCAAACGATCACCATCGGGATCGTCTCTGATGATCCGGCGGATGCAATTGCAACTTTCCAACCTTTGGCAGGTTACCTTGCCGAAAAACTGGCTGATCAGAACATTCTGGCAGGCAAGGTTGTTGTGACAACCACCCTTGAAGATATGGAGGCGAAATTAATATCTGGAGAGGTGGATCTGTTCTTTGAAAGCCCTTATGGCGCAACACAGGCATATGAGGCTGTCGGAGCAATTCCCCTGCTAAGACGTTGGAAGGGCGGCATCGGCGAATATTATTCGGTGATTGTCGCGTTAAAATCCAGCAGCGTTAGCGGGGTCAGCGGTGTGAGAGGCAAGATGGTGGCGTTTGAAGACCCAACATCCACATCCGGTTATATCCTTCCCAAAGCGTTGTTTGAAAATCAAGGCTTCGCCGTAACAGAAAAACAAGAAGCGACCTCCAGCGTGGCGCCGGAGGAGATCGGCTATTTCTTTTCGGGCAGCACGGATAATTCCATAGCGTTGCTGCTGGCAGGAAAAATCGATGCGGCCGCCATTCAATTTGACGATTATGAAGAACTCCCTGCCGACCAGAAGGATCAGACCAAAGTGATCGTAAAAACACAGGCAGTGCCTCGGCACATGGTCATGGCAAGCCCCCAGTTGAGCGCCACTTTTCGTCAGGCAATCAGCGCAGTTCTATTGGACATGGAGAATTCCGAAGACGGTCTAGCCACGCTTGCATTGACCGAGGAGACTACCCGCTTTGACGACTTTCCCCCATTGGGACCTGCAAGAACGATCAACGAACTGGTAGAACTCTTTTCCGCTGTTCACTAGTTCGCAATAGGCATTTGCAAGGAACACACCATGAAACAATCAAAGTTAAAGTTGATCACGATCGGTCCAGTCATCTTGTTCTTCATCCTGCTTATAGCGTTTGGCGCGCTTCTGGCGATCAGCGCTCAAACCAGCAGCGCGAATCTGAAAAACGCCGTTCGTGAAGTAAGCCGACCAATCACCAACGCCTCGGCAAAATTACTGTTCAATCCGGTCTATACCCTGAACATTACCGAGGCAAACAATGTGATCAGCCGATTCGTTGACCAGGAAACCATCGTCTATGCCGCTGTATACGACGCTTCAGCGCTCAAACTCACAGAAGAGACTGCGGGCGAATGGATTCCCGAATCGAATTTAATGCAAACTCTTTCACTGAGTTCGATGAACACGAACAGCCCTCAAGAGCAGGAAGCGGATCAATATCTTCTGATCGTCCAACCAATTTCCGTTGGATCGGAAGTAATTGGAACAGTCGTGTACGCCTTCGATCAAGGCGTTTTACGCACAGGCTTGGAGCAGGCTCAAGCCACCCTGACGCTCGCTATTCTTATCGCGCTGATCGGTACATCGGCGTTCGTTTACATATTCATGCGTAACGCCCTCGCCCCTCTCTCTCACCTCTCCGAAGTTGCCCAGCAGATCGGTAGCGGCGAACTTTCAACAACGGTAAAAGTGGAAGGCTATCAGGAAGTGTCGTCGCTTGCTTCAGCGTTGGATGGGATGCGCGTCGACCTTCAGGAAAGCTATTCAAATCTGGAACAACGCGTTTCTGAACGCACCCGAGATCTGGAGATCGTAGCGGAAGTGGGAACCGCCACTTCTACCATTCTGAACGCGGATCGGCTGTTACAAGAAGTGGTAGACCTGACCAAAAAACGCTTCAACCTCTATCACTCGCACATTTATCTGCTCGATGAAGCAGGTGAAAACCTGTTATTGACAGCCGGCGCAGGCGAACCGGGGCGCCAAATGGTGGCGGAAGGACGCTCCATTCCGCTCAATCGTGAACAATCACTCGTGGCGCGCGCGGCGCGCGAAGGCAAAGGCGTTACCGTGAACGATGTTACACAAGCGCCAGATTTCCTACCCAATCCCCTCCTGCCAGATACCCGCTCCGAGTTGGCTGTCCCAATGATCGTCGGCGGTAAGGTGATCGGCGTGTTCGATATTCAATCCGATCAAGTCGGGCGCTTCACCGAATCGGACGTCAACATTCAAACCACGCTCGCCGCGCAACTGGCTACTTCCATTCAAAATGTGCGCTCGTTCGAACAATCCCGCAAACAGGCAGAGTTCGAAGCGCAGGTTAACTTGATTAGCCAGAGCATCCAGCGCGCCACCTCCATCGAAGAGACGCTTCAGACTGCCGTCCGTGAACTAGGAACCACCATCGGCGCCATGCGCGTGAAGGTGAATATTTCTGCAAACAAAAATAGAGACAACAACTAAGCAAGAACCGTTTCTGGATTTCACGCTTGAAGAAATCACAAGGATGGCATGGGACGCCCCATCACATCCCACGCCAAGGAGAAACAAAATGAATGAAATAAAACAACCTGCTCAAAGCCATAAAGATGAAGTTTCCCCCGTTGCATTCTGGGGTACGCTTGCGCTGGCAGTGATCGATCTATTGCTCTGCCCGTACATGTTCTCGATGCTGTCCCAACAGACTGGATCACCCGTTACCTACGCGGCCATGACGGTCTTTCTCCTTGCCACCTTGACAGCGTTGATCAGTTTGGCGCTGACCCTCCGTCGCCGCCAGGGATTGGCCGCGAAATTCCTGTTTGGCGTCAGTTTGATCATCGGCATTACGGCAGTGACCTTATTCCAGGATAGAACCCTCGATGCGTCGCTTTCGATCCTGTTGATCGCATTCATGATGATCCGCTGGTTGTTCCCCGACAACACGCCACGGCGTCCCTATTACGTTATTGCCTTTGCCGCTTTTCTCGCAATGTGGGTGATCGAATGGATCGCTCCGTCCTGGCGAACGCAGTTTAATACCCCGACACTCGGCCCTGCGGTTGTGATCACCTTTGCGGTGATCCTCAGCGTTATGGCATTCCTCCAGGTTCGTACAGTTATCGCTAATCGTTTCCTTTCCTTCTCCCTACGCGCGAAGCTGTTGATTAGTATCGTTAGCATTACCGGTTTGGCATTATTGGCTTATGGCATCATCTTCCTCTATCGTACTCAACAATCACAAGCTTTTTGGTCCAGTGAATTACAAAATACTGTACAACAGCAGTCTCAACAACAAATCCTTGATTCAACCCGGTTGGAGGCCAATACGGCGGACCAATCTCTCTCGCAAGTCACGCTTGCAGTTCAGCAGTTGGCAGATTACCGGGCAAGTCTGTTCGCATCACAATCCATGCTGGGACAGGGAGGGTTGTGGGATGGGAATTCCCAATTGGAGAGGCTCCCAGGTGGACAATATGGGAATGCCTCCACCGACCTTGCCGCCATATTTATCCCAAATCTGGTCTCCCTCTCACCATCGATAATTGCGGACTTAAATACCAGTATGTATTTAGATTTTTCAGCGCCTAAAATCCTGGAGGAAAATCCGAATATCGTCGCAGTTTATTATGATAGCGCTGACAATTATACGGTCTACTATCCCAATATCAACTTAGCCGATCTCGTTCCCCCGGATTTCGACCCAAGCGCGCAACCCTTTTACACAATCGCCACGCCTCAAAATGATCCTGAACGCAAACCTGTATGGACAGCGCCCTACCAAGATCCCGCAGGAACGGGCTTGATCGTTACAAATTCTATTCCGGTGTACGACCAGAACAACCGCTTCCGTGGCGTGATGTCTGCGGATATCCAGCTATCGAAAATAACGGAACAGTTATCCGCCGTCAAAGTCGGGCAGAGTGGTTTCGCATTCCTGATCGATCCAAGCGGATATATTATAGCCATGCCTGACGTAGGTTACGAACTCTTTGGGCTTGAGCCGGAGATCGTGCCTGTCAATGAATCACCGAAAACAACCATCCTTGGGTTGGGCGCAACCGACTTTCAGAACATTACCCAAAAGATGGTCAATGGCGAGCAGGGATTGGCGACAGCAACCATCCAGGATACGTCTTATTACATCGCTTATTATCCACTTCCCACCATTGGATATAGCATTGGGTTAATTGCGCCCACCTCTGAATTGGATGCGGGCTATCTGGCGGCTCGCGATCAAATCAACCAACAAACGCAATCTACATTCCTTTTATCCATTATGATTTTTCTGATCGTGTTGCTGGTGGTTGGCGGTATTAGCTTGATGCTCGGCCAATTCCTTGCAACGCCTCTAACACAATTGACAGAAACGGCCAAAGAAGTTTCAAAGGGCAACTTGAACGTGAGAGCCGAGGTGCAAACACGAGACGAGATCGGCACATTAGCCTCCACATTCAACATCATGACTGACCAACTGAAAGATTTGATCGGTTCGTTGGAGCAGCGCGTGGCAGACCGCACCCGCAACCTGGCGCTCGCGGCTGAAGTCGGCCGTTCGGTTTCACAGGTGCGCGCGCTCGATGTTATGTTGAAAGACGCATGCGAACTCATCTTGAAGGAATTCAACCTGTATTATGTGCAGGTCTATCTGACCGACCCCGGCGCTTCGAACCTCAGACTGGAAGCAGGTACCGGCTCCGTCGGCGCCCAGCTCGTCGGACGCGGTCACAGCCTGCCGCTCAACACCGGCTCGATCAACGGACGCGCGGCAACAGAAAAAAACTCTGTGGTGATCCCAGACACATCGCGAAGCGCAACCTTCCGCCAGAACCCATTACTACCTGAAACGCGCGGCGAAATGGCTGTGCCTCTGATCGTGGCGGATAAAGTGGTGGGCGTGCTTGATATGCAGAGCAGCCAGCCCGGCGTGTTGACCGAGGAAATCCTCCCCGCTTTTGAAGCGCTGGCTGGTCAATTGGCGGTTGCCGTTCAAAACGCTAACCTGCTCGCCGAAACCGAAGAGGCGCGCGCCGAAGTGGAAAAACAAGCCCGCCGCCTGGTGCGTCAAGGCTGGAACGAGCATCTCGACGCCATCCACAAACCTGAACAACTTGGTTTTGTGTTCGATCATAACAATGTCGCTCCTCTTTCAACGGCAGACGAATCACAACTCTCTGAAAACGGCAAAGCCGTCTCGGCTCCAATTGCTGTGACGGGTGAGTCGCTGGGTTCGCTGGTGGTTGAACTTGACGATGAGGTCCGCGCAGAACAAACCAGCAGACTGGTGGATATCGTCGCCCGACAGGTTGCGCAACAGATCGAAAACCTGCGCCTGCTGGAAAGCGCCGAACGGTATCGGTATGAGGCGGAAGAAGCCTCGCGCCGCCTCACCCGCGAAGGTTGGAAGTCCTATGCGGAAAAAGCCGGTGGAGGCCTGCAATACATTTACGATTCGAACGAAGTTCGCCCGCTTAATGGCGATAATTTAGAGACAGCCGCCGCCATACCGTTGAAAGTTCGAGATGAAGTAGTAGGCAAAGTAGCCGTTCAAGGTTTGGATACGAACGATACGGAAGCGCTGAACCTCGCAAGCACAGTAGCGGAACGCCTGAGTTCCCACATCGAAGGGCTGCGCCAGTTCGAGCAGACGCAATCCTCTCTGGCTGAAACGCAAACCCTTTACCGCATCAACGAAGCCATCGGCGGCGTGACCGAACTCGACCTGATCTATCGAACCGTGGCAAAATTATCTTGTGACGAACTTGGATTTACGGGCTCATGGATCGCGGTTTACAACCCCACAAACGAGACGCTCCAAGGCGTGGCGGGCGAAAATATGCCGGTGGAACGAATAACAGCCAGCCTGTCTATCAACGACGCTACACCTGCCACCCTGGCGGCGAAAACGCGTCACGCAGTGATGGTGAACAACCCTGAAACAGACGAACGCATGCAGGGCATTCCGCCGGAGGTCATGGCAAGAGTGGGAAAAGCGTTTTCGATGCCCGTTATGGCTGGGCAAGAATTGCTAGGCGTCATTGCCGTAACCCGGCACCGAAACATGGCAGACCTTGGCGCCCGCGAAGAACGTATGCTTCAAGCGATTGCAACCCAACTTGCCATCGTCATGCAACGCGTCAAACTCTTTGAACAAGTCCGCAAACAAGCCGAACGCGAAGCCATGCTAAACGTCATCAACCAAAAGATCCAGAGCGCCACCTCGGTGGAAGCCGTGTTGCAGATCGCGGCGCGCGAATTGGGAACCGCGCTGGGCGCGCCCATGACCGTCGCGCAATTAAGTTTGAAGGATAAAACCTCTTAGCAAGGAATTACTTGCCGGAGAGTCTCCAATGACCAACAACAAAACCAAAAAACGGGTAGAAGAGTTGTTCGCAGGTTTGGAACAAACAGCCTTCTCGGAACCTCCGAAAAGGAATGGGCATGACGCGCCTGTAATGATCCCGCCTGCGAATGGCGGAGGCACGTATGTTATCAACAATGCTACCGTTGTACCGAATGATAAAGAAGTGGAAGCGCTTAAGGCGCGCGTGCATGAATTGGAAACGCGCCTCAAAGAGCAGGAAACAAAAACCCCTTCGGCGCCGCTCCTCTACGAAAAGGAAGAAATTGGTTTTGTCTATTCGGGAGACGAGGTAAGGCCGGTTCGCGGCGACAAGCCCGAGGTCCGGAAAGAAGCGGATGTCATCAAGAGTCCGCTAACGTCCAGTGGTCAGACCATCGGCGAGGTGCAAGTCGCTCGATCGCCTGAAAATCCGTTGACGCCGGACGATATCAAACTGGCAGACACGGTCGCGCAACAAGCCTCGCTTCAGATCGAAAACTTGCGCCTGCTCGCCGCCGCCGAACGCGCCCGCGCCGAAGCCGAAGATGCCACCCATCAATTCACGCATCGGAATTGGGCAAACTTCCTCGACGCCATTCACAACAGCGAGCGCATCGGGTACGCGTACGATCAGGCGGCAGTGGAACCGTTCACTCAACCGGCGCCTTCCCAGTATGACCATGAAGAGGTCATGCAAGTGCTCGATCAGCAAGTCGGCAGACTTTTCGTGAAGGGCAACGGCTCATTCACAGAAGAAGATAAATCGCTCGTCAATGCGATAGCCAAACAGGTCGGTCAGCAAGTTGAGAATATTCGCCTGCTGGCAGACGCCTCCCGTGCGCGCGCCGAAGCCGAAGATGCCACACGCCGCCTCACGCGCCAAAACTGGGAAAACTACTCCCAACAAGGAGAGGCTATCACCGGCTTCGTGTACGACTCGATCAAAGTATCGCCATTGAGAAATGAAACCATTGCAAGTATCGTTGATCTGGAGCAACCTTTGATGGTTCGCGGCGAACCGATCGGTCAGCTTGCGGTTTCGGGTTTGGTGAACGTTTCGGAAGAAGCAAAAGAGCTCGCAACAGCCATCGCCCGACAAACAAGCATCCACCTTGAAACCCTGCGGTTGACGGAAGAATTACAAAAACGCGCCCAAGAGTTGAAAGAACTCGACCGCCTCAAGTCCGCGTTCCTCGCCAACATGTCGCACGAGTTGCGCACGCCGATGAACTCGATCCTCGGTTTCACCGATGTGATGCTCGAAGGCTTGGATGGCGAACTGACCGAAAATATGGACAACGACCTGCGGCTCATCCAGAAAAATGGACGACATCTCCTGCATCTCATCAACGATGTGTTGGATATGGCGAAGATCGAATCGGGCAAGATGAATTTGAATCTTGAAACGTTCAAAGTACACGCCTTGCTGGATGACGTGATGAGCATCACCTCAACGCTGGCGGCTGAAAAGAAACTCTCGCTCGTCATTGACGATGCTTCCGATCAAGCAATTGAAGTCTACGCCGACAACACGCGCTTGCGACAAGTGATGATCAACCTTGTGAACAACGCCATCAAATTTACAGAGGCTGGCAAAGTTACCATCTGCGCCAAGCCGATGGACGACGCAAGAGTCTTGGTCTCCGTCAAAGATAGCGGCATCGGTATTCCGCCCGATAAGCTCGAAGCCGTATTCCAGGAATTCACGCAAGTGGACGTTTCCACCACGCGTAAAGCGGGCGGCACAGGCTTGGGCTTGCCCATCAGCCGACGCCTCGTTGAAATGCACGGCGGTCGCTTGTGGGTCGAAAGCGCGGGCATCCACGGCGATGGCTCAACCTTCTATGTTGAAATGCCTCTCGAAGCCCGCATCACTGAAGTTATATAAAAACAGGAATCGCACATGGCAACGCCAACTCACTTGGAATGTAATCTCTGCGGCAATCAACAGCCCTACGAACCTCTCACTCCCGCGATTTGCAAAAACTGCGATTCGCAATGGCTGGAGGCGCGCTACGATTACAACGAGTTCAAACGCGAGATCTTACGCGGACTGCCGAACCGCCCGTCGAACATGTGGCGTTATCAGGATATCCTCCCGCTGAACGACCCCGCCTCTTTGGATCTCTATCCCGCCGGCGGGACTCCGCTGTGGCTGTCACAACGCTTCGCTCCGGACCTTGGGCATGATTCAGTTTACATCAAGGATGAACGCTACGGTCCGACCTCCTCGTTCAAAGATCGCCAGGCGGCTGGAGCCGTCGCGGCGATGGCTGAAAAAGGCGTGAAAGAAGCGGTGATCGCATCCACCGGCAACGCGGCTGTTGCGTATGCCGCCGCCTGCGCCCGCGCGGGAATCAAATTGTGGGTCTTCATGACCAGCCTCGTGCCGCAGGAAAAATTGCGGGAAGCCGCGCTGTTCGGCGCGGAAGTGATTCGCGTCAGCGGCAATTACGATCAGACCAAGCAGATCGCGGCGCAATTCGCGCAACGCCGTCAACTTCTGCTCGACCGCGGCGCATCCTCCATCCCTGCGCGCGAAGCGATGAAAACCATCGCGTACGAGATCGTCGAGCAACTCAATTGGCGCGCGCCGGATTGGTACATCCAAGCCGTCAGCGGAGGGCTGGGACCGCTGGGCGTGTATCAGGGCTTCAAAGAATTATTCAACATGGGTCTCATTGACCGCATCCCCAAACTGGGAATTATCCAAGCCGAGGGCTGCGCGCCGATGGTGAACGCGTTCAAAGCCGGCAAAGATTCTGCCGAGGCGGTGATCCCCGAAACAAGCATCATCATTTTGTCCACCGGCGATCCCGGCAAAGCGTATACATATTTATGGAATCTCACCCAGCAATTCGGCGGCGTGATGGAATCGGTAACCGATGTCGAAGCGTTCGACGCGATGCGCGCGCTCGCTAAAAGCGAGGGCATGGCTGTCGAGCCGGCAACAGCCGTCGCTTTCGCGGGACTCGAGAAGTTGATCCGCAACGGCACGATCGGAACCGACGAGAAAGTCGTCGTCAATTGCACGGGTCACACCTTCCCCGTCGAAAAACATGTGCTTGGCGATCAATGGGCAGTGGATGTACACTTGAGCAAAGACCAATCCCCCGCCCCGCGCGAAGGTCTGCAAGCCGCGTTGGAAAATCTTGATGAAAAGGCAACCACCGTTTTGCTCGTGGACGATAATTCAGACGACGCGCTGCTCATCCGCCGCTTGCTCGAAGGGCACAAAGCCTATCGCGTGTATCATGCCAAAGACGGCTGGGAAGGCTTGGCAATGGCGCGGCAGAAATTACCCGACCTGATCGTCTCGGACCTCACCATGCCCGGCATTGACGGTTTTGGACTGGTGGAAGAACTGAAACTCGACCCGCGCACCAAAGATATTCCCATCGTTGTGGTCAGCGCGAAGGACATCACCGCGGAAGAAAGAAAGCGTTTGAATGGTCACATCCAAGCGGTGTATCAAAAAGGTTCGTTAACAACGAAGAAATTTGTAGATCAGGTGATCCATGTGATCGAAGAATCGAACGAGCCGACGGGAGAACCGACATGACCTCGCCCACCGTTCTCTATATCGAAGATCACCCCGATAACATGACGCTCGTCCGCCGCATCCTTCAATCGGAGAGTTATACTTTGATCGAAGCGAAAACCGGCTTGCAAGGCATCTTCTTTGCCGAGACCGAGGACGTAGATCTGATCCTGCTGGACATCAACCTCCCCGACATTGACGGCTATGAAGTTGCCCGCCGATTACGCGTCAGCAAAAAGAACCGCTTGGCTGAAATACCGATCATCGCCGTCACTGCCAATGCCATGAAGGGCGATCACCAAAGGATCCTTGATTCAGGATGTAATTTTTACATCGCCAAGCCCATCAACATTCAGGAGCTTTTAGATAAAGTAGAAGGATTAATTTCAGAAGGAAGCATGAGGCTGAGATGACGACTCAAACCCACAATATTCTCTACGTAGAGGATAACCCCGATAACACCATGCTGGTCAGGCGCGCCCTGGAAGCGCGCGGGTATACATTATTACATTCGCCGACCGGCATAGACGGCGTTGCCAAGGCAGAGGCTGAAGATGTGAGCCTGATCCTCCTGGACATCAACTTGCCGGACATTGACGGCTACGAAGTGGCGCGGCGATTGCGCTCCAGCGCAAAACGCGAACTCACCTCGGTGCCGATCATCGCCATTACCGCCAACGCCTTGAAAGGCGACGCCGAAAAAGCGCTGGAAGCCGGTTGCGATGTGTACATGTCGAAGCCGATCAACATCCGCGAACTATGGGCGCGCGTAGAAGCGTTCGTCCCCACCGCGTAAAACTATGACCGCCTCTTATTTATCGCATCTTACATGTTCGGGATGCGGCGCCGAGTACGATCATCGGGAACTGCACACATTCTGCCCGACCTGCCAGTCGCCGCTTCTGTCTGTGTACGATCTGCAAAAAGCGCGCGGAAAAGTAGACCGCGACGAGATCGCGCGCCGCAGAAGAGGCATGTGGCGCTGGGAAGAATTCCTCCCCGTACTTCGCCGTGAAAATCAGATCTTTCTTGGCGAGGGCGATACTCCTTTGCTTTCCCTGCCCCACATGGAAAAACAGTTGGGGCTTACGAATCTTTATGTGAAAGATGAAAGCAGCAACCCAACCGGTTCGTTCAAAGCGCGCGGGCTCGCGGCGGCGGTCTCCAAAGCCAAAGAACTCGGCGTCGAAAAAGTGATCATTCCCACTGCCGGCAATGCCGGCGGCGCGATGGCGGCATACGCGGCGCGCGCAGGCTTGAAGGCGCACATCTTCATGCCCAAAGACACGCCGATAGCCAACATCGAAGAGAGCCGCATGACCGGCGCCGAAGTCATCCTCGTGGACGGACTCATCAGCGACGCGGCTGGCATGGCGGGCATCAAAGCGCGCGAAGAAGGCTGGTTCGATGTCTCCACGTTCAAAGAGCCGTATCGCGTGGAAGGCAAAAAAGTGATGGGCTATGAAGTCGCCGAAGCGTTCAATTGGCAATTACCGGATGTGATCATTTACCCCACTGGCGGCGGCACGGGTCTCGTCGGCATGTGGAAAGCCTTTGCCGAACTCGAAGAACTCGGCTGGCTCGAAAACACCAAACGTCCGCGCATGGTCTCTGTGCAAGCCGATGGATGCGCGCCCGTCGTCAAAGCCTTTCAAGCAAAAGCGGATTTCTGCGACTTTTGGACGAACGCGCACACCGTCGCTTCGGGTTTGCGCGTGCCGAAGAGTTTCGCCGATCATCTCATCATGCAAGACATCTACGACAGCGCCGGGACAGCCGTCGCCGTGAGCGATGAAGCGCTTCTCGAATCGCAGGGACAGCTGGCTCGCGCCGAGGGAATCTTTGCCGCCCCCGAAGGCGCCGCAACATTAGCCGCGCTCAAAGATTTGATCGCGCAAGGCTGGGTGCAGAAAGACGAAAAGATCGTTTTGTTCAATACGGGGTCGGGATTGAAATATTTAGATCACAAAAGTTAACAGCGCGTACCGCAAAGTTCACTTTGCGCTTGCAATATTAGATCACCCCGCAGTTCAACTGCGGGGTGATCCCATTCCCACAAACGGATTATTCCTCTTCTCCTCCCCCACTGTCGTTTCGTGACCGTGACCGGAGAGCAAACGCGTATCGTCTGGTAAAGTGAATATCTGCTCGCGGATACTTTTCACCAAAGTCTCCCAGTCGCCGCCGGGGAGGTCGGTGCGGCCGACGGAGCCGTTGAAGATGAGGTCGCCGCAGAAGCAGGTCGAGGCGGCGGGAACGTTGAGGATGCAGTGACCAGTTGTATGTCCCGGAGTGAAGCGGACTTCAAAATCCACCGAGCCGAGTTTCAATTTCATCCCGTGTATAAAATCAATCGTCGGTTCGGGACCGGGGTCAATGTCGAATCCAAAATATGCGCCGCCTCCGCCTGCGCGCCACAACACGTGATCGTTCGAATGCAACGCGACCAACGGCAACGGATTCAACGCGTCGGCAATCTCCGCCGCGCCGCCGATGTGATCGAAGTGCGCGTGCGTATACCACAAGTGACCGATGCGCCAGCCGCGTTTTTGCGCGGCATCCAAAATGATGCGACCATCCCACGCGGGGTCAATGACCGCGGCTTCTTTTGTTTCAGAATCGGCGACGAGGTAAGCGTTGGTCTGCGCGGGTCCGAGGGTAAACGAAACGATCTCAAGCATGGATCAATCTCCGAGGGACGATACTGCTGATAATAATGGAAACGCCGATCATCACAAGCGCGAGCGGATAGATCGAAAGCGGATTCTTTTCATAGATCAAACCCGCCAGCGGCGGAACCAGAATATAAATGATCGCGTTGATCGTTTCGATCACGCCGTAGGTTAATCCCATTTGCGATTCGTGCACGAGCGAACGCGCCTGCGCGAACGCCAACGGACGCGAGGCGCGAAACCCGCCGAGCAAAAAATATCCGAGGGCGAGGATCGGCGTCCCCGTTCCGCGCCAGAGGATCAACGCGAACGCGGCGACCAAGACCTGCGCGACGACATATCCGCGATGCGGCTCGAAGCGGCTGAGCGTGATCGCCATAAGCGAATTCCCCAACGCGCCCAACCCAAACACGATCCCAATATTCGAGAGCGAGAGTCCGCGCACGTCTTCTAAAAAGTTCGGCGTAAGGGGCTGGGCGAAATACATGGCAAGAACGGCGAACCCCACAACGCCCAGAAAATATTTCAGCCGCGTGTTGTTTATCAAATTCAGCGGGGGCGCTTCGGGGTCGTGGCGGTCTATCGGCTGGTTTTGAATCAGCAAAACGAGAAGCGACGAAACCACGAACACGCCCGCCGCGACAAAATATACAGCTCGTAAACCGAAATGATCGCCGATCCAACCGCCGGTGATCGGACCCAACACCATGCCCATGCCGAATGTGGCGGTCGTCATCGAAAGCGCGGAGCCCACCGACCAATTCCCGCGCGCGGCGGTGACGTAACTTCCAAGCGGCGAAGAGACGAACGCGGTCAAGCCATAACACATCATGCCGACGAGAAACAACGGCAGGTCGCGCGCGAACGCCATGATAATCGTCGAGACCAGCCCCGTAAGCCATGCAATGACAAGCAAAGGTCGGCGGCCGATGCGGTCTGCCATTCTGCCCGCGGGAATATGCGTGATCGCCATCGCCGCGCCGAACGCGCCGAGGATAAATCCAATCTCCTTTTCACTGCTCCCCAACTCTTTGAGATAGATGGGCTGGAAATTAAAAAATAACCCTTCGCCGAATCCCCATGTGAGCAGGGCGAGCGCGACAAATACAAGATTGCGATTCAAACCTTTCCTCCAACGCGCTGGATGAATTCCAACGCCGCTTCAAAAACTTGATGACGAGCCGCGTCTTTCGTGACGACGTGGCCTGATCCGCTGACGTATAGTTTTGTCGCCCCTTTCGCGTTGTTCAGCCTCTCATAGATCCTTTCCATGTTTTCAGGCAGGACGTACGCATCGTCTTTCGAGTGCATGAGCGCCACAGGCACGTTGACGTTCGGCAGCGCCGCGCGCATTTCAAGGATCAGTTCCTTCAACTCCGCCGTCGAGCGTATGGGGTTTTGCGGGTACGAAATCTGCTCACGGTATGCGTCCTTGTCGAACCATCCGCTCCCCGGCTTGCCTTTTCCTTTGGGATTGAATTTCTTGAAAACGCTGACAAGTTTCAGCATCCAGATCGGATAGTCACGCGGCAACGTAAACGGCGCGGACATTGCCACAACTCCCCTCACCTTCAACTTTGTAGACATCAGCAGTGACAGCACGCCGCCCATCGAAAGCCCGACCAGAAAAATATTTTGCGAGACGCCGCGCAACAGCTGATAACCATCTTCGACGGAAGCCATCCAATCCATGTAACGCGAACGGATCATCGCTTTGGGTTCCGTCGCGTGACCCGCAAGTCGAATGCCGAGGCAGGTGTATCCATGTTGGTTCAAAAACTCCCCCATCAAACGCATTTCTTTGGGAGCGCCGGTGAATCCATGAATGAGCAGGCAGGCGGGCTTGGTTGAATCGCCAAGAAAGAAAAACGGCTCAGCCGTTTCGATGATCTGTGACATGCCGTGATTATAGACTATCTACCGCGCATCCACGCGGGACGGAGGCTTGCCACCTTTTTATACGCCGGGCAACTTTTCGCATGCGCGCCCTGCAAATACCCCGTAGACACGAGGAACTCATTGACGATCTCGCCGCCGGTGAAGACAAATGTCTTCTTGAACAGTTTTACCCACTCATCTTTTTTCAATGGATGATGCGCATCGAGCCAGCCCTTGAACGAGCCAAACTCTTTTTGCAAATTCCGAATCCGCTTGGCGTTCTCGATAGCCGCATCCACCTTCAAACGGTTGCGGATGATTCCCGCGTCTGCGAGAAGACGCGCGTGATCTTTCTCGCCGAACTTCGCCACCTTCGCAATGTCGAATCCGCGATAGGCTTTGCGGAAGTTATCGGCTCTCTTCAGAATCAGAATCCACGAAAGCCCCGCTTGATTGATCTCGAATATCAATCGCTCAAAGAGCAGGTTATCGTCCTCCAGCGGAAATCCGTATTGGGTATCGTGATAGTTCTTATTGAACAAGTCTTCGGCGTGTGATTTGACGTAATCGCAGTAGGTGGTTGTCATAAATCAATCTCCATGATCGGAAGGATTCGCGGTGAACCGTCCACTATTGTAAGCGACTCTACAATCCGCAATTTAAAAATTCCAGCTCTACCGTTTTTAACGTGAAAACTCTTTTCAAACACAAAGGACACAACGGCCACAAAGGAAAAACCTATCATCGCAAAGGCTCTTTTCTTTCCTGTGTGCGCTTCGTGTCCTTCGTGGTAAAGCTCTTTTCCGTTAATTACAGAAGAGCCAAAATTCCTTATCCAAAACGATTGACATTCAGGCATATCGTATTATAACTACCTCAAGAGAGGTAACATGAGCGTCTGGTTCACCGAAGAACTTCACCCCTACTATCGCAAAGGGATTCGCGTCAAACGAATCCTTGCCGACGAGCAAACGCAATACCAACATTTGCAAATTGTCGAAACCGAATTTTTCGGCAACGCGATGATCCTCGACGGCATCATTCAACTCACCGAACGCGACAACATGGGCTATCACGAGATGATCGCGCATGTGCCAATGCTCGCGGTCGGCAAGCCGAAGCGCGCGCTCATCGTCGGCGGCGGGGACGGCGGGTCGCTGCAACAGGTCTTGCGATACGACTCGGTGGAAGAGGCAATCGTCTGCGAATTGGATCAACGCGTGGTGGATCTATCGCGCGAGCACTTCGCCGCTTCTTTCGGCGACCCGTGGGCTGACCCGCGCGCGCGGCTGATCGTGCGGGACGCCTTCGGCTACCTCGAGGAGAATCCCGGTCAATTCGACGCGATCATCTCCGACACCACCGATCCCATCGGCATGGCGGAGAGGCTCTTCTCGGATGAATTTCAAAAGTTGGTCGTCCGCGCCCTCGTCCCCGGCGGAGCGGCGGCGACTCAATGCGAGCAACCGTTTTTCGATACCGAGTTGATCAAGCAAATTTATAAATCGGCGCAAGAGAAGGTCAAACACCCCGCATATTACTACGCCAACATCCCCACCTACCCCGGCGGAGGGATCGGTTTTATGTACATCTCCGATACGCCCTGGGAAAACGGATTGGTGACGCCCTACCCGCCCGGCGTAAACAAATACATCAACCCTGAAATTCACAAAGCGGCGTTTGCCCTGCCAGAGTTTTTCAGGAAAGAATTGTACGGATAACATAACCTCCGAGCGAATAACTCGGAGGTTTTTTGTCTCTATCGTTTCATTGCGCCTACACGATAACGTCAAAAAGACTGCATCGCAGGGTCTTCTTAAAGTCAATTTGGGTCTTTTCTGTACACGGATTCCGCGGATTAGACGGATATTCTTCCGTTTTTTTACGGAAAAGTCCGTGGCGTCTGTGTGATCCGCATCCAAAGAGATGGTTGACTGCGACTTTATGAAAGCCTTGAACTGCATCGAATTAATTATGGATTCAGCCGCCAAATCTCTCTATACTGAGAGTGCGGTTTGCGTTCGGAAGATTGCGCGGACGCAAGAGGGAACCACGAGAGAGAGAAAAAAATGAAACATTCAACTTTAAAAACCGTTACTTTGCTCACAATAGCCCTCATGCTGTTCAATTCGGCGCTGACGGCGCCCCTATCCGTCCGAGCGGCTCCGGGCGACCTCGCGCGAGTCTCTGTCGATTCGGCTGGCGCGCAGGCGAACGCCGCATCGAAACGGCCTTCCATCTCCGGCGATGGCCGCTTCATTGCCTTCGAGTCCGACGCGAGTAACCTCGTCCCCAACGATACAAATGCCGCAACAGACATCTTCGTCAAAGACCGGCAGACCGGCGAAATCACGCGCGTCTCCGTAGATTCGAGCGAAGCGCAGGCGAACGAGGGCTCAGGCGGCGCGGCAATTTCCAACGACGGCAGATACGTCGCCTTCATCTCCGACGCGAGCAATCTCGTCGCCAACGACACGAACGCCACAACCGACGTATTCGTGCGCGACCGGCAATTAGGAACGACGATCCGCGCCTCAGTCAGTTCCAGCGGCGAACAGGCGAACGATTTTTCGGATTCTCCGCTCTCCATTTCAAGCGACGGAAGATACGTCGCCTTTAATTCCGACGCAAGCAACCTCATCGCCAATGACACGAACAGCGTCACCGACGTTTTCGCGCATGACAATCAAACCGGCGTCACAGAACGAGTCTCAATTGCCAGCGATGGGACGCAAGCAGATTCAACATCGTTTACCCCATCCATTTCAGCAAACGGGCAGTTCGTGGCGTTCGCCTCCCACGCCGCAAATTTGGTCGGCGGAGACACGAACAATAAGACAGACGTTTTCGTGCGCGACCGGATCGGCAACACAACGACGCGGGTTTCGGTCAATTCAAGCGGCGAGCAGGCAGACGGAGGCGGAGACAGCCCGGCGATCTCAGGCGACGGTCGATTCGTTGTCTTTTTATCCAATTCGCACAATCTGGCGCCCGGAGCCGATGACGTTAGCGGTAAGGAACTTGTCTACGCGCGCGACCGCCAGATCGGACAGACTACGCTCGCCTCAGTATTTTCAGATGGAAGCGTTATGACGGCGGGCTTGTTAGACCAACCGACCATTTCCAGCAATGGGCGCTACGCGGCTTTCGCCTTTTATGATAAAGCCGAGAATAACGGGATCATGAATATTTGGGTGCGCGACCTCCAGAGGGGCGAATCTGTCCGGGTAAACAATGGCAACACTTCGTCTTTCGGTCCTTCGCTCTCTGCCAATGGAGGAATTGTCGCTTTCTGGTCCGGCGCATCGAATCTGGTCGGCGGAGACACCAACGGAGCCGACGATATCTTTGTCAGCGAGGTCGCTTATGGCCCAGAGCGCAACCCAACGGCGGTTTCAATTACCCCGCAATGCGGGCAAACCCAAACTCAATGCCCTTATCCGACCCCGTCCAGCGTTTCATTCATCGTGATCTTCTCGGAGCAAGTCTCCGGCGTTAGCGCGGATGATTTCTCGTTGGAAATGCTCAATGGCATAACCGGAGCTTCCATCACAGGGGTAAGCGGATACGGCAGTGAGTATTTCGTCACCGTAAACACCGGCGCTGGCGAAGGCAAACTGCGGTTGAAGCTGGTTGACAATGACAGCATTCAAGACGCCAGCCTCAATCCGCTGGGGGGCGCGGGCGCGGGCAACGGAGATTTCGCCACAGGTAGTTTATATTGGGTTGATAAGAACAACCCCATTGTCGCATCCATTACGCGCACCGATCCCAACCCCGCCCCGGTCGGGACCGTGCGCTTCACAGTGACCTTCTCGGAAGCGGTATGGCCAGTCAATCTAAACGTTTTTACGCTGTCCACTACCGGCGGCATATCGGGCGCCAGCGTTACAGGGATTTCACCGGCGGCAGACGAATTCAATACTACGCCAACGTACACCGTCACGGTAAATACCGGTTCCGGTGAAGGCTCCTTGCGCCTGGACTTGAACGACGAGGACAGCATCCGCGACTGGAGAGATAACCCGCTGGGAGGCGCAGGCGCGGGCAATGGGAACTTCACCGCAGGAGAAACATATACCGTTGGCAACAGCATACCGATCGTTACCGGAATCGTTCGCGCCGATGCAAATCCCACTTCGGCGAATCAGGTTCGCTTCACTGTTAATTTCTCAAAGCCCGTCACCGGCGTGGATACGAGCGACTTTGCCTTAGCCACTACGGGAAATATTGCCGGCGTATCCCTTGCGGAAATCACCGGTGCAGACGCCTCATACACCGTCACCGTGAACACCGGCACCGGGGATGGAACTCTCCGCCTCGACCTGCTCGACAACGACAGCATCATGGATAGTTCCAGCATCCCCTTGGGTGGAGGCGGGGCGGGCAATGGGAATTTCACAACAGGCGAAGAATACAGCGTCAGCCGCTCGGCTCCGGTCGTGACCTCGATCGTCCGCGCCGACCCCAACCCCGCCACATCTTCCAGCGTTCGCTTCACCGTCAACTTCTCCGAACCCGTCAGCGGCGTGGACGTTGGCGATTTCGCCCTCGCAACTACCGGCAGTGTGACCGGCGCAAACATAGCGAGCGTCGGCGGCTCGGGTACTCAATACACCGTCACCGTTGGAACGGGAGCGGGAAACGGAACGATTCGCCTCGACCTGCTCGATAACGACAGCATTGTGGATGCGTCCAGCTTTCCGTTGGGAGGCGCAGGCGCGGGAAATGGAAACTTCACAATTGGCGAGGCATATTCCATAAACAAAGCGCCCATTGTGATCCTCACCCAAATATTTAGCTCCAACGGCACGAATGACGGCTGGATCCTTGAAACCAGTGAAGATAGCGCTCAAGGCGGCGCAAAGAACGCCAACGATAACGTCTTCAGGCTTGGCGACGATTTGCTGGATCGCCAATATCGGGCCATCTTACACTTCCCCACGTATTACCTTCCAGACAATGCCGTTGTTACTGAGGTAACCTTGTTGATCCGAGGTCAAGGTGTCGTTGGGACAGATCCATTCACCACACACCTGGGCATATCCATTGATATTCGCAAAGGCGTGTTCGGTAACCTGGGACCATTTGGAATCAAAGCCCTGCAGGGATCAGATTTTCAAAACCTCGCCAGCCTAAGTTCGGCAGGATTGATCTCGAATAACCCGTTGAGTGGTTGGTATATATCCACATTGAACAGCGCGGCGAATCCGTTTGTCAACTTGACAGGAATGACACAATTGCGCCTCGCCTTCCAGTTGGACGATAACGACAACCTGAGTAGTGATTACATCACTTTCTACAGCGGCGACGATGGAACGCTTTCCAATCGCCCTCAGTTGGTCGTCAAATACTACATTCCAAAATAAGACGTCACACTCATACGGTTTCAATCAAAAAGGACATGGCGCGGTGTCCTTTTTGATTGAAACGATTCCCACTTCCACGTTTATAATCTTTAGCTATGAACTTCCTCATCACGGGAGCCGCAGGATTCCTCGGCTCTTCGCTTGCCAACCAACTCGCCCGCGAGGGACATCAAGTCCGCGGGCTGGACGATCTTTCCACGGGCGATCCACAGTCGCTGACGTCCGATGTCCATTTCACGCGCGGCGACGTGAGCGACCGCCCCAAGTTGTGGACTCTGCTTCAAGAGGTGGATGTCGTCTATCATCTCGCGGCGCGCGTCTCGGTGCCCGAGTCGGTTTTGTATCCGCGCGATTACAACAACGTCAACGTCGGCGGGACGGTGGCGCTGATGGAGGCAATGCGGGATGTCGGCGTACGCCGCGTCGTTCTCGCCTCGAGTGGGGCTGTGTACGGCGATCTAGCCAATCAACCGCTGACGGAGTCCCTCACCCCCGCTCCGCGCTCGCCGTATGCCGTCTCCAAACTTTCAGCGGAATACTACGTCCGCACGATCGGCGGATTGTGGGGAATCGAAACCGTCAGTCTGCGAATCTTCAACGCCTACGGACCTGGTCAACATCTGCCCGCGTCACATCCGCCCGTGGTGCCGCATTACTTGAAGCAAGCGCTGCGCGGCGGGACGTTGGTCGCGCACGGGGATGGCTCGCAGACTCGCGACTACGTTTACGTGGATGACGTGGTCAGCGCGTTGGTTGCTTCTGCAACCGCGCCGAACGTCAATGGACTGGTGATCAACGTCGGTTCGGGGACAGAGACCAGCATCAAAGATTTGATCCAGCAAGTGCTTGAGACAACAAACAGCAAAGCCGAGGTCATCTACAACGCGAAAACATCGGGCGGCGTCTCGCGCATGAGGGCAGACCTGTCGCTGGCAAATCAGAAATTGAACTATCGCCCGTCGCTGTCGCTGGCGGAGGGATTGCGGTTGACGTTGAAACGGGATGCGAGATTCAAATAGGGTTACAAGTTGACAGGTTTAAAAGTTTGAAGGTTCAACTTGCCAACTTTACAACTTTCAAACCATGAACGTTCTTCCTCGAGATTTTTATAACCGCCCAACTTTGAAAGTGGCGCGCGATTTGATCGGCGCACAGCTGGTGCGGATTCTCAATGGCAAAAAACTCGTCGGGTTGGTCGTGGAGACTGAGGCATACATCAGCGAGAAGGATTTGGCTTGTCACTGCAAAGCGGGGCGGACTCCGCGCACGCAGGTGATGTATGGCGAGGCTGGTCATGCGTACGTGTATTTCACATACGGGAATCATTGGATGTTTAACGTGGTGACTGAACGAGTGGATTTCCCCGCGGCGGTGTTGATCCGCGCGATTCAACCGATTGAGGGAGTTGAGATCATGTCGAGGAGGCGCGAGGGGCGCGACACGTTCGGTCCAGGGAAGTTGACACAGGCGATGGGGATCGGTCGAAGGGAGAACACGGTTGACTTGACCGAACCAGCCTCCCCGTTGAGAATCGAAGCGGGAGTCCAAATCCCGAATTCGCTCGTGACGAAAAGTCCGCGTGTGGGTTTAAACAATACACCAGAGCCGTGGCTGTCGAAGCCGTGGAGGTTTAAGGTGAAGGATTGGAATATTCCACAACATGTCTTTGCGAGGAGCCGTTAGGCGACGAAGCAATCTCATACACGTTGAGGAGATTGCTTCGCCACTTCGTGGCTCGCAACGACATAATGACATAAGGAGATGACATGGGATTACTCGAAGGCAAGAGCGCATTGGTGTTTGGGTTGGCGAACGATAAATCCATCGCGTGGGGAATTACGCAGGCGTTTCATCGCGAGGGCGCGAACATCGGTATCAGTTACGCGGGCGAAATGCTCGAACGACGCGTGAAGCCGCTGGCGGAACAGGTGGGTTGCAAATGGGTCGAAGAATGTGACGTGACGAAAGACGATCAGATCGTGGCGGTGGCAGAAAAAGCCGCAAAACATTTTGGCAAGATCGATGTGTTGGTTCATTCGATCGCGTTTGCGGGGCGCGATGAATTGAGCCGACCATATCATCAAACGTCGCGCGAAGGATTCAAGAACGCGCTGGATATTTCTGTGTTCTCGTTCGTCGCGTTGACCAACGCATTTTTGCCTCATTTGAATTCAGGCGCGTCGGTGATGTGCCTCACGTATGGCTCAGGCGCAACGAAGGTCGCTCCGCATTACAACGTAATGGGCGTGGCAAAAGCGGCGCTGGAATCTTCGACACGCTATCTGGCATATGATCTGGGTCCGCAAAAGATTCGTGTCAACGCGATCTCGGCGGGACCGATCCGCACGTTGGCGGCGGCGGGCGTGGGCGGCTTCCGCGACATGTACAAGCACTTTGCGGATTTGTCCCCGTTGCGCGAAAACGTCACGATTGAAGATGTGGGCAACACCGCTGTGTTTCTCGCGTCTGATCTCTCCGCGCGAATTACGGGCGAAGTGTTATACATCGATTCGGGATTCAACATCATGGGCGTGCAGATGCCGAATAAAGAGGAGAAGGGCGAGGGGCAGTAGAAAGTGGAAAGTGGAAAGTAGACAAGTACACAGGTAGACAAGTAAACACGTGAGTCGAGAGGCTCACGTGTCTTTTTACCTGTTTCCGTGTGTACGTGTTTACATGTTTCCGTGTTTCCCCGTCTACGGTAAAATCAACCCATGTTCAAACGAAACACAACACCCACGGAGACACAACAACCCGCCGTAGGAGCCGTCGAGCGCATCACGTCGGTGCTTGGGTCGGGAGTCATTTGGCATGGGAGCATCAACGGTTCGGGCGGCGTCCGCATCGAAGGCGCGTTCGAGGGCGAGATCGCTCTGCGCGGAATGCTCGTCGTTGGCGAGACGGGACGCGTCACCTGCCAGAACGTGCGCGCCAATGCGGTGATCGTCGCGGGTGCGGTGCGCGGCAACATCACGACTCAAAAATTGGAGATTCGCGGCAGTGGTCGCGTCTGGGGAGACGTGGTCACAACGGCATTCGTGACGGAGGAAGGCGCGTTCCTTCGCGGACAAATTCGGATGGAAGAAACGGTCGAGCTGGACCTTGAGCCTGCTCCCGAAACGACGCCTTCGGAAGCCGCCCAAGCCGAGTCCATCGCGGCGACGCCGATCGTGATCCCCGAAGCCGAGAAGACGCAAACGATTCGGAAAAAGAAAAAAGCGACAGAATAATACAAAATGCCTTCGAACCGCGAAGACCACCAAGTACGCGAAGATTTTGTTTTTCTTTGCGACCTTTGCGCTCTTCGCGGTGAATTTTTCCCATGAAATACCGCGACCTGCAAATCCAAACTCAACGCGAAGCGCCCAACAACGCGCGGACAGAGGGATTCTCGTTTCTCGTCCGTGCTGGGTATTTGACGCGCGAAAATGCACCGACGAAGTTAGGCGAGTATGCGATCAATCACTTGCGCGAAATCGGCAATGAAGCGTTGCAAGCAATTCCAACGATTGGCAATGACCGCGAATCGTTCTTTGCGATTTCAACAGGCGATGTTGAAATTGCACATTGTGCGAACTGCAAATATACAGAACGAATCGAACTTGCGCATTTTATGAAACTTGTAGGGGCGTCCTTCGGCTTCGCTCAGGATGCGCCGCCCCTACCTCTCGAAAAGATTGAAACGCCAGATTGCAACACAATCGAATCACTGGCAAATTTTCTTGGCGTTCAAAAAGAACAGACCGCCAAAGCAATGATGTACACTCGCCTCAGTGACAACAAATTTGTTTTCGTTGTTGTACGCGGGGACATGCAGTTGAGCGAGGCAAAATTGAAAGCACAGGTGGGAGACGCCCGTGCGGCGAGGACGGAGGAAATTGTCAGCGTGGGGGCGGTCGCGGGGTACGCGTCAGCCGTCGGGTTGAGAGACGCGTTGATCGTCGTGGACGATTTGATTCCCCAGTCGCCGAATCTAGTCGCGGGGGCGAATGAGGCGGGGTTTCATCTGAAGAACACAAATTACGGACGGGATTATTCCGCTGAGATCGTCGCGGATTTGGTTCAGGCTCAAGGTGGGGACGCATGTGTCAATTGCAGGAATCCGCTTTCGGTTTTGAGGGCGATTCGATTGAACGATCATTTTGAAAATATTTTTCTCGCCCTCGCCGAGACGCATCACGATGAAAAAGGTTTGACCCTCCCCCATCCCGCCGCGCCATTTGACGTGTATCTCATGCACGTCCCTGGCAAGGAATTGGACACGCGCGCCAAAGCGGAAGAAATTTATAACTCACTGCAAGACGCGGGCGTTTCCGTTTTGTTCGATGACCGCGACGAACGCGCAGGAGTCAAATTCAACGACGCGGACTTGATCGGCTGTCCCGCTCGCGTGACGGTGGGAGAAAAGGGATTGAAAGCAAATGCAGTGGAAGTAAAATCGCGCAAATCAGCGGATAATCAATCCGTCGAATTTGGTCAATTGGCAAGCGCCATCAAGAACATGCTATGATTTTCTGCATGGTAGAATGGCACATCCCATCATGCTGGGAGCGCCATGAAACAGCCAACCCCCACCCTCCGTAAACTAATCGCCCGTGATCCGAATTTTCTATACGCCCTCGCTTTGATAGGAATTCCGATAATCGTTTTGCTCTATGCAACGATCATGTCTAGGGGATCATTCCTGCCTGATGATATGCCATATCTTTTCTTTGGAGTAGGGACGAGTGTATTTGGTACGGTCTGGCTGATCTATATGCACTATCTGATTACAACCACTTTTCGATATGGGATGACGGTAAAAGGGAATATCATTCGCATCGAGCGCAAAACATTCAGGGGGCAAAATGGAGGCATTTCATCCACCTACTATGCAATTGTCAGTTATTCAGTCAACGGCGAGGCATTCGAAAGACCATTCACGCTGCCAGGAAATCCAGAGGAGCACGGATTGGCAAAGGATATGATCGTAGATCTGATCCTGCGCGAAGAAAAACCAAAGACCGCGTACATAAAGCAACTCTACCTGGATTGATCTTCAAGTTCGATTATTTCTGAATCCATGAACAACCCCAAGATCGGACATTTTCCTCCCTCCAAACGACTCGGCGCGCCACACACAACCTTATCCTACTTGCGTTAGCTGAAGCAACCTATCGCTTTACATTAGGAGCAACATGGAACAATCAACTCCCACATTCCGCAAGTTAATATCCCGCGATCTGAATATTCTATACGCGCTCATGCTGATCGTCATCCCGATAATCAGCTTGGTCTTTTCAATGATACTGACGGGAGATCTGGCGGATGCGCAAGTCCTTTGCCTTGGAGGGGCGAGTGTTATTGGCGCGGCATGGCTTATCTATCGGTACAATACGATCAAGACCACCTTCAGGAATGGAATGACGGTAAAAGGGAATGTGATTCGCATCGAACGCAGAACGACCAGAAAAAGAGGGAAAAGCGCTTCGTCCGCCTTCTATGCGGTAGTCAGCTATTCGGTTAATAACGAATCGTTCGAAGAACGGCTCAGGGTTCCCAGATCTCACGAGAAATACGGCGTGGTGAAAGACATGACCATAGACCTGATCCTGCGCGAAGAAAAACCAAAGACTGTGTTTATCAAACGACTCTATCTGGATTGATCCTTCGACGAACAGGAGCAACATGGAACAGCCAACCCCAACTTTCCGACGACTCTTTTCTTACGACAAGAATTTTCAATACGCTGTGCTTCTGGCAGTTGGACCCATAATTCCTTTCGTTTATTCGCGAATCATGTCTGGAGATTTGTTCTCCTTGCAATTGAACTGGCAAACTATTTTCTTGCCCATCCTGAGCATCTTGGGCATCTTGTGGCTGGCGTATCAGTACAGAATAATTATGACCACCTTCCGAGATGGGATTACAGTTAAAGGAAAAATCATCCACACCGAACGCAAAGCAACCAAAAATTATAAAAGTGGGCGCACTCACGCTACTTACTACGCAATTGTCAGTTACTCATTCAATAACGAAGCATTCGAACGACGGCTTAAACTGCCTGGACCTCCCGAGAAATACGGATTAGCAAAGGATATGATCGTAGATCTGATCTTGCGTGAAGAAAAACCAAAGACCGTATATATTAAGCAACTCTATCTGGATTAATTTTTCAGCGAATCTGGTAATCATTTTCAGTCAATGAACAACCCCAAGATCGGACATTTCCCTCCCTCCAAGCGACTCGGCTTGATCGCGCACGCGCTCATCATCCTTGCGCTGGCTGGCGCGTCGGCATGGGGATTTTGGAATCTCACGCGCGCGTCGGTGGGACCAACCTTCGTCAATTTTCTTCTTGTCGGATTGATCGCTTTCGCGCCGATTCCATTTTTTGGCTATCGCGCTTACTCGCTCTACAAAGCAGATTATTACATTGACCGCGACAGTCTTGCCATGTTGTGGGGCTTGCGCGTGGAAGACGTCCCGCTCACCGACATCGAATGGATGCGCCCTGCGGACGACTTGTCGAATCCGCTGACGTTGCCGCGCTTCCGATTACCAGGCGCCGTCCTCGGCACGCGCCGCCATCCCGACGTTGGACTCGTCGAATTCATCGCATCCGATACAAAGAATTTGATCCTTGTGGCGACATCGAAGCGCGTGTTCGCCATCTCGCCAAATGACGCCGCGTCGCTCGTCCGCACATTTGCGCGCGCCACCGAGATGGGAAGTCTCTCTCCCGCCGAGCCTGTGTCGGTCTATCCATCGTTCATCGTGACGCAAGCATGGCAGACGCCCATCGCGCGATTCCTCTGGGTCAGCGGACTCATCCTCAACATCGGGTTGATCGTCTGGGTTGGGATTCTGATTCCCTCGCTGAATCAAATTCCTTTTGGGTTCGACGCGTTCGGCGCGCCCAACGATCCCACAGCGTCGAGTCGCCTCATCCTGCTTCCGCTTCTCAGCATGTTGCTATTCATCAGCGGCTTGATCGCGGGGCTGTATTACTATCGCTGGGACAAAACGCGCCCGCTGGCGGTGATCCTGTGGGTTTCGAGTTCCGTGAGCGCGATGTTGTTTTTGGTGGCGGTGTTGTTTTTGGTGACGACGCCTGTGTGAATCGGTCACAGGTTGAAGGTCAAAGGTCGAAAGTTATTCACGCGACCTTTGACCTTCAACTTTCGACTTTCAACCCATGTTACCCCTCTACGGCTTCCTCCTCGCAATCGTAATCGCATCGCTTGCGTATCGCGCGCGCAGTCTCAGCAAAAGCGGCGCGTTCGCGGCGATGATTCTCGGCACGATCATCTTCGGGCTGGGAGGGATTCCGTGGGCGGTGTTATTACTCACATTCTTTTTCACATCGTCCGCGTTGAGCCGCGCGTTCAAAAAACGCAAGCAGGGGCTGAACGAAAAATATTCCAAAGGCGACCAGCGCGACGCGGGTCAAGTTTTCGGCAATGGCGGGTTAGCGGCGGCATTCGTGATCTTCCATTATGTTTATCCCGAATCGAACATCGGCTGGATCGGATTCGCCGCCTCGCTTGCCGCGGTCAACGCGGACACGTGGGCAACGGAACTCGGCGTCTTGAATCCGACTCCGCCGCGCATGATCATGGATTTACGCAAGCGCGTCGAAAAAGGGACCTCGGGCGGAGTCTCCCTCGTCGGCACGCTCGCCTCTCTTGCAGGCTCCGCACTGATCGCCGCCCTCGCCTCACTGTTCACTGCTAATTGGTCACTCTTTTTACCAATCACTCTCTCGGGTTTGGCTGGCTCGCTCTTTGACTCGTTCCTCGGCGCGACCGTCCAAGCCATGTACTTCTGCCCGAAAGATAACAAGGAAACCGAAAAACATCCCCTCCACACCTGCGGCACCGAGACGGTTCACCTCCGCGGCTGGAGGTGGCTGACGAACGATTGGGTCAATTTCGCGTGTGGGGTGTTTGGGACGGTGGTGGCATTCTTGTTGTAGTCAATCAAAAACTGTGCTATTCTTTGACAGCCTTTAATTTCCGCAACATATAGTGAGGAAAAATGACGCGCCGCTATTACAGTTCAAGAACCAAACCCAAAAATTTGACTCTAGAAGAACTTTATCAGAAACTTCAGAACATATATCTTCTCTTTCGAGATAAAGATTATTTCAAAAACAAATCAGAGATAACGAAGGAAGACCTTCCCGACGCGGTGTTGCACGAAGCAACTATAGACCTTACATTTCAGCCATTCCCTATTGCAAATTGGTCAGCAGACAATTTAACAGAAGATCATATATTTGATACATTTGAATTCCTTTATGACCGCATCGCTAAACCTGGAGAGATGACGGGAATGACTACTGAAACGGGATGGAATTATTACGACTACGGAAGTTACGATGAAGAAAAAGGTCAACAAGAATTTAGAGATAGAATTAACGCAATCCTTTCTGACTATAAAACTGGTTTTGAGCTAACAAAATCAGGCGTAATCTTAGCAATGGGCGCTGACGGACTCCAACACATCTTAGACGCCGAAATTATTCCTTATGATGAGACTAATGTTGACAACAAAGTACAACAAGCCATAACGAAGTGGAGAAATCGACATCTTTCATTATCAGAAAGAAGGGAGGCGATTCGTGAACTCGCTGACGTTTTCGAGTGGCTGAAAAAAACTAAAAATCTCGACACGGTATTAGACAACAAGGATGAGTCACTACTATTCGAACTGGCGAATAAGTTTGGAATTCGACATCACGATCCAAACCAAAAAACAAACTACGACCGTGAAATCTGGTACTCTTGGATTTTTCACTTTTATTTAGCAACTTATCATGCAGTCATTCGACTTCTAATAAAAGAGAGAAATAAACTACTCAATCCAAATGAACCAGATTAATGATCAAGATTGTAGACAAACAGAGACAGCGCCTCCCTCGCCGTCCCTGTTCTCAATTCTCCAATTCTCCAACCCCCAATTACCATTTACCAATTACCAACAGCTGATCACCGATCACTTCTCACTGCCCTTCACCTTCCTCGTCAACAACTTCCACATCGCCCACAAAATGAGCGCAGGCGGTAGCACAATCGGCAGGATCACCACAACCAGCCAGATGAGGAAGTTCGCGATTCCTTGATACACAACCGTCACTGTGCCTTTAGCGTCGTTGAACGTGTCCGCAGGTTTCCACGGGATCGGCGTCGCGGTCGGCTTCGGAGTCGAAGTGGGAGTCGGCGTCAGGATCGGGAACTCAGGCTCAAGGTTGAGAGTGATCGTCGAAAACGCAGAGCGGTCGTTGAGATAATTCATCCGTCCTTTGATTTGCTCGATCTGCGCTTCAATGTTTGCCAATTCCTGATTGACGCGCAGCGCCTCGTCCACCGTTTTCGCATCCTTCAAAAATTCCTGAATGCGGGCGCGCGTCGCCTCGAGATTCGTCAACTGCGATTGCAAGTCCACATACTGATCGGTCACATCTTCGCCCGTCGCGGTTTCGTCCAACACGTCAATCGCGAGTCCGCGCAAGCGGCGCATCACATTCTCGAACTCCACCACAGGCACGCCGATCGTCACCGACGCGTACTTCAAACTGTTGCCATAATAATCCTGATACCACACCTGCGAACTGACGATGTATCCGCCCGCGTCGCCCACCACTTGCAGTGCGCGGTCAATCGCAACATTGGTATCTTCCACCAACAAGCGGATGTTCGCATTCTTGACGATCATGCGATTGGATCGCTCCACCACAGTCAGATCGCCAGATGGATTCGCGATCTCGTACGCGGCATTCGTGGGAAGCGGCAACGCTTCAATCCCAGGGACAGCTGGTTCGCCCTCCCCAACTTTCGCCGCCTCTTGAGCGACAGCCTCATCGTACGCAAACGCGGGCGCTTCGGTTGCGGCGGCTGGCTCCGCCATGATGTAACTAGGCGGTTCCGTCGCGGCGGGCGCACATGCGGCGAGCATTAGCAACCCAACAACAAGCAACGTGAATAGAACAGAGCGAGATTTCATTTCTTCCTCCGAGTGAATAGATTTTTCTTACGGCGTTAACTTGTTGACGATGAGAAGAAAATAATGTTCCCCGTTTGTAAGATGTCACCCTGAGGGAGCGCTTGTTGCGACCGAAGGGTCTCTACTCGTCGCAGTGGAGATGCTTCGCTATCGCTCAGCATGACATGGTTAAGCTATCTTCTCGACAATCACAACCGCTTCATTCCCCCAGCCATCCGTTTCAGATTGCAAAACCAGTTTTGCCAATGGCGCGGGATAAACCTTCTCGCGCCATGACAATTCCCCAATCGGCATCCAGACCGCAGCATAAATCCCTTCCGACGGATCTCTCGGGTCCGAGTCGGTGAACTCATCGCCCATCCCCGTCCCAAACTCGCCACCGACCCGCTCCACGAGAAAATAGATTTGAACGCTCGTATCGAAATGAATCTCCGCCACTTTTTGCTTGATTACAACTTCGACCCCCAACTCCTCCATCGCCTCGCGGACAGCCGCCTGCTCAGGCGACTCACCATCGTCCACGCCCCCGCCAGGGAAGACGAAATAATCCAACCCCGCGCGGTGACGTTCGATCAGCGCGACTTTATTATCTTCGACAAGCACGATGCCCGCGCGTGTTCGCATGAAATGGATTACTCCCGTAATGTAATCTTTCCAACTGCATCCGCTTCGTAGACCACAAGGTTGTGCATAGAAAAATGTCGGGCATTCGTGGTCACGAGCGCCAAATTATGTTGCATGGCGGTGGCGGCAATGACCGCATCCGCATCTTCATGGCTAAATCCCTTGGTGCGACCCGTTCGTACGATTTCTCCCGCCGCATCTGCAATTTCTGCCGAAACGGTCAATGTTTCCAAGGAGTTGAGAAGATCGAAGGTGCTCTCTCGCTCGTGGTCGCGCATCCCGCGAATTACTTCAAATCGCGTCATAGCAGAGATGGTTAGCCAATCACTTGCCGCCAAGGTTGTCAGCAACTCGCGATAGCCAACTGTTTTACGCAGGCACCGTATCAAGATATTCGTATCGAGAAGGTAATCGGTCATCGCTTTTTCTTTTTGGCTTTGGTTGTGCGTCCCCATTCGTCAGAAAAGTCGCGCACCATTCTTCGACGACCTTCACGAATCCAGTTGTCGATATCCTCCGCCGTTTTTAACTCGGGATGGTCTTCATCTTTCCATGCGCCGTAGGCTTTTTCGATTGCTTCTTTGAGTTTACGCCGCCGCAACTCGCGCGACAAAATATCCTCCACAAAGCGCGTGCGCTCGCGGGCAGGGACGGCTTTCCGCAAGTCATCCATCAGGGATTTGGTAACGTATAAATTCATCCGTTCTTTTACGGCTCGCATGGTGTCAATCCTTTGCACTAGTTGTTTGCACTAAAATTATACACCAAGTTTCCCCCGCCAACGCATGTTCGCAATTTCCGCCGTTATTTGAATCGGTTGAGATGCAGCAAAGCCGAAAACAACGCGGCGACTTGCAACGCATGGACGATCTGCCCACTTTGAATCATCGGCAGGATTTCATCCAGCGGCACGAGATGGACCTCGATCTCCTCGGCGCCATCGAGGTGTTGATCCGCCACTCTCTCGGCATCCAAGGCTAGGTAACAGAACATTGTGTTGGTCTGCAAGGCGGGGTTCGGAAGGAACTTTCCCAGCGGAATGACATTGGAGGATGTGTAACCCGTCTCTTCCAGCAATTCCCGCATCACACCCTGCATGGGATCCTCGCCGTCATCCACTATACCGCCAGGGATTTCCCACATCACATCCTGCGCGCCGTGACGGTACTGTCGAATCAACACCGCCTGATTATCCTTTGTAACCGCCAGCACATTCCCCCACGAGCGGAATTCAAAGATAATGGCGTCAAGATGATTTCCGTTGGGAAGTTCGCAATCGTCAATACGAAAACGCGGATGGATGTGCCGCGATCCCAGCACTTTCCACGGGGTGATGGTCATGGATAAACTCTCCTCAATTTTTGTTGTTTACAGTTTGACGGTTTGCATTGTCCGCAACGACTCGACCGCCGCAAACGTGGATTTGGTCACGCCGATCAACTGCTCATACGGGATCGGCGGTTCGCCTCCCTCATGTATCGCCTTCACGAACGCTTTCCACTCGTTCACCCAGCCTTTGTCTTGCGCGCCTCTTTCTTCTTTCATCTTTCCTTCGCGCGTGATCTGCAAGGACACAAAATCATCCAACACCGCGACTGCGCCGCCGCAAAATACTTCCGCGCGTTCTTTCGGGAAGGATTTATCTCCGTTGGCGAGATAATCTACAACGCCGATTGAACCATCTGGAAAAGTGAAGGTCATCGAAACATTATCTTCGCTGTACTTGCCGCCATCGGGCAATGCGTGAGCAGAGACTGAAACGGGAGCCGCGCCGACGAGGAATGTGATGAAGTCAATGAAGTGACAGGCTTCGCCGATGATTCGTCCGCCGCCGACGTTGGGGTCTTGAGTCCAATGATTGGGAGGGAGGTAGCCTGCATTGATGCGGTAGTGGGTGTGGAAGGGAGATTGGAGATTGGAGACTAGAGACTTGAGACTTATTGCGAGAGGGGCAAATCTTCGATTGAAGCCAGTCATCAGTAAACTGTTATCGGTTTTTTGCAACTGCTTACTGATAACTGATAACTGATCACTATTTATCGCCAGCGGTTTTTCAACAAACACATGCTTCCCTGCCTTCAATGCTTTGAGGACAAGTTCAGCATGAGAATCGTGGCGGGTGAGGATGGCGACTGCGTTGACGTTCGGGTCGTTGATGATTTCATCGTCGGAGGAGGTGGCATATTTGAAGCCAAACTTTTTTCCAGCATGTTGCGCGTGAAGTCCGCCCGAGGAGGCGATGCCGACGAGTTGAACGCCGTCTACTTTTTTGATGGAGGGGAGAAGAACGGAGTTGGCGAAGAGACCAGCGCCCAAAACTCCTAGATTTACGATTGACGATTTTCGATTTACGATTGTTGGGAAGGTGATCCTGCTTTCTTCTTTCCTCTTTCCTTCAGGGTAAGTGAGCAAAACCCCAAGAAACGATTCTTTCTTCTTCCCCGTGATCACATCATACGCCTGTGTCGCTTTTTCGATGGGGAAGCGATGCGTGATGAGCGGTTTCACTTTCAACTTTCTGCTTTCCATCAAGTCAACCACTGCTTGGAAGTTTCGCCCCTCTGTCCATCTCACGTAGCCGAGGGGATAATCCTGTCCGTTTTCTTCGTAATTCGAATCGTAGCGACCAGGTCCGTAGGAGCGCGAGTTGATGAAGGAGATTTCTTTTTCGTAATAAATTTTGCGAGGGATGTTTAATCCCACCGCGCCAGTGGCAACAACGCGCGCTCTGTCGCGTGCAATGATGCCAGCAAGTTCAACGGGATCGTTTGAGGAAGTGTCGGCGCAGATGAGGACAACGTCGAAGCCGCGGTTGGCGGTAAAAAGCTGGGAGGTAGATTCGGCTCGTTGGCGCGAGGCAGATTGAAGTCCGAGAGAAGAGGCGAGGGCTATCCGCTTGGGGTCGAGATCAATGCCCAAGACGTTGCATCCAGCGGCGGATGCGATTTGAATCGCCAATAATCCAAGTAAACCTAAACCAATCACCGCGACGTTTTCGCCGAGTTGCGGCTCAGCGAGGCGAAATCCGTGCATGGCGATCGCGCCGAGAGTTGTGAACGCGGCAGATTCGAAGTCAACATTTTTTGGCAGAGGAGTTAAAAGATTGCGCGGCACGACGTTGTATTCGGCGTGGACAGCAAATCCGCCGCCCGCGCAGGCGACGCGCTGACCCACTTTAAATCCCGATATGTTTTTGCCAAGCGCGACGATCGTGCCAGCGGACGAATAGCCGAGCGCCATCGGCTGGTCGAGACGATTGAACGCGGCTTGCATCGTGTTGACCACGCCTTCGCGCCGCGCTTTGTCGAGGACTTGTTTGACGAGATCGGGACGCGAACGCGCTTTGCCGACGAGACTCTTTTCGGCGAACTCGACGACCATGCGCTCGGTTCCCGCGGACACGAGGCTGGCTTCCACTTTGACGAGCGCCTGCCCCTCGCGCGGAGTCGGCGCTGGCACGTCTTCGATTGTCGTTTTGCCTGTTTTGATGTTTTGGAGGAGTTGTTTCATTGAGTTAGAGACTAGAGATTAGAGACTGGAGATTGGTGATTCGTTGTAGGGGAAAGTATACCCGAAGAGCGAGTGTTATAATTTGCATCAATAAACCGTGTCACCCTGAGGAGCGTTCGTTGCGACCGAAGGGTCTCTCTCGTTGCAGCTGAGATTCTTCGTGGCGCTTCGCGCCACTCAGAATGACATGAAAACGAACATAGGAGAATTGCCGTGTCCGATTCACGAGTTCAGAAATTTGCAAAAGTTTTGGTGGAGCATTCCGCGCGGATCGCGCCAGGCGACCGCGTGTTGATCGAAGCGACGACCGCCGCCGAGCCGCTTGTGCGCGAGTTGTTCATTCAGATCATGGAAAAAGGCGGGCATCCGCACCCGATGGTTGCGTTGCCTGGGATGATGCCGTTCAGCCAGGACGAGTTTTATCTCACGTACGCAAACGACTCGCAACTCGATTTCGTTCCGACATTTTATAAACTGGCGTATGACGAGTTCGAGAGCCGAATCCGAATCCACTCTTCGACGAACACGCGCGGCACGACGAATATTGATCCCGTCAAGTCTCAGCGGCGCGGAAAAGCCATCAGCGGGATCACCGAAGCGCAGATGAGACGCGGCGGCGAAGGAAAATTCAAGTGGGTCACCACCCTCTACCCCACCGACGCGTACGCGCAGGACGCAGGCATGAGTTTGAAAGATTACGAAGATTTCGTTTTTGGAGCAGTCCACGCGCATGAAGACGACCCGATCGCTTACTGGAACAGCACAAAGGCAGGACAGCAAAAAGCAATTGATTTCCTAGCGGGCAAGGATGTCGTTACCTTGCGCGGTCCAAATGTGGATTTGACTCTCTCGATCAAAGGTCGCAAGTTCATGAATTCAACGGGTATGTACAACATGCCCGACGGAGAAATCTACACAGGTCCCGTTGAAGATTCGTTGAACGGTTGGGTGAAATACACCTACCCCGCGATCTACGGCGGCGTAGCAGTCGAAGGCGCGGAGTTGACGTTCAACCGCGGACGAGTCCAACGCGCGACAGCCGAGAAGAACGAGGCGTATCTCATCAAGATGCTTGAGTCGGATGAAGGCTCGCGGCACGTGGGCGAATTTGCCATCGGCACGAATTTCGACATCAACAAATTCACTGGCAATATCCTCTTCGATGAAAAGATCGGCGGCACGTTCCACATGGCGCTCGGCGCGGGCTACCCCGAAACGGGATCGAAGAACAAGTCCGCGATCCATTGGGACATGATCTGCGACCTGCGCACCGATTCTGAAATTACGGTGGATGGGGAATTATTTTATAAGAACGGGGAGTTTGTGTTTGGGGGATAGAGCGTAGACAAGTAAACACGGAAACAGGTAGACACGTACACACGAAAGGAGAGCCCTCAACACTTTGAGGGCTCTCCTTGTTTACCTGTCTACTTGTGTACTTGTGTACGTCTCCTCAATATCGCCCCACCGACGAATCCACCCTCCGCGCATAATCGTCAATCCCGCCTGCCACGTTGAAAACATTTTTCCATCCCTGTTGCGACAGCCACGCGGTGACTTGCGCGCTGCGGTTGCCATGATGACACATGACGTAGATCGTCGCGTCTTGTGACTTGGCGGATTCGGATAACGCGTTCAATCCATCCTCCGCTAAACGGCTCATCGGCGTGACCTCCAGCCTGCGGTCAGTCAATTTGGCATAGTTCAACTCTTGGAGTTCGCGCACGTCGAGGAGGATGAAATTATCATCCGAGTTGAGTTTTGCGGCGAGGTCGGTGGTGGTTATTTCGGGGATCATATCAACCTTTCTGGTGGTCGAGTAGGCGGCGGGGCTTGTCAATACTTTCATTTATTTAATCACAGCCGCCGTATCGAGACCACTTTTTCGATAGCAACTCGGTGGTTGAGTAGCCCGAGACGATAGCCGAGGGCGTATCGAAACCACAGGTACGCATACAACCTTTTGTCGCAAGAATTTCTTTACGGCACGGTGGTCTCGATACGTCCCGCGAACAGCACGCGGGACTACTCGACCACCGTATATCAAAAAACTTATTTCAACGCCTTCACATACAAATTCTCCACATATTGTTTGACCATGCGGCGCGTGGAGAATTGCGGGATGTTCGTCTTCAAATTATCTTTCACACGCGCGATCCATTCATGGGAAATTTCCTTCGGGTCGCGGTCGTAATACAAGGGGATGATTTCGTTTTCGAGCGTGCTGTACAAACTCTCGGCGTCTTCGGCATCCTGTTCGTCGGAATTTTCGATCTGTTCATCGCGCCCAATCGACCAGCCGTTCTTTCCGTTGTACGCTTCACGCCACCAGCCATCCAGCACCGAGAAGTTCAAAGCGCCGTTGAGCGCGGCTTTCATCCCCGACGTGCCGCTCGCCTCCAGCGGACGACGCGGAGTGTTCATCCACACATCCACGCCCTGGACGAGGTAGCGCGCGAGATTCATGTCGTAATCTTCGATGAAAACGATTCGTCCGCCCGTCTCCGCTTTTTTGACGGTTTGATACACCTGCTGGATCAACTGCTTGCCAGGCTCGTCGGCGGGATGCGCCTTGCCCGCAAACAAAATTTGCACAGGCATATTCGGTTTGTTGACGATATTCAGCAAGCGCTCCACGTCGCGCATAACAAGGCTCGCGCGTTTGTATGTTGCAAAACGACGCGCGAATCCGATGGTCAACGCGTAGGGGTTGATCAGCACTCCCGACGAAACAACTTGTACAGGGTGAAATCCGCCAACTGTCCAACGCTCACGCACGCGCTCGCGCAGATAAAACGCGAGTTTGCGCTTGAGGTGCAAGCGGACAGCCCACAACTCGGCGTCAGGGATTTCATCCACGTGCGACCAAAACTCGGGGTCATCGAGATGATCGTACCAATCGGAGCCGAGGCGCTTGATGAAGAGATTCGTCAGCCGCCGCGCCATCCAATTCGCGGTGTGGACTCCGTTGGTCACGTAGGTGATCGGAACATCCTTCTCTGCTTTGTCTGCCCACAAAAAGTTCCACATCTTGCGCGAGACCTCGCCGTGCAATTCAGAGACAGCGTTGCGCCCATCCGAATTTCGCAGGGCAAGGATACCCATGCTGAACGATTCACTGTGTCCCTTTTGATGTTTGGCGATGTCGAAAAATTGCTCGCGCGTGAGATTCAACTGAGGATAGATTCCGCCAAGATATTTTTCGATCAACCACAGCGGAAATTCATCGTTCCCCGCAGGGACAGGCGTGTGCGTGGTGAAGACATTTTGCTTGCGAGTCTTTGCGATGGCGTCCTCAAAAGACGCGCCGCCAGCCACAAGTTCGCGAGCCCGCTCCAAGGTCAGGAATGCGGCGTGCCCTTCGTTCATGTGCCAGACTGCGGGGTTGTATCCGAGAGTCCGCAACGCGCGCACGCCGCCAATGCCCAACAACACTTCCTGCATCACGCGGCGATCCAGATCGGACCAATACAAACGCGCCGTGAGCAAACGATCCATTTCGGAATTGCCTTCGACATTTGAATCGAGCAGATACAACGGCACGCGCCCAACACGCGCTTCCCAAATTTGCAACGCGATGTTTCGATCGGTGAGTTCCACATCGAGCGTGACGCGCTTGCCATCTTTATCCAACACGGGCAGAACAGGCAGGTCTTCCAACACGAGCATGTTGTTCAACGCTTCCTGCCAGCCGTCTTCGCTGATGCGTTGCGAAAAATATCCCTGCGCGTACATGAAGCCGACCGCAGTGAGCGGCAAGCCAAGATCGCTCGCTTCTTTTAAATGATCGCCAGCCAACACGCCGAGTCCGCCCGAATAGATCGGAAGCGTTTCGTGCAGACCAAACTCCATCGAAAAATACGCGACGGGGCGCGAATCAAATTCAGGATGCGTCCGATGCGTCCACGTGTTTGAATCTGAAAAATACGAATCGAAATCCGCAAAAACTGTTTTGTATAATTTTTGATACTCTTTATCGCTCGCGGCTTGTTTCAATCGTGCGCGCTCAATCTCGCGCAAGAGTCGGATCGGGTTATGCCCCAACCGTTCCCATAATTCGTAATCGAGTCTGCCAAACAGACGCGCGGCTTCGGGATGCCACGTCCACCACAAGTTGTATGAAAGTTCGTGCAGACGCGAAATTTGTTTCGGCAGATCAACGGGCTTCGGAAGTTGTGTTTTGAATGAGTTCATGGTGAGTGTAATGATAATCGAAAAAAAGTAAATAGGTAGACAAGGAAACACGTAGACACGTGGCTTTCGTGTGTACATGTGTACCTGTCTACGTGTCTACCTGTCTACGTGTGTACGTGTCTACCTGTGTACCTGTATCCGTGTATACTCGACACATGCCCCGCATCCAACTCTTCGTGACATGCCTCGTCGATTCTTTCTACCCTCAAACTGGCGAGGCGATGGTCAACATTCTCCGCCGCCTCGGCGTTGACGTGGACTTCGCCCGCGACCAAACCTGTTGCGGACAACCTCCCTTTAGCGCGGGCTTGCACGCGGAGGCGCGTCCGATCGCGCAACACACTATCGAAGTGTTCGAGAAAACAACTGGCGACATTGTGATGCCCTCAGGCTCATGCGCCCACATGATGAAACATAACTATCTCGAATTATTCCGCGATGACCCTGCTTGGCTTCCACGCGCGCAGGCGTTGGCGAATCGCGTATTTGAATTCACCGAATATCTCGTAGACAGACTCGGCGTCACAGACGTGGGCGCACGTTGGGACGGAGTTCTCACGTATCATCCAACTTGCCATGCCCTGCGCGGCATGAAAATTGACCGTCAGCCCCGCGCCCTACTCGCCAACGTGAAAGGCGCCACCATCGTAGAATTGCCCGCCGCGGAAGATTGCTGTGGCTTCGGCGGAATCTTCTCCGTTGAACATCCCCAACTTTCAGCGGAATTGCTCAAACGAAAAATCTTGAATCTCGAAGTCACCGACTCGCCCACGTTGGTTTTGATCGAGACTGGATGCCTCATGCACATCGCGGGTGGATTGCACAGGCCGAAGAAACATCAAAGGGTGGTTCATATCGCGGAAGTATTGGCAAGTCAGTGATCAGTAAGCAGTGAACAGTGATTGGAAAACGGTGAAAAGTGAGCAGTGAACAGTTTCGGGAGCGCATTCGCACATCGCTTACGAACCAACATCTTCAAAAAGCGTTAGACCTCAACGCCGAACGGCGCGTGACGCGGCGCATCAACGCGCTCGAGACCTTACCCGATTGGCACGAGAGACGTCAACGCACGCACGCCGTCCGCGCGGAGGTAATCGAGCATCTCGACGCGTATCTCGATCAATTCACAAGCAAAGCGCAAGCGAACGGGGTTATTGTCCATCGCGCGAAGGATGCGGCGGAGGCGGTGAAAATAGTTCTGGAAATTGCAAAAGATTCACCGCGAAGCCGCGAAGATCGCAAAGAAAACCAAAAAGAAATCAGCGTTGATCACCGTGAATCAGCGTCCAAAATTTTGGTTGCAAAATCAAAGAGCATGGTCACGGAGGAGGTCAACCTCAACCATGCACTCGAAGCGGAGGGGATTCGCGTTGTTGAAACCGATCTCGGCGAGTTCATTGTGCAATTGCGCGGCGAGAAGCCAAGTCACATCATCACGCCTGCCCTGCATTTGAAGAGACAAGACGTGGGTCAACTCTTTCACGAAAAGCTCGACATCCCTTATACCGAAGACATTCCCACGCTGACGAACATCGCGCGGAAAACATTGCGCGAAGTTTTTCTCACGGCAGATATCGGCATCACAGGCGCGAACTTCGCGATTGCCGAGGAAGGCGCGATCTGTCTTGTCACCAACGAGGGCAACGGACGCATGGTCACCACCCTTCCCCCGATTCACATTGCGCTGATCGGCATGGAGCGCATCGTCCGCAACCTCGACGATCTCGCGTTGATGCTGTCCTTGCTTCCGCGTTCAGCCACTGGGCAAAAACTCACATCGTACACGCAGATCGTTCATAAGCCGCTTGATAATCAACAACGCCACTTCATCATCCTCGACAACGGACGTTCACGTCTGCGTAACTCGCCGCTCAAAGAATCCCTCTATTGCATCCGTTGCGGCTCATGCCTCAACGCCTGCCCCATTTTCCGCGAGATCGGCGGTCACGCATACAAAAGTCCATATTCAGGACCCATCGGCTCGGTCATTTCGGCAGGACTCTTCGGAAGCGAATTCGTTCCGCTCGCGCAAGCGTCCACGCTATGCGGCGCATGCAAAGACGCCTGCCCTGTGGATATTGATCTGCCGAAGTTGCTGGTGCGCGTTCGCGCAGATCAGTCTCCAATCTCAAGTCTCAAGTCTTCCAACTCACATGGATTAACTCCACTCTCCACTCTTTCACTTCGGATGTATTCCCGCTTCGCCCGCCACCGACGCCTGTTTACCCTCGCCCAAAAATTCGCGGCGCTGACGAGTCTCCTCCTCCCTCAATGGATTCGTTTGCCCGCGTTCACAGGCTGGGGTTATAGCAAAGACTTTCCGAAATTTGCATCCAAACCTTTTCGTGAAAGATTTTTGGAGTCCGACAGCTCGCTGTCGGATATTCAAACTACAACCGCAAAATTGAACGATGTGAGCAAAGAGGTTGTGCAAGAGCAATCTCCAGCACTCCAAAATGTCGAACGCTTCGCCCAAGAACTAACCGCCGTGCATGGACATGTCCATCACACGGAGAACGCGACGCAATCTATCATTCAGTTTTTGCAATCACGAAACATCAACCGCATTCAACTTGAGCCGAATGTTTTAGATGAAGACGCGCTCACCCAAGCAGGGATCACGTTCAGCCGCGAGCCCGATCCCGCGATCCGCGCGGGGGTGACAAAAGCCCAATGCGGCGTGGCAGACACAGGGTCCGTGCTTGAGGCGGATGGCGAAGGGAAATCCCTGCACGCGTCACTGCTTCCTGAAATCCATCTCGCTGTGTTGCACACATCGCAAATTTATCCGTCTTTAGAAAACGCGATTCACCTTGTAAAAAATACAAAATCCGCCGTCTTCATCACGGGGCCATCTGCAACAGGCGACATCGAAAGCGTCCACACCATCGGCGTGCACGGACCGGGCGAAGTGCGCGCCTTTCTCGTTGACGATTGATATTCGGGATGATACAATCTCGCCGCTTAATCCAAGTTTTGCCCCCATCGTCTAGTGGCCCAGGACGAAGCCCTCTCAAGGCTTAAACCGGGATTCGAATTCCCGTGGGGGCACAAACAGAGTCATCCTCGCAATGACTCTTTCGTTTAAACCGTGATCCCCGCAGGGGGGATGCTATTCGAATTCCCGTGGGGGCACCACGCAAAGTGACAGTCATCTTAAAGATGACTGTCACTTCTTGTTATATAATTCAAACATGAATCAAATCCTCGTCGTCGGATCGCTCAATGCGGACCTCGTTGTACGCGCGCCACGTTTTCCGCAACCTGGCGAAACGATCAGCGGAGAAGATTTGCGCGTGATCCCCGGCGGCAAGGGAGCGAATCAAGCTGTCGCGGCGGCGAGGCTCAGAGCGGACGTTTCGATGCTGGGGCGCGTGGGCAAAGACAACTTCGGCGATTTTCTCCTTGAGAATCTCAAACAAAACAAAGTGGATGCGTCTCTTGCTCAACGCGATGATTCGTCCACTGGAACAGCGATTATTGTTGTGGATGCAAGCGGACAAAACAGCATCGTCCTTTCGGCGGGCGCGAACGGAAACGTTTCAACCACCGATGTAGACAATATCTCATTTGCCAATTACCAATTGCTCCTCCTCCAACTCGAAATCCCCCTCCCCGCAGTGTTACGCGCCGCGCAACGCGCCAAAGAAAATAATGTACGGGTGATTCTTAATCCTGCGCCTGCAAGACAATTGCCCGATGAATTGATCGCGCTCGCCGACTTTATCATTCCCAACGAAACGGAATTGTCGTTGTTGACGGGTCAGAAGATCGAAGACATCTCCTCCGCCGAATCTGCCGTCAGAAACCTGCTAAGACGCGGTGCGAAGAACGTGATCGTGACTCTCGGAAGCAAAGGCGCGTTGTTGGTAAACAAGGAAACAAACAAACAAGTCGACACATTCAAAGTGGACGTGATAGACACCACCGCCGCAGGCGACGCGTTCATCGGAGGGTTTGCAACTGCTTTGTTACAAAACAAATCTCTGGAAGAATCTGTTCAATACGGTTGCGCGTGCGGCGCGTTGGCAACAACAAAGTTCGGCGCACAACCCTCATTGCCAACAAAAGCGGAAGCCGACCATCTAATCTCCAGTCTCTAATCTCTAGTCTCCAGCCTTTACACCAAAGCCATTCAACATCAATTACTATTTACCAATTACCAATAATTCATATGCCCAAACGAATCATCATAGACACCGACCCCGGCATTGACGACGCATTCGCGTTTCTGCTGGCGCTCGCCTCGCCTGAAATCAAACTCGAAGCGTTGACAACCACCCAAGGCAACGTCACGCTGGAAGCCGCCACGCGTAACGCGCTTGCGGTTTTGGAATTGGCGAACGCGAGCCATATTCCCGTTATTGCGGGGAGCGTGGTTCCGCTTGTTCAGCCGTTGCGGGCTTCCGCTCACGTCCACGGTGAAAGCGGAATTGGCAACTCAAAACTCCCTACGCCGAAAAGCAAAACCATTGAAGGACACGCTGTTGATTATTTGATCCAGCGAGTCCTTGCAGAGCCTGGCGAGTTAAGCATTTTCCCGATCGGTCCGCTGACGAATATTGCCATGGCGATCCGCAAAGAACCGAAGTTTGCCAAAGCCGTGAAGGAACTGGTCATCATGGGCGGAGCCGTTCTCGAACACGGGAACGTCACACCGCAAGCGGAGTTCAACATTTACGTTGACCCGCACGCCGCGCATATCGTTTTCCATTCAGGGGTACCGATCACACTGATCCCGCTCGATGTCACGCACAAATGCCTGCTGAAGATCGAACACGTGGATCGCCTGCTCAAGATCAAGTCGCCGATCACGAAATTCATCAACGACGCTGTCGAAGTTTATTTGCGCTTTTCGTTCGATCACGGATTTACAGGCAGTGCGCTACACGATCCGCTCACGCTGGCAACCATCATCGCCCCCGAATTACTGACGTTCAAAGAATTGCATGTGGACGTGGATCATTCCAGCGGTGTTTCGATGGGAAAAACTTTTGGTGATTTCTTCGGCAATACGAGCAAACCCGTCAACATGAAAGTTGCGCTTCAAGTACGCGGCGAGGAGTTCATCGAGTTATTCATTCAACGCATGGAGACCTTGGCGAAATCCATCTCGTAAGGGCACAGCGAAACGAGTGATCGTCAAGACTGTCCCTCGACTCGCTGTGCCCCCACATAAACAATCATGGCAAAAAAAATCCTCCTCGACACCGACCCCGGCATAGATGACTCGCTCGCCATTCTGCTTGCGCTTGCTTCGCCTGAAATTTCTCTCGAAGGGCTGAGCATCGTCCACGGCAATTGCTCGCTCGAACAAGCGACAACGAACGCGCTTTCGATTTTGGAACTCGCGAACGCGACTCACATCTCCGTTGCGGTTGGGTGCGAACTGCCGCTCGTGCAACCGTCGCTTCTCGCGCCCGAGACGCACGGCAACACAGGCTTGGGCTACGCAAAGCTGTCAGAACCGCGCACCCAGCCAACCCGTCGGCATGGATGCGATTTTCTCATCGAGCGCATCATGTCTACGCCGGGCGAAGTCACACTGGTGGCGATCGGTCCGCTGACGAACGTCGCATTGGCGATTCGACAGGAGCCGCGCATCGTGAACGCGCTCAAAGAGTTGATCATCATGGGCGGCGCGATCCGCTATGAGGGCAACACCACCGCGCTGGCGGAGTTCAACACGTATGCCGACCCGCACGCCGCGCACATCGTCTATCACGCGGGGATTCCCACCACGCTTGTGCCGCTGGATGTGACCTACCAATGCGTTCTGACGCAGGGAGATGTGGATCGGCTACTGCGACTCGATTCGCCGCTGACGCGTTTCATCGCCGACGCAACACGTTTCTACATGGAATTTCACGACGCGTATCAAGGCGTGCAAGGATGCGTGATCAACGATCCTCTCGCGCTCGCGTTGACCTTCGCGCCCGAGTTATGCGAGTATCAAGAATTGCCCGTTGATGTTGATATTTCGGGCGGCGTTTCATTGGGCAAGACCATCGGCGATTTTTATAATTACAATAAAAAACCCGCCAACATGAAAGTTGCGCTGGGAGTACGTCCGCGTGATTTCATCGAACTGTTTTTGGAACGAATGGAAAATCTGGCGCGAAAGACTACTCAGTAGGAGCAAGCTCAATATTGCTCAAGCCGCCGTCCTCGGCGGCGTCCTCACCGCCGAGAGCAACTTTGCTTAAAGTACTTTTCGAAAAGTATTCAGGAGAAAGCGATGTTTGAAAAAATCAAAAGCAACTTCAAAGGGATCGCATGGATGTTGATCGTGCTTGGGATCGCCGTCAACGGAGCAGGCGCGCTGGCGATATCGAAAACGGGTCTGCCGCTTTATCTTGATTCCATCGGGACCGTTTTCGTCGCGGTCGTGGCGGGTCCATGGGCGGGAGCGTTGACAGGTTTGTTGACGAACCTGATTCTCGGTGTCGTTTCGTCGGGCTATGCGCCGTATTGGTCTGTGCCACTGCTTATCGGGCTGGTCACTGGGTTTCTCGCCAATGCCGGCTGGTTCAAACATTGGTGGAAAGTAATTATCGCAGGGTTGATCATTGCCGTCCTTGCGGCGGCCATGTCATCGCTGATCGCGGCGATAGTGTTCGGAGAGTTCACGTTCGACCTTTCGTATTTTCTGGTCAAAGAGCCTGTAGATAAGATCAGTACGACGCTGATCGTATTTGTCATTCTAAAATTCCTTCCCAAACGAATCATTGCGCTGTTTCCACGCCGCGAAAATGTTGATTAAAAAGCGAAACAAAAAGATGAAACGAGTGTTATATTAGTCAATTCACACAAGGAGAGAATGCCATGTTAGAAAATATCAAGAAAGAGTTCAGCACCAGAATTCTCGTGCTTATCCCGATTGCCATTGCGATCAATATCGCAATCGGTGAATTGGTGGTGCGATTGAAACTCCCCGTATATCTGGACAGTATCGGCACTGTTTTGGTCGGAGCGATTGCAGGTCCTTGGGCAGGCGCGTTGACAGGCGCACTTACCAATTTGATCTGGGGATTATTCAACCCCTTCGCCGCGCCATTTTTCTACGTGGCGGCAGTAATCGGCTTCCTTGCGGGTCTCGCCGGAAAACGCGGTGCTTTCGAAAACGAATCCCCACGCTGGCTTTCCGTTCTGGTTGGGGCAGTGTTCGTCTTCTCATTGACCATGTTCATCCTCGCCTTTTCTAATGCCAGCATAGATGATACAGGCTTCACCTCATACCCTAGCATGGCAGATTTGTTCTCGCAATATGCGATTATCTTCGTGGTTGCGATTTTGATCGGCGCTGCCATTGGCTACTTCTTGTTGCAAAGAGGCGGATATGCTGGGTTTTGGGGTTTGATTACCGGTATCGTGGCCGCGATCATTTCGGCTCCAACCGCTGCATATGTTTTCGGTGGAGTAACCGGCTCAGGTACAGATGTGCTCGTGGCTGCTTTCCGAGCAAGTGGGGCAGGCATCCTCTCCTCCGTGATGGCGCAGGGCGCAGTATCCGACCCGTTCGACAAAATGCTTTCCTTCATGGTAGTATGGCTTATCCTTCGCTCTCTGCCAGCGCGTTTCAAAGCGCGCTAAGCTCGCACCTTTCATGAACACGTTCAGTATGTATGTAGCCCGCGAAAGCGGGCTACATAAACTTTACCCACTAACAAAAGCTTCGCTCACACTCTTATTGCTCATCGCGGGGTTGACGCTGCCCGTCAATTGGGCTGGGTATTTTCTGGTTTTGTTCGTCATCTTTCCACTAGCAATATGGGGAAAAGTGTTTAAGAACTTTATGCGGATCGTATGGAGCATCAGCTTGCCGTTTATCATCTCAGTGATCATCATCCAAAGTTTGTTTTGGGGAAAGGGAACGCCAATCTTCGAGTTTTGGATTCTTGCTCCGAAAATCGAGGGCGTAATATTTGCAACAATCAGCGTAGGCAGGATTATTCTCGTTATGGCGGGGTTTATTCTATTTGCCATGACAACGCGACCCGACGCGTTGATGATCTCGCTGAAACAGGTTGGCGTCCCAAGTAGCCTGGCTTACATCATTGTAACCACTCTGCAAATCGTTCCACGCTTTGTAACTAAGGCATCTACTATTCTAGATGCGCAACGCTCTCGCGGATTGGAAACGGATGGAAATCTTTTTGTCCGGTCACGCGCTGTTGTGCCAATCATTCTCCCACTTGTCCTTGGCAGTCTCATGGAAGTGGAAGAGCGCGCCATTGCCATCGAAGCACGCGGGTTTAATTCAAACCGGGAGGAAACGAGCCTGATCGAAATTCCCGATACTCGCGCTCAATTTATTCTGCGCAGGATCTTCATGGTTTTGATGATTCTGAGCATCATCGCGAGGGTTGCATGGCAATTATCGACTTAAGAAACGTCACATACAAATACCCACTCACTCAGGAATCTGCCCTGAAGAACATCAACTTCCAGGTGAACGAGGGCGAGTTTGTCGCGGTCATTGGGCCGAACGGCGCGGGCAAGTCTACGTTGTGCTACACGGTGGCGGGATTCGTTCCGCACTTTTTCAAAGGCGAACTCAGCGGCACAGTTGAAGTAGCAGGCGCGGATTCGAGCAAATCGAATCTGCATGAGTGGGTGTTGAACGTGGGGCTGGCGTTCCAGAATCCGTTCAACCAGATCAGCGGCGCGAAGTATACGGTTTTCGAGGAGATCGCTTTCGGGCTTGAAAATATCGGCGTGCCGCGCGACGAAATGATCCCACGCGTGAACGACGCAATGAAATTGACCGGCATCTCAGAATTAGCGGATCGCTCACCCTACTCCCTCTCCGGCGGACAACAACAACGCGTCGCGCTGACCTCGATCCTGGTCATGCACCCCAAGGTACTCGTCCTCGACGAGCCCACCTCGCAAATGGATCCCATCGGCACGCGCGAAGTCTTCGGCGTGATCCGCACGCTGGCAGAACAAGGCATGACCGTCATCATGGCGGAACACAAAGTGGAATGGATCGCCAACTTCGCAGACCGCGTTGTCGCTTTGCATGAGGGGCAGATCATTGAGGATGGAAAACCGCAAGAAGCGCTGACCTCAGATGTGCTGGCTGGCAAAGGCTTTGGAATTTCGCGTTACACATCCGTGGCGAGGAAGGCGAAAGAGACCGGGTTGTGGAAGAAAGATAAATTGCCGGTCACGCTGGAGGAGGCGGTGGAAGGGTTCGCACATGTGTAATCCGCATTCTCTAATGCGGACGTTAGAGAATGTCCGCTACACAAAATCCAAATGAACGTCGAAATCTCCAACCTCACTTTCTCCTATCCCACCGGCGTGCAAGCCCTGCGCGGACTCTCGCTCACGATCCAATCGGGCGAGCAGGTTGCCATCATCGGGCAGAACGGCGCAGGGAAAACGACTCTGGTCAAACATCTCAATGGATTGCTTCAACCCACATCCGGCTCGGTGAAAATTGGCGATTGGGACACGCGCGAACATTCGGTAGCAAAGATGGCGCAGCGAGTCGGGTATGTGTTTCAAAACCCCGACGAGCAATTGTTCTCGAAAAATGTCGGGGTCGAAGTGGCGTTCGGGCCGAAAAACTTGGGGATGAGCGCGAAGCAGGCTGAAGGTCAGGTTCGAGACGCACTGGCAATGACGGAGTTATCCGATAAGACGGAGACGAATCCGTACGATCTATCCGCTACCTGGCGGAAGATGGTCGCGCTGGCATCGGTCATTGCCATGGATACGGGCATCGTCATCTTCGACGAGCCGACGACGGGACAAGACGCGGCAAACATCGCGCGCATTGCCAATGTAATCAACGTGTTGCGCGAACGCGGCAAGACCGTCATTACTATCACGCACGATATTGATTTTTGCGCCGAAAATTTCGAACGCGTTATTGCCATGTCGCAGGGAAGAATCCTGCTTGACGGCAACGCCAACGACGCGCTTGGGCAAGACGAGATTCTTGCCACAACCTACGTTGACCCGCCTCAACTGACGCGATTGGGCAAGAAACTTGGCTTCAAAGGGACTGTGAGAAATGAGAAAGAATTTCTTGCGGGATTGAAAAAATAATTTTACGTTGTTGGGGCACAGCGAAACAAATACCCGTCACAGCGATCGTATGGCTCGCTGTGCGCCTCTACGAACGATACACAACCAGTTCATCGTATCCTGAATCCTCCGCAAATTCGCGTTTATATATTGAATCACCGAACGCCAGAAGCACAACCTCCGCCGTCGTGTATATCTTACAACCCGCTTCCATGTGTCCGCCGATTGTTTTCCCATTCGCATCGGAAATTGAAATATGCAAATGCGAACCATGAACAGATATCGTTCCAGTGATAGACGCGATCTCGAAGAATTCTTCAAATTCCGAGAATGAATTTTTGTTCGCAAACCGCAACACGGCGCGGCGTAGGCTTCCCACGGCGGAAAGCGCGCACCCCGCTTCGATCTGCTTTTCGTTCACAAATTCCTGAATGCTGTCGAACAAATCCTGCCCGGATTTCAATCGAAAGGTATAATTTTGCATGGACGAACCTCCGGCGCAATTATATAATCTCGCGCGTCGGTTTTCACTTTTGCAAGGCAAATTACAATAATAAAATCAAGCGGCTCATGTACAATGGAAACGCACGGGAGCGAATATGGCTAAGTTAAAAGTAGAAGTTTTTCACAGCATCCACGATATCAAACCCGACATTTGGAACCGCATCGCCGCTGGGCGCGGGTTTCAGAGCCATGCCTGGTATGTGTTCGGCGAACGCGCCATGGCAGACAGCCCAGCCACCTATTTGATCGCCTGGGATGGTAAAACGCCGATCGGAGGCGCGGCATTGTTCCGCGTCACGAACGAACCGCTCCCCCTCCCAAGCATCGCCCGCAACTTCATGGCATCCATTTTGAAGCACCGCCCGTTATTGGTGTGCCGATCACCGCTCGCCGACACATCCGCATTATTGCTCCCCGGCGGAGATCTCCATGATGAAGCGCTTGCCATCCTTTCGCAAACGGCGCAGGATGAATTCAAAAAACAACGCTGTTCATTCCTCGTATTCGACTACCTGCTCACCGAACAATTACGCTACCCCTGGCCCCATGGCTACGAGCCTGTCACCGTGTCTGAACCGGGCACTTTCATGCCGATGGAATGGGAAAGTTTTGATGCCTATCTTGAATCGGGCAACAAAAAAGATCGCCAACACTACAAAAAAAGCGTGAAAGAGGCGGAAGAGAACGGACTCGTTCTCTCCAAACATCGGTCTGTTTCAGACGTGGAAGCCGCGCTCACCCTTATTAAGCATGTGTCCATCTGGCATGGCTCCGCGCCCAACCCATGGATGCGCGGCTTGCTCGAAAACTTCTCGATGATCGACGGCACCTGGCTCGAACTGCGCAAAGATGGCAAACTCGTCGGATGCGGCGCCGTAGTACGCGATAACAACTTCCAACTCGCCACCGCGCTCGGGCTGGAAGACGATGTGCCAGGCGGGTACTTCTACCTGCTCTACGCCGCTTTACAAGAAGCCTTCGAACACAAGGTCCGCCTCGTGCGTTTCGGCACCGGCGCCTACGATGTGAAACGCAGGCTCGGGTTCCACCTTGAGGATACGAATCACGCCATGGTCACCATGGCTGGCTTTCTCTCGCGCGCGGCAAAAAGTTAACCCATTCATGTTCCCGGCAACGATTCAAGCGGCGATCACACTCCTCACCATCCTTCTTTTTTACGCGATGGATTTCCTGCTCATCCGCCGCTACGACAAACAACGCGCCGCCAGCGGCACGGGTCGCGCCTGGGATTTTACATTTTTCATCTTCATCCTCGTCGCCGTTCTGATCCTGCAACCGGTTCTCATGCCACAATTGAGTTTTCGCACAACTGCCGGCTGGGGATTCTTCGTTCAACTCCTCGGCATCATATTGATCCTTGACGCGCTTGCCTTACACGCCTGGTCGCGCGCCCACCTTGGCAAATTCTATGCCGAGCGCGTCGAAGTTCAACCCGATCACAAAGTGATCGACACGGGACCCTACAAACTCATGCGACACCCGGTCATCACATCTTTTTTCGGAATTGCGGCGGGGCTGTTTTTTGTTAACCCCTCGCTCGCCACGCTCGCCGCCTTGATCTACGCCATCTGGGATTTCACGCGCGCCGCCAAACAGGAAGAGGAACTGCTCGCGCAAACATTGCCCGGCTATAGCGACTACGCGCGTCGGACTCCCAGATTCCTGCCCCGGCTGTGGATGCTTTGATGCCCACGTTTGAGGAATTCCTCCAACTCCCCGCCGAAGAGATTGCGATCCTCGTCAAAGCGAGCGGCGCAAAGGTCTGCGTGTTCCCCGTCAACGGCACGCGGCGTTGGTTCATGCTCGAACATGCCGACAAGATTCAAAACGATTTTTTTCAGGCATATATGGATTTATCGATTCAAAATCACATCGAACTCTGCGCGATGCTGTTCGATCATGGGGTCGAAACCATCCTCGCTCCGGTCTTCGGGCGCGAACTACTGAGGCGTGGTGATGAATACACCCAGCGTGTCGGCATCGAGGGACTCGTCCGCACCGCCACAGACAAAAATTATCGCGAGTTCTTCGAGCGTTACAACGTGAAGGTTCGGTTCTATGGCGATTATCGAGCTGTGTTGACCGGCACCCCGCATGAAAGCGCGCTCCAATCAATAGACGATGTGGTCGAAGCGACAAAATCGAATTCGGCATTTCGGCTGTACTTCGGCGTTTTCGCCGATGAGGCTTCAGAAACCATAGCCCGCCTTGCCGTTGAGCACTACCGCGCAGAAGGCGCGATACCCGACAAGACCGCGCTGGTGAAAAAATATTACGGAGAAGAACTACCATCGGTGAGCCTGTTCATCGGTTTCGACAAATTCAGCGCGTTCGATATGCCCCTGCTTGCCACCGGCGAAGAAGACTTGTATTTCTCACGCAGTCCGTCACCATATATGACGGCGCGTCAACTCCGTTCCATTTTGTACGATCACCTTTATACCCGTCGCACGCCCGAACCCGACTATACCAACCTCCCGCCTGACGCGCTCAACGAACTTCGGGAATACTACCGCCGCTACAAAGATTCCGTGTTCGGCGTTGGAAAGCTGAAATTCGGCTTATGGTTCCCAGAATAGATACCCACCTCATGGCAGACATCATCACGACACTCATCAACGAAATCGGCCCCGGTCATATGGCAAGCACGGCGTATGACACAGCATGGGCGGCGCGCCTGGACGAGATCGCCCCATCTATCAGCGCCCGCGCCCTGACCTGGCTGACAAAAAATCAATTACCCGATGGCACCTGGGGAGCGCCAGCGCCGATGTACTACCATGATCGCGTGGTTTGCACACTTGCCGCCATGATCGCATTGGAGCGGCGCGGGCACCGCGAAGCGGACAAGGAGCAGATACTCAAAGGCAAACTCGCCCTTGAACGAATCGTGAGCGGAGCGACGGGAGGGCTATCCTCCGACCCAAACGGAGCAACCGTCGGCTTCGAGATGATCGCTCCTACCCTGGTGGCAGAAGCCGAAAAACTGGGTTTGATCAAAAATCAGGCAAACCGTATCCTAGGCAGAATATCCAAACAACGCGCCGTGAAACTCGCCTACTTGAAAGACAACATGATCAGCCGCCACGTGACCATGGCATTTTCGGCAGAGATGGTTGGCGTGGATGGCAAACACATGCTCGATGTGGACAACCTGCAAGAGAGCAACGGCTCTGTGGGAGTCAGCCCGTCTGCCACCGCCTATTTTGCAACCTATATCAAAAAAGGCGACGAAGCCGCGGTTACTTACTTGCGCGACAGCATGAAACCGGATGGCAGTTTCCCAAACGTTGCTCCATTCGATGTCTTCGAGATCGGATGGTCATTATGGAATCTGAGCTTAATCCCCGGTTTGGCGCAACACGCAAAACTCAAGCCACATTTAGACTTTCTGGCCAATGCCTGGGTTCCAAAACGCGGCGTGGGGTTTGCCGCGGGGTACACGGTCAAAGACAGCGATGATACAAGTTTGGTGTTCGATACCCTGCTTAGGTTTGGGATCGAAAAAGACCTGGGCAGTGTGCTCTCGTATGAAGAGAAGGATCACTTTCGCTGTTTCGATTTGGAAGCCAATCCGTCCATCAGCGCAAATATTCACGTGCTGGGCGCTCTCGGGCAGGCGGGGCTGGATATGAAAAATTCGTCGGTGCAAAAAGTTGTACGCTTTCTTCACAAAGCGCGGGGAACGAATCCGTTCTGGGCAGATAAGTGGCACGCTTCGCCTTATTATGCAACCTCACATGCGATCATCGCATGCGCCGGTATTGCCAATGACCTGGTCGCAGAATCGGTGGATTGGATCCTGAGCGCCCAAAATAAGGATGGATCTTGGGGAGCCTATCTAAAAACAGCGGAAGAGACCGCTTATGCCGTGCAAGCGCTTTGGATTTGGAATCAAAAAGTGACAAGGGTTCCTAAAAGCGCTATGACCAGAGCCGCTCGCTGGCTTTCGGAAAATATGGATAAGCCTTATCCGCCACTATGGATAGGAAAGTGCTTATATAGTCCTAATTTGGTGATTCGATCCGCAGTGATCAGCGCATTGGCGTTGGCTGGTTGACGACATGAAAAACTTCATCGAACGGTTATTTACCTTTTCTACATCGGACCCTGAAGACACTCGTAAAAGACGGATACTCGGCATATTGCTGGCGGGCACAGCGGGGGTAGCGCTGTTCGGCGTGCTAGCTTTCATTTATTTTGCCGCTACGGTAGACCCCGCCGAGTTCTACCTTCTCTTATGGGGCAGCGCGCTCACGTTTGTACTGGTAGCGATCGTATATGCCGTGAACTACTTTGGGTCGGGGCGAGCTGCGGCTGTTTTATTCCTCGTTTTTTTATATATCATTTTTATTTTTAGCGATACCGCAGATCAGATCGTGGGCGGACGAACGCTCTTTGCGTTCACCATCCCGATCTTCATGGCGAGCATTCTCCTCACACCGGCTTCCAGTTTCATTTTTGCTGGAATTAGCGGCGCGGTTATTTTTTATCTGGCATTATCACTGGGAGTTACCCCCAATATTCCCGGGATTGCCGGATTTTTCCTAATCGCTTTTGTTTCGTGGTTATCGGCTCGCAGTCTCGAACAGGCGTTGAGCGAACTGCGCTCCATCAATTTGAACCTTGACCGCGTGGTGGCAGAACGGACAGAGGCGCTCGCAGAATCGCTCGCAAGGGAAAAGATCGAGGCGGGGCGCAATCAGGCGATCCTGAACTCGATTGCAGACGGGGTGATCGTGTTCGACAAAAGGTGGAACGCCACCATGGCAAACCCGGCCATCAAAAGCATGCTCGATATCCCGTTGCAATTGATCATCAATAAAAACTTTCGCGAACTGGTAGAGCATCCCCGCCTCGGTCCCAACAGCCGCGCGATTCTCGGCTCCATGATCGAGCACGGCACCCAACCCATCGGGTTTCGCGTTGAGTGGGGCGATAAGACCCTCTCGGTCAGCGCGGCTCAGATCTACGATCAGCGGCGGGAGGATACCGGCACCGTCATCGTCTTCCGCGATTTTACGCGCGAAGCGGAAGTGGAACGGCTCAAAAGCACGTTCGTTGGCATTGTGTCGCATGAATTACGAACGCCTTTGAACGCGATCCTCGGGTACGCCGAAATGTTCAAAGAAGCAGTGTATGGTCCGGTCAATGAAAAACAAGTGAATATGGCAGATCGTATCATGAAGAACACCCAACGTCTGCTGGCGTTGATCAACGACCTGCTCGATCAGGCGCAAATGGAAGCGGGCAAACTCACTATCAGCAACCAAACGATCAAGCCGGCCGAATTGCTCGAAACCATGCACAGTCTGATGGACAAACCCGCCGCGGATAAAAACCTGAAACTCACCAGCGAGATCGAAGACGATTTCCCCGAAATGCTGGTCGGCGACCCGGCGCGACTGCAACAGATCCTTGTGAACCTGGTGGGCAACTCTATTAAATTCACGCATCGCGGATTTGTGCATGTAAAATTGCTTCGTCAAGATGACCGCTGGGGGATAGAGGTGACGGACTCCGGACAAGGTATCCCAGAGTTCGAGATCCCGCACATTTTTGAAACCTTCCGCCAGGTGGATAGAGCCGCCACCCGAGAACATGGCGGCTTTGGACTTGGCTTATCCATCGTCAAACAACTCGTCGGGTTGATGAACGGCGAGATCAGCGTAACGAGCAAACTGGGCGAAGGAAGTGTGTTTCTCATCCGCTTTCCGCTTATCTTCCCCAAAGAATCCTCCGTAACATGGAGACCTCATGAATAAACTGGCATTGATCATCGAAGACGATGAAGACCTAGCGAACATCTTTGCCGAGGCGCTGCGCGGAATCGGGTTCGAGATCGAAAACGCCCTCGACGGCAAAGTCGCAAGGGAACGATTAATCCATGGAGCAACGCCCTTCCTCATTCTGCTGGATATGCACCTGCCGCATTTTTCAGGCAGAGAGTTGCTATTAAACGTGATAAAAAAAGATCCGCGCTTTAACACAAGTTGGATCATGATCACGACTGCTGATGCCCGCCTCGCCGAGGAACTCCGCGATCAGGTGGATTTTGCCATGATCAAACCGATTCTGTTCGGGCAATTGCGCGACCTCGCCGCGCGATTAAAACCCAAAGACGAAATCTAACGCAAGACACCTTCACCATAACAAACTTTGCAGAGTAAAAGCAGAGTATTCATACTGTGCAAAGTTCACTTTGCGTTGTCGTATCAACAAAATAATGGCGCGATGCATCCTGCCTTATGGGCTAATTGTTTTCCAGGAACGAAATAATGACATCGAAATACTCTGTGATGATCCCATCTTTATCATGACCAAACCCTTCGGCGGTTATAAAGGTCGTCGAGATACCCGAAGAGGCGAGCATCTCAGCAAGTTCAACCGCTTCTTGGTATGGGACTGTCGCATCTTCTGTGCCGTGTAGGATAAGAAACGGCGGGTCGCTTGCGGTGATGTAATTATTCACCGCCAACTTGTAACGATCAGGGCACTCTCCATAGGGCAAACAACCGAATATTTCATAAGTGAGGGGCAGGATATCGGGTGAAAGATCGTCAATCTGCGTCGTTGTGACCGAGCCAAACAGATTAATGACGCCAGCAACATCGCTCGATACACCCGTGTTTCCCCCGGTCGCGCCCTCATAGTCCGGAAAATCTGCTGTAACGCCCACTAAAGACGCGATCAGTCCGCCGGAGGATGTGCCCAATACAAATATCCTATCGGGATTTATATCGAATTCAGATGCGTTTGCCCGGAGATTGCGGATCGCGCCTTTTACATCTTCGATCTGGGCGGGGAAATACGCGTCTTCCATGCTTCTGTATTCAACGGCCGCAATGGCATAGCCTTCTGCGGTAAAGTCATCTTCAAACCCTTGTGCGGCATTCAACCCACCGGGACCAAACCCTCCGCCGTGTATCCAAATAATGACCGGGAAATTTCCGCCGGTCCCGGGCTTGATAAGGTTGAACTTCAGGTCGGTAGAATCTTCATTGGCGTAGGTAACTATCCCCGAACCGTAACCGTCAGCAGATTGAACGCCATTTTGGCTTGGCGCAGAGTTAGAATCAGTCTGCTTCCCTCCTTTGATAGTCACCACATCATCCACTTCTTGACTTGGCACAAGAAGGGTGCCATTTTCGTCATAAAAGTCTATCTTATACTCACCCGGAGCAAGAAGTAGGTTGAGATTCGTCGAAGTATGATAAACATCTTCGATACGAAGAAGTTCCTTCCCCACAAGATCGTACGCGACAAGCGTCAATACGGTATTTTCACCGAAAAGACGTTTTAGTTTGGGAAGCTTGTCGTTCCCATTGACAATGTAAGAGTAGCCTTCGTCGCTTGTATTTGGCGTTGAGATTGGAGCTGTAGGAACAGCAACTTCAGCGCTCGAGGGCGTTGGTATAACCGAGGGACTTTCTGTAGCCAAGGGAAAAGAACACCCAGGACTACTCACAACAAAAACAAAGGCAAAAACCCCAATTAAAAGCCGTCGTATATTCGTAAACATGGCAATAATCCTTTCTTCGAATAAATTTTATTTATTCTAAGTTGAGCAGGTTATGCGAATTTCATACGGATGTAAAATCCCAGTAAAAAAACAGCCCCTGCATACTTATTATGCAGAGACTGTTTGTATTGTGAGGTGAAACGCCCACAAGTTAATCGCTGGTATATCCCCAACAGGATATTTCCTCACCGCCCGGAGTAGTAACTATCGGAGGCGAATCAAAATCCGCGACCGTGTAGGCTGTCAACTCGCTTTTGATCTCAACGAACACGCGGTCGGCATTGTAGGTTGAGAGATTAAACCCCTGCCAGGGAATTGCTTCGTCTTCGTTGTTTCGGTCATGCCAGCGGCATGCCAGCGCCGCGCCGATCCTTTCTCGCGCAGAAACAGGCAACGAATCGTTTTGAAATCCCGCCGCCATGTCAGGCACAGCGTCATCTGATAGGTTCAAAAAATATTGCGTATCCAATTCAACCCGTTGACGCTCGCTCAGGTCCTCCTCGGCAACGCCGCGTACTTCGCGCTGGATATTCTGCCGCACGATGAACGCGTCCACATTCAGCAAGGCGAGCGAAGCGATGAATCCCATCAAAGCCAAGATCATGGCAAACCCAATGGCGCGTTCCTTTTTGAGCAACTCCAGCGCGGCAACCGCGATTAACAACACCGCCAGCCAAAGCATGAATACGTGTGTGTACGCCCGCAGACGCGAGAAGCCGTATGCGTTTTCATAAAGGACAAGCCGTTGGAACGCCGAAACTTGCATCACGATCACCAAGCCAACCAACACAATGCCGAACCCAGAAAAGATGCGCCGCTGGGTTTCTATTTCGCGTTTTGTGATACTTCCCAAACCGAGCAAGATCAGCAAGCTGAAAAAAGCCACCGCCACGAGTTCGCCGAATCCGCGCCGCGCGTATTCCGAATAGGTGTAACCCTCGATGTTGATATTCGCCTGCCCGCCAAAGAAATATTGAAACTGAATCGCGACAAAAGCGGCAAACAGAATGGTCAAACTTCCAAGCACGATGACAGACTCGGTGAAACCGAGAAACGGCGGGATGAGATTCTTCTCCCCCACTTGGTCGTCCGATTTTTGCGCGGCGCGCAAAAACACGCCCGCGATGATATACGCGAAGATCAAGATATACACCAGCCGAAATATATATTCAGGCAGGTTTTCGATATTGAACAGGTCGATGAATTCTTCAAAACGTTTCGCAAAGACGAGGTCAGCCGAAGACAACAATGCGCCGAAGATGGCGATAACAGGCAACGCGATGACAATTCCACGCACAATAGGCAGGATGGCAGAACCCCGCTTCGCACTCAGGGACGGCTGGTCGCGCTTCACCTCAGCCGCAAACCCCAGCGGACGCGCGATCATGCTCCCAAATAGAGTTGCATATCCGATGATGTAATCGAGGATTCGGTAACGCGTCCAGTTACCGCCGAGATACGTGAGCGCGAAGACGCCCATGAGGAAGAGGGTCATCGAAATGGAGAGGAAGACCGTCAGCGGTTCGCGGCGGAGAAAAGCCATCAATGAAAGAAAAAGGATGGGAAGCAGAAGCAAACCTCCCCTGCGAGAGAGGCGCAGCCCGTCCGTCTGCAAAAGATAGATCCCTGTCGCGAGGCAAAGCGCCACCCAAAGAATAAAGTTGACGCCCGCGGGCTTTTCCCAAAAAAGGAAATCGAACGCCCAGCCAAGCAGGATGACGAGAAGCCAGAATCGGTTTGGTTTGTTTTTCATACACAGCCTCCAGAAAAATTTTGCAAAGCATAGCCTTGTCGCGCTTGCGGAGGCTCTCAATTGCTATCAGATTTTCACAAGCGAAAAGTTACAACATGGTAAAGGGCTGATTCCACCCATTGACATTCAATTTGAAATGTGACATACTCTCGGCATTGTTCGGGGGCAAACAAATTGAATCGCCATCCTTATGAAAGGAGGAGGTGATGTCTAACATGGATAGTAGTATCAAACCCAGCGCTGTGGCATCCCTCCTCAAGTAAGTCAAGGAAGCCACAGCGCCCCACCAATGCCGTCCGAAAGGGCGGCATTGTGGTAGCCCTCCCCAGCCCTCCCCAAATACGACAAGAGTATTTTGTATGCGAACAATCTTCTGTTGTCGTATTTGGGGAGGGTGCCGCGTAGCGGCGGGAGGGGTTCATTCATCGCCAAATGAAACTCCCATGCCGCGCGCGGCGAGGACGGCATCGTCGTTCACATCCACGCGTTTGGTGATCGCGGTCACTTCTTCCAACAAGATGTCTACGATCTTCCCGGCGCGTAATGCCACCATGCGATCGAACTTTCCTTCGGCCGCCAAGCGGACCGCCGCCGCGCCAAAGCGCGTGGCAAGCCAGCGGTCGAACGGAGTGGGAGAGCCGCCGCGTTGCAGATGCCCGAGGACAGTGACGCGCGATTCGTATCCATGTTTTTCGATGAACTCGCCCACCCGGTGTCCAATTCCTCCGAGTCGCGGCACGTAGATTTCATCCCCGCCGCGCGAAAAGACCTGCTCCCCGCCCTGTGGCTTCGCGCCTTCTGAAACAACGATAATGCTAAACAAGTATCCATCCTGCACGCGCTGACGCACCTGGGCAAGAATTGATTCGAACTTGAAGGGAATCTCCGGTATTAAGATCACGTCTGCGCCACCGGCTACGCCTGCATGCAAGGCGATGAAACCTGCGTCGCGTCCCATCAGTTCAAGTACCATCACGCGGTGATGCGCTTCGGCTGTGGTGTGAAGTTTATCGATCGCTTCGGTGGCCGTGTTGACCGCTGTATCAAACCCAAAAGTAAATTCTGTCCCACCGATATCGTTGTCGATCGTTTTGGGAACACCAATGATCGGCGCGCCCTTTTTATAGAGTGCGTGGGCGATGTGTAGAGTCCCGTCGCCGCCGAGGACCAGTAGGGCATCCATTTCGAGGCGCTTGATCCCTTTGATGATCTCGTCCGAAACGTCGATCATCACCTCTTTACCATCACGGATGATTTTGCGCGCGTAGGGATTGCCGCGATTCGCCGCGCCGAGTATCGTGCCGCCGCGCGGGAGAAGCCCGCGCACCGATTCGATGGTGAGGGGGACGATCCCGTCCGCCTCGATAAATCCATCATAGCCGTTGCGTATGCCCACTACCTCGCTGTTATATTCATAGATGGCAGTCTTAACCGCCGCGCGGATGACTGCGTTAAGCCCTGGCGCGTCGCCGCCGCCCGTGAGGATTCCGATTCGTTTCATTGATTGTCTCCTATAAAGCCAATGATACTCTAAACTTTCCCATAACTAACGCAAACTCCGCGAAGATCTAAAGTTTTTCGGGCAATCAGCCTGCCTGGCGTCATTCGCGTTACGTATTTCAGGGATTGTCAAAGCAACCCTTCTTGCAAGCAACCGTATATCCCCATATAATGAACGCCATGGAACAGGCATCGACACAACCAAAATATCAAAACCTGCTGCGCTGGTTTATTCCCATCGCAGCATTGCTCGCGTTCTCGGCATGGTTCTTTATCGCGCCGCCCGGTTTGCTCGGCAAAGCAGACGCCATCGGGTACGCCGTCTGCCATCGCATCAGCGAACGTTCATTCCACATCGGCGACCGGCAACTTCCGTTGTGCGCGCGATGCACAGGCGAGTTCAACGCGGCGGCGATCTCCTTGATCTTTTTTGCCTTCGCCAGCAGAAAGAAGAGCGGATTTCCCGGCTGGAAGCTTGGCGCGCCACTCATCCTTTTCTTTTTCGCTTTCGGATTAGACGGCTCGAATTCTTATCTTCATTTGCTTAAACAAACCTCTCCCGATGCGTTTAAAAACATTCCCAATTTGTACACACCCAACGCCACACTGCGGCTCTTGACCGGCAGTGGCACGGGAATCGCGCTCGCGTCCATCCTTTTCCCCGCGTTCAATCAAACCGTCTGGCAAACCACAAACAGCGAACGCGCGCTCGATTGGAAAAAACTCGCCGCGCTGGTCGGCATCATCTTGTTGGTTGATCTGCTCATCCTCACAGAAAATCCGCTCATTCTTTATCCGGTCGCCATCCTCAGCGCTCTTGGCGTCCTCGCCCTGCTCACCATCGTCTTTACGATGACATGGCTGATGATCATGCGGCAGGAAAATGCCTTCCACCGACTCAACGAAATGTGGATGCCCTTCCTCGCCGGCTTGACTCTCGCCTTGTTGATGATCTCGGCAATTGACCTGCTCCGCTTCAACCTGACGGGGACCTGGGGAGGCATTCCTTTTGGGTGATTCGCATCCCTAACCCCGCCCGACGATGAACCGTCGGGCTATTCATACAAAGCCCGCTAAAGCGGACTAAACAAAAAGGAGAATCAATGGAACTACTAACTGGAATATTTACTGCTTTCGGACTTTCAGCGAGCGCGGGCTTGAATGCGTACATTCCCTTGCTCATCGTTGGTGTTGTAGCACGCTACACCAATTGGATACAACTTTCCACACCGTGGGACACGCTGTCAAACCCGTGGATCATTCTTTTATTGTCTGGTCTTGTTATCATCGAGATGCTTGCCGATAAAGTGCCTGCGGTCAACCACATCAACGACTTGATCCAAACCTTCATCCGTCCCACCGCGGGAGCGATCGCCTTCGCGGCAAGCGCGAACGTGGTGACGGATGTCAGTCCTGTGTTGGCGTTGGCAGCGGGTCTGCTCGTGGCAGGGACCGTTCACGTCGCCAAAGCAGGCGCGCTCCGTCCAGCGGTGACGGCAACCACAGGCGGCGCAGGGAATGTCCCCGTATCGATTGCGGAGGATATCATCTCCACCGTGCTGTCCATCGTCGCCATCGTCCTGCCGATCCTCATCGGTACACTGATCATTGTACTGGGCGCGTTCATCATCTATTGGTTATATCGCCGCGCAAACCGCGTCACGACCTGATATAATCCGAAACACCAAATTTATTTTCCACAGGAGTAGAAATCATGGACGAGCAAATGTCACCCGCCGAACCCAAGAAGAACAACACCACGATCATCATCGCCGCAGTTGCCGTTGTGCTTTTGTGCTGTTGTTGCATCACTGTTGGCTTGTTGTATACCTACGGCGATCAGATCTTCGGCACATTCTAAACTGTTCCATCAACGACAAACCTCCGCATCAACGCGGAGGTTTGTCGTTTAAGAACAACTGCTTCAATTCGTTCAGTCCCGCTAACGCGCTTGTTCGCAACTCGTCTGTCAGTTCAAGCGCGGCAAATTCGTCTTCATCCAAGATCGTTTGCGTACCGTCCGCTGAAACCCATAGGTCCAACGCCAAGTCAACATACGAAACGATACCGCCCTCGATCACCGCGGGTTTGCCGATGTTGCAATACCAGCCTTTGACCTGTCCATCGTCGCGGTCGTAGATGGCGAAGATGTTGTACCAGCGGTCGCTGTAATAATATTCCATGAAGCGGTCGCCTTTTTTGAAAGTCACATCTTGGAACGGCATATCGTCGCGGGTGAACAAGGCTTCAAGCACAAGGGATGTGTCGTCGCGGCGCAGCTCGTCACCTTCGTATTCGTACACCACTTCGCCCGCTGGATTCTTTTTCTGTACCTTGATCCGCAGGACTGCTTCGCTTGTCCTCATCCGAGACATTCTACCTTAACCCTCACCGCGATCTTCTTTCCGATCTTCGGCGCATCTTTCATGTAGACGTACAATCCGTTATCGAGGGTGACTTTGTATTTATCTTGTTGAAACACGACATCAGCAACTTTCCCTTGAATTGTATTTATGTTACTGCCCTCTGGTCTCGATACGTCCCGCGATGCTTCGACTTCCACTTCGCTATCGCTCAGTGTCCGCTCAGCACGCGCGGGACTACTCGACCAGCGATTTCTTTCTTCAACAAATGGACGCGCCAGCAAGTGGACTTCCTCTCCCTTTGAATGCTTGTGTTTGCATCCAACAACAAATCCACCAAACTCGCTTTCCACTTTCCACTTTCCATCTTTCCCCATCCCTCTCACCACCCCATCAATCACATTCCCCAACCCCAAAAACTTCGCCACGTATGCGGAATTCGGATTCGCCCACACATCGGCGGGAGTCCCTTCGCGGATGATTCTGCCTTCATGCAGAATCAACACGCGGTCCGCGATGGCGAAGGCTTCCTCTTGATCGTGCGTGACGTAGATCGCGGGGACGCTTGTCTTTTGCAATATGGTCCGCAATTCATTCAGCAATCCCTCGCGCAGAGCTCTGTCCAATGCGCCGAGGGGTTCATCGAACATCAACAAGCGCGGACGAATCGCCAGCGCGCGGGCGAGAGCGACGCGTTGTTGTTCTCCGCCAGAGAGATCGTTCACGCTTCGTTCCCCGAATCCTTTGAGGTTGACTAATTCCAATGAATTGGCTACGCGCTCGGAAATTTCCACTCGTCCCATGCGGCGCATTTTCAATCCGAAGGCGACATTGTCGTTGACGTTGAGGTGTGGGAACAAAGCATAATCTTGGAAGACCAAGCCGAAGTCCCGAAGATGAGGCGGAGTTGAGGCGAGGTCTAGTCCGCCGAAGGAGATGAATCCCGAGTCGGGCGATTCGAGTCCAGCGATCATCCGCAAGAGCGTGGACTTGCCGCTTCCCGATGCGCCGAGGAGGCAGACCGTCTCCCCTCCCCCAACTTTGAAGGAAATATTTTTGAGGAGCGGATTGTCTCCGTATGTTTTGAAAATATTTTTTATTTCGAGCATCAGAACTCACTCGCGTTAGGTAAACGAAATTTTTCAATCAACAAAATGCTGGCGGTGGTGAGCGCCATGAGGATGGTCGCCATTGCCATCGCTTGACCATAATTCAGCCCGCCAGGTTGCGAGAGGAAACGTTCGATGGCGACGGGGATGGTTGGGTACTCGGGGCGGCTGACGAGGAGGGTCGCGCCGAACTCGCCGAGCGAAATGGTGAACGCGAATGTGGCGGCGGCAAGCGTTGCGCGGCGGAGGATCGGGAGGTCTATATTTTTCCATATATCGAGGGGCGACGCGCCAAGAGTTGAGGCGGCTTGGCGTAATCGCGGTGGGATGGATGCGATCGCGGGTTGCAGTGTGCGAATGACGAACGGCAACGCGATCAATGTATGCGCGAACGGAACGAGCCATGGCGAGGCAAGCCATTTGCCATACGTGACGATGAATCCCAAGCCGAGCATGACGGCGGATGATCCGAGCGGGAGCATGATGAGCGGATCGAGAATCTTCTCAAGGCGCGTGGGATGCGCGAGGGCGAACGCGGCAGGAAAGCCTAAGAGAATTGAGAGAATTACTGTTGCGGAGGCGTAGGTGAGCGAGTTGAGAATTGCTTGAAACGGTGGGACATAAAAAACGGAGCCGCGACGATTGATGAAGAGTTCTTCGTAATAATCGGTGGTGAATCCATATTGGACTTCGCCGCGTTGACCACGGTCCGCTTCGAGGCGGGTGAGGGAGCGGAATGGGAGGGATGCGAGGGGAAGTGCGAAGTAAACAGTGAGCAGTGAGCAGAGGGTGACGATGAAGAGTTTTTGTTTAAAGGTTCGGGGGGCGAGGGGAGGCGTGGAGCGAGGTTGGTACTGCGTACTTCGTATTGCGTATTTGGAGTAGAGGATAGAGACGATGAGCGTGCAGAGGAGTTGGATAATGGAGAGGAGCGCGGCGAGGGGTAGGTTGAATTGCCTGACGGCTTGGAAGTAGATTTCGGTTTCGAGGGTGGAGAGTAGCGAGTTGCCTAATAAGAGAATCACGCCGAAAGATGTAAAGTCAAAGAGGAAGACGAGGAGCGAGGCGGCGAGGATGGAGGGGCGAAGAAGAGGAAGCGTCACGTTCAGCCATACGCGGAGCGAGTCCGCGCCGAGGGAACGGGCGGTCTGATCAAGTTTGGGGTTGAGGTTGGACAATGCCGCGCCAACTATGCGGATGACGATGGTGGTGTTGTAGAAGAGGTGGGCGAGGAGGATGGCGATAAAAGGAGGAAGGATGAAGGAGGAAGGAGGAAGAAAGAGAGAATTAGAGGATTGGAGAATTGTGTTGAGCAGTCCGCGTGGACCGAGGAGTGAGTTGAAGGAGGCGGCAACTACGACGGTTGGAAGTAAAAATGGAACGGCGGTGAGGGCGCGGAGGAGGGATTTGCCGCGAAAATCAAAACGAGAGAAGAGGATGGCGGAGGGAATTCCGAGGAAAAGCGTGAGGAGGGTGGAGAGGACTGCTTGGTAGAAAGTGAAAAGTACTACGGACTGCGTATTGCGTAGGTTTTCGGGTGTGAGGGTTGAGGGCAAGAATGTGAGCGCGAGGATTTTGGAAAGAGGAAAGAAGAAAGCGAGGGCGAGGAAGGCGAGAGGGAGGAACCAGAGGGGCAACGTAGACAAGTAAACACGTACACAGGTATACAAGGATGCCTTGTTTTCGTGTCTACTTGTTTCCATGTCTACTTGTTTACCCATATACATGCTATTTCATCATCACATCTGCCCACGCTTGGATCCATGCATCACGGTTTGCGGCAATGTCGGCGGGGGAAAGTGTGGCGGGTTGGGGCGGTATTTGCGCATACTTGAGGAACGCTTCAGGAAGAGACGCGTTGGGATTCACGGGATAGACGAACGTTTGCAGCGGCATGTCTTCTTGAAATTGTTTACTCAGCATAAAGTCAACGAACTTTTCGGCGACGCTGCGATTCTTCGTCCCTTTGAGGATGCCGACAAATTCGATCTGTCGGAAGCAGGTATCGGGTCCGAGAATGGACGCGGTGGGTGAATCATCCAGCGGAGTCTCTGCGAAGACAACTTCCGCGGCGGGCGAGGAGGCGTATGAAACGACCATCGGCTGAGGTCCTTTGCCCGATGAGCCGCTGAAGTTTGTGTAGTACGCAGTTTCCCAGCCATCTACGACAACAACGCCGTTATCTTTCAACGCTTGCCAATAGTTGGTGAACGAATCGCCGTAGTGCGCGACGGTGGCGAGCAGGAAGGCAAGTCCCGTTGACGAGGTGGCGGGATTTTCAACAACGAGCAAGCCGTTGTATTCAGGCTTTGTCAATTCTTCGAGGCTTTGCGGAACGGTCAAATTATTTTCGGCAAAATAATTTTTGTCGTAATTGATGCAGACATCACCGTAGTCAACAGGCGTGGCGCGATTGGATGGGTCGAGCGTGAACTCGGCGGGGATGTTTTGCAATTCAGGCGAGGCATACGATTCGAAAATATCTTCGTCGAGCGCGCGCGAGAGGAAGGTGTTGTCCACGCCAAATATCACATCCGCAAGCGGCGCGGCTTTGGTGAGGATGGCTTTGTTGAGCATCGAACCCGCGTCGCCGCTGGGGAGGAAAACAACTTTCACATGGTTCGCATCTTCAAACGCTTTGACAACGTCTTCGCTTATGGCGAAGGAGTCGTGGGTCATGATCGTGAGGGTTTGGGGAGCAGAAGTTTTTGGCGCGGGCGTGCAGGAGGAAAGAAGAAAGAGGAAAGAGGAGAGGAAGACGGGTAGGTGTTTCATGGGTGGGCTTTCGAGGGTTGGAGAATTAGAGAATTAGAGAATTGGAGACTGGAGACTTGTTATTGGCGGTGGTGGATGATGAGGAGCAAGCCTGATTCGATTTTGATGGAGGCGGTGGTTGATGTCATTTCGTTACTGACGCCGCGCGATTTTTCGGGATGCAGAGTTTCATGATTCAGTTTCCATTTCAGATTTTCAGTTTGGACTCCATGAACGGGACCGCCCCACGGAATCAATGAAACGATGTCCCCGCTTCTTCCGCGGACTTCGGCTTGGGCGCGGCAAAATTGGAGGTGTTCGGTGCCGTCATCCAGTTGAAGGTTGAAGGTCGAAAGTCGAAGGTCAGACACGAGGGCGATGTTGGCGAGGGCGTGATCTGTGCGTCCGCCGAGGGCGGCGACGATGATGATCTCGCGGGAATCCATTTCGATGGCTTTGTTGAGGGCGAGTTCGAGGTCGGTTTCGTTTTTGTCGCGCGGAAACAACTCGATGGGAATATTTTTTTCTTCGAGTTTTTTCCATTCGGCGCTGTCAATCGAATCCATGTCGCCGATGACGAGGTTGGGTGTGAGGTTCAGGGTGAGCGCATGGCGCGTTCCACCGTCTGCGCAGAGGATGAAGTCGTCGGGACGCAGTAATGCGCGGGCTTTTTCGAGGTCGGGTAGTTCGCCGTTGGCGAAGATGATGATACGGTGCATGGGGTTGACGATTCTCCCTCACCCCTGCCCTCTCCCAAAGGGAGAGGGGGATGCGAGGAAAATAAAAACATCCTCCGCCTCGGAGGATGTTTGGTTAGATAGAGAAATCCCTCCGCCAGCATGATCTGGATCAGGTAATTCGGGTTGAGCGCGGCTCGCTCCTCTCAGTCCCGCATCGTGGGACGCCCCGTTCAGTTGTTGAGTCTGTTATAAAACTTGTGGGGTATTTTGTCAATAAGAAAATCAGTTCATTCAGCAGTTGAACTGCTGAATGAACAAGCGAACATCATCTAACCCTACGCTTCCATTCTTCTTTCAACTGGAGTTCGCTCGGACTGGCTCCCGATTCGAGGGCGAGGAAATCCGTCAACAGCCTGTTGAATTTGACCGATTCGTCGAGCATGGGGAAATGCCCGGAGCCATCGAGAACGATCTGGTGAATCAACGTGGATGTTACCGCGCTTTCCTCCGGGACGCTGATCGCCGGGTCGGTTTCACCGTACACAAATAACGCGGGGATATTGAGAATGCGGAAGTTCGGGTACAAATTGTCGGCTTGGAGTCCCTTCATGGAGGCGGTAACAGCCTGAACGTTGGCTTTTGAAGCGTCTGCAAGGGCGGCTGTCGATTCCGCTGTGCGATTCGACAGCCAGTCGACCAGATCGCCGGGCGCGGAGGTCTGCAAACGCTGGTTTACGCCTTCGATGGTGGGCGGGCAACTGATCGTCATTACCCGGTCCACACTGCCGGGAAAATTGATGGCGTAACACAACGCCACCAACCCACCCAAGCCGTGTCCCACCAGGGCAACCTTACCAATACCCATTTCGATGAGGAAGCGGTCGATCAAGGATGCCTGTTGGGTCAGCGCGAAGTTTGCCTCGATATGCGCGGTGTCGCCAAATCCCCACAAGTCCATTGCATAGGCGCGATACGACGTGGATGCGACCTGCATGGAGGAGATCCAGTACTTCCATGAGCCCACCCAACCGTGCAGGAAGATGACCGGGCGTCCCCGCCCGAGCACCTCGTAATGCACAATCGAACCGTCGAGAAGAATCGCGCTCAAATTATTTTCCGAATTTTGCCAATATCGCTTTCACACGCTCGGTCAGTTGATCAGGCGCAAACGGCTTGAGCAGGTATTCCTCGGCGCCTGCCCCCAGTCCTTGCTGAATTTCGGATTCCTGCCCGCGCGCAGTGAGGAAAACCACCGGTATATCCTTGACGCCGGGCATGGTCTTCATGATTTTGCACGCTTCGTAACCGGTCATGCGCGGCATGCGCACATCCATTAGGATCAGGTCTGGGTTGATCTTTGGCGCAAGTTCCACCGCTTCCTCGCCATTGGTGGCGGCAGTCACCTCATGCCCCGCAAATCGCAGTGTAAAGGCAACCAAATCCCGAATATCGCGTTCATCTTCAGCAATTAATATCTTCGCCATTCAAGCCTCATTAATTCTTGAATACCGGAAGGGTGAAGGAGAACGTGCTCCCTTCGCCATCCAGCCCCGCGCTTTGGACCCAAATTCGTCCCTTGTGCATTTCCACAAGTTCTTTGACGATGGATAAGCCCAAGCCGGTTCCCGGTGTTGCCAACACGAGCGGATGTTCGCCGCGATAGAAACGCTCAAAGACCCTCGGCTGGTCGCCCAGCGCAATCCCTACCCCGTTATCTTTGATATCGACCTGCACTTCGCTCCCCCCATTCGACGGGTGCAGTTGGACGAGAATGGTTCCATTCTCCGGGGTGTAGTGGTAGGCGTTATCCACCAGGTTGGCAAGCACCTGGCGCACACGTTCCGCGTCTCCAAACACGTATGGCAACTTTTTCGGCGCATCCAGCGAAAGCGCAATGGGCTTATTTTCTTCCTGCGAGCGCCGCAACACATCGCCGATGACATCTTCAGCCACTTCGCGCAGGTCGAGCGCCTGTGGTGAAAGGGTGACGCGCCCCGATTCGAGGCGGGAAATATCGAGAAGATCGTTGACGAGGATATTGAGACGTTCGGTATTGCCTTTCACGATCTTCAGGAAGTGCGCCTGGTTCTCGTTCATGGCGCCCGCCGCCCCCATCAACAGAACGTCCACGTAACCGCGAATGGATGTCATAGGTGTGCGCAATTCGTGACTGACGGTGGCGACAAATTCGGATTTCAAGCGATCCACTTCCACTTCATGTGTGATATCGCGGAAGATAGACACTGTTCCTAGAAAATCGTTCTGCAAGATCACCGGCGCGAGATGCACCAAAACGATCAATCCATTTTCCAATACCAACTGTTCAGCGAATGTTTCGCCTGCCTGATACGACGAGGGCGATACAGACCAGTTGTTGATAGTTTGCATCCACGAGGCAGCAGATTTCCCGAACAAGCCTCCGAAGACATCCAAGGTCTGTCCGATCACTTTGCCAGATTCCAAACTCAATATATCCTCGGCAGATTTATTGAGGAAGGAGATACGATTGTTCGGGTCTGTTACCAGCACGCCATCTGCCACCGCTTCGAGGATGGCTTGCGAACGGCTGGCATCTTCCTGTTCGCGCCGCAGCATACTCCCAAGGCGCTCCGCCTGGTCGCGGATCAATTCATACAAGCGGGCATTATTAATGGCCACCGCCACCTGACCCGCAATGGCTTTCACCAGACTCAGCATTTCGGCGTTGAAGAAATTGGGTTTGCGGTGATAGACCATAAGCACGCCGATCACGTCCTCGGCAACGAGGAGCGGCATGGCAATGGCGCTGCGATGCTCCCGGGCGGTTGTAGCGGTTTTCACCCAGCGATCATCCAATAACAGATCATTTATAAGGGCGGGCTCGCGATGTCTGACGATCCAACCTGCCAAGCCTTCGCCGATCTTCAAGGTAAAACCCCGTCCTTCGGCCGTGACCCGGTCAGAGAGGTACCCATACCCGGCGCGATAATGCAACAGATTATCTTCGGCGCTGATCAGCATGATGGTGCCCTGTTCCGCGCCAACGGCATCGTTGAGCAAGGCAAGCGTTCGATTCAACGCCCGGTCCAGATCAAGGCTGGAGGAAACTTCGGTGAGGATTCGCAATAACGTTTCGGTGCTTTGTTGCTCGCGTTGTAACTGCGCCGTACGATCGACCACGCGGAGTTCAAGTTCCTCTGCCAGGCGTTGTGTTTCTTTGAACAGACGTCCGTTCTGGATGGCTACCACGGCCTGATTTGCGAGAGTGCTGAGGATTTGTAAATCCTCTTCGGTATACACATTTGGTTGATAGCTTTGCGCCGACAGCATCCCCACAGTCTTACCGCCGAGAGTCATCGGTACCGCGAGGATCGATATAGGCACATCGGGCTTTCCAAAGATCACAGCGCCTATTTCTTCCACACTATCCCTGCCGTGCAACAACAAAGGCAAGCCGGTGGAGATCACGTGACCGCTCAACCCCTCCGAGCGGGGAAGGCGAACAGAAGGCGACCGGGCGTTTCCATCCACTAGATATGCGCCCTCGATCTCGTCTGACTCCGCATCCAATAGGCTGATCACAAAAGATTCGACCGGCATCAATTGTTGCGCGGCTTTATGCACTGCAGTGTAGATTTGTTCCGGGTCTAGGCTTGCCCCAACTTCGTAACTGGCTTTGTTCAGAATCGAGAATCGCTCCGCCGTTAGAACTGTGGCTTGGAACAGACGGGCATTCTCGAGGGCAATGGATGCCTGATTGGTCAATGTGCGAGCCAATTCCATCTCTGTTACGCTAAAGCGAATCGACTCTCCTTGATGCACAAACACCAACGCTCGCAGGTTTGCGCCGCTCACCAACGGAAGGATCAACAACGCTTTTGTCCGTGAGCCGAGAAAACCACTCAACGGAGCCAGGTCTGCTTCGTTCTCGACCGAATCGGTTGTGAATACGCCCAGCGATTCTTTCAAACGATGGAAGATCGGCGCATCGGGCAGTTTGGTTGGCAGTTTCGATTTCGAGCGAGGCAGGTCGTACTTCAAAACGGCATTCCCACGTTCAAATGTCACAACCGAAACGCGAGGCGTCAACATAGCCGCCAGCAACTCTTCTGCGGTCAATTGGAAGATTCGGCCTTCATCGAGAAGTCCGCTCAAGGCGGAAGAGAAACGATTAAGTAAACCAAGGCGCTCGGAACGCTCATCCAACTCTGTGGCACGGCTGATGCTTTCCTCAAAGAGACGGGCATTTTCCAGCGCCACAGCGGCTTGCGAGGAAAATGTTTTGCCAACCTGAATATGATCGCGGGTATAGTAATACGCCTGCCATTTTTCAAGCGCGAGCACACCGACGACTTCGTTCTTTGAGATCAGGGGCATTCCCATCCAGGAGAGGCGCGGGGCTTCGAGCGCCGGAAAGCGCGCATCTTGCCGGACATCGCCAACCAGAATTCCCTGTCCGGTGCGAATCATCTCATTGAACAATGCGCTGTCCTCAACCGCCACGGTCAACCCGAGGCGGCGTTCGGTATCCGGGAAGCCTTTCGCCGCCGCGACAGTGAGTTTATCCCTTTCTCTCAACCACAATGCGGCGGTGTCATAGGGGATAACCGGTTCGAGTTGATTGAGAAGCGAGGCGATCAACTCGTTACGTTGCAGGCTGGAGGCAAGGGACGTGGCGGCATCGGTCAATGCCCCGAGCTGTGCGGCGCGTTCCTGGGTGGTGCGCACCAGCCTCACGTTCTGGAGAGACAGCCCCACCTGCTGAGAGAGCGAGAGGAGCAAGGCTTCATCTTCCGGGGTGAAAGCGGCAGGCGTGTTGAAATTATCCAACACAAGAACCCCCACAGGCTGGTCGCCGGATTGGACCGGGATAAACAAGCTGGATACTGGCAAACGGCCACCGGTCGCCTGCCGATAAAGCAACTGGCTCTCAGTGGAGAAGAGATAATCCCGTGTGAATTGGATCTCATCCACTCGCAGCGCTTTTCGCGACTCAAACACTTGCCCCGGAAGGGATTCTCCCGGGTGATAGAGGATGCGCTTCATCGAGTCGTTATCGGCATAGCCGGAAACGGCATGCGGGTACAGTTGGTTAGTTTGCTCATCCCAAACGAGTACCACGCCGGCATGAGCCGCCGGCAAGGCTCGGCGCGCGCTATCCAACAGTGCGCGGACGATACGGTCTGAATCCAAACCGCGCAATTGGCGGCTGAAATCGAGGAGCAGGTTCACTTCTTGCAGGCGTTTGCGCGTTTCGTTAAGCAGGGAAATGTTTTGAAGAATGACCGAGGTTTGACGCGCGATCTGGTTATATACCTGCCGGTCCTCGCTTGTGAAGGCTGGCATAGGCTCGCGGCTAACCGCCAACATGGCAGCAACAGTGCGCTTGTCGATCTTGATCGGGAGGCAAATTGCGGATTTTGCCTGCAAGGCGGTGAGCAAAGGCGTTTCGCGCCACTCGATATTTTCATCTACGTTGGGAATTAAGATCGTTTCACCAGTTTGCAGGCAGGCGCGAAGCGGGTTTCGTTGACCGAACAACGCTTCCGGATTCGTGGAGCGTGTCACGTTGCCAAGAACCGTCATCAACCGCGGACCTTCGTTTGTCGACTCAGCGATCATGGCAACAGACATACCCAACTGTGTGAGGGTTTCACGTCCTAATGCCTGGAGGGCAGAGGAAGCGTCAAGTTGTCGACTGACAGACTCGGTGATCGCCAACCCGGCGCGTACGCGCTGTCCGCGATGGTCAAGGTTGTGGATGGCGATGGTTTGATCGAGATCCTTGCGGAGGAGGATCGGAAGGTCTTTTTGCGTCAGGTTAATGAATCGCTCCTGACGATCAAGCCCAGATTTAAGCGAATCCACTTTATTACGCAGTTCGGTAAATCGTCCATAGGTCAGAATGGCAATGGATGCCTGAGATGCAAAGATCTCCAACGATTCGATCGTGGCGCGATCGGGTCGCAGTCCGTTGCGCGGCGAGTCAACACTGATGATGCCCAATGTGTTTCCCGTTTCATCTTCGAGAGGTATGATCAAAAGATCGTCAGGATCCCATACAGTTGCGGATCTCTCCGTATCTGAAGCGGGGTTTACGGTCACCAATAGAATATCGCTGGGGATGATCGGCGCCTGGTCCACAGGGATGAAATAAGACCGGCTGACCAAGAACTGAGGTTTCAGCATTTGTTGCAGGCTTACGAGCGGTTGCTTACGCGCCATCAGGTCATTAAGCATTTCAGGCGTAAAACCGACGCCGGTGATGCGTTTCAATAATCCGCCCGGTTCGAGAACGCTGATGAGCGCCGTTTCAAATGGAGTGGCTTCGCACATGCTAATCAAGATGGCGCGAAGGGTTTGATCAAGCGGGTTTTCGAAATTCAAACCGCCCGCCACTTCTGTCAGACGGGAAAGGGTTTCAGCGCGGCGGCGCAGAACTTCCACACTTTCGCGTTGTTTTTGAAATCGTTCCACATTACCGATTGCCACGGCGGCTTGCGAGGCAAGGGTCTGGGCAATTTCAAGGGATGGCACGTCGAAGAAGGAGGATTGCCCGGAATGTAGGTGCATTAACCCAACGGTCTTTTCCTGATCGAGAATTGGCACGATCAACGCGGAGACAACGCCAGCGTGAATGGGAATCTTCCCGTTTTCGGTGTAATCTTCAACCAGTTGAGGTTTGCCCGTCTCGATCACTGTTTGCTCAATATGTGGGAACGTTGAAGGGAGGGGGCAGCCGATGGATAGTGAAATGGATGGCGGGAAGGAGGAAACGTTTGAATCAAACAACAAGATAGCGCCACACTCGGCGCGCGTGACCCGCAGAGCCTCGTCCCGAATCACTTCCAGCAAGGATTTGAGATCCTGCGTAGTATTCAGTTCACGGCTGACGCGAGCAAGCGAGGAAAGTTGTTCCACACGACGACGCAAAACATCATCGGTTTGCATAAAGCGCGAATTATCTTCAATCGCGTCAGCCAGTTGTCCTGCGGCGGCAAGGGCGATCTCGAGATCGTAATTGCCGAAGAAATCAGTTTTTCGGCTTCCAAGAATCAATTCGCCCAAGCTTTTCTCGCGCACTGCCACGGGGACGATGAGAACAGATTCCATTTGAAGTCGGGAAAACAGGGGCAGATAGCCTGAAGAAATATTTCGTTCGAGGCTCAATCGCCCGGTAGAGATCGATTTCCGAGTGCCGGCCACTGTAGCGCGATAGGGAACGCCTTCAGCATGAAGCCGCAATAACGGGCTTTTTGCCTCTGTGGAAACGCCGAAAACCGAATTTTCGTGCAGTTGCAATCCACCGCTCTTTTGGTCTTCAAGGAATAGCGCGACCAGATCGCACCGAAGCAGGCGCGCCAATTCATCCACTGATAATTGAACGATCTCATCCAGCCCTGCGGTGGAGGTAGAGAGGTTGGCGATTCTTCTCAATCCATCGGACCGGATCGCCCGCTGACGAGTGCGTTCCACTAAAAAGGAATTATGAATAATTCCCGCCGCCTGGCTAGCGACTGTTTCGATCAGGCGCAATTCTGATTCCGAGAATTCAACGGAGGCTTGTTTGTGATTGGAGATCTGCACAAAGCCGACAAATTGCTCGCCAGCGATCATTGGCGCCAGCACGGACTCGCGCAAACTTGCGGCTTGCGCAATCGTTTGAAGACCAAGTTCGCCCCATATCCGGTCGTCGGCGGCGTTACGCGTGGAGATCAGCCTGCCCTCTTGAATCACTTTTTCCGCCGGACTTTCGGGCAGGATCGTTGTTCGATATATTTCGACAATGTGACGCGGCAACCCTTGAAATGGAACCTGACCTTCGAGTGTTCGTTTGTTGGCATCGTAAAGAAGAAAACCGAGGATGTCCACGGCGAACAAGGGGGAAATGCTGTCGATGAGACGGTTGATCAGGCTGGAATAATCCTGCGTCACGCCCACAGACTGGGTCAGGTTAACTAAGCCGCTTAATTCTTTTGACCGCCTCACTTCATTCGCGTATGTCCGCGCATTCTGTATCCCGAACCCCGCCTGCGAAGAAACGAGTTGCAACAGATCGAGATCGTGTTGCCCCAACGTGCCGGCTGAGAGATGACCAAATTCGAGCAAGCCGATCAGTTCATTATTTGCGAATAATGGCAAGCCGATGTACGACAAGACAGGTGACTTTTCGCCCAATTGCGCCATCTCTGGGTTTGCAGAGCGGATATCAGGGATAAGGATTGTAGCGCGACGCGCAACCAGCGTTTCGGTCAGAGCGCCAAATTGCGATGTGTAAGCGCGCATTGTTTTCGACGCCCCCGAGGGATCGAGAGTATAGGTGTCAAATGTTTTGCGCGGCAAGTCCCATATCTTGATTTCCATAACATCTGCCGGGACAAGATGAGACACATTCAACAAAATGGAATAGATTGTGTTATCCAGATCGAGGCTTTCGGTCACGCCCCTGCCAAAATCCGAGATAATTTTCAGCATGGACGAATCGGAGAGCGCCACATCGACGTTAGCCGCCAGTCCAACGCTCCGCATCGTGATGAACATCAACGGATATGGACCCGGCACCTGATACGATGTCGCTTCCACCAGCCTGCCGCCAACCGACAGCCGTTTTTGTCCATGCGTCGCGCATAGATTGAGAAAATCCTCCGCAGGCCTTGCTTTGCGAATCAGTTTTTCGATCTCAGGGAGTTCATCGGCTCGCAAGCCAAACCAATCGCGCGCAAGGTCGTTGAGATAATCCACCCGCCCACCCGGCTGGACCGTTACGATCGCCTCGGTTAAGTTTGTAGAAGATGGAATTTCAACCGCGGGATTTGGCATTCCCCCCGCCTGCACGTTCTCCGGCAGGCGGCGAAACCAGAGCACCACCAGTACCAGCAATAGCAGTACTGCGGCAATAGAGATCAACCAAAAACTCACATCTAACCCGACAAGCATATTCCGCCCGGTGTCTTACACAGAATCCTGCCGGCGCGCTTCCGCCGCAAGCTCGGTAATTTCGCGGATGTCCGCAAACGATTGTCCGCTCGGCGAAACGACTCCCACAGATATGGTCATAAACGGCACCTGAATCGTTGAGCCGTCTGCGGCGGGGGCGTGCATAAATCCCTGCTGGCGGTCGATGAAGTTATAGTGCGTCTGCACTTCTTTATTAAAGCGTTCTTTGAGGCGGGCTTTGATCAGCGGCGCTTTTTCCTCGCGGGTGATGATAATGAAGTTATCGCCGCCTGCATGACCGATGAAATCGGTGGTCGTTCCGATTTCATCCACCACTTCGCCGATCAACATGGCGGTAAAACGGAGAACATCATCGCCTGCCACAAAGCCATACACATCCTTGAACGGCTCAAACTCATTGACGCGCGCATCGAGCAACGCCCATTCTTTTTCACGGATGATGCGCCGCAATTGCTCCTCGATCAGCCGCCCCGCCGGCAAACCCGAGCGTGGGTCGGTGAGGCTTTCACGCTCCGCGCGGCGAATAGCGCCCTGCACGCGCAGTTTGAGTTCCTCGATATCGAACGGCTTGGTAATGTAGTCGTCCGCGCCGAGTTCAAGCCCCTGCAGTTTGTCGCTGCGCTCATCTTTCTGTGTGAGAAAGATGACGGGGATGTGACTCGTGCGCATGTTCGTGCGCAGATTGCGGCACACCTCGTAACCGTCGATATCCGGCAGCATAATATCCAGCACGATCAAATGCGGCAGGACGTTTTTAGTCTTCTCCAGCGCATCTGAGCCGCGCACGGCAACATCGACCTCAAAATCCATGCCGGCGAAAAAGATCTTCAGCATGTTCCCAATGTCGATATCGTCTTCCACGATCAACAGGCGGGCTTTTCCCATAAGCAGCCTCCAAAATTACGGGTGCGCCGCGAGCAATTTGCGAACGCGTTTCGCATTGCGGCGCACGGTATCGATTTGTTCCTCGGTGACTTCCTTTTCGAACGAGCGGAACCCGCTCACACGGAAGCCATGTTTTTTACAGATCGCATCGATCTCTTCCACGCGTTCCCTTGTGAGGTGTTTGCCAAGCGTGTAATCCTCGAAGCGACCTTCCAATGCCAGGGCAATCGTCTCTGCCATACAGGCATACGCCTTGCCCGGGGGAAACCCAAAATTAAAATGGAAATCAACGGGTCCTGGCACGTCTACCATTCCTCCGTCTATGACTAATATATCATCTCTCACTGAAGCGACCATTGCAGAAACATCACGAGGGCGCGCCACATCACACACCACACTGCCAGGCTGCAGATGTTCAGGGCGGATCACATCGTGGATCGCGCTCGTCACCGTGAGAATTAATTGCGATTCTGCAAGGAGATCCATCGTGAGGCTGATCACGATCTCGCTTCGACACCTCGATTGCAACCTGTCTCGCAACCCCTCGAGTTTTTCGCGGCTTCTGCCGATCAATACCAGGCGCTCCACCTCGTCTGCCAGCAGTTCCGCGCACACACTGCCGATCGCGCCCGTTGCCCCAACCACCGCCGCAGTGGCGCCCGAAAGCGGAATCTCCATCACGCGGGCGGCTTCACGGATGGCGTCCACCGCCACCATCACCGTGTACGAGTCGCCGGTGGTAACCGGCACATCCAGCGCCTTCGCTATGGTGATGCCCCCATCCCCCACCACAGATGTGAACGCGCCCAAGCCAAGCATCTGCGCGCCGAGTTTCTCCGCCAACCGTCCGGTTTGAATGATCTTGTTGTAAACCATTTTCTCCGGCAACTCCATCATGCGGCGCGGCGTATATGGGCAGGCGATGAACCAACCACTGACCTCCTTCCCTGTTGCCTGTGAGGTAATTCCGGTGATCTCCGAAACAAATACTGGCGGGAAGAACGTGGAAAAAAAGTCGATCTGTTTTTCACTCAGCGTTCTTCCAAGAAATGGATACTTTCGACTGACATCCCGTTTCGGGTCAATCGGATGGATGATAAAAGCAAACGTGTCCATAGTTCGACCAGGCTCGACAACCAAGATTACCAGGATTCTGAAGTCGCTTCGCCGGGGCGGGGATACATTCGTTTGTGCAGGTTGGAGAATTTCAATTTATGATGATCCGAATCTTCATAACGCACATCTTTGTCGATCACGCGCCGTTCCTTCGAAGCGAATAGCACCACATCCGATTCGATCGTGCGCGCCGGGTATACGACCATTCCCGAACCAAGCCTGCAATTATGCCCAACTGCACTGCCGATCACCGGTCGGTTGGAGTAATTGAGTTTTCCCTTGCCATCCAATGCGCGGAGCGGCGCGGGAATCAGGTTGTAATCTGTAAATGTGGAACCTGCGCCGATGAACGTGTTGCGCCCGACGACACACATTTGCAAACATGTGTTTTGAGCGACCATGCTATTATCCATGATGGTGGTCATAAACAACGCGGCGCGGAAAGGCAGAAACGCCCCATCCCCCACCACTGAAAGCATCAACTGCACATCTTGCGAAATATTGACGTTATTGCCGATGATACAGTTTTCGATGACAGCCCCAGCATTGATAGTGACGTTATCGCCGATGGTCGTCGGACCGTGGATGATGGCATCGGGATCGATGACGCAATTTTTCCCGACGGTTACAAGTTCGGAAGATTGCAGGATCTGCCTGCCCTCATACAGCGCTTTGCCGAGAATCTTTAGTTTGAAAGCGACATCTTCCGCAAGTCGTTTTTCGAAGCGCGCACCGCGCGAGAACAAACCATACACAACATCCGCAATAAACACATGCACCCACGAATCGATCGCAATACATGCGCGAAGCGGAACCTGAAAGGTGAGGTCGCCGCTCTGGTCTGCCATATAAGTCGGCACGTGATAATACCCGACCTCGCGCGCCTCCAAATCGACGATCAGCGGTTCCACATCTGCCACCGGCCCGCGCGGGTAATACCACAGATCGGCGAGGAAAACACTTCCCGCCGGGGAATAGGAAGTGGATAACGGCAGGGCGTGCTCGCGAAAGGCCGGGTCTTCGGCAGAAAACGCGGCGCGAACGGGTCGTCCCTTTTTGCGTGCTGTAGAGATAAACGCCCTAAAATAAGCTTCATCAAAAAATAAATTATCGCGATACACGATCGTCTCTTCGCGCTCGAGCGGCATCCGCTGACCTGCCGATAATTCCAGCTCGCGCGTTGTGTATGGCGCAAGCACATTCCGCTGATGGAGCCACAGCGGTTGGTTTTGGATGCGCAGATCGCGCGCCGGTTCGTTAAATGGCGTGATAGGGGTTTTTTCAGTGAAGATAATCTTGAGCATACTAACGGTAATTATTCCACAGAATTGTAAAAATCGGGCAGGCTGTCCCTAATCCCTTCGTTACAAGATTGTTTGGAAAATGAAGAACCTTTGTTATGCAGTCCAGTCATACAGGCGCGGAGTGATAATTCCATTGCGCGTTTTTTATCGAAGAATCTGTTTGGTACAATCCTCCGCATGTTGCTCCGCGCAAAACAACTCATATACCTATTACTCATTACTTCTTTTCTTTATTCTTGCTCCCCATCCGCAATCACACCCTACCCCACGTACGATCCTTTCGCGCCGGTGACCGGGCAGGCATTCACGCCCGCGCCGCCTCAGCCCGGCGAGATCATTCAGCCCACAAAAACACCATCAGGACCCACACCCACGCGCGCGCCAATTTCAGTGACGATACCCACGCGCAACCCACATTCATCTTTCACCGCGCCAACGCCCGACGCGCCGCATCCGCTCCCGCCGCCGCGCGAATTTGTCGATCAGTATACGGTTCAGGCCGGAGACTCCCTAGGGGGCATCTCCCAAACGTATGGCATCACGCTCGAGGCGTTGATGCAGGCAAACGGGTTGAATGAAGCGTCGGTTTTATCGGTCGGGCAGGTGATTAACATCCCCCCGGTCGTCACAGATCCGATCCCCGGTTCGAAATTCAAAATAATCCCCGACTCGGAGTTAATTTACGGCCCCGCCACCATTGCATTCGACCTCGACGCATACCTGAAAAGCAAAGGCGGCTATCTGGGCAATTACGTGCAAGATGTGAACGGCGCTTACCTGAGCGGCTCGCAAATCATCCTGCGCGTCGCGCAAAATTACTCCGTCAACCCGCGCGTGCTGGTCGCGCTCCTTGAGTATCGAAGCGGATGGGTTACCAACCCCGTGCCCGCCAACGTGGATTACCCAATGGGCTACTACGAGGATTTTTATACCGGGCTATACCGGCAAACTGCCTGGGCGGCAGACAACTTAAATCGCGGCTATTACTCGTGGCGCGTCAACGCCCTCGGCGCGCTGCCGCTCAACGACGGCACCTACGCGCCCATGGACCCGACCATCAACGCGGGCACTGCCGCTGTTCAATATTTTTTCTCACTCTTCAACGATCGCGCCACATGGGATTTCGATGTAAGCCAGCTCGGTTTTTACCAAACATACAACTTGCTGTTCGGCTTTCCGTTCGACTACGATATCGCTTCGCATCTCCCAGTCAATTTGACTCAGCCGCCCATGCAACTTCCCTTCACCCCCGGCGCGACGTGGTCCTTCACCGGCGGGCCCCACGGCGGATGGGACAACGGCTCCGCTTGGAGCGCATTAGACTTTGCCCCGCCAGGTGAAGCCGCGGGATGCGCGCAAAGCGAGGCGTGGGTAGTGGCGGTTGCGGATGGATTCATCGTCCGCGCGGCGGATGGCGCAGTAGTACAGGATCTGGATAACGACGGTTACGAACAAACCGGATGGACCGTTTTGTACATGCACATCGAAACGCGCGACCGCGTTCAACCCGGCGCATACGTGTACGCCGGCGAGATCATCGGACATCCTTCCTGCGAAGGCGGCATCTCGAACGCCACACATCTTCACCTCGCGCGCAGATACAACGGCGAATGGATTCCCGCCGATGGGAATCTCCCCTTCAACCTCGATGGCTGGGTCTCCAGCGGCGATGGCATTTTATACAATGGCTGGCTCACACGTGGATCCACCGTCTTGCAAGCCGAAGAGGGGATATTCGAAGGCGTGAATCAAATTTCAAGATAACCCCAAGTACGGCAACGTTCACGTTGCCATGATGCGTAAGGATAACCAAGCGCGCATTCTTAGGGCGATTTAACCATCGAAGGTATAATCCCCAGCGTGAAACGCGTATTTATTATTCTGACCCTTACAACCGTTATACTTTCATCATGCCAGGGAAACTCCTCTTCGCTGTGGGGAGAATACCAAACCCCCACGCCCGTCGGCGGGATCACTGTCGATCAAGCGCCAGTCTTCGAAGCCCTACCCACGTCAACAACAATTCCGACGATTCCGCCTCCCGCGTTGACCGCAACCCCGACGTCACTGCTGAGTTCGTTCGTTACACAGCCGGCGGCTACATCCACGCCAACTAATTTTTTAACTCCCACACAACCCGGGGCAACGATTCTGTATTACTCGCAAAACGGCGACTGGCTCCCCGCTGTGGCGCGCAGATATAAGGTGGAAGTGAACGAGATCACATCCCCGAAGATTCTTCCCGCAGATGGAATCATCGACACCGGCACTTTGCTCATCATCCCAGACCGCCGCGACAAAACGGCGCAATACACATCGCCGGCGCAACTCATCCCCGACAGTGAAATTACTTTTTCCATCAGCGCGGTGGATTTCGATGTTGCCAAGTACACGCGGAACGCCGGCGGATATTTATCCACGTACCGCGAATATCTCGGCTCGACCGGCTGGATGTCCGGCGCCGCCGCCCTCGAACGCTCGGCGCTTGAAAATTCGATCAATCCGCGACTCCTGCTCGCCCTTCTCGATTATGAGGCGCAATGGGTGCGCGGCACGCCGCCAGACGACTTTCACAAGACATACCCGCTTGGCTATGAAAATTTTCGCAACAAAGGCATGTTTCTGCAATTCGGCTGGGCGATCAATCAACTTTCCACGGGCTACTACGGCTGGCGGAATGGGAAACTCACGCAAATCACTTTCAACGATGGAACCAGATATCAACTTGATCCGTCTTTGAACGCCGGCACAGTGGCCATCATGTACTTCTTTTCGAAGCAACACAGCGTCAACGAATGGCTTAGGATCATGGATCCGAATAGCGGCTTCGCATCGTTCTATGCCAACATGTTTGGCGACCCGTGGTCGCGCGCAGATGGCGCAGGCTCGATCTACCCGCCCAGCCTTGCGCAACCACAGATGATCTTGCCTTTTGAAATGAACACCGAATGGGCCTACACCGGCGGTCCGCACAGCGCATGGGGCGATGAGGGCGCGCTGGCGGCGGTCGACTTTGCCCCCTCCACCGCCAAGAGCGGGTGCGCGGTATCCGACTCGTGGGTGCTCGCAATGGCGCCCGGCTTGGTGGTGCGCTCGGGGAACGGCATCGTAGTCATCGACCTCGACGGTGATGGGCACGAACAAACCGGCTGGAATATCATGTACCTGCACGTGGCAAACAAGGGACGAGTGGCATTGGGCACATGGGTGGATCAAAACGACCACATTGGTCACCCTTCATGTGAAGGCGGCATCTCGACCGGCACGCATACCCACGTGGCAAGGAAATACAACGGCGAATGGGTCATTGCAGATGGCGGTATCCCCTGGGTGCTAAGCGGCTGGACGGTGATCGCCGGCGATAAAGCCTACCTCGGCAAACTCATCAACGGCAATCGCGTCGTCACTGCAGATGTATATGGTCAATCGAAATCGCTCATTGTTCGTGAAGATGATGATTAGATTCAAAAAGGTGACAGTCACTTTAAAAGTGACTGTCACCTTACTCGCCTTAATCCTTTCCTCCTGCGCCCCGCGCGAACCAAACACCGCCGTCCAAAACATGATCACGCCGCTCGCGCCGACAGTCATACCCGCGCCCACTTCGGGAAGACCGCAATATCAACCTGGCGAACTGGTGGATTACATCGCCCAAAACGGAGACAACCTCCCCGCGTTGGCGAAGCGATTTAACACGACAGTGGATGAAATCTTCACGGCAAATCCCGTCATCCCGCGCGACGCGACCACCATGCCCGTCGGTCTGCCGATGAAAATTCCAATCTATTACCTTCCGCTGTGGGGAACCGAATTTCAAAGCATGCCAGATCACGCCTTCGTGAACGGACCCGCGCAGATCGGATTCAACACCAGCGCGTTCGTATCTGCCACCAACGGCTGGCTCAAAGAGTATCGCGCGTACGCCGGGGGGAGAAACCGCACCGGCGCCGAACTGGTAGAGTATGTCGCCGTCAACTACAGCATCAGCCCGCGCCTTCTGCTCGCCTTGCTTGAATATCAAAGCGGGGCGCTCACTCAACCCGAACAGCCCGAAGAAAAATACCTGCTCGGTTTTCGCCGCACGTTTTACGACACGCCGTATCTGCAACTCGTCATTGCCGCAAATATTCTGAACAACGGATATTACGGCTGGCGCAGCGGCAACCTTACCGAGTTCGAACTCACCGATCGATCATTGACACGTCCTGACCCGTGGCAGAATGCGGGATCGGTGGCGCTTCAATATTATTTTTCACGCTTGCACTCTGGGAATGACTACCTCGCTTCCATCGGACGGGACGGTCTGGCTCACACCTATTCGGCTTTTTTCGGCAACCCCTGGCTCGACTCGCCCATCGTCATCCCCGGCAGTCTACACCAACCCGAACTTCGCTTCCCATTCCTTGCCGGTCACGTGTGGGCATACACCAGCGGACCGCACACCGGCTGGGGAACCGGTCAACCCTTCGCCGCGCTCGATTTCGCGCCCGCATCGGATACCTCCGGCTGTTACACCGTTGCGCGAGACATCTACGCCACCGCCATGGCAGACGGTCTCATCGTCCGCGCAGATGTGGATGGGGTTGTCATTGACTTAGACAAAGACGGCGACGAACGCACAGGCTGGGGTCTGTATTATTTGCACACCGCCACCGATTCGCGCGTGACGGTCGGAACGGAAGTGCAAGCCGGCGATCCGATTGGTTATCCATCTTGCGAAGGCGGCTCGTCAACAGGGACTCACGTCCACGTTGCGCGAAAATACAACGGCGAATGGATTCCCGCCAGCGGAACGCTCGCCTTCAACCTCGAAGGCTGGGTTGCCAGCGGAGAGGAACGCGAAGGCGCCCTCACCCGCGGCGCGCAAGTGATCGTTGCCTGCGAATGTTCCGATTTTAGAACGCGCGTAGAAGCGGATGCGAGGTAATCAATAGACTTTATCCGTAACAAGCCCAGAGTCTTCTTTGGGGACGCAGATGAACGCTGATTTCGCTGATTCAGGAAGAAAAATCCGCGTTTGTCAGCGCGCTTCGCGTCAGCGTCCCGAATTAATTTCGGATAATGTCTAATCTACCAGCATGCTGTTTTGCCACACGCCCTGATAGATCAATCGCTTCTCTCCCCCTTCGTCTTCATAAATTTCATACTTCAATTCCATTGGGAATACCTGTTCGAGCATCGCGCTGGCGGGACAATACTTCGTGGCGGTCAATTCAATCGAACGGATCACAGCGGCTTCGTCGACTTGATTCCCCGTGACGACAAAAGTGATCTCAGCGCGGGTAAACACTTTCGGGAAATCAGGCGAGCGCGGACCGTCGAACCGCACTTCAAACTCGGTTATCTGTTGGCGCTTCTTCTGTAACACGGATATGACATCCATCGCCTGGCAACCGATCAACCCCAGCGCGATCATCTCCATCGGGCGGACTCCGCTGTCATTGCCACCGAGAGCAGACTCGGCATCCATTTGAGTGAGAAAACCCGAGGGACCTGCGCCGATGAATTTCATCCCATCCTGCCAGTTAACCACAGCCTTCATTGGTCCTCCATGATGATCGGCGTGACAAATTTCTCGAGCGCGCGCTTCTCGATGCCGCCAAGCCATTGCAAACGCACTTCGCCATTGCGGTCGATCACATACGAAGATGGGAGCCCAAGCGTTTTGAATGCCTGCTCGGTGGCAATGTACGTTGGGTCGAGCCAGACGGGGAATGTTAATGCAAAGTCTTTCACAAACTGAACAACGTCTTCGGTCGGGTCGCCATCATTGATGGCAATGATGGCGAAGCCGTTTTTTTCGTATTTTTTATAATACGTCTGCAACGCGGGCATTTCTTTCTTACATGGTTCACACCATGTTGCCCACAAGTTGACCAGCACAACCTGTCCGCGATATTCCGCAAGGGAATGAGAAACGCCGCCGAGATCAGTGAGAGTCAATTCGGGGGCGGGGTAATTCACCACAGCCGGGACAACCGTAAGGTCGGCGCGGGGCGGGATATTTCGATAGAGATAGAAAGCGGAAGCGGTGATGAGGGCGACGCCCAATCCGATGAGAAGGAAAGGGATGATTTTTTGAAAATCACGCGCGGGTTGAATATCGGTCATGGTTTCGGCAAGTATACCCTGCCGACCGGAGCCAGCTCTAAATTCAGGAAGAATGTCACACAAAATATGATTTTTGCCACTGGATAGGATTTGTCCGCCCTGATTAACATGTTCAGATGGGTTTTGACGTCCATCGCCTGCCAATCTTCGACAACCTGCGCGAGGAAAACTTCAGGGCATTAGAGCCGCTCCTGGAAACTATTTCTTGCCCCGCCGGGGATTTCGTCATTCGACAGGATTCACCTGCCGAGTATTTGTACATCATTCTTAGCGGCAAAGTTCAGATCTCCTTCAAGCCATACGATGGAATGCCCATTACGATCTCTCACGTGGAATCTGGCGGACTGTTCGGCTGGTCGGCTTTGATCGGCAGCGAGAAATACACTTCGTCGGTGATTGCCATCGAAGCTTTGGATGCAGTGCGGATACGAGGGGATGAATTACGCAAATTAACCAGGGAAAATCCTGAAGCCGGGCAGGAGATTTTGAACAGCCTGGCAGATGCCATCTCGACGCGCTGGAAGGACGCGCGCGAGCAAGTTAAATTGATGCTTGAAAGTGGAATGAAATAGAACGGAATCGTACTCCGCTCTAGAAATTAAACATTTGACCTCTTGCAAAAGTCATTTTTGCCACAGAGATCACAGAGAAAAAGAGAATTTCTCAAAGGGCTCTGTGGACTCTCCCGAAGGACATCGGGACGATGTGTGGCTAAGCAAGAGACACTTATGCAAGAGGTCTATTAACCGAAATAAGGTGGATACTAATTTACGCTGAAAAGCGTAGATTTTTCTTTCTTGAATAGCGGCAATTAGCATGTTCCGCGTCAAAAAGGTCCTTTGTAATTTACGCCGGCTTCCTGAAAAACTTCAGCACAAAATATCCACCGAGGAGGATGAGGGCGGCGGGCCAGAGATATTCCATCCAGCCGACCATATCCGCGCTGAGGAACGCGCCGAAGATCAGCAGGGCTATGCCGGGGAAGAATGCCCAACTGCGCCCGCCTCCTCCGCCGGGGAGGATGGCGACGAGGAGGAAGGTGATGCCAAGCCCGAGGAAGAGGAAGCCGCCGTTGTCCATGCCGGTAAGCTCATCGAGCGCGGCGATGGCGCCCAGCGTAAGCAAAACACCGGCAGGGATGATCGCCCACCAGCGACTCGTATCGGTGGCATAGACCCAGATGAAACCGAGGCTGATGCCGGCGAAGAATACAAGTCCGCTGTATGGTTCAAGCGCGTCCGGCAAGAAGGACGACGCGGCAAGCCCGATCAATGTGAACGCGGGGAACGCCGCCCACCAGTTGTTGCGGTCTTTGATGAGCAGATAGAGGAAGAACAGACCGACCAAGCCCCAGATGGCTCCCCAGAAAATTCCGCTGACGTTCGAGATGATGTTCAGGTTTTCGAGAAAGATCAGCACGCCGCCGAACACCATCAAGATTCCGATCCATAAACGAGGGTCGTATTTTTTCATTTGATTCTCCTTTGTCAACGCCATGTCATTCTGAGCCACGAAGTGGCGAAGAATCTCCGTCGTGGCGTAAGAGACTCTTCGCTATCGCTCAGAGTGACATGTGGCGATCATTTAACCGTCACCGAACCCAACCCGCCTTCGAAGTTGATCTCGGCGCGGTTGGTTGCCGAATCAAAATCGGGCGATTGGTAAAAACCCGAATCAACTTTGGGGAAGCGGTTCGTGTCCACGTCTATGTTGTTCAAGCCGCCTTCAAAACGGATCCGCCCCGCGACGCCGGCGGGGACGCGAATGTTGAACGAAGCCGCGCCAGCCTCCGCGTCGAGAAGAGAAACGCCGCGCGCGGGCATGGTCAACTTCACACTGCTCGCGCCCGTCGAACATTCGATGCGCGTCGCAAGCACATCCTGCAAGTCAACATCGAGACTGCTCGCGCCCGCGTTGATCTCCAGCGTGACTGGGACTTCCTGCGTGATCTGATAACGCCAGACTCCCGATGAGGGACCAATGAAGGGGATGATCGAGGGACCCGCTCCTATCTCGACGGTGAGCCTGTCTCCGTCCATGCGGCTTTGGGTGTTCATCCCAACCGCCGACGAGCCGACGATGGCTTTCCCTGCCGGCGCTCCGCCGTTGATCTGAATCTGCCCCGCGCCGTGCGAGAATTCGTAGCGCACGCTTTTCGCGGATTGCAGTGAAAATGAAAACGTGTCGTCGTCGCTGAGGTCGGGTTTCCAGAACACGCCGAGGATGATCCAGCCGCCGATGAGGATCAACGCGAGCGGAAAGATAAAACTGAAGACGTTCGTGATGATGCCTCGCGCTTGCAAGAAGAACAAGACACCGAGAAAAACGAGGAACAAGCCCCAGAAAATGTTACCCCGTCTCATGATGACCTCCGCCCCGCCAAAAGCCGCGCGCGAGGATGAATAAGCCCAACAAAATGAGCAGGATCGCCACGCCGTATTCGCCGAGGAAATCGAGGTTGCCGAGGAAGGTGCCGAAGACGAGGAACAGCACCGCGCTGAAACCAATGGTTCGGAGCCCGTTACTGATGTTACGCCTCGTGTTTTCTCCGAGTACGCCGGCAAGGATCGAACCAACGCCGACGAAGCCGGGGATCAGAGTCCACATGTAAGACCATGAGGAATAATCACCGACGCGATCCTGATAGAACAGGATTCCGCCGATGCCCGCGACGATAGAGGCGGGAACCGCCATACCGGGCGCGCCGGTGAGCAAGCCGATGACTAAAATCAACACGCCCGCCGCGATGGTCCACATGGCACCGGTCATGTTTTCGGTAAAGGCTTGCAGTGAAGGGACTTGTTTCGTCGCCGCCAGCCACGCGCCGACCGCGATGAGCAAGATGCCGAGAAATAGGTTGGAACGGTTTTTCATAGTTTCATTCTCCTCTGATTAAGTAAACACTCTGAGTTGATTTACGTTGTTGTCGTTTAAAGGTTTCGTTATGTGGAGCGCGGACTTGAGTCCGCTTGAATGTTAGTGGGAAGGTCGTCTCGCAAATCAGCGGGTTTGGAACGCGAATGTCGCTAATGAACGAATTACACCAATTTTTAAAGGCTTATTCGCGTCATTCGCCTGTTCGCGTAATGCGCGTTTAAGAAATCAGGCTTTTAGCAAGCCATGGCGGGCGAACTTAAGTCCGCGTTCCGGTCAATTTGGGCAACGCCAACCATTTGCCCTTTTGTTTCGGGTGTTCAGATTCAATGATGAATTTCTTCTGAACAAGTCCAGCAATTGCCCGCGCGAGCAATTCCTTTTTCCAACCGAACAATTTCGCCGCGTCGGATTCTGTCGCCGCGCCAACGGATTCGAAATAGAGTTCGAGCAATTTGGCGCGCGCCGCATTCTCACCGATCTTCCGCGCTTGCTCAGGCAACTTCGGAAAATGGCGCGGGACGATCTCGTAGATGTGAGAATACTTCCACGCGCCCGCTTCTGCAACACCGACGGGAAGAATCTTGAAATCGGCTTGCAAAACTTCCAACGCCTTGTTGAATTCGGAATCCTTTGCGTTCGCCAGTTTCGCGGCTTTGCGAAGGTCGAGCGTGTTCAGCGCGCCTTCGGTCAACAAAGTTTCATAGACCTGCTTCGCGGATTGAGTCAACCTCCCCTCTTCATAAGAAAGGAGATAATCTTCATCGGGCGAGCCGTAGTTTTCAGAGAGCGCGTAAAAATACGGCGCGACCTCGAGCGAGATCATCGTCGCTTTCTTGCGAAGAATTTTTCCGTAATACCAAACCTTTTTATCGAGCGCGTTATCTTTCCATCCCCATGTGATGTGACCCGGGTCGTCGTGCTTGTCTGTCACGGGACGATTGCCTGCGACGGCTGTCCACAGCGAGGGCAGGTCAATCCCTTTGATGGGCCAGAAGTAGACGAAGCCGCGCGCGTTCACGAACTTCAATGCTGAGGCGGGAGAGGCAAGCCTCCGCTGGGGAGGCAGGTTGAACGTCCGCGTGCGATGCGATTGTAGTTTTTTCAAGTCAATAGTGGGCATAGTAATAATATATTGTGTCACTCTGAGGGAGCGATTGTTGCGACCGAAGAGTCTCGCATGTTGCGGCAGAGATTCTTCGCTTCGCTCAGAATGACATGGTTAGAGAAGTGGGCATGAACAGATTATAATCCTCGACATGAAAGTCCTATTTATTTTTCTCGATGGGATCGGATTGGGAGAAAATAATCCCGAAACGAATCCGTTTGCGCGGGCGAAGATGCCGAACTTGAACGCGTTGCTCGATGGGCGGTCGTTGCTCAAAGAGTCCGCGCCGTTCGATGGAGAACACGCTTCGCTTCGCGCCATTGACGCTGGTGTAGGCGTGGACGGTTTGCCGCAGTCTGCGACGGGGCAGGCGATGTTGTTGACGGGGAAAAATATTTCGGCTGAGCTGGGTTATCACTACGGCCCGAAACCGAATCCCGAAGTTGCTGCGTATCTGGACGGCGAAACGTTGTTTTCAAAATGCGTCGCCTCAGGGAAGCGATCCGCTCTGCTCAACGCGTATCCGCCACGTTATTTCGATGGGATCGATTCAGGCAAGCGGCTGTACTCGTCCATTCCGCTGGCGGTGACGAACGCCGGGCTGGAGTTGTTCACGTATGAAGACCTGGTTGCAGGGCGCGGGCTTTCAGCCGATTTCACAGGCGAGGGCTGGCGGACGATGCTCGGCTTCCCCGATGCGCCGGTGATGAATCCGCATGAGGCGGGAAAGAAATTGATCTCGCTGGCGATGGAATACGATTTTTCGTTCTTCGAGTATTGGGCGAGCGATTACGCCGGTCACAAACAACAGATGGAAACGGCGGTTGGATTAATGGAATCGTTTGATGGAGTGTTGGGAGGGATGATGGAGGAGATGAAGGTTGAAAGGTTGAAGGTTGAAGGTCAAAGGTCGAAGGTTGAGGAAAGAGGAAAGAAGAAAGAAGGGGGGGAAAGTAGAAAGTGGAAAGAGGAGTTGTTGGTTTTGGTGACTTCGGATCATGGGAACATGGAGGATCTGTCCACGCGTAAGCATACGGATGCGGATGTGCCGTTGCTCGTGCTCGGAGAGAAGTCTGCGCGGAAGGAGTTTTTGCGCGGGATGACGGACTTGACCCATGTCGCATCCGCGATTTGGAGGATGGTGGAAGGGTTCTAGGCAAGATATTGAATTGGGCGTATATTCGGAAAGTTCAGTAATACTCATCGGATGTTCATAAATGGAAAAGGGAAAATATGGAAGATTTACTTCAACAAGGCATAGTGGCATATAAAGCAGGAAAACGAATTGAAGCGCGTAATTTTTTCATTTCCTTTGTTAAACAAAATCCCCATCATGAAAATGGCTGGGGGTGGATGTACCAAGTTTCGGGTGATGACAAAGAACGCATTTATTGCTTGAAACAAATGCTACGCATTAATCCCAAAAACGAAAAGGCCAACGAACTACTTATCCAAATAACAAACAGCACGCCCCCATTACAACCACCAACCATTGCAGCCCCAACAAATATTGCCCAGAGTCAAGCTGTCTCATTAAAAAATGTCCTTATTGCGGAGAAACGATACAAGAGTCTGCTATCATTTGCCGTTTTTGTGGAAGAGACTTAAGAACAGGCATCGTAAATCAACCGTTGAACACAAAGAACTCTCTCGCGCAGTCAAACAGCTTAGACAATATCAGCGTTACCTTGATTGTAATTCTTGCTATTCTTTCTAGCCACCTGACAGTTTGGTTTTTTGGACACAGAAAAACGCAGATGGACGCAGATTCTTTTGCAAGCCACTCTGAAAAATCGATTAGTATCAGCGTTTTTCAGCGTTAATCTGCGTCCCGTTTTAAAACTGTCAGGTAGGTAGCTATTCTTTCACTGTTTTGGATGGGAATTGGTTTACTGCAAATCATTAATTTTCTGCTTCTTGGATTCTGGAATATTTTTGTAAGCCTGATCAATTTACTGGTAATCCGAGACATAATTAAGCGATCAAAGAATGCACTTAATGAGTTGTATATACTGTCCGTTCTTGGCACAATCAGTGGAGTTCTTCAAGTCTTCGATGGCGCGTATTTACAAGCATGCGTGATACCGCTCTATGGCGCATTAGGCATATTGGCATATCTAAACCAAGATGTTTATAGTAAGCAAAGTAATGAAAAATCCGATTTGGGAAAAATCATTCTGTACAGCGTCATTGGGTTTATTATTTTGTGCATTATTGGTCTGTTCGGCTTATGGTTATTTGGCGATTTCTTTGTGCAATGACATTGACGGTTAATAAATTAAAACTGGAAATAGATAGCTACAACAACATCTAATGATCTAATCTCACGCATTCGAGAATGCCGCACTTACATCGCGCCGCCGACCTAGAGAGTAGTGATGGAGGCAGATTACATTCGCTAGTTTTCTTGTGAACCAAACACGCTAATGCTCTACAACGAAACAAATGAAAAAGAAAAGACATCATCACTACATTTGGCGATTCTATCTTCGTTCCTGGGCCTCAGAAGAGAAAATAGCCTGTTTAATGGACGGAAAGATTTTCGAGTCGAATCTTATGGGCATTGGCCAAGAAAAAGACTTCTACAAACTCAGAGAATTAAATTACGATGAACTCGCCTTTATCACGTATTTTATTGGCAAGTCACGTGAACATCTTCAGCATTTGCATAAAGACTTAGTCAGCCAGTTCAATAATATATTCTCTTTGAGAAAAGAAATCTCAGCAAAAGGCATACACGATCAAAAGTTAAATGACATGTTGGACATCGCCATCCATAATTTCGAGGAAAATTTACACACGGATATCGAGGGCACTGCCGCAAAATATATACGTTCTATTTTGGAGGAAGATATTCGGTTCTATAAGACAGACAAGGGGTGTAGAGAATTTATATATTTTTTATGCGTGCAATATTTGAGAACGAAGAAAATCAGAGAAAGCGCTACTAATCTTAGCAACAATAAGACAATAGATCTTGGGAAAATCTCTAATATTATAAATCACATAGCGGCAGTAAATATGGGTTGGGTGTTTTACGCAGAGAGAAAATTTTTCAAGATGATACTTCTTAAAAATACCACGACAAAAGAACTCATCACGGGAGATCAACCTGTTATTAATACATATGGTGTTATTGGCGAGAGTAAAATCCCACTCGATAATATAGAGCTATATTATCCTGTTTCACCCAAGCTGGCCATATTGATAAGTGAGAAAGAAGAATACAGGGATAAACATCTGCGAATATTGAGTGAAAATGATGTAACTTCGTATAATAATATGATTGTAAAAAACTCCCACTCTCAAGTTTACGCCGCATCCAGAAATGCTTTGGAAGAGTTCACTCGCTGAACAAAGAATTCAGAGATATGGTCAGCACATTTTCGTATGCTGACCTAGGAAGACCTGATCACACAAACCGCATAAACACCTGATTGGCGAGCAGGCGGGCGCGAGGGGTGAGTCTTAAGACCTCCGAGTTTTTGAAAAACTCGGAGGTCTTGGATTCAACCAAAACGATGAAAACTATATTCAACGCTTCACGAAAGTTCAAGCGATAGTTACCCTACGCCAAGAATGTGATTTCGCGATCTGCCAATCAATATCTTCTCTTTTCGTCATAGAACTTTTCGTAACCACAATCATACGAAAGCAATGCTGAAACAGTAATTACTTGTATAATAACCATTAACAGGAGCGACCCATGACCAAAGAAAATGAAGCCGTCATATTATCTGCCGCGCGAACGCCGATTGGAAAATTTCAGGGCGCGTTGAGTTCTGTCCCTGCGACGCAACTCGGCGCGATAGCCGTCAAAGCCGCGGTGGAGCGGGCAGGCATCAATTCCGAAGATATCGAAGAAGTCATCATGGGCAACGTGGTGCAGGCGGGCGAGGGTCAGGCTCCCGCGCGGCAATCGGGCATCCTCAGCGGCATCCCTGCCACGGTCAGCGCGAGCACGATCAACAAAGTCTGCGGGTCGGGGTTGAAAGCCGCGATGATGGCGAGTCAGGCTGTTCGGGCGGGCGACGCGTCGCTCTTCGTCGCGGGCGGATTCGAATCGATGAGTCGCGCTCCGTTTCTCGTCGCGGGTCGTTCGGGCGAATTAAAGTTTGGCGATCAGCCGCTCACCGACGCGCTTCTCAAAGACGGCTTGTGGGATCCGTTCGAAAATTGGAGCATGGGCAACGCGGCTGAATTTATCGCGGATGAATACGAGGTGACGCGCGAGGCGATGGACAACTTTGCGCTTCGTTCTCACGGGAAGGCTGTTGAGGCGCAAGCGGCGGGCAAATTCGCGCCTGAGATCGTTCCCGTGCGAATCGAATCGCGCAAAGGCGAAGTGATCGTGGACACGGATGAAGGTCCGCGAAAAGATTCGACGCTCGAGGCGTTGTCGAAACTCAAGCCCGCGTTCAAAGCGAATGGGAAAGTGACTCCTGGAAATTCATCCCCAATGAACGACGGCGGCGCGGCGGTTGTGATCTCGTCGCGCGCGTATGCTGAAAAAAATAAATTGAAACCGATGGCACGCGTGGTGGGGTATGCGCAAGCCGCGCTCGAACCGAAATATTTGTTCGCCGCGCCCGCTCATGCGATACCGAAGTTGTTGAAAAAAATTGATTGGAAGTTATCCGACGTGGACTTGATCGAACTCAACGAAGCCTTCGCCGCGCAAGTGTTAGCAGATGGTTATGCTTTGGCAGATCAAGGTTGGGACTGGGACAAGGTCAACGTCAACGGCGGTGCGATCGCGTTGGGGCATCCGCTTGGGGCGAGTGGCGCACGCGTGTTGACGACGTTGTTGTATGCGCTGAAAGATCGAGGGTTGAAGCGCGGGATTGCGTCTTTATGTTTAGGTGGAGGCGAGGCGGTGGCGATGGCGGTGGAGGTGGAGTGAGTGGTAATTAGTAATTGGAGATTAGAGACTGGGGGACTGATTGTTGGAGAATTATAGGATTGGAGAATTGAAGGTGTATCACGGTGGTTGAGTAGTCCCGCGATGCTCGTCGCGGGACGTATCGAAACCGCCACGCCGTAAAGCAAATCTTGTAACAAAATTACTCGTGAATGTTGGTGGTCTCGATACGGGCTTCGCCCTACTCGACCACCGAGGTATGAATGTAATGAATAAACACGAACGCGAATCGAAGATCGAGCTTTACGGCAACGGTTACGAGATGCTCATGGATACGCTCAAAGACATCCCGCGCGAGATATGGAAGTTCAAGCCCGAGCCGAAGGAGTGGAGCGTGCATGAGGTGCTGGTGCATTTGGCAGATTCAGAATCGAATGCCGCGTTGCGCGCTCGCAAGTTGATAGTCGAGCCAGGCGGAACATTCATGGGATACGATCAAGACAAGTGGGCAATCGAGCTGGATTATCACGAGCAGAGTTATGAAGACGCATTGGAAACATTGAGGCTCGTCCGCAAGACGACCTACGAATTACTCAAGAAACAACCCGATGAGGTCTTCGAACACACAGCGAAGCATCCCGAATATGACGAGCCATACACGTTCGAGAAGTGGTTGAATATTTATTCTGGGCATATTCCAGGGCATATTGAGCAGATCAAGAACAATTATAAGATTTGGAGAGATAGAGTCGGTTAGTCCACTCGTCTGCTAGTCTTCTAGTCAAGACTGGTAGACAAGTAGACTAGCAGACCAGGAGACAAGATGACAATAAGACGCATTTTTGTTATTGGGGCTGGAACAATGGGCAACGGCATCGCGCAAGTCGCGGCGACATCGGGTTATCAAGTCACGTGCATGGATGTTCAGTCCGCTGCGCTGGAAAAAGCCAAAGCGGCGATTGCCAAATCCACGAGTAAGTTGCTCGAAAAAGGCACGATCACCAAAGAGGGAAAAGATTCGGCGGATGCGATTCGATTTGTCTCGAACATGGATACGATGAAAGACGCAGACTTTGTCATCGAAGCCGCGACAGAAAATCCCGACCTCAAATTCAAGATTTTCAAAGATATGGACGCCAACGCGCGCGAAGGCGTGATTTTGGCAAGCAACACATCGTCCATTTCGATCACGAAGATCGCCGCGCAGACGAGTCGTCCTGATAAAGTCATCGGGATGCACTTCATGAATCCCGTCCCGTTGATGAAACTTGTGGAGGTCATCAAAGGTCTCGCCACCAGCGAAGAGACGCTCGCTACAACGCTCGATTTGTGCAAGGCGATGGGCAAAGAAGCGTGGGAGGCGAACGACTCGCCAGGCTTCATCTCGAATCGCATTTTATGCCCGATGATCAACGAAGCGATCTTCGCGCTTCAAGAAGGCGTCGGCACGAAAGAAGCGATTGACGCGGTGATGAAACTCGGCATGAACCATCCCATGGGTCCGCTCACGCTGGCGGATTTGATCGGGCTCGATGTGGTTCTCTTCATTATGGAAGTCCTCCACCGCGACCTCGGCGAAGACAAATACCGCCCCGCGCCGTTGTTGAGGAAAATGGTGGATGCAGGATATTTGGGGAGGAAATCGGGGAGAGGATTCTACAGTTATCAATGAATGAGTGATCAGTGCGTAATAAGAACTCCGAGATTTTAGAAATCTCGGAGTTCTGCTATCGGAGCTAATATTCTTTGGGAGTAAAATATACTCTCATTAACGCCAACCATGAATAATCGAGGCCTGCGAATGTTTGTTCTTTCCTGATATCATGTACAGACGGCTTCTTCTCATCGGAAGATATGTCACAAAACAGAGCGGTCATCATCTTCCATCACCAAACCACCTCTAATCTAATTAACTCACCTTACGCAATACGGCAAGATTGATCTTGCCATTCGCCTGTTTTTTCTCAGCCTGGGGTGGCAAAGTGAACTTTGCGGTACGGAACAGCCCGCAAGGTGAATTATTTACTCACCTTGCGCAGAGATAACTCCGAAGGAGTGAAAAGATGATAGATTCGATGCAGGAATTCACCCAACCCCGAAGGGGTGTCATGTTTATTCAATTCTGTCATCCCTTCGGGATTTGGGAATTCGACACCGCCTTCTACAGTCCTACCATCCCTTCGGGATTATTAACTGCGTAAGGTGAGTAATTAAAACAATTTGTATCAAACTGCGAAACTCGCAGACTTGTATCAAGACCACAAGGTGTTTCATCTAAGTTTTGATCATGTGTCAAGGAGGCTGAACCATGTTACACAAAACGCTTTCCCTGGTTGTCCTGCTGACGCTGGCGCTCTCAGCCTGCGCGGCGGGAGGAACGTCCACGCCCGATGAGAATCCAGCGACTCTTCCCGTGTCCACGTCTGAGGCGAATCTCACCTCGCCTGCCGCGCCCACATCCTCCGCCGCGCCTACAGCCAAAGCAAATTCATCAGGATGCACCGACAGCGCCGCCTTCGTATCCGATGTGACCGTGCCAGACAACACCAACCTCGATACAAGCGAAACGTTCGTCAAGACATGGCGCGTGAAAAACACCGGCACCTGCGCCTGGACCGACAAATACACGCTTGTATTCACCAGCGGCGAACAAATGGGCGCGCCAGATTCCAAGCCGCTGAGCGCCACGCAACCGGGCAAAACGCTGGACATCTCTGTGAACATGACCGCGCCGGCAAAAGACGCCGCCTATCGAGGAGATTATGAACTGCGTAACCCATCCGGCGAGGCAATGCCGATCGATAACGGCACTTCGCTATGGATCATAATCACCGTTGGAACGGCAACCACCGCGTCAGGCGGACCCGGATCTGCCTCGGCAACCTGCGCGTTTACCGTCAGTTCAACGAACACGAGCGCGGTCGTGGATGCGATCAACGCCTACCGCGCAGATAACGGTCTCCCTGCTTTGACCGTTAACCCAATTTTGACCACCGCCGCGCAAGCGCACAGCAACGACATGGCTTGCAACAGCCTATTCGTCCACACCGGATCAGACGGTTCCACGCCGCAATCACGCGCCACAGCCGCCGGATATTCCGGCACGGTGACCGAAAATGTATATGGGCGCAACCCGCCACCCTCCGGGCAGGAAGTGGTCGTATGGTGGGCAACCGACCAAACCGACCCGAGGCATAGTCAAAACCTGCTTGCCACAAAATATACGGAGGTGGGCGTGGGATATTCTTTCTTCGGCGACTTTGGGTATTACGCCGTCGTCTTCGGAACCCCATAGGTGTCGTGTTAACTATTAAGAGACGGTGGATATCGATAACGATACCGGTCTCCGCTTTTGGGAGGGCAACGGCTTTAAGCCTATCGCCGTTCGGATGAAACGAGTCCGAGGAGATCGCGAAATCCGCGCGTGAAAATATTTTGCCACAGAGAGCGCCGAGACCAAAATCTCCACGCCATCTGTGTCTTTACATTTCAGAATAACGACGAGCTGAGTCTGGCGAACAACGAAAAAACGATAAATTTTGTACCGGGAAGGTTGACCTCGTCAAATCATTGGCGAAGGATCGATCACGATCATGCAGGTTGGGTCTCCCGCGGCGATACACGTTTGCTCTTCCACGTGGAAGAGCTTCCCCCCGCTCAACCAATACAAGGCTTCTTGCAATAACCCCACCGCGAGATGACAGACCGGTTCGCGCGATTGCCTTCCCCAACACAACGGGCAACGTTCGATATGCCAGAGCAAGGCATTCCCATTTTCCTCGATCCGCACGCGCTGGTCGGTAAATTGGTTGAACAATTCGGCAAACGCCCGCGCGCCCGCGTTTAATTTGGCAGGCAGGGGTAGCAGTCGGAAAGCCATCTCGGTCAGCCCCATTTGCCCGCTATATTGGCGGACACCGTAATTGAAACAGGCGCGTCCAATGCGAGTCGCCAGCCCGCGTCCGCCATGCGGACCGTATACCTGTTCCAGCGTCCCGCCAAGCGCACTCACGGTGGAAAAGGGGAAATTCAGTTTTGCATCATCGGCTGGGTAATTTTCGATCAGCGTTTTATAGGAGGAAAGATTCAACACGGCGTTGACGCCGTTGCGCCCCATCACCTCCTCCATGGATAGCAAAATGATTCGCCCCATGCGATTCGGATAATGGAAAGTATCGATCATGTTGTTATAAGGTCACCGATGGCGATGATTTTTGTGGAACAGCCCGGGGGGTTGTCTTTCGCGCAAGCGAGGCATTATCCTGGTCGAGGAATGCCTTAAGTTTCTCGGCGAACGCGCGCGGCTCTTCGAGCATGGGGAAGTGACCCAGCAAGGGGAATCGTTCGACCTGCGCATGGGCAATTCCTTGTTGCATGGGTTGCCACTGTTTCGGGTGGACGATAATATCCCGTTCGCCGTAGATGCCCAGGGCAGGCACTTTGACCTGATCCAGCATGGGGCGTAGATCCGTTCGGCGAAGGGAAGCAATCGAAAGGAGGAATGATTCGACGGTTGTCCGCGAGAGATCGCGATCCATCATCTCCGCGAAGCGTTCGTCGCGGCAGATGAACGGCGAAGCGACTCGCACGCCAAAGCGGAAGACGCCCATCATGTTGAAAAGCATGAAGGCGATGGGTTTGTATCCAGCCAGTTTCAACGGGATCGCCAGCGAGGAGCCGATGATCGGCGAGCCAACGACAACCACTTTGCTCACGCGTTCGGGATAGCGGATCGCCACCGAAAGGCTGACCGTGCCGCCCATGCTGTGACCGACAAGCGGCGCATGCGAGATGCCCAATTGCTCCATGAACTGGTTGACCAAGCTGACAAAATCTTGAATGGCGTAGGTTTCGCGCTTCTTGCCCGATTCGCCAAACCCCCAAAAGTCGAGCGCGTAGGTGCGATAGGATTTGCCGAGGTATGCCATCGTTTCCTGCCACAACCCCCACGAACCCAGCCAGCCGTGCAGAAGGATGACGGGCTTGCCGCGCCCGAACACCTCATAATGAACGATTCCCTGATCGGTGGTTATCGAAGACACAGAAGGTTATTTCAAATCTGCAAGAACGTTGGTAAGCAGTTCGACAAGCACCGTCTTCACTGTGCCTTTGTCGGTGGCTACGCACGGCAGGAGTTTGACTTTTCCATCGAGGCGCAGGGCGTGGCGCATGTCTTCGAGGTCCCAGGCATCTTCCATGTCCTGTTTGTTGGCGGCAACCACGTAGGGAGTTGGCGCGTATGCGCGGAAAGTTTCGAGGATCGAGCGCGCTTCGCGGAAGGTTTCGGGGCGCGTGCTATCGACCATCACGATGAAGCCGAGCATACCCTCGGAAAGAATTTCCCACATGAAGTCGAATCGTTTTTGCCCGGGTGTTCCGAAGAGATACAACACGAGATCGTCGTTCACGGTGATGCGGCCGAAATCCATCGCCACGGTTGTCGCTTCTTTGACAGATTTCTCCGCCGCGTTTGAAATTTTACGCTCCGTCGAAACGACGTCGATCTCGCTGACAGACTGGATGAACTCCGTCTTGCCTGCGCTGAATGGGCCGGTAACGACCATTTTGACTGTTTGCATGATAACTTATCCTTCCGCCTGTTCCTTTTAAAGCGAGCGTATCCGCCCGATCAATTTATTCACCAGCGACTTCTGTTCCTCTTTATCCTGCGTTGGGAACATCTTCGGGCTTTGTTGAACAATCATCCCTTCCGGTCGGACGATCTCCACCAGCCCAGCCTGCAACAAGCCGTAGACGATACGCCGAATTTCGATATCGTTCATCTTGTTGGTCTGGGCGATCTGCTTCATCGAATTCTTCGGGTTGATGAACGAAACCACGCGCCACTCTTCCACGCTCAGGTTCACATTCTTCATCGGGCGGTCGGTGAACTTCAACGCCATATCGAGACTGGGAATCTCATCCTGCAACTGCTCCCACTCGCGCAATTGGCGCGAACCTTCGATGATGATATTTTCCAGATCGAGCCGCACATTGATGCGGTCTTCGGGCGCCATCATATCATTTTCAAAACGGAAGAATCCCTCCACCCATGTGAACAGGCGGCGGAGCGCGTCGGTAAAATACGATTGCAGGTTGGCGAGGATTTCCTCCTGCGACAAATACCCCGCGTTGATGAGCAATAAGCCCAGTTCTTTATCGCTGATCTTGCCCGCGCGCTCAACGATGGCGCGATATTGATTCACGGTCAATTTATTGGCTTTGTGCAGAACCGCCGCGAGACTCCCGTCGTCTTGCCCTACTTTGGCGTATGCCAGTTTCCCTTCGCGGAACGACACGTACGCCTGCTCGCTGGGTCCATCGACTACAAGGGTGCCGGACTTTTGAGCAAGGTTGATCAGGTTGAGAAGTTGAGTGATGGTGAAATCGCGTAAGTTGCCGCGCAGAGCCATGGTTGCCTCAATAAAATCTCCCACTGTGGGAGATTGAAAGATTATACTTGCAAGCGAGGGAACACGTCAAACAAATTGACTGTCTCCGCAATTGTCAAAAAAGAGAGGTGGAAAAGTATCCGAAAGCCAGATCGATGCGCCTTGCGCTTGTGTTTAAAATGATTCTTCGGGGTAATCGCGTTGATTTCGGCGCGCATAATTTGCGTCTCAGGCCACGAGTAACAAGCGTCATCCTCATTACCTTCTCCGCCCCGCCGCCTTTAGAACGCTGGCTATTTTCGTCGCGCTACGCCTATGCCGCCGGCATGGGTACATTCGCGGTTTGTTTCTCCGTTTTCGCTGGCGGCAATTGTGCTGGCAGGGGGAGGATTGATCCTCGTTGCCACACTTCTCCTGAAGGGCGAGATCTCCGCGCGCGCAAACGCTGAACCCGATTAAGTTGTACAATACGCATGGAGTTTTGATCGTCGGGTGGGGACGCATCTGGTACAAAAACTCCGGAGGAAAATCATGAAGCATGGATTTCCGCGCGTGGTTCGCCTGACGGCATCGATGTTCATCGTGCTGATTCTGTTCACCCGTGAAGTTTCCCATCCGCAGGCGGGAATTTCCTTCTCCAAACAGATTTCTCTCATAGGCTTAAGCCTGCAAGCCAACATCGAAACCGTGGGGGTTGTGGCAAGCGGCGCGAACCTGTCAGCCTCCGCCGAATTGTTCTACCGTCAAACCGGGGCAATGGATTGGAAACGAGGACATCCTCTCAAACGAATCGATGACGGCAGACTGGCGGGTAGTTTATTTGGACTATCCCCCTCTACATCGTACGATGTGCGGGTTGTGGATGGAGGCAGTGAAATTGCCGGCGTTGTTGTAACGCAACCCGATGAAGTCCCGTTCACGCCGACCATCATTCTGCGCGTTAACGATGACGCCGCGCCCGGCGGAAACGGGTCTGTCTCCGCGCCGTTCCGAACGATTCAGGAAGCGGTCAATGCGGCGGGCGCTGGCACGCAAATCCTGGTGGCAGACGGGGTGTATCGTGAAAACGTGCTCTTTCCCGCTTCGGGAACGCCGGGGAACTGGATCCAGGTCAAGGCGGAGGGAGGAGGCGCCATCCTTGAAGGGGCGGATACTCTTTCGGGCAATGTATGGACTCCGGTACTGGGAAAATCCAATATCTGGTTTACGCAAATAGGCGGAGCCATCGGTTACCTCGCTCGGGATGGCAAGCGCATGTATCAATACGAATCGATGAACGGGTTGAATAATGGCTCAGGGCATAACAATGTGCCTATTGCCGAAGGCTGGTTCTTTGAAGCGGCAACCTTGCGGCTTTATGTGCGTTCATCGGACGATCCATCGACGCGCGCATGGCAAGCGCCGCGCTTCAACCATGCTTTTGATGTGAGCGGACGCGAATGGATCTGGATCGAAGGATTCGAAATGCGCTTCTACGGCACGCGCACCGATGGATGCGGCGTGTGTTCTTTGAATTCATCTCATGTAGTGATCCGCCGCAACAAGATCCACAACATGCAACTGGGCATATTCATTAATTGGACGGGCGGCGAGACCCTCGGCAACGATACGCGCATCGAGTACAACGAAATCTACGATCCGATAGCGGGCAACTGGCCATGGGACGCCGTCAAAGGGAGCGCGCACGAGGGGACGGGCATCGTCCTACGCGGGCATAACGGCGCCATCGTGCGAGGGAATCAAATTCATCACATCTTCAATGGAATCTATACGGGTGTTTCCGGAACTGCGGGCGAAAACCCAGCCATCGCTTTCGACGCGGATATTTACAATAACCGCATCTACGATATCGCCGATGACGGTTTGGAACCCGAGGGCGCGTGCATCAACCAGCGCTTCCGCAACAATACAATTGACCGCGCCTTCAGCGGCATTTCGCTTGCGCCAATCACAGTGGGGCCCGTATGGGTGATGCGCAACACCGTCACGAATTTCACGAACAAAGCGTTCAAATGGGATCGCAACTCAGACGGCGCGGTGATGATCTATCACAATACCGCATGGACGAATTCGCCCGACGCCAACGGCATGGAACTGATCAGCCCCATCCATAACACCGTCATGCGCAATAATATTTTTCAAGTGAACGGGTTTACGTTTTCCGAAAAGACCACAGGCTCGACCAATAACGATTGGAACAACGACAACCTCTATAACACCCGCACCTCGAGCAACCCGCACTTCAAATGGGAAAACACGAACTACAGCCGCATCGTCGATTTCTGCAAAGCATCGGGACTCGAATGCGCCGGCTCCGACTCGCAACCGGGGTTGGCGGATCCCATCGGCGGAAACTTCGCCTTGGGCGCATCCAGCCCGAACGTGGATCGAGGCGTTTCCATCCCCGGCATCAACGATTCGTACAGCGGCTCAGCGCCGGATCGCGGCGCGTTCGAATTTGGCGCAGTAGTCACCTCCACGCCCGCGCCATCCCCAACGCTCACGGCAACCTCAACCGCGATCATTCCAACGCTGACCCCCATATTCACCCCGTCGATCACGCCATTCCCAGCCACGCAGATACCCGCTACTGGACTCCCATCGACTCAAACCACGCCAAGCCTGACGCCGTTCCCGGTCGATTTACCCCCGACGGTGTTATCTGTCTCGCGCATGGACGCATCTCCAGCCAGTTCGGCCGTTGTTCGCTTTCGCGTCGCGTTCTCTGAAAATGTGACCGGCGTGGATTTGTCCGCGCCGATCGTAGATTTTGTGTTGGCCACTGCCGGGATTAGCGGCGCTTCGATCGCGGGGGTTACTGTGGAAACAGGCGCGAGTTATGTGGTGCAGGTGAACACCGGCAAGGGCAATGGGACAATTCAACTTCATGTGCTGGACGACGACAGTATCCGCGACTCGGTCAATCAGCCGCTTGGCGGTGCGGGCGCTGGTAATGGAAATTTTTTGAATGGTGAGATTTATACGATCAACAAGCCGGCGCCCGTCTCAGTTACTCAAATTTTTAGATCTGTCGGAGCGAACGACGGCTGGTTACTTGAATCACAAAAGACCAGCGAACGCGGCGGGACGCGCAACGCGTCTGAGTCTACATTTATCCTCGGCGACGATACCCGCGACCGTCAGTATATTTCCATCCTTCAATTTTCGACAGCCTCGTTACCCGATAACGCCGTTGTGACGAAAGCGACGTTGATGATCCGCAGTCAGAGTTATATGGGAACAAATCCGTTCACTACGCATCAGAACATCGCCGTTGACATACGAAAGGGTTATTTTGGCTCATCGGGCTTGATGGGGGTCAACAGCCTCGACCGCGGGGATTTTCAAGCGCCAGCCAGCCTGAGCAACGCAGGCATCATCTTGAATAACCCGGTCACCGATTGGTATTGGGCAATGCTAGACCCCGCCGCATCACAATTCATCAATCTGACCGGTGTGACCGAATTCCGTCTGCGCTTCCAACTTCCCGATAACGCCGACCGGGGCAACGATTGGATTCGTTTCTACAGCGGGAATTACTACTCATTCACGTCGCATCCGATGTTGCAGGTTGAGTATTACGTGCCATAATGGCGGCACGACGAGCGATTAAGATGAGATAGGTCGAGAGTTTATCTCGACCTATCTCTGCGAAAACGTTTCAAAATCAATTTCTATGCAGTGGGAGTCTGAACAGCAACGGGATTTCGCCTCGCCATCCAAAATGCCAGAGCGAAACCAGTCACGTACATCCAGATGGCATACAAGCCAGGGATGATCGCCATATCATTGTTGTTGAGCAGGGTGAGGGCGACGGTGATCGAAACTGTCGAGTTTTGCAAGCCGGTCTCGATGGCAATGGTCATTGACTGGACATAATCGATCCCTAACAACTTGGGAACAAAGTAACCGACGATCAGGGACAGGATATTCAGCACGATGAAAGCCGGGGCAAAGCGCGGACCATCGCGCACGATCACATCCCAATTCTGGATGATGAGCGCGATGATCACCAGAAAAAGGAACACAGTGGCGAATGTCTTCGACCAGCGCTTGCTATTTTCGGCAAATTCAGGCTTCCAGACGCGAATCCACATACCGAGCAAAGTGGGGATGACCGTAATCACGGCAACCTGGATCATCGTATCGGCAACCGGGAAGTCAATATCGAGCGCGCCTGTGCCATACATCGAATAAGCGATGCCTAATCCAAAGGGAATCGTGAGGAATGCCAGCATATTAGTGATCGCGGTCAGTGTGATGCCCAGCGCCCGATCTCCATCGCCCGCATGGATAATGAGATTCGATGTGGCGCCGTCTGGAGAAACGGCTAGCAAGATCAGGCTGATAGCATACACAGCGGTTAGTCCGAAAACCCCCGCAACGGCAAAGCCCAAAAGTGGAAGCAATATCATCTGACAAAACAACCCAATGAACACCGGCTTCGGCTGGGTGACGATTCGCCGGAAGTCGGCTACCGTTAATGTCATGCCTAATGTGACCATGATGATAAAGATCGCGAGCGGGAGGATTACGGTTGAAATGACACTCTCTTGCATGGCAGTTCTCCTTTATGAGCGGTGATGTAACGAGGCTTGCTTCGTTGAGAGATGAAACACCGATTCGGAGATTAAGTATCGGAATAAAAACTTCCGAAGTCTTTTGACTTCGGAAGTTTGCTTTTAGACCAACATCAGCGCGGGCGTTTCCAAATACTTTGCCAGCGATTGCATGAACTGTGCCGCCTCCGCCCCGTCGCTGACGCGGTGGTCAACGGAGACCGTCGCCTTCATGCGCCAGCCCACTTTCAACTCTCCACTTTCCACAACTGGGACCTCACGCGCCGAACCGACCGCCAAGATCGCGGCTTCGGGTGGATTCACAATCGCGATGAAGTTCTCCACATCGTACATGCCCAAGTTTGAGATCGAGAATGTCGAGCCTTCGATGTCATCGGGCTTGACCTTTCCGTCGCGCGCGCGGAAGACTTTTTGCTTTACATCGGCAGAAATTTGGCGGAGAGGTAATTGATCGGTATTCTTGTTGACAACGGTGAGCAGACCGCCAGTCACCGCGACCGCGATTCCCACATTCACCGCGCCGTGGCGGACGACTTTATCACCCGCGAACGTCGCGTTGAGGTTGGGGAATTCACGCAAAGCGAGCGCAACAGCCTTGATGATGAAATCGTTGACCGAAAGTTTTTGATCATCGGGCAAATACTCATTGACTTGTTTTCGCATCGCCATGACCGCGCCCATGTTGTATTCGTGGCTCACATAGAAATGCGGAACGGACGTTTTCGATTCCGTCATGCGACGCGCGATGGCTTGGCGGAGTTTTGTTAACTGGACAACCTCATCGTCGTGCGAAATAACGACGGGCGATGATATTGGAGACTGGAGACTTGAGACTTTCGACGTTTGACTCGATGTAAGCGCAGACTCAACGTCTTTGCGGGTTACCCGTCCGCCGGGACCCGTCCCTTGAAGTTGGGAAAGGTTGACGTTGTTATCGCGGGCGATCCTCTTTGCAAGAGGCGATGCTTTGATCGCGCCGTCTGAAGGTGCGGAAACTGTTTGGGAAACAGGAGCAGGCTCAGGCTTCGCAGGAAGCGGTTTCTCATCCGCTGACCTTTGACTTTCGACTTTTGACGATTTTTGCGATGCCGCATCCACTTTTTCACCCGCCACCCCCACCACCGCAATCGGCGCATTCACGGGAACCACATCGCCTTGATTGACAATGAGTTGCAACACAACGCCACTCGCAGGCGACTCGACTTCAACAGTCGCTTTATCGGTTTCGATCTCGGCGAGCACATCGCCTTTGTTAATATTTTCGCCAACCTGCTTCACCCAACGGACGAGCGTGCCTTCCGCCATATCGAAGCCAAGTTTGGGCATGTTGATGGTTTCAGCCATTATCGCAAGACCTCCTTTGCCGCGGCAATGATGTCTGACACTTGCGGCAATGCGGCTTGTTCGAGCGCGCGGTTATATGGAAGCGGAACTTCTTTTTGCGCCACGCGAACGATGGGCGCGTCAATGTAATCAAACGCTTCTTCATAGATGCAGCTGACGATCTCGCTGCCGACGCCGTACGACTTCCAGCCTTCTTCGACGACAATCGCGCGATTCGTTTTCTTGAACGATTCGAGAACGGGTTCCATGTCGAGCGGACGCAGTGTGCGCAAGTCAACGATCTCGGCTTCGATTCCTTCTTTTGATAATTCATCCGCCGCTTTCATGGATAACTCAAGACCTTTACAATACGTGACGATGGTCAGGTCTTTGCCCGCGCGTTGTATTTTGGATTTTCCAATGGGGATGAGATACTCGCCCTCTGGAACTTCGCCGCGCACTTGATACATCGTGGCGTGTTCGATGAAGAGAATCGGGTCATTCGACCGTATGGCTGATTTCAGTAATCCTTTGGCGTCTTCCGGCGTCCCCGGCGACACGACCTTGAGCCCGGGGAAATGAGCGAAGATTGCGTCGGGAGTCTGTGAGTGAGTCGCGCCAAGTTGACGCCCGCCGCCGCCGACAGCGCGAATCACCATCGGAACGGTGAATTGTCCGCCGAACATGTAATGCAATTTCGGCGCTTGATTGACGATGTAATCCATCGCCGAGAATGCGAAGTTGATGGTCATCAATTCCGCGATGGGACGTTGCCCCACCATTGCCGCGCCAATCGCCGCGCCGACGATCGCGTTCTCCGCGATAGGAGTATCCTTCACGCGGTCCGCGCCGTATTTGTCGTAAAAACCTTTGGTCACCGCGTACGTGCCGCCCCACACGCCAACTTCCTCGCCCATGATGAAGACAGCCGGGTCGCGGTCCATTTCTTCCATAAGCGCTTGCGAGATCGCCTCGCGCATTGTTATTTTTGCCATGTGTAAATCCTCTTCCATATGTCGTTGCGAGGGCGCTAGCCCGAAGCAATCTCCTCTTTTGCTAGGAGATTGCTTCGTCGGGAAGAACGCCCTCCTCGCAACGACATGAAATTAATTTTCTACATAAACGTTCGTAAACAATTCTTCCAGCGCGGGTTCGGGGGAAGCCTCGGCGAATTCAACCGCTTTGCTCACTTCAGCCTCTACGCGGGCTTCGATCTCATCCAGTCCTTTGCGGGTGGCGATCTTCGTATCTAATAGATACTTGTTGAAAATGCCAATGGGATCATTTTCCTGCCACTGTTTGACCTCTTCCGCCTTGCGGTAACGTTCAGGGTCGCCCATTGAATGGCCGCGGAAGCGATATGTGTCCACCTCGAGAAAATAAGGCTGACCTTCCTTGCGAACGTACTGTATTGCCTCTTTTGCCGCTTCATAGACAGCTATCACATCCATGCCGTTGACTTCCGCATTCTTCATGGCGTAACCTTCGGCTTTTTGGCGAATATCTGAAACAGCCGAGGCGCGTTCTACCGACGTGCCCATGCCGTACTGATTGTTCTCACACACCCACAAAACTCGTAAGCCCCAGGTCTTTGCCAGATTCAATGCTTCGTGAAAATAACCGATGTTGGTCGCGCCGTCGCCGAACATACAAATGGTCACGTTGTCATTTTTTGCATATTGGTCGCCGAGGGCAAGTCCTGCCGCGATGGGCAAATGTCCGCCCACGATGGCGTGCCCGCCCCACATGTTCTTTTCGACGCTTGCCATGTGCATCGAACCGCCCTTCCCCTTCGACATCCCGGTTGACTTGCCGAGCAATTCCGCCATCACTTCGTCGGCGGAAAGTCCGCAGTTGATGGCGACGCCGTGATCGCGATACGCGGTGATGACTCGATCTCGCGGTTCGCGTGCGGCGATGAGACCGGTGCTGACGGCTTCCTGCCCGATATACAAGTGCATGAACCCGCCGATCTTGCCTGCCTGGTACAGTTCCGCGCCGCGTTCCTCCACGCGACGAATCAGCACCATTTGGTGATACATGTCTAACTGCTGTTCCTTCTTCATTGATTGTGCTCCACTGGAATAAGAATCTCACGCTCTGATGCTTACACAAAAACAACACCAGAGAGCCTCTGGCGTTGTGCTACTCGTCACTACTGACAACATTATATCAGGAATTCTTTTCCGCTTTCACGCAACAGGGATTCGATCTCTCAAAAACTTTTAAGGTTGGAATCCTTAGAAAACCATTGAAATCAAGCGGAATATTTGCTATAAGTACGTTGTGATCCGCCAGAATCACTTATCACTTTCAATTCAAGGAGAATAGAATGAAACTTTCACCCCCTAAAGCAATCACATTTTGGATCGGCGTCGTTCTTGGTTTGCTCGGTTTGCTCGGTGGCATCGGCGTCATCGGCGCTCTCACCGGTTTCGCGTTCTGGCTTGCCTTCGCCGGCTTTGCCGTGCTCGCCCTTGGCTTGCTCGTCAACGGAATCTAAATAATTCGACCTGGCGGACCACTGGCTCCTCGCGGCAACGCGGGGAGTTTTTATTTTGGGATACAATCGAAAGGCAGGATGCTATGCAATTGACCTCTTGTATAAGCAGAACCTATTCAGCCACAGAGACACAGAGAACGCTGAGAAAACCTTATTTTTTATTCTCTGCGGCTCAGCGTCTCCGCGGCAGAATGCCTTCCGGAAGAGGTTAAATCGGAGAATCCCATGAGACGTATTCACATTTTGCTCGGCGTTCAATCTCTGCTGGCGATCTTCGTTTCGTTCAATCGTCTCACAGACTGGTTCAACGGCTACGTTCTTCCGAATGAATTTCTCCGATGGGTGGATTTGAACAACGTCATCGTCGCGTTGGTCAGCATGGTGGCGGGATATTTACTGAAGAAAACTCTTGAATACAACTCCCCCGCCCGCGAGGGACTCGCGCACACGGCGTGGAATTTAGTTTTCATCATCGGGATATTCATCTCAGCCGTGAGTTATGGCTTCCATGAGTTGGGGAATTACCTGCACTTCCGCTTTTGCTTGGAGGATACGACGAGCGACCTGTGCCGCATCGTCATCTTCAACGACGATGAGTTCAGTCACTGGCTGTTCTTTGCGGGATTCATCATGGTCAACGCGGCGATTCTTCTCATCCAAAATATTTTCCCGCATCAGGGAGAGGTCAAAGGCGGGGATATCGCCCTGCTTTTGCTGAATTCGCTCTTCCTCGGTTTGGGTGTGATGGCAAATCTCGGCTTTGAAACCATTGGTCTCGATCTGTACATCGTTGGCCTGCTAGCCATCATCGCGGCAGTTTTGTTATGAAAGAAGGGCAAACAGCCGATGTTCATTTATTACACGTCCGCGTACTGGCTAGGACTTGTCGGAAGTTTGATCGCGCAGGCGTTCAGATAGTTTTACAAAAGGGAAAACAACATGGCAACAGATGACATTCTTCACAACGCTACGGATGAACAACTTGGTCTGGCAGTGTTCGAAAACCTATACGACTTATTTCGCGCGATGGCAAATCACTTGCCAGATGGGAAATTGATCGAAAACGGAAAACTATCGCGCCATCTAACGTTTCCCACCAACCCGATGTTCAAAGGAGTTTGGAATACGCGATTATCCGAACACGAAGCGGATACTGTCATTGACGAAACGATTGCATGGTTCAAAGAACAGAATGCGCCCTTCTTCTTTTGGTGGACAGGCGGAATTACAACTCCCGATGATCTAGAAGAACGTCTTGCCAAGCGCGGCATGATCTCGATGGCGGAGCAAACGCAGGAACTGGCAAAAGGGATTCTTTCCACCGAGCAAGGCTCGCCTTGCATGGTTGCCGAACTAAGCAAGATGAACGAATCTGTTCTCGCAAAAACGCCAGCAGGTTTTGTTATTAAAGAGGCGGAAAAGGAATCTCATCTGTATGATTTCAAGAAAGTATTTGTGGAAACATATGCGATTCCAGAATGGGCAGGGCAGGCTTGGGTGGATGCAACTCTGAAGATTGGCATCGGAAAAACGCAATGGCGAATCTTTGTTGGCTATCTGAACGACAACCCCGTCGCCACCAACATGCTCTTCAACGGCGCGGGCGTTGCCAGCGTGTATGCGGTTGCCACGCTTCCCTCTACGCAAGGGAAAGGCATCGGCGCGGCGATCACGCTCAAGCCGTTGCTCGATGCGCGGGACAAGGAGGGCTACAAATACGCTGTGTTGTTCTCTACTGAAATGGGTGTAAAGGTCTACCAAAGGATAGGTTTTCGGCTGACCAACCTCCGCATTAACCGTTTTTTGTGGCGCAACGGATAAACTCCAAGCATCGTATTCATCCGTTGCGGTGTTCTACACAATAAACCTGAGGAGCAAAAAAATGGATTACCTACATCTCGTATTGCGAATCATTCACATCGGCGCGGGCGTATTTTGGGTGGGCGGCGTGCTGATGATGACGTTCTTCATCGCCCCGACGCTTGGGGTGATCGGCGAGGCTGGGCCGAAATTCGTGGCGCATCTCGTCAAGAATTTGAAGTTCACTACGCGGATGTCAATCGCGGCGGGGTTGACCGCGCTGGCTGGCGCGTGGTTGTACTGGATCGATTCAAGCGGATTCCAGTCCGCGTGGATGATGTCGGGCGCGGGCACAGGATTCGGGATCGGCGCAGGCTTCGGCGCGGTGGGATTCGTGTACGGGATCTTGATCGGGCGCACAACGAACGCGCTCGTGAAACTTGGCGAGCAGATGCAGGGCAAGCCATCGCCTGAACAACTCGCGCAATTGCAAGCGCTTCAAAAACGACAGGGAATGTATTCCCGCGTCGCATCCATTTCGCTGATCTTGTCGGTGCTCTTCATGGCAGCGGCTCGCTTTCTGGTGTTTTAATTCCAATGATATCTAAAAAGTTCAAAACGGTTCTCGCCATTCTGTTTCTTGCGTTCGTCGCGTCAGTGTTGATCAACCCAAAAGCAGAGGCGAGGCAGTATTACGTCGGCGCGACGCGGACGCTTGTCATCGCGCACCAAGGAGGAGACGGCGTGTGGCCCGGCGACACGATGTTCGCGTTCGAAAATGCCGTCGAGATCGGGTCCGATGTCCTTGAGATGGACGCGCACATCACGAAGGACGGTCAGATCGTGTTGATGCACGATGAGGAAGTGGACCGCACCACCGATGGCACAGGTCTCATCGAAGAGTTGACGCTGGATGAGATCAAGAATCTCGACGCGGCATACGATTGGACAATAGACGATGGGAAAACGTTTCCGTATCGCGGGCAGGGAATCCAAGTGCCGACGTTGGACGAAGTGTTTCAGCGATTCCCGAACATGCGTTACGTGATCGAGATCAAACTGACGCAGAACCCGATCGACCAGCCGTTGTGCAACTTGATCCGCGAATATGACATGCAAGATCTGGTGATGATCGGCTCGTTCCATGATGAAGCGATGAAAAATTTCCGCGCGATCTGCCCGGAGGTGGCGACATCCGCTTCGCGCAATGAGGTGCGGAATTACGTATTGTTGGGCAAGGCGTTCTTGTGGGGCTTTTATGCGCCGAAGTTTCAAACCATCCAGCCGCCGTGGGACCCCGAAGAATCGCTGGGCATCCAGATCATGACCGAGCGATTCGTGCGCGAGTCGCACCAGAAGAACATCCGCGTCGAACCGTGGACAGTGAACGACCCCGAGCTGATGAAACTTTACATTGAATGGGGCGTGGATGGTATCATTACCGACAGACCCGACCTGCTGGTCGAAGCGCTGGGAAAATAAGACCCCCTAACTGGAGCCTGATATGAAAAGTATTTTCAGTTTCTTTCTCGACCTCGAAAAATTGATCTACAAGATCCTGATGTGGTTCATTCTGGTTCCCAAGACCCTTGTAATGATCACGCTCAATCCTGCCTGGGCGCCGGGTTACGTAAAAGATGAGTTGCAAAATGACCAAACGCCGTTCGATGAGTATATTTCTCCCATCATTCTCTTGCTAGTGGTCGCGTTGATTCCCGCGGTAGCGTTTAATCTGCTTCCGACATTCGGCGCTTCGATCAGTTCTCCCGCCGAAACACAAACCACCACGGACCGCGTCATCTCGTTTGAAGTGCGGACGGATTTCCGTTCCTCCTCCAGTGAAATGGAATATTTCCATAGATGGACGGTGACGAAGGAGATCAGCACGACCCCAACAGCGGGCGGGGACGTGCTCGTCTCCAGCGAGATTCATTATCCATCGGCGCCGGTCAACTTTGTCGAAGAAATTGATGACAATACGGTCAAAGATAAGTACCTATTTACGTTCCCGGATCCCGGCGAATACCTCGTTGCCGTCACGGCGGGGAAGTATGACCCGCGCCGTTACGATCCTTCCACCGAACAGGGAGTTGCCACCGAGTTCTACACCACCACCATGCGTGTGAACGTTCCCGTAAAACTAGGCGACCCAATCGTTTTCTCGAACGAGGAACAAACTAAGGATACAGATGCCGCAAGCCCGGAGGGACTCCAATCGTTCACCGCATCGGTACAGAAAGAGAACACCCTCTTTATCGCGATCGCCTTGATGCTGCCTCCGCTCCTCTTTGCCCTTGCCACAAGGCTCTTTATCACCGCCATCGGCGAAGACACGCTCAAGGAAAGTTTCTATACCCAGTGTTATTACTTTTCTCCGCTGGCGCTGGCAGTTTGGGCAAGTTATTATGCGAGATATTTCTTTTCCTCCGATGCGTATTTTTTCGCATCGGGAAATGTCGCAGTACAGATCATCTGGCTCCCAACCGTGCTAGCCACGCTGTGGTGGGTCCGCGCGGAGGTGAAGACCATCGAAGACGCGCGCGAAACCACCGGGATTCGTTCGCTCATCATCACGCTCGTTTGCGTTGCCCTACTCTTATTGGCGGCAAGCGGCATTTTCCAATTTGCAAACTTGCAGGATGATGCTCGCTTGCTCATCATCCGCATCTATCCGATCGTGGCTGGCGCAATGATCGCCGCTTTTGGTTACGCATGGTATCGCCGGCGCAGAAGCAGGAATGAGTTCATGAAGCCCAGTCACTTTTTGGGGATCGCCGCAAATGCCGTGGTGTTAATCGTGATATTGGGATACGTTTCCGCGCGGTTCGAGTTACAGTCGCAACCGAATGCGTTGCCGCCCACCGAAGCGCCGGAAGCGACCGCAACCGAACCGGTCGCGGGAACCGAACCAGCGCTTCCATCCACCCCATCAAATCCTTCGACTCAAACCGCCCTGCCGGAGGCCACCGCATCCGAACCAGCGGAAAGCCCAACGCCCACTTTGAATCCGTTTTACGTGGATGAATTCAACACCGACCTGACCAAGTGGTCCACTTTCATGACCAGCGGCGACTCGCGCATGGTGATTCCGCCGGTCATAGATCGCGGCGTTCTACCTCTTCAATTACTGCAAGTGGACGACCGGGTTGGGCAATACTATCTGATCAATGACGCCTTCTCGTATTCAGACGTCAAAGTGGAAACGGTAGTGACAAATCGAGGCAACAATTCCAACGGCGTGGGCTTGATCTGTCGCTACAGCAACGTTGGCTGGTATGAAGTCCAGATTTCCAACTCGCAGAGGTTCGCCATCTATGTCGTGGACAGCGTCGGACTTGTCAGCCAGGGTTACAATGAGGTGCTTACTGGCGAATCGACAGCCATCCGATCTGGTCCTTCCACCAATGTTTATACCCTAACCTGCAGCGGCAAAAAGATTAGCCTTTCGGTCAACGGCGAACTTTTAGGCGAGTTTGAAGATACGTATTTAGGTCTAACCGACGGCAAGATCGGGCTTTCGATCTGGTCGCCGCAGACACTGCCGGTCATCGTGGATATTGAGACGCTGACCGTCAGCGCGCCGGAGTGAAAATAAAAACTGTAGGCAAGTAAACAAAAGAGCGATGAGTTTTATCTCATCGCTCTTTTTACTGATAACTAGACTCTATCGGAAATAAAATTGGGACGCAGAAAAACGCTGATTTACGCTGATTCGAAGAAAGAAAATCTGCGTTTTCTGCGTTCATCAGCGTCCAAAACAGGTTTTCGGCTTATTCCCGATAAAGTCCACTATTCATCGCTCACCGATAACTGCTTTATTCCATCCACACCGTTCGATCCTCAAACGACGGGCGCGGTTGAGCCTCTGGTACTAACTCGGGGTAGCCGATATACAAGAATGCGATCAGATGTTGATCTGGCGCGAAGCCAAGAAATTCTTTCACCTTCGCATCCAACGCCCATTCGCCTGTGCGCCATTTGACGGCGAGTCCTTCCGCTTCGGCGGCGAGCAAAAGATTCTGGCACGCCGCGCTGACCGCGACAATATTTTCGATCTCCAACACTTTCGGCTCGGCGGGCTGATCGACACCGACAGCGATGATGAGCGGCGCGCGATGGGGCAACGCGCGGGTTTTGTCTAACGCCTCCGCTGGCAGATCAGGCTGACGGTCCGCGAAAGAAGCGACGAAGACCTCTCCCAATTTGTCGAGTCCGTTTCCCGTCAACACAATGAATCGCCATGGTCTTACCTTATAATGATTCGGCGCCTGCACAGCGGCGCTCAATAACGTTTCGATCGCCTCGCGCGGAATGGCATCTTGCTTTACTTTTGCGTTGCTATGTCTGTGATGAATCGCTTCAATTACGTCCATGAAATCCTCCAGCCTATTGATACAATTGTCGTAAAGGTTCTTACCCATGAAAATTTTTTACTCTGAAACGCATCGCAAACACAATCCGCCTTTTGAAGTGTTCGACGGCGGCTTGCGAGCGCCCTATCTCGAAAACCCCGACCGCATGGATCGGATATTGAACGCGTTGCGCGAAACGGACTGGGCGGAGATTCACGAGCCATCTGATTTTGGACTCGACCCGATCCGCGCCGTGCATGATAAAGAGTATCTTGACTTTCTCGCCTCGTGCTGGACCGAGTGGCTGGATTCAAAGCCCAAAGATCCGTCCCTCTTTTTGCCTGCCACGTTCGCTCTTCGACATCAACCCCAAAAGCCAAAGTCGCTCCTCGGACGCGGCGGATATTACATTATGGATTTGAGCGCGTGCATCGTGGAAGGGACGTATCCAGCCGCGCTGGCTTCCGCCAATTGCTCGCTGAGCGCGGCGTCGTCTGTGGTCAATGGTCAATCGTCTGCCTTTGCCCTCTGCCGCCCCCCCGGTCACCATGCTGGCAAAGATTATGCGGGCGGATATTGCTTCATCAACAACGCGGCGGTTGCCGCGCATTGGTTGTCTTCCAAAGGAAATGTCGCGGTGATTGATATTGATTATCACTGCGGCAACGGCACACAGGATATTTTCTACGAACGCGACGATGTGTTGACCATTTCCATCCATGCTGATCCCGATTTTGAATACCCAGCTTATTTTGGGTTTGCCAACGAACGCGGCAAAGATGCGGGCTTTGGCTATCATCATAACTTCCCTTTGCCTAAAGGAACGGATGACGAAGCATACCTCGCCACATTGGATCGCGCGCTGGAATTGATCCGCGAGTACAAGCCCGCCCATCTCGTCGTATCTGCCGGCATGGACATTTACGCCGACGACCCGCTTGGCACGATCAAAGTTTCGACGGAGGGTATCCGCGAGATCGGCAGACGAATCGCATCGTTGAAACTTCCGTCTGTGGTCGTGATGGAGGGCGGATACAACAACGAAGCCCTGGGCAGGAATATCACCGCATTTCTTGGAGAGTTCAAATGAAAATATTTCGATTGACAGCGCTCATTTCATTGATCCTGACCGCATGCGGGGCATCCCCAACTGAACAAGCAACACTGACAGCTACCGCAATCGTCGCTATCCCGACCGACACGCCTCAGCCCGCGCTTACTTTTACGCCAACAGAAACCTTTACCCCAACCATCACAGCTACGCCAACAACCACCCTCACGCCAACGATCACCGCAACGCCAACCTTTGCATTTCCTGTCGTTACCGTGAATCAACAAGCGCATTGTCGTTATGGACCATCCAAAGCCTACCTCCATGCCGCCGATCTATACCCGGGCGATGTGGGCACGGCGCGCCAGCGATTCGTGTACAGTAAATGGCTGTACGTAAAATTCGACAAGCTGGGTTATTTCTGCTGGGTCGCGCCATCGGTTGTGGATGTGGTCGGCGATGTGAATACATTGGAATACAAGGAACTTCACCTGCAGTCCATCGGAAGCAACATGTACGGTCCGCCGCAAAACGTGTACGCGGTCCGCGATGGAAAAAAAGTTACGATCCATTGGGATAAAGTCGTGATGACAAACGACGATGATCGCGGCTATTTGCTTGAATTGTTCGTCTGCCAAAACGGCGCGTATATTTGGTGGACCGATTCGTATCCCGACCAGTTCAAAACCAGCTACACGGTCACCGACGAAGCGGGCTGTAATTTTCCATCATCGGGAAAATTGTATACCGTCGAAAAGCATGGCTTCTCCGAAGCGGCGATCATCAACTGGCCCCCGCCATAGGTCACTCCAATTTCACATGTATCGAAACATCACCATTGCGATCCTGATCCTTTTCGCACTCGCATCGTGCAATGCCAATGCGACGCAACCCACACCGCCAAGCGCGACTTCGACTCGGATGGAATTAACCGCCACGGCGACCTCCACCGCCCCGCCGATGTTAACCGCCACCCCGCAACCGCATCGTCCGCCCATTCAGCTGGGTCCAAACCAGACAGATTTTCCGCGCGGCATCAATCCGATCACAGGACTTGAGGTGCACGACCCGTCGTTGTTAGACCTTCCCGCAGTGTTAGTTTCCATCAGCAACATGCCCGTCACCGCTCGCCCACAAGCGGGACCCGCGTTCGCGCCGTGGATCTTCGAGTTCTACATCGGCGAAGGCTCCACGCGGTTTATGGGAGTCTTCTACGGCGACAACTTGCGCGAGATTCCCAACGTCACTGGCGGATGCGAAGTTCGCGATGAAATTATTATTCCAACCAATGAGTGGATCGGCAACCGCATCTGGCTCGATGAAAACGCGGACGGCGTGCAACAAAGTTGGGAAGCGGGGGTCGGCGGCGTATGCATCCGCTTGCTGGATGCGTCCAGCCGAAATGTTCTGAGCGAAACGGGGTCCGATTCAAACGGATATTTCGCGTTTGTTAATCCGCATGTTGACTCGATCATCCAAGTCGTCAAATCCGATTCGTATCAATTCACGTTGCAGAATGTCGGCGATGAGGATTTCGATTCGGATGCGGACTCGTCAGGGGAGATAAAAGTCATCGCAGGCGAATCAACCCTCCCGTATTTTGACGCGGGGCTTGTCCTCCAGCAAATCCCAACGACGACGCCGAGTCCTGTTGTGACGGGGACTCCTCCGAATTGGTTTTTTCCATTTGAGCCGTACGTTGGTCCAGTTCGGTCGGGACGACTCACTTATAACCAGATCGGCGGGATGTTTCCAAATAGTTGTCTCGTGTATGCGAGCGCGGCGTGGGACATTGGCGAGCAATTAGATTCATGCGAGATCGTGTATGGCGTGGATAAAACCACGCCCAACAGCGCGTTGTTGACTCGCACACGTTTGCGTGAACTTGCGAACGAAGCGTTGAACTCGCGTCAGCCTGTTAATTATTCGGGAAATATTTTTTCCGATTCGATCCCCAGCGATGGACGCGCGGCAAATGTGATCAATGTTTTTTATAACTCGTTCACGCAATCGGGCTGGCGATATGACCCGATCTCGCAATCGTATTTGCGTTGGACAGACCAAGCCGACCAAACTGGAAATTTATTCCCCGCCACCGATCGGTTAACGGGCAGGCAGATGGCGTTTGAAAATGTGATCGTGTTGTTCGCCGAACATTCGCGCTATCGGCACAATCAACTTGAAATTTTGTTGGGCGCGGGGCAAAAGGGACTCGCGTACTTGTTCCGCGATGGACAAGTTTTCCGAATCCAATGGTCAACGCTCAACCGCGAATACGAGAAGACGACTGGCTTGTTGCGTCCGATCTATTTCGTGGATTCATTCAACAACCCAATCCCTCTCCACCCAGGCAGAACGTGGATTCATCTTGTCACGCCGTTCTCAGGCGTGAGCGATCAGGGAAATGGAAATTGGTTCGTGAAATTCGTCCAGCCGCTTGATCCGCTGGATACACCTGTGCCGTAACATGTATACCTCGGTGGTCGAGTAGTCCCGCGATGCTCGTCGCGGGACGTATCGAGACCACCACGCCGTAAAGCAGTTCTTGTTACAAAACTATGTATGTACCTGTGGTCTCGATACGTCCTTCGTCTTCGCTACCGCTTCGCTCAGGACTACTCGACCACCGAATATTTATGGAGACTCATGCACCTCTACGCGACCAAATTAAAATCCCTCTTCGAGAAACACGCAAACCCATCCCAAGCCGCGCCGATGAAGAAGTACATGCGCGACCAGTTCGAGTATTTGGGAATCAAATCTCCGCAGGTGAAGGAGTTGCTTCGGGAGCATGTGAAACTTCATGGCTTGCCGACACTTGATGAGATTGACGAGATCGCGCTCGACTTGTGGAGCCTGCCCCAGCGCGAATTTCAATACGTTGCGATGAGTCTGATGGAACGGTTGGAAAAGAAACTACCAAAGCCCTCGATCAAGACACTGGAATATATGATCACACACAACTCGTGGTGGGACACTGTGGACAACATCTCGCACATCGTGGGCGCGCATTTTCGCCGCTTCCCCGATGTGAAAGAAAAATATCTCGCCAAGTGGCGCAAGTCAAAAAACATCTGGCTCAGACGCACGGCGATTTTGTTTCAACTCGACTACAAGAAAGAAACGGATTTTGATTTACTGCGCAACATCATCCGCGAGAACCTCGGCTCGGATGAGTTCTTCATCAACAAAGCCATCGGCTGGGCATTACGTCAATACGCGTATGTGGATGCGAAGGCGGTGAAAAAGTTCGTGAAGGAAACCGATCTACATCCCCTCAGTCGGCGCGAAGCGATGAAACACTTATAAACTCTTGCCACGGATTTGCACTAATTTTTAATTTCAATCCGTGATAATCCGTGAAACTTGTGCTGAGCCTGTCGAAGTATCCGTGGCTAATTGGTTTACCCCGCTCTGTTCCTCAAAAACTTCGTCGCGTCGGAAAAGTGATTTTTTAGGTAATCGCGCACTGCAATATCGATGTCCATTTCATCCAACGCTTTGTGCATACACCATTCCCATTGATCGCTTTCGGTCTCGCCGATGGAAAATGGCGCGTGGCGCATTCGTAACGCGGGATGACCGCGTGTTTCGATGTAAGTTTGAGGTCCGCCAGACCAGCCTGTGAGAAACAAAAAAAGTTTTTCACGCGACTGTTTCAAGCTTTTCGGGTGAATGGCGCGGATCTCCGCGGCTTCGGGAGCGGAATCCATCAAGTCATAGAAGCGGTCAACGAGTTTGCGGACGCCCGTCTCGCCGCCGAGGAGTTCGTAGAGGGTGTGTTCAGAGTCGATCATAAAAGTTTATCTCAGGGCTTTCGCTCCATCCAGCGTTAGATAACGCTGAATACGCTCGAAATAACTTTTTGAGTGTAATAGGCGCTCTCTTGCGCCGAAATTGCAAGGCGAGCGAAAGTCCTGTATCTAATGCTCCTGTTACACAAATTTCATAAACGCCTGGTTGGCAAGCAGGCGGGCGCGGGGCGTGAGTCTCAGCCTCGCTGACGCGTCATTCCCGCCGGAGGAAGAGGATTCGCGCCATTCAACCAACCCTAACTTCAATAATTCTTCGATCTCTTTTTCGTACACTTCGCGCAAGGGCGCGCCAAAACGCGACTGAAATTCGTCTGCGGAAACGCCTTCCCGCGTCAGGCGCAAGCCGGTCATCATAAATTCGGACATATCATCCTGGAGTGTCTGTTTATGGTGATTGACTACGGCGGGAGAGAAGGGCAAAGCGCGGCTGGAGTCTACGGGATGATCGTCCTGAGGATGTGCGAGTCGTTCAATATATGTTTTGATGCGCAGTAGGTTGGAGTAGCGGTAGCCAAAAGCATACCCATGCGCGCCGGCGCCAAAAGCGAGGTAGGGGAGCGAGCGCCAGTATTGGAGGTTGTGACGGCAAGCAAAAACAGGGTTCAAAGGTTGCAGGTCGAAAGTCAAACGTTCAACCTTTGATTTTTGACTTCCGACTGTCTTCGCCCAATTGGAAATTTCATATTGACCATAGCCTGCCGATTCAAACGCTTCACTCATCCATTCGTACATTTCCGCGGCGAGATCGGGGTCGGGAAGCGGGAGCAATCCCTTCGCCGCCCATCTCCCAAATGGCGTGCCGTGTTCAAGCGTCAACGCGTAGGCGGAGATATGCTCGGGATGAAGATCGATGACTCGTTTAACGGAGGTTTGCCATGTTCGCAGGGTCTGTTCGGGCAAACCATAGATAAGATCGAGATTCAAATTATCGAACCCTGCCTTGCGCGCGGAGGCTACGGCTTCGATCACATCAAAAAAATCATGAGCCCGTTCCAACATGCGGAGTTCCTCCGCGTTGGCAGATTGCGCACCAAAACTGAGGCGGTTAATTCCCAGTGAGCGCAATGCCAGCAAATCATCGAATGAACAAGCGCCGGGGTTTGCCTCCATGGTGATTTCAGCGTTGGCGGTCACTGTGAAGCCGGCGCGAATTGCCCTGAAAACCGAATCAAATTGACTGGGGGAAAGAAGCGAGGGCGTTCCACCGCCAAAGAAAATGGTGCCAACAGTCAAACGCTTGGGCGACTCTGTGGTCAAGAGTCGTTTGCTAACAACTCGGACTTCTTGACAGAGCGCGTCTACATACGCGGGAATCATTGCCTCCTGTCCCGCGTAGGTGTTGAAATCGCAATATGCGCAACGGTGGACGCAGAAAGGGATATGGAAATATAGAGAGGTTGAGCTAGTCATAGAGCCAGTTAGGATTCGAAGCCGTGTGATTCTCAAGCGCGAATATCAGCGCAACACGCGGCTTCGGCGCATTTATACGTTTAGACATCCCCCAATCGAGCGACATCATCGAGGGCATGTACGCAAGCCACTCACTGCTCTTTGGACCGAAATTTTTCACAACGCCATCTCCATGATCGGGAGAATACGCGGCAAGCCATCCACTTTGGAATGTCGCCCACCGATTTTCATCATCCCCATTCTCTCATAAAATCCTGTCGCGTTCGGATCCGCTTCGAGTTGCAGGGATTTGTAACCGCGCTGGCGAGCCAGAGTCACAGCGTGATGGAATAATTCCTTCCCCACTCCTCTGCCGATATATTCGGGCGAGACCCAAAGATTTTCTAGCCACGCGATTCCGTTCTTATCTTCCAGCGTATAAAACGCAACAGGCTTTTCGCCGTCTACCGCCGCCCAGCCTTCATGCGCCTCAAAATACTCGGGGGTGAAGGTCAACTGCGGAGCCCAGATTTCCATCCACTGTTCGGGGTAGCCCCAGTGACGCTTGGCAGAGATGGCAAGCTCTGAAAGGAGTTTATATTCATCTGCGCGAACATTTCTTATCAGCATCATGGGTCGACATTTCATTTGCGATAAACAAACCGTGAACAGTCAGTCGAATCGACTACAGTATAATGAATTGATCGGCAGGTCGCTCGAGGAGGTTTGAAGTGGTTTCTCAATTAGCTTGGTTTGTATGGAGCGTTAGTATTGGATTGTGGGTTATTCTTTCGCATCCCGGGCAAAGTGACATTCAAATCTGGGCTCAAATCGCATTCACGATCATACTATATTTTTTTACCCTTCTAACCGCGTGGGGAATAGGGAGAAAATTAACCGTCAAATTGATCGAGACAACCATCCTTGAGCAAACCTTGATTGCGTTGGCCCTTGGTTTTGGATTCATTGCAACCGGCGTCTTGATTCTAGGGATCATTGGGCAATTGACCACGGTTGCGGTGTATCTATGGCTGACGGTCTGCGGCTTCGCATCATCGTTTCAATGGAAAGATATCTTCGCGGCGGTTGCGAAAATGGGGCAATTTCGTCCTAAAAATTTAACAACAGGCCGAATAGACCCGGAAAGAATATTTCTGCCGATCCTCTGCCTATCCCTGCTCGCCTTGATTCCCATGGCATTGACGCCGGTTCGAGATTACGACGCTCTCATGTACCATCTGCAAATCCCGCGCATGGTTTTGGAAAACGGACGGTATTATTTTGACCCAGCATTCTATCGCCTCTCCTACCCCGCGCTAACCGAATTGCTGTTTCTCATTGGCATCGCTTTTCACGTTGACATCTTCTCGCAATGGATCAGCCTCACATACGCCATCCTTTTTTTCCTGAGCGTTTACGCATACGGAAGGCGATTTTTCAACCCATCCATCGCGATCATGGCGGTCTGCATACTGGCTGGGAATCCAACCTTTCCAACGTACGCAACGGCGCCCGGCAACGACTTTTCATGGGCGTATTATGACTTTTGGTGCGTATTCGCCCTATCAGTTTGGGCTTCGTCGGTCAATCGGGAGCAAAGAAAAATATTCCTTCTCCTCGCCGGCGTCATGGCGGGGCTGGCAGCGGGAACGAAATATTTAGCCCTTCCCTTCATTGGCATCGGAGGAATTCTCGTTTTGGGGATTTCCAGGGAATTTAAAGACGATGCGAAGTGGTCCTCGTTAAAGAACCTGGCGATATTCGGACTGACAACCGCGGTCATCGCATCGCCCTGGTACGTCAAAAATCTGGCATGGACCGGTAATGCCTTCTATCCTTTAATTTTTGGCGGACCCGGGTGGGGCGCTCTTCAGAGAGAACTTCTCAACGATTACATGGGCAGTTTTGGAACCGGTCATGGACTACTAGATCTACTACTGATCCCCGTCAATCTCTACCTTGCGCAACCTCGATTTGCAACGATGTCGCTTGAAATAGTCCATCCATTGTTATGGTTGGGATTCGCTATTTTTTTGTTCCGAGAGTGGAAAGATCATAAGATTCTCGCGCTCTATTCGATTACAGGTTTTGTCGTTTGGTGCCTAAGCATGGATGTGATTCGATTCCTGCTCCCCCTCTCCGGCTGTCTGGCATTACTGTCAGCCCGGGTCATATTTGCTTTTCCGCGTTCCATAAAATTCGCTGTTTCTTTTCTCTTCATTGCGGGGTTCATGCTGATCACGATCGGTTATGAGGTCAGCGAAATTTCCAGCACGGGTACGCTGGAGTATTTATCCGAAAACAGAGAGTGGCAAAAAGAGTGGGCTAAAATCGAGCGATGCTGAAATGCCCAAAATGCGAAGCCACGACGCGCCAGAATAAATCTGGCAAAACGGAGGCAGGTTCACAGCGCTATCGCTGTATGCATTGC